>WNGO01001626.1_pt1 | contig 28302 bp, 28 predicted proteins | sample 5400511 | NCBI WGS metagenome assembly WNGO01 (sample SAMN13153380, study PRJNA577476) | soil metagenome | isolation source: 20 cm soil or saprolite under Garry oak tree replicate 2 | place: USA:California | collected 2016-06-15 | reverse complement strand
CCAACCTCAAAATGAAAGGATGGTGGCTGCGCTTCGTCGATGCTCAGTTGCACGACGGGGATGTCCGCATTGGGATACACATGTCGCAATACGGACCACGTCCCATGATCGAGTCCCCACGAGTTGTCGAGATCCACCGGAAGGGGTGCGAGCATCTTTTGGACCCGGCGGGCCAAGTCGGGGGCACCGGGCGCGGGGTATTGCACACGGTACAGGTCTGGCGGAAAACCTCCGAAATCGTGAATGGTCCTCGGAGCCGTGCTAATGGTGACGCCAGTTCCTGGCACGAACCAGTGAGCGGAGATCGACAGGATGGCCTTTGGCTTGGGTATCTGTTTCCCGATGAGCCGCCATGCTTCGGTGTAACGGTTGTTCAGCACGGCATTCATCGGATTGCCGTGCCCAAAAAAGATTGCAGGCAGTATTTCACGCATGCGGTGACACCTCTCTGGTGCTCGACGGCAACTTCTTACGGAGTGCCGCATCAGCAGCGTGAGCGCGCATGGCCGCTTCGTCAACCGGAATGCCCCAGAAGCGATCGGGTGACATCCATTTTCTCCGTCGAGCTGGGACGTCAACACACAACCAGCTATTGGCAACTGTTATTGCTGGCATTGGATATCGTCAGGAATGTAATGCTGGCGGGCGCAAAGATCACGCGGCCCGCGCGCGTTGGTTCGCCCGAGACCTGCGGCAAGTCGCCGTCACTGCTTAGTTGGAGCGTGCTTCCATTGAGTTGTACCGATGTGTCCTGAAGCTGGTTGGCCGTCAGGGTGTAGTGCTCCGCGTCGGACGGCAAAGTGATGTCCTGAGCGCGTTGCTGGTCTGCATTGATAACCAGCAGCGTCACGCCACCTGGTTGGTTCCGTAAACAGTGCGCATAAAAATAAACATTTGGCGCTGGTGAAGGACCTGGATCGAGTACGGTCGTACCCATCAATCTTCGCCACAGCACAGCTGCCCAATAGTTCGGTCGCGGTGCAAATGTGCTCTCGTCCAGTAATCCGTAGTCGCTCGAAGCCAGCGTGTTGTGCATGATCACCTTCACGCCGTCCCGAGCAAGGCTTGCATGTTGAATGAGGTATCGGAACGTGTCCAAAAAACTCGAAGCCCACGGGTTTCCTCCGCAAGCTGCATCAGCCGTTTCCGTGACCCAAAGTGATTTGCCCGGCTCGAACTTGTCTCGAAGCTCCGCGTAAAATGCACCAATCTTCTCTGGTCGGGAGAGCCAGTCCTGCGAAAGCGCCGCCGCCGCCGTTGTTTGCGATGACGCGCCCATGCTCGCGCACCGCTGCGAAGCTGACGCATAAAGATGGTACGAGAACACGTCGAAGGCCGGGCCGGTCGCGTGGAGCAGGTCTTCGGATTTCAGCACTCCGCTGCCCATCGGCATCGCGAACGGGCCCTCGCCAACAGAACCAGGACCGAGAAATACCGTGCCTGGCGCGGTCTTCTGAAGGAATGCGCGAAACACTTGGATATCGCGCCCGTAGGCTGCGGCATCGTAGCCTTTGGGAGCACCGCCCATCGCCGCGTACGTCGGCTCATTCATAAATTCGGTGGCCGCGATTCGTCCTCCAACAGACTTCGTGTACTCGAATAGTTGTCGCGCCTGTTCGGAACTCCACACGCCGTGAGCGTCACGCGGCCCTGCGCCCGTCGCCACGGATGTGACGATTTCCGCACCCACGGCATGAGAAAAATCAACAACCCCCTTCCATTCCTTGCGCGTCAAGACTCCACTGAATCCCGATGGCGCGTTCGCCGCAGCCGGATTGTCCGAATCCTGAAAGTAAGCAGAATTGGCCCATGTGCCGCTTACCCGGACATACGCGGGACTTAGTGCCGCCGCGAGTTTCACCAATCGCGGATTCGAAAGGTCGATCGGTGCTCGGTATTGATAGAGGTTCGGATCTATGCCGGCAGGAGTGAAGTCTTTCTGTTGCGCGGGCGGCTGCGCTTTGCTGTTACTTGCTGCGGAACCTGAATACGGTTTCCAAAACCGCCCGCCGATAACTTCCACCATTTCGATGTTGTAGGACTCGAAGCGTTCGTCCACCGTCCCGAGGCGAGGCATACTCGCGGGTGCGAGGGAGCCGGGCCGTACAGTACCGGGAGCTTTGGAACACCCTGCGTCCCCGAGCACCGATATCGTTGCGAGGACATAGACGACAATCGAGCGCGTTGCGCGTCTGCGGAGAATGGAGCCGAACTCGTCGTCTACCAACAGATTCCGGATCAAGCTGTTGACCGAAGACCGCAAGTTGACCGATGGGCTCATTTCCCATCACCGGATCCAGTGGGCGACGGCAGCGCATAAATGACGACCGACGCGGGGCTCGACTCGGTCTGCAAGATCCAGTTTTTCATTCCCGCCGCGATCGCCACATACTGTTTTCCTTCCACCATGTATGTGACCACACCACCCCCGACCGGACCGCCTACTTTGCTGCGGAACAGGATTTTCCCCGAGTGGGCGTGGAAGACGAGAAGGTTTCCCTCCAAGTCGGCCGTGAAGACAAGACCACTCGCCGTCGGTGTGATGCTCGCCACCAGCGGCAGCGAACTCTGATACTTCCACAAGACTTTTCCGCTGTCGGCGTCAACCGCCGTAAGCCAACCTATTTTCTTCGCGTCCCCATCGCCAAAAGCATTCGACGATCCGATAAACGGTTTACCCGGCAGGAATTCTAAGGACTCGGGGTCACCGAGCTTGATGGTGCTGCACCAGTCCACCGAGTTCACGAAAATCGTATTTGTCGAAGGGGCGTATGCAGGGCCGTACCAGTTCACTCCGCCCGCTGTGCCCGGACAAAAACGCGTACCTTGCGTCGTTATCGGAGCATCCACGTTTTCGATAGTCGTTACGGGAATCTTGTAAGCAACGGAGGTGAGTTCCGGGTCGAGGCTGTAGAGGTATCCATCTTTGCTGCCAACCACGACCATTTTCTTTCCTGCCCTCGAGGTCAACAGGATCGGACTCGCCGCCACATCCCAATCATGGAAATCATGAGGGGTAAACTGATGGTAGCCCCGAAGTCCTCCGGTTTTTGCGTCCAGCCTGACTACCGAACATGTGAACAGATTCGCGCCCGGCCGGTAATCCGGAACAAAATCCGGTCCCGGGTTTCCCGTCGGGATGTACAGCATCCCCGAGGCTACATCGAGAGCGTAGCCTGAATAGATTCCACCGCCGGCTCGATTGCGTTTCGGATCGGAAGGCCACGTATCCGCTCCTGGTCCCGATGATGGCACGACGTCAAAGTTCCACAGGAGCTTTCCGTCCTTCGTATCCAAAGCCATCATTCTTCCGATTGCCCCCACATCGCTTCCAGAAGTACCAATAAACAGTCGGCCCTGCCATACGACCGGCGCGGATGTAAAGTATTCGCCTTTATCAGCAGACCCGGCCGATACGTCCCAGATCACCGTACCGGTCTTGGCGTCTAGAGCGAGAACGTGCGCGTCCGGAGTGCCTCGATAGAGTCGTCCCTCATGGTAGGCCGCGCCGCGGACAGGGGTATTCAGTGCCAGGGTCTTGGGAGAATATTTCTGGGACCATCGCAGTGTTCCTTTGCGCGCGTCCAATGCGTACGTGGAAGTGGCGGTGGTTACAAACATGGTGTCGCCGATCACCAACGGACCTGCCTGGAAAGAAGTGGTCTCCGGCAGTTCGTAGCGTCCGACCTGCACAAGCGATGAAACGTTAGCCGCAGTGATCTGCTGCAACGGCGAGAACCGGTCCGCAGCATAACTACCGTTGTACATCGGCCACTCGACATTTGTTCTTTTGGAGTCCTGAGCCACCGCCACAACGCAAAGAAGTGTCGGGCAAAGCATCATGGCGATGATCCCGCGACTCACGGGGAACCCACGAACCGAATTCGCCAGAGACTGAGTTGCTCGGAATGCCGGGAAACTCATTGGAGTCCTCCTCAATAGGAATGTCTGGAATCTTTAGGCCGGTGAGAGCTGGATTCAGTGCGGAGATCGAACGCTCTCGGGAGTCCCCTAATCACAATCCGCTGATCGCACCAAACATCCGGTTACCGACCCCCTCGTCAAAGCGGCACACGTTCAGCTTGCTGATTGCCTCGTTTTACGGATAACGTTTCCCCTTGTGCCCGCTGCCCTTGTCTCCTGCGTGAATCTGATGGGCTTGGGTCAGGAAGTCTGTTCAAGGTTGAACACCTGGGTCGAATTTCATGGTGGCTGTTGCTTCGCAAAGACTGCTCTGTGTGGCCCTGACTTTGAATTCAGTCCCGTAGAATAACATTGAGAAGCGAACTGTGGACTCGCAATGAGCTGTTGTAATCGTTCTCGTAGTTGATGAAACCCTGTTTCCTGAACTTGTTCATAAAAAAACTGATCCTTCCCCGGGTGGTTCCAACCATCTCTGCTAACGTCTCCTGATCGATTTTCGGAATGACGTCCTCCGTCTTGCGATCCTTTCCGTAATGCGCTTGCGACAAAAGAAGCCGGGCCAAACGCTTTTCGCTGTGATTGAAGAAGTGGTCCACCAACTCGTCAAGAAGGTGCAGGTTCTGCGACAACAAACAGGAAATGAAGGTCATGCACCACTCCGAGTCTTCGCGGAGGCTGCGTAGCATTTCCCTTCGTTCGATGCTAAGTAGCGAACAGTCCTCGAGCGCCGTAACCGTCATCTCACGAAACATTTGGCCCGTCAGGCATTGTTCGCCAAGGAATTCGTTGGCTCCTAAAACGCCAACGATTGCTTCCCTTCCTCGTGTAGATACGACTGTCAGCTTGACCTTGCCTTTCTGGATGTAGAAGATGCGATCACTAGGGTCACCTTGCGAGAAGACCGTCTCTTTCGCTTTGCAGGACAGGTTGGTTATTCCGTCTCTGAATCTTGGGCGAAAATCACTCCCCCCAATAGCAGTTTTTCCACGCTGACTTCCGGACACGGAGCTGACCATTTCGTGCCCAATTTCTTTGTTGGCAGGCGTTAAACGTTTAAACGAGTGCTGAGATGGGGGGGGAGAGATGCGGTGTTTTTTCTTGAGGCGTGGGGGACATGGGGAACACCTCTCAACGCGGATCCTAACTTCGAGTGACAAGCGATCCAGTAATGGGGGGAACCGACTGAACCCATGCCGTGCTCAGGCGTTTGAACCCGGTTTTTTATCTCAAACCAATCCTTCTGTCTATGCGATATTGAACATATTAATTCCAGTGGGCTTCTGGCGGTCTTGCAAGAGGTACTGAGCCGCCATCAAGAGCTCGTTCACGGCAACCCAGGATGCGACCAAGCAAAGTTGTTCCAATCGGGATGAGATCTGCCGGAACGGAGCGCCAGAAGTTTGAAAAACCCTCTCGATCATCAACGCGACAAATAGTCTTGCGGAAGAAAGATGATTCTCCAATCGCAATAGAAACTTCTTCGCCGAAGCGCAGACAACTTGCATTCTTCGGGAGGTTCGGTCGTTGGCTTGAACTCAATATTCTGGCAGTGGCCTTAGAAAGCATTGTCGCTGCCTCCCAATGACATACACTATCGTGCTCTACAGTGCATGTCTCCGCCTTAATATCTCACAATTACGCTTCGGGGTAAAGCACGACGATTGGGACAAAAGGGATTTCCGATCGGATTCTTAAATTCTCAGGTCTCTCCTGCGGTGAAGCAAATGGAATGCTCTGCAAACCATCGAACACTGCACATACGCAACGGCATTTGGCCTCGAGATCTTTTTCGACCAGGGAAAGCAGAGACTGGCGAGCCATCTGTCAATTCGGACTTTCGGTGATTATGTTAGAATTGCGGGTTTCGCTTCTTCTGCAAGAACTCCTTTACTGCTTGGCGCACGAGCGCCGAGACAGGTACCAGAGATTTCATGGACATTTTCGCGAGCGTTTTGGCCTGTTGCTTGGTGAGCCAGATGACTGTTCTTCGCATATACCCTAGCGTGTCCTACAGGGTATTCTAGGCCGATAGTACGAATGTACTGGCGTTGTCCTGGTCGCCACTAGGGACGCGTGCCTGAGCACGGGATCTCAGAGCGTATCGAGCGAAACCTTATCCGGCTTGAGAAGTCCTGAGTCTCCACCTCCGGTCTCTCGTGGTGCTGGAAGAGCGATGTCCAATCTTCCAAAGCCCTTCCAACGCGGCGGTAGGTGCCAGAGGACTTTTCCACAAGTGTTCAACCTTGAGCAGACTTCTCAACCCGAGCCTGCCAGAAATACATTGCAGGAACATTCCAGGGGCCGGGCATGAGCGGGATACGAATCGTTCAGTTGCTTCCGCCGGCGTGGGATTTGAAACGTGAGCGTCAACGAGACTGTGACCGAACCAGGAAAGGTTCAGTCAGGGGCGCTGCTAAAGCCAGCGCTGGCACCGCAGAAGCAAAATTGGTGTGTGGGGGTGAAGAGTGGGCAGCAGTGCAGCGCGCCCTGGCAGGAAAACCCGACGCGCTGGCGACACTCTTCGCCCCGGATCAGGCGAGGCTGTATCGGAGCGCGTTCTCGTTGCCTCGCAACAAAGAGGATGCCGAGGACGCGCTGCAAGAGGCGCTGCTGTCCGCTTACGTCAAGCTACTAAACTCTTTCGAGGGGAGGTCACGGTTCTCGACGTGGCTCACGCGCATCGTGCTCAACGCAGCGCTTATGAATCGAAGAAAGGTTCACTCCCATCCGCACGTATCCCTTGACGAAATCCTGGATGAGGATCTTAAGTTTCCGCCCGCTGGGGTGATCGACGGGGGCCCAGATCCGGAGCGAGTCTGTAGCCAAGTCGAGAATCGCGACGCGGTGCTCGCAGCAATACGGCGGCTCTCACCTCTCCTGCGGTCGGCTTTGCATCTTCGCGACCTTCAAGGTTTTTCGCTCAAGGAGGCCGCGGAACTCGAAGGTGTCAGCACCACCGTGATGAAGTCGCGCTCGTTGCGCGCACGCCGCAAACTCGCGAATCGGCCAGATGTCAGAAGATTGAACCTCCAGCTACGGGCGTGCTGTCGATCTCGCCGATCGTTCTGAATTGAGAGCGGCGGCTATATCTCGATAAGAAAGGAACACTGCCATGACTGACTCAGAACTGAAGAAGAATGTCGAATCGGAGTTGAACTGGGAACCAAGCGTGAATGCGACTGATATTGGAGTAGCCGTTAAGGACGGCGTAGTGGCGCTCACTGGACAGGTTGATAGCTACTGGGAAAGGAGTGCAGCTGAGCGCGCCACTGGACGCGTATCGGGAGTGAAAGGATTGGCAAACGACCTAGAAATACGCCTTCCGTATGCGAGTGGGCGCTCGGACGAAGACGTGGCACGCGCCGCCCTCAACCGGCTGGACTGGTCTGTAACCGTGCCGAAGGATCGAGTCAAAGTGAAGGTATCTCAAGGCTGGCTCACCCTGGAAGGCACACTGGACTGGCAATTTCAGAAAGAGGCTGCCGAAGAGGCTGTGCGGAATCTCCTGGGAGTCAAGGGAGTAACGAATCAGATTCAAGTCAAGCCGCAAATCAGCAAGGCTGAAGTGAAAAGCGCGATCGAGGCAGCATTGAAACGCAGTGCGGTGGTAGACGCTAGCCGAATCATCGTCCAAACAGAAGGCGACACAGTAATTCTGCGAGGCACAGTACGGTCGTGGATCGAGCGTGACGAGGCTATGCATGCTGCTTGGCGCGCACCTGGCGTGCGGAGTGTTGACAACCGAATCATGATTGGCACAGCTGCGGCGGCAGGCGCCTAGGCTAGCCGACAAATTTCTCAAGAACTTTCAATGCCGTGCTTATGGAGGGATAAAGATGCCAAATCTCGTAAAAGGCGATTTTTTCGACGAGCTATTCGATTTCAGACGGAATTTTGACCACATCTTTCATCGTTTCCTGACTACTTCAGGACCTGGCGGGGGCCGTGAAGCGAACATGCTTGTCGGAGTGCCACCCATCGAAGCTCGGATCGACAAGCAGGACAAGAAATATCATCTCCGGGTTGCTTTGCCTGGTGTCGATCCCAAAGATCTGACAGTCGAGTTGCAAGGTAGCAATCTCACCGTGAGGGGAGAGCATCAATCCAGCGAGGAGAAAAAGGAAGCGGATTACTTGCAACAGGAATTCTCCTATGGCCGGATCGAACGAACCATTTTGTTGCCGGAGGGTACAGACACGTCAAAGCTGACCGCGGAATACAACAATGGTGTGCTGGAACTCGCGGCACCTGTCACCGAGGCTGCTTTGCCGAAGCAAATTGATGTGAAGTCTGCGCCGAAGACTAAAGGGGCGGGAGCCTAGTGAAGAGTTGCGTTGCCCGGGATGCCCTCCTTTTGGACTCCCGGGCAACCGCATGACGAATCGTTAGTGTCTGTTGCTCTTTTACCCGAAGAGCAAAGGAGAGCGACGGTGCATCTCTGCCGAAAGGCTAATTGACAACTAAGCTTTCTGCATTTGGAAGAAGAATTTTAAGGCATGGGCTATGCACTTCGCTTGGGGCCACCTGGCGTTGCCCAAGAAAATGGAGTGAAGAGTAGACAGCAGGCATAGAAGGAACCGGCGCCCTGAGAAAACTCGCGTTGTCTGGGACCTGTAGCGGTAAACCTCCCTACAACGAGATGAGAGGAAAGGATCGGCTATCTCAGATCAAACTCATTGTGCCAATCCGCTTTCAGAATGTCCTGCTTGCCGCGGACTTCTCGGATGCCTTTGGCGCAGCTGTCGGACATGGGAGGTCGGCGATCTGAATGAAGGTGAAATGCTTGCCGTCCTGCGGGCAACTCACGGCCGAGCAACACCTCTCGAACGCTCATCGCTCGTGGCGGAGGGAGCCGTCAAAATCTCGACAGAAACACACCGCAAAACCCAAGGAGGGAATATGAAGGTCTACAACTTCTTTGCGAATATGACGATTGCGGCACGATCACTCGGAATTGCGGGTTTACGCCCCCTCAGGCAAAACAGCGAAGCCAATCCATTGAACTCTGCGTCACGCGAATGCGGGAATATCGGACGTCGATTCGCTGCTCCTCCCTTCGTCGTGTTTGCCGTACTGCTGTCCACGTGCGCCAGCGGCCAGCAACCCGCAATGCCCAACCAGGGTCCGACGCAACAGGAACTCAGCAGTGCGGCGTCGGACACTCGAGGCTGGCTCTATGCCACTCATGACTATGGCGACCACAAGTTCGTGGACCTGAAACAGATCAATACGGATAACGTGAAGAATCTTCATGCGGTTTGCATGTACCAGGCGCCGGAGAACAGTACAGCTCAAGCCAATCCGATTGTGTATCGCGACACGATCTACTTTACAACACAGCATCTGACGGTGGCCCTAAATGCCTCGGACTGTTCTGTTCGCTGGCTCTCTAAGTGGACCCCGAAAAGGGGTGAGGCGATGCCCCAGAACCGGGGCGTCGCGATCGGGGATGGACTTGTGGTTCGCGGCACTGCCGATGGCTATCTGATCGCGCTCGATGCCGAAACTGGTGCGCTTCGATGGGAACAAGCGGTCGCAGATCCTGCAAAAGGCTACTCGTTCACGATGCCTCCCTTAATTTACGACGATCTTGTCATCATCGCGCCGGCAGGCGGTGAATTGGGAATCAAGGGATGGGTGGGTGGCTTCCGGTTGAGCAACGGCGAACCCGTGTGGAAATTCAATACTGTTCCCGATCCCGCGGAGACGGCTGCTAAGACGTGGGGGCCGAATACAGCGGTCCTCAAGACTGGCGGTGGCGCAGTCTGGACACCGCTGGCACTCGATACAAAACGTGGATTGGTCTTTGTCCCTGTAGGTAATCCCGTTCCGGATGTATACGATACTGATCGTCCAGGCGAAAATCTATACACCAACACCGCCTTGGCCTTGGATGCGAAAACCGGTAAGCTGGCCTGGTATTACCATCCAGAGGAACATTCCCATGACCAACACGATTGGGACCTGACACAAGTCGGACCGATTTTCTCAATCAATGAAAGTGGTCACGACAGAGATGTGATAGCCATTGCTGGAAAGGACGCAATGTTGCGTCTTCTGGATCTCGACACTCACAAGTTGATTTGGGAAAAGACACTCGTTCACCGAGAGAATGTGAACACCAAAGTTACGCCCGCTGGAGTTCACATTTGTCCAGGATTCGATGCCGGCCAGAAGTGGAATGGATCATCATACGATCAACTGAATCATCAACTAGTCGCGCAGGTCATTGATCATTGCAGCACCGTAGCCAGCGGCACCGCTCCACCGAAGCTCGATCCCAGTAAGCCCAACAATGAAGAGTCGCAATCAGTTTTTGTCGACGGTGTCAACAAGGCCGATCCCTGGAACACAGCGCGAGGTTGGATCATCGCGTTCGACCCGAATACAGGCGCGGTCCGCTGGAAATACGCGGCCAAGAAGCCGATACATGCCGCCGTCGTGACAACGTCAGGCAATCTGACACTCACGGGAGAATATACTGGCGAATTCCTCGTACTGGAAAGTCGCAATGGCAAGCTGCTTTACCAGTTTCAGACTGGCGGTCAGGTCGGCGCTGGCATCGTCACATACCAACCAGCGGAGACCCAATACATAGCGGTTGTGACTGGGACCCTCGTCAATTTCAGCAACACAGTGCAGGCCACAGGCGGCGTAGTGGATCACGGAGGCACCCCCACCATAATTATCTTTGCCGTTCGGCCGCAATGATCTCCTAGGTGTGCGTGTGATTATGGCGACTCGGTTACAATCACGGCGCCTGCGGAGGGCATTCTGTTCGGCTTTGCTCTTTGCCCTGGTCTGCGCCTACCCGCTGCGGGCTCAGGAAGACGGCACCAGTAGCCAGGCAGAAGATTGGGTTGATCGCCCCACCTTGAGCGGCGATTGGGGAGGCGTGCGTACAAAGCTGGAAAAGAGGGGGATTAAACTGCGCGCGGGTTTCACGACGGAAAGCGCAGCGAACCCGATCGGAGGTAAAAGACAAAGCGCGCGGTACACGCAGCAAGTCGATTTTGGCGGCGATCTCGATCTAAGCCGTTTGGTTGACGATCCCGGTGCAAAGGTCCAGATTACGTTTACTGATCGGGTGGGCCGTAGCCTTTCTGCAGACGCGATTGGAAACTTGTTCGCTGTCCAGCAACTTTATGGGGCGGGCCAGAACTTCCGGATCGTTGAGCTGAATTATCAGCAGAGTCTGTTCGCGGACAAGCTGAACTTGGAACTCGGGTGGTCACCTGCTGGCGATTATTTCGCGTCATTGCCGGTTTTCTGCGATTTCCAAAATGGCTTCATCTGCGGACACCCGAACCCCATGACAACCAATAGCGGGGCACACAACTATCCCGTGGGGCAATGGGGTGCTCGCGTAAGGGTGAGCCCGACGCGGCAGTTCTACGTTCAGACCGGACTTTACCAAGCGAATCCCGACGAAGGAAATAAAGATAAGGGATTAGATCTCAGCTTCAGCAGCACTGGTGTCCTGATACCGTTTGAAGTTGGATGGCTGCCCGGCAATCGTACTGGAAAATATCCCGGTATTTATAAAATTGGAACCTACTACAATTCGTCCAATACACCCGATGTCCTGGAGGATATCCACGGGCACTCGGCGGGATTTACCGGAGCTCCATTCTTAATGCACAGTGGGCGTTTCGGGGCGTATGGAATGGCGGATCAAGTCATTGAGCGGGACGCTTCCGACACTAAGCGGTTCTTAAGGATAGGCGCAATAGGTGGGATTGCCGATCGTGCGACGGCGATCTACCGGTATTTCGTTGCCGCAGGCGGAGTCCGTCAAGGAACGTTCAAACACCGCGACGCCGATTTCATTTCCGTACTGTTTGCCTATGCCCAAATCAACCCTCGTCTAACCCAATACCAACAAGACCGCAACGTGGTCGCGCCGGGTTCGGTGGGCATTCAAACATATGAAAGCATCGCGGAAATTGACTATAACGTTCAAATCGCGACCTGGCTTTCCGTGCGACCAAACGTGCAGTATGTAATTCGTCCTGGCGGCACTGGGAAGATTCCCAATGTCATTGTCATCGGCCTGCATACAGGGGCGACGTTCTGATGGACAAAGACATGCCGCAGACACCATGAGGCGCACGCGATTCTCGCCTCAGTGTTCGTGCGATTATGTCACCTTCATCGCAGCGCGGTGCAAAAACCTTATGTAATTGAGCTCTCGGGGCTTACTTCGAGCGAGAAGCAGATTCCCCGAAATTGTTGGAAACACTAGAAAGCGAGAGTAAAGGAAGGAATCATTGGAACGCGGGCTCGTGCTTGCAAAGCAGGTGCTGTCCCCTGTGCCAGAATCCGATGTTTTCATGCCGTTGGGGTTAGATTTCAGCGAAAAGCAGACTCCCCAAGTTGTTGAAAAAGATGAAAAGCCAAAGGAACAGATGGAGGGTTTGGAATCGAGCGGCGTGCTTAGAAGGCATATGCCTGAGCAAGCTTGGCGCAATCGTGTCCTCTGGAAGAAGGTCCACGGTCGTACCGACCTCGGCTGCTTCTTGGCCTACCGCTGAAAAGTAGTTGCCGGAGAACCGACTCTGCCGAAATAAAACGCGAATGCGTTCTTCCACTGTGCGGCATTTCAGCATGTAAGAGTACAACCGACGTAGAATCGGCTCATCCACCGGCACATCGGTCTTCGAATCATTTGTCTCGCGTGGACCGTCTATCAAGGTCATGTTGCCTCGTGAGAACTCAGCTCTCTCGTTATCGGTCACAAATTGTTCAACCTCGTAGCCCTTGGGAATCAAATCCATCTCCACAGCCCATGGCTGTGATATAAAAATCTCTCACTCCGCCTGGATTAAAAAGTCTGCCTGGTCAGCGGGAGATGCCTTTGGGAGCACAATCTCAACCATAGCTCCCTTTAGAGTCGCCGTCGCCTTGGATGGGTCCACATCCACCGGAAGGTCGTGCACTCGGAAGATCTGTTGCGATCGGAGTTCTGTATGCGTACCTTCCGAATCTCCATACAGCACACTGATTTCTTTCTCACCACTCACCATTAAGCGGCGTGGTTCCACACTCACTTTGAGTTGATCAACAGTGAAAGATCCCGGAAGTTCGGCGTGAAGAATGATAGCCCCCGCTGATTCCTTCAAATCGTGACGGCACGGATAGATTAGAAGTTCTGTTTCCGCTTGCTCCCAATCTTCGATTTCATGACCGGGGACACGGCCGCGATGCTCGAAGTGTTCATACGCGCGTCGAGCAATCATGTTTTGGATCTCGCTCTTCCTTTGTTCCAAAATGCCGGCGGGAACAAATGTCACGGGTGTGCCTGCATTTTCCTTTTCTCCTGCTGGTTTCGCTTGCATCGTCATGCTCCTTTCCCTCACTGGGCTACGAAACTCGAATGTGTTGCGTTCGGCTAGAACCGCCGTCGTGAACATCACACCTGCAATCGCTGACCCAGAGTTTCCATCGTTTGTCAGCATTCCTTTGTCGAGATGACTGGGGGTTCATGGTTAATCTCACCGTTAGCCAGCCAAAAGGATCAGTAAAGGCATTCTAATTTCTAGTCGCGTGGTCGCTCGAGCCTGGCGTTGCATCAGCAATTCTTTTGGCTGCAGCAACCTATCCGACATGATCGAGACTCTTGTCACGCCGCACTTCTCCGTGACAGATGTCATCGAGCCCGCCACAGAAAGACCATTGCTCGCGGTTAGATAGAGTAATAAAAATAGTGCTTGACGAGGGTGGCCTCATGTTGGCGAAACCGAAGGATTCGCCATCAAGACAAACGTGGATCACTGACAAATAAGCCGGGTGCAACTGACCGGCTCCCTTGATCAGTGTTAACCATCGATCCAATCGTCGTCGTCGGTGAGTGGAAGCACGCTTATTGCAGCCTTGCTCACAGTTTCTGCGGTGAGCGGCCAACGGGTACTCTAAGTAGAGTGAGTCAACATGGTAGGAACTCAGACTGTTCTACTTTCTGAAAAGCCCATTACATCGGTGGATGCCTATTTCGCCGACGGAGGAGGGCAAGCACTCAACAATGCGCTAACGATGCCGCGCGAGCAGATCATCGCCGAGGTCAAGAAGTCTGGTTTGCGGGGCCGAGGGGGAGGAGGATTCCCCACTGGTTTGAAATGGGCGGGCGTAGCGTATGACCCGTGTCCCACGAAGTACCTGGTTTGCAACGGATCGGAAGGCGAGCCAGGGTCGTTCAAAGACCACATGCTCATGCGAAACAACCCTTACCAACTCTTGGAGGGAATCGCAATTGCTGCTTATGCGATCGGGGCCAGGAAAGCCTTCCTGGGTATCAAAGCCAGTTCCCACAGAGAAGTGAACGCGACGAAGCAGGCGCTCGACGAAATGACGAGGCGAGAGGCGTTGGGTCCCACGCCAATCGAACTCGTGGTCGGACCAGAAGATTATCTCTTCGGCGAAGAGAAAGCGCTCTTGGAAGTAATAGAGGGCCGGGACCCGTTGCCGAGAGAAGCAGACAACCCTCCTTACGTTAAGGGCCTGTTCATCACCGACCCTCAGGAGCTAAATCCAACCGTAGTGAACAATGTGGAGACCCTTTCAAACGTTCCGCACATATTGCAGCGAGGTGCCGATTGGTTCCGTGCTATTGGCACGCCTGATTCGCCAGGCACAATGATTTTTACAGTTTGCGAAGACGTAAAGCGCCCAGGCGTCTACGAGTTGCCAATGGGCGCCCCGTTGCGGACGCTCATCTATGACTGTGCTGGGGGACCGCTATCGGGTCGCGAATTCAAAGGTTTCTTCTCCGGCGTAGCCAATCCGATAATTCTGCCATCCGGCCTTGATACTCCGATGGATTTTAGCTCGATGCGAGCGATCGGATCGGGCCTGGGCTCTGGAGGATTCATCGCGTATGACAAGACCGCGTGCATGGTGCGAGTAGCGCACATGTTTGCAAAGTTCCTGTGGCTTGAGTCCTGCAACCAGTGCTGGTCCTGCAAACTTGGCACGAACCGCTCGATGACTTACCTGCAAAGACTGATCGAAGGCGTTGGCGACGAGATGGACATTGAATTGGCAATTCAGGGAGCCCTGATGGCTCCAAACGGAAACCGCTGTTATCTACCGGTTGAGCATTCTCTTTTGTGCCCCAGCATCATCCACGCCTTCTCGAATGAATTCGTAGCACATTACAAGCGGGGGTGCCAATGCTGTCGTGACTTGGTATTGCCCAAGATTCACGATTTCGACGAAACAAAGAATGTCTTCACGTACTCTCCAGGCCGCCAGACTCCGTGAGGAAAGGTATTTAGGGTCAGTTCAATCTTGCTCCGCTATTCTGCCCATTTCTCCCTGCATTACGAACGTTTCTCAAAGTAACCACTGTCATAAGATCAAAGCAGCCCCACGATGATGATTAAAATGAAACGAAAAGCATCGCCGGTTCATCTTGTATTTGGGAGCGCTCTAGCGGAAGGAAGCGATGATGCCAAATGTCGAACCAGTCTTGATCAACTACGTTGAGGGAGGCAGTAGGGAGAGGGTCATTGCCACGATCCGTGCCCGTGATCTGGGTTCGAGTTTAGACACGCACATTGTCGGCTTCTTCCTTGTGGCTCGCCTAGCGCTATGAAAGTGACATGGCAAAGGGCCTCCGAAGTCCTCACCATTCAATTGGGTTTTTCGGTTACGGTAAGACCAGCAATGGACGGAGCGCGACAGTGAGCGGAAAGATGGAAACAGTGTTGAGGAAAACACCATACTTCGCGGATCTCACGAAGCAAGAGATGCGCGCCTTGGCGACACGGGTAAGCAAGAAGCACCTTCAACGGGGTGAGCTACTTTTTGGCGAAGGTGACTCGTGCATAGGTCTCTTCATGGTGGTCACGGGCAAGATCCGTCTTTTCAATCTGTCCCCAGCGGGTCGCGAACAAGTTCTAGCGGTGAGAGGACCAGGGCGCTCTTTCGGTGACCCAGTGGTGTTTGAGGGGGGCAATCATGCTGCCTCGGCGTCTGCGCTGGAAGATGCCGAACTAATCTTCATCTCGCGCACGGACTTTCAGAATTTTTGTCGCGAGCATCCGGAGGTGATGTTCAAAGTGATTGCGGAAGTTGGCTCACGGTTGCGACGCATGATCGGGATCATCCAGGACCTGTCGTTCACGACAGTGAGGCAGCGATTGATCGCCATGGTCTTGCGGCTAGCACAGACGAGCGGAACTGCTTCGACGGAGGAACTCCATGTGGAGCTAACGAAGACCCATGAAGAATTGGCGGCCGAATTGGGCACCGTGCGAGAGCTCGTGTCGCGTACTCTCCGCCAACTCCAGGCCGAAGGGTTTCTGGAGGTAAACGGCCGCACAATCATCGTCAAAGATCTCGCTGGTCTAAGGCGCGAGCAGACCTCATCACAGTAGTTCCTTTCCCTTCAAATCTTTCCGAGTTGCAGTGACTTTAGTCACTGACTCCTTCCGACTTGCCGTCCAGAATTCCCCCCCTCGGGGTGTGGTCATGAGTTTCACTCGCGAAACCAAGATACAAAGATAGTGCGCTTTCGACTGGAGCTTGGTGATCGATCTAGATTTCTGATAGTGGCTCAGTTTGAGCCTGAATGCGCCCGTTCCGTTCCGAAAAATTCGGGACGGAACGCCCGCTACAAGCCCTTTTTGCTTTGTTCGTATTGGGTCTTGTAGGGGCCGCCCGATTTTAGGGCGGGCAGCCGTTGTTCCGTCCAAAACCGAACTGAGTCACTACGAGGTTTCTGGGAAGTGGGGGGAAGGCGACCTAAGGATATTCTTTGGCGCCTTGTGTGGAGTTGGAAGAACAAATTCAATGGGGTGGTGAGGAGAAATCAGATGCGAAATAATGTTCCGGGTAGGAAGAGAATTTGGCTGCATCTTGCGGCCACGATAGCGCTTATGTTCGGTATCAGCACGCCGCTGCGACTCGCCGCTCAAGCGATTGGTGCCACGATCTCAGGGACAGTTACGGACCAGTCCGGGGGCGTGGTTACCAACGCGGAAGTCTCGATCAAAAACACGGCGACTGCCGACACGCGAACTGTTTCAACGAATGCGAATGGAATCTACTCCGCGCCAAACCTACAACCCGGCAGTTACAGTGTTACCTTCACGGCACCGGGATTTGCGACTGCCGTGCAGTCCGGCATCACTTTGACGGTAGGTGGCACGCAAACTTTGAATCTGACCATGCAGGTTGGTCAGTCGACACAAACCGTTGAAGTTACCGCCGAGGCTCCCTCCATTAACCTAACCAACGCGGAAGTCGGCGCGATTACAGATGAAACGACGATTAAAGATCTCCCTCTCAACGGCCGTTCGTGGAGTGACTTGGCAAACCTTCAGCCCGGCGTTTATCAGCTCCATACTCAGCCTGACGTCCAGAGTCGCGACAGATTTACCCGGGGCTATGGACTCCAGCTGTCGATTTCCGGCTCTCGCCCGCAGCAAAACAATTATCGCGTTGACGGCATCAGCATTAACGACCCAGCGAACGGCGGCCCCGGCAACGTGTTGGGCGCCAATGCAGGTGTCGATGCGATTGCGGAATTCTCCGTCTTGACGACTAACTATTCGACTGAGTATGGTCGGGCGTCAGGCGGCATCATCAACGCCACCACCAAGTCGGGTACCAATCAATTCCATGGGGCCGCGTACGAATTTCTGCGCAACAGCTGGCTGGATGCGCCCAACTACTGGGACGCCAAAGACAGCTCCGGCAATTATCTAAAACCACAGTTCAGGCGAAACCAGTTTGGTGCTGACGCGGGAGGCCCCATCATTAAGAACAAAACTTTTATCTTTGGCGACTATGAAGGCTTGCGCCAGTCGAAAGGTCTGTCGAACAGCAGTCCCATTCCGTCGGCAGCTGCAGCCGCTGGCGCGGACCCCGCCATCGCCCCGTATTTGACTGCTTTTTTCCCCATCGGTGGCTCCCTCAATGGCAAACAGGTTTGCAGCATCGTGCCTAGCGGGGGCGATACGGATTTTTGCACGTTTGGAGCGAATCAAGTAAGCACCGAAGACTATTATATTATCCGCGCCGATCACAAAATCTCTGACAATGACAGTCTCAGCGGAACGTTTTTCCGCGATAAAGCCAGTACCAACACGCCCGATGAATACAACAATAAGATCGTCAGCACGGCAACCAGCAGCACCTTTGCGACGATTGCGGAGACTCATTCGTTCGGCACGGCCTTGGTCAATTCCATCCGTTTCGGTTTCCACCGGGACTTCCAGGGAGGACCTGCGGGTGCAACGGCCATCAATCCGGCCACATCGGACACGACTTTCGGGGCTTTCCCCGGCCTCGACGCGCCCCAGATCTTTGAAAATGGCAATCCGCTTTTTACGGGCGGTCTGACCTCATACAACCCACAAAAGAACAGCTGGAACACGTATCAAGTGTATGACGACGCGTTTTGGACCAAGGGAAAACACTCCTTTAAGTTCGGTGTGGATGTGGAGCGAGATCAGCTCAATGTACTCAGATCTCCACGTCCGGGCGGGGTTTTCCAGTTCGCGACGATGGAGGATTTTCTGCATGACTGTGGCTCGACCGTTACCGTGAACTGTTCAGGGGCTTCCGGAACGCAGAAAATCTCCACGGATCTCCCCGGCAAAACTGCCCCCTCTTCGCCTCGCCAAACGATCTTCGGGGTGTACTTCCAGGACGACTGGAAGTTTCGTCCGAACCTCACCATCAACCTTGGACTGCGCTACGAACCGACTACGGTCCCGAACGACCCCCAGGGGAGAAATGCCACTTTACCGAGCATATTCGACACCACCGGCACACAGCTCCCTCTTTGCGGACAACAGTTCAAGGACTCTACCGGCGCTGTCGTCTGCAATGCCCAGACCAATGGGTTGTTTAGGAATAACAGCCTACGTGACTTCGACCCGCGCGTTGGGTTCGCATGGGATCCTCAAAGCAATGGGAAGACGTCAGTCCGAGGGGGGTTCGGTTTCTATGATCAACTGCCACTGATTGCTTTCATGGGGAGCACCGCCAATAGCCAGACTTTTCCGTTTCTGTTAGCAGGGAGTAACGGCAACTTGGCGGGTGGTTCGTTCGGTGAGTTTGGATCGTTCCCGAACGGCTGCGCGGGCCCAACTGTCCCGATGGCGTGCCAGGTCAGCGCGGGAGGAGTACAAGGCAGTCGCGCGGCCTATATCGAACAAGATCCGAAACGCGCTTACGTGATGCAATGGAACTTAAGCATCCAACGTCAGATCATCCCCAATCTCACAGCCCAAATCGGTTACGTGGGGTCGCATGGAGTTCACGGCACAACCCAGGTGGACGACGTCAATATCGTGCTCCCGATATCCAGCCCCAAGGGATATCTCTGGCCGTGCGATCCACTCGTAGGCGCTAATATTAAAGATTGCCAGGGCCATGGCACCGGAACGGTTCTCAATCAAACAGTTGGCCGCCTTCCTGCCACTTTTTTTAGGAATTCATCTGCCTACCATGGCTTGGAGCTGGAATTGACCAAAATGATGAGCCACGGCCTTCAGGTAAACGGGTCCTTTACGTGGCAAAAGTCTTTAGACACGGCTTCCGGAGCGGTCATTTCGGACTCGGTGATCACGGCAATATCGAGCCTGAATTGGTTCGACCCCAAGCTGACGCGCGCCGTCTCTGACTTCAACGATGCCAAAGTTCTCTCAATTAATTATCTTTGGATTATACCTACGCCGAAGTCCTTGTCTGGCTTTGCCGGAACAGCTATCGGCGGATGGCAATTGGGAGGCATCTTCTCGGCCTCTTCCGGTCAGCCGTTTTCGGCGATTCTTGCCGGAGACTCGCTCGGTTTGAACAACTCTGACTCGTTCGCTTATCCGAACCGCCTGAGCGGTCCTGGGTGCAATACGCTTAACAATCCGGGAAACATTAACAATTACGTCAAGCTCCAATGTTTCCAGATCCCCGTTCCGGTCTCTTTTAATGGCCACAACTATATTCCCCTCGGCAATGCAGGTCGTAACATCATGATCGGCCCGGGCCTCGAGTCTTTCGACTTTTCGGTCGGAAAAAATACCAAGGTCACTCGAATCTCTGAGAGCTTCAACGTCCAGTTCAGGTTGGACGTTTTCAACCTCTTTAACCGGGCTAATTTTAATCCACCAGTCCAGAATGAATTCCTATTCAATCCATCCGCCTTGACTCCCGGAGTTGCTGCTACCCCGGGTCCAAATGGCGCATGTTCTCCAGCCGGCGGTGCCGGCGCGGATCCCACCAGCGGATGTATCGCCTCCGCAGGAGCTCTTTCTGGTGCTGATCGTACGTCGACGGAGTCCAGGCAAATGCAATTGTCGTTGAAAGTTATTTGGTAAGTTTCGACTCGACTGACGAATCTGGTAAGGCGACGCCCTCTTGGCCCAAACGGCAAGAGGGCGTCGCGTCGTTTATGCACCTAAACTCTCTTACTCGCCGTGGTACACAAACCCAGGCGGTCAGTTGCGATGTCTGGTGGGATCATCGAGGACTTGTCGTTCACCACAGTGAGGCAGCGATTGATCGCCCTGGTCCTGCGGCTAACTCAGACGAGCGGAACCCCTTCCAGGGAGGGAGTCCATCTGGAACTAACCGAGACCCATGTAGACTTGGCAGCGGAATTGGGTACCGTCCAAGAGCTCATATCGCGCAATTTCAGCTAACTCCAGGCCGAAGGGTTCCTGGAGGTAAATGGCCACACAATCATCGTCAAAGATCTCGTTGGTCTAAGGCGCGAGCAGACCTCTTCGAAGTAGTCTCTTTCCTTTCAAATCTTTCTGGGTTGTAGTGACTTTTGTCACTGTCTCCTTCCGACCTGTCGTCCACAATGTGAACTGTCGCAGAGGCGGTCATGAGTTTCACTCGGGAAACCAAGGTAAGAGATATTCCGCTTTCGGATCCAGGGCCGGGCAAGTGCTCGAAGATACGGGACTTGACTACTTGTGTGGTGGCGGTAAGTCGCACCATCAAGCGTACCTGCAGTAGGGAAACCATTAAGAGGACACTGAGATGGACTTTGAACGTGGGATTGGTGCTGACAATCGCGCTCACAGGGTTTAGTCGTACCGCCGCGGCTGCTTTTCCCGAAAGAAGTATTGCGATCACGATTCACGTGCACAACTATGCCGGAGTCGCACCCACGACATTGGCGGATACGGAACAAGTGGCGACTGAGATCTTCCAAGAAGCAGGAGTAGAAACCCGATGGGTCGATATAGTTTCGACTAGGGACAATACTCAGGTAAGTTCGACTTACTATCCAGCCTTAACTTCCGCCGACATCCAGCTTAGCATTCTCCCGAGCGCGATGCCCGACCGCCTCGGCATCCCGGACAATGTGATAGGGCTAGCGCCCGGCACGGATGCGCAAATCGTCTACGTGTTCGACAGCAAAGTAGAAACCGTTTTCTGGATGCTGTTGAGAGCGCAACATAATGGTCGTCTGGATCGACCAGTTTCTAGGGCTCAAATCCTGGGCCATGTGATCGCTCATGAATTAGGCCACCTGTTGCTGAACTTAAATGGTCACTCGGCTCACGGCATCATGCGTGGCGAAATGGATTTTACTGACCGACATAACTCCTTGCTTTTCACGCCGCAGCAGGCGGAAGTCCTACGGGCAGATGTACGTAGGCGGAGCGGGCAACGAGAGATGCTCGCCCACGGAGACTAGGCACAGACCGTGCCTTTGATCACTCCCAAGAAGTATATTTTCAGAGCCGGCTGGACATCATTGATTGGAGAAGGGGGGATGAACTGCCAGGTCTGTCCCCTGATTCTTGCAGATACCGTGCGCCGAGATCGTTTCCGAAGGCTGAAACGCATCGGTCTCCCCGCACAGTCTTATCTCGCAGCGATGTATATTGTTATTCGACCTAATATTCGTATGCGCGTTCCTTATTGACGTACGAGCTAAAATGTTCATTCGTGACGCCTTGGCAAAACGATTATGAAGTTGACATGGAGTATCAGAGTTCTTGTCCTAGTTGTTTATGCTGTCCTGTGTCTCGCCGCGCCATTCGCGCTGGCTGCGCAGGAACCGGGAGAAACCACTTCCGGTTCGCTGAGGTCGCGACTTGAAGACGGGAAATTATCCTTCAGCGTTCGGTACCGTTTCGAAGCCTTCGAACGCGACGGGGCGCCCTTCACGGCCACGGCGTACGCACCCACCCTGCGGCTGGCCCTCGGCTATGAGGCCCCCTCGTTTCACGGCTTCACCGCTTTCGCCCAGGGTGAAGCGGTGATTGTTACAGGGCCCGCCGACTACAGTGTTCCCGCCCTCCCATCGCAGAATCGTCCGAATCTTCCCGCGATTCTGGACCCCAAGAGCTTGGAAATGAATCAGGGCTACTTGAAATGGACGCACAGCGTTGCGAACAAAAAGATGGCTGCGACCGTGGGCCGCCAGGAGCTCACGCTTAACGATGGGCGGTTCCTAAGCATTTCGACCTGGCGCCAGGTTCACGGAACATTTGATGCGGCAAGGCTGGAAACGGAACTTCCGCGGAGATTCTCCTTCACATACGCATTCATCAATCGCCTCTATCGAGTCGACGGATACAACGCAACTGACGCCTCCCTCCCGATGCATTCACATTTGTGGAACCTTGTATGGAACAAACGCGCCAGGGCCAGGGTCGCCCTGTACGGCTTGTTGCTCGACTATCACACGCCCGTTCAATTCACCAATTCCACCCAGACCTACGGCGTGCGGGCGACGGGACCGTATCAGTTCAACAAAAACTGGAGCCTCATCTACACTGCGGAATACGCCAAGCAGAAGAACTTTGGTTCGAATCCCAACCGCGTTGATGCGAACTATTACTTAGGGGAACTCGGCCCGGGGTGGCGCGGCTTGGGAGTCAAAGCAGGCTACGCATTTCTTGCCGGCCACAGCCCCACTGACCTGCTGACCACGCCAGCGGCTCCCCCGTTCAATGGTTGGACGGACTTGTTCGTCAACAACCCGGTTGTTGGCGGCGCGAGCGGCCTGGAAGCCCGCTATTTGCATGTCAGCGGGCCAATCCGGTTCCTGGGTGGGGCGTTTGGGACCGTAATCTTCTATGACTACTACTCGGACGTTTTTCACGTCCATTACGGTCGCGAATTGGATTCCGCGCTAGTCTACAAGGTCAGCCGAGTCAGCGACCGTTGGGAAATCGGGTGGCGGTTCGGTCGCTATTGGGCGGATCACCTCTTCACGAATGCAGTGCGCACCTCGATCTATACGAGCTTCACTCTGTGACTGAAAGGTGGAATACGTATAGTTGGCGCGCAAGACTTTCGGAAGGCTCGGCGCCTCACTGTTTGAAGGGTGGTGCCTCTTGTTTTTTCAATGCGAATCCTGTCGTGGCGTGAAGGTCCGTTGCGACGGGTTCTCGGACAGCTTTTACTCATCCATTGGCGGAGCCGGTTCTTTTCTGAGGCAGTATCCTGTCGCCGCACAACACCAAATCAAATGGTCGCTCGAAAAATAACCGGACGGCTTCAGCGTGAGAGGAGGTAAAGCAGCATTGTCCCCGAGTTTTTCCAGGCGATGTGAAAGAATTGAGAATCCTGCTTGGCTTTCGTTGGCAGCGAGCACCGTCACAACCATTTCGTTTATGACGCCCACCTGCTTGCAAAACAACATGTTCAGGCTGCCACCTGAGCTGCCCGATAGATCCGAGAAGATTCATGAAGTGCGAACCACAGGATTCGTTCTGTTTCAACGGGGTCGGGAGGGCAAGCAATATAATCGAATGCCCCGGCATTGATTGCAACTAAGTACGACTCCCATTCAGCTAGGCGTGAGAGCACGATGACTGGAATTGACTTCGCAGCCCGGATGACAGCGCGGAAGTCACCGTCAGGAAGATTGTCATTGCAGAACACAATGTTGAAGTGCTGTCGGGCTAGTAGAGACCGAGCCTCATCCAAAGTAGAACAACTGACCGGACCCAGGCCGCACTTATGTGAAGTGGCGATGATCCTCTCCCGACTCTCTCCCTCTACACAGATGATCAAGACTAGTTTGTCATCTAGCATCTCTCCTCCTTGTCGCTGGAATGTTTCGAGTCTCGCTAGATTTCGTTATGCTGGCGGCCGCAGCTGTGCTCAGAGCTTGTCAACTCCTTCGGGCCAGCAGATGGTCAGCAGAAACGCGCTTTCCTCAAGGGCTTGGACGTCATGCGGAATGGCGCGATCGAGCGCTATCAAGTGTCCTGTGGGCAGATCGAAGATCTTGCCCGCCATATGCATTCGAATGTGGCCCGCAACAACCTGCACGGAGATCCTGCCGGCTGCCATGTGTTCGTGGAGGAGCGCCTTGGAATGCAGTACTGTTAGAACAATCCGGAAGTCAGGATGTTTCACGAGCGTCTTGGAGTTTCGTCCACCCTGCCATGGATTCTCATTTCGTAACCGCTCGATCTCCGCGTTCAGGTCAAACGCAAGCATTGGGCTTCCCAGAGGGCCGGGTGGGCGAATTGCCCCGGACCGCTCCGTTTGATTTGCGACAGCTTTTATGTTTCTCTCCTGAAGGTCTTTATTCTTAGAGTGCTCGCTCTTGTCATCGCCTACTTTTCAGCAGTAACTAAGCGCCACGATTCACGCCGCCCTGTGAATATGGCCCTGGGGAGCGTCTTTACTGATCATTCTCGCTCTCAGAAATTCTCTAAGGGCGACTGCGTTGTTGTGCTCGGTATCGTGTGAACTGAAAAGCAGCGTAACCTGCCCTTCTCTTGCGGTCTTGAGAATTAGGGCCCAAGCTTTGGCATTCTGCCTCAGTTCAGAGAAGTACCTGCGGCGGAACTCATCCCACTTCTTGGGGTCGTGGCTGAACCAGCGCCGGAGTTCGTGGCTTGGCCCCACTTCTTTGAGCCATCCATCGATCCGCAGTGAAGTCTTCTTCATCCCTCGAGGCCATAGTCTCTCAATCAGGAAACGGGTGCCGTCCGTCGAGCTCGCCGGGTCATATACTCGCTTCAATTGAATCATGTCCGTTCTCCTTTTGAGGTGTTGGCGCCTGCCGCCTTGCTCGCGGCTGTTCCCGGCGTGCCGTTCGAATGAAAGCTCTTAGCGGCGTCCTCGGACTGCATTTTTGGCTGGTATGTCCCGGGAACCTTGCGAAAGCTGATGGCAAGTCTGTTCCATCCATTGATCGCAATAATGGCTAGCGTCAGGTCCACTAGTTCTTTCTCACTAAAATGTTGGCGCGCCAACTCGTAGACCTCATCCGGTACGTGTTGATAGCTTACTTGCGTGACCGCTTCAGTCCATGCCAGCGCGGCACGCTCGCGTTCGCTGAAAAAGGGCGTTTCTCGCCAAACAACAACTGCATAGAGGCGCTGCTCGGATTCCCCTCGCGCTCGCGCGTCCTTTGTGTGCATGTCAAGGCAGTAGGCGCATCCATTGATTTGCGAAGCGCGGAGTTTTGCCAACTCTAGAAGAGCAGGATCGATGGCGCACTGACGGACATAATTTTCTAGGCCGAACAATGCGGCTATGCCAGCCGGTGCGACTTCAGCGTATTCAATTCGCGCTTTCATTTTGTTTCTCCTGTGCTGTGCCCTCCAATCCAGGACGGACTGATTCAGCCTTCATGTTGCTCCTGGTTCTCGTTCATGGTGGTGAGCGATATCGCCGAATGGGCGTAAGCACCTCCAGGTCGCATCTCGGCGGCGACCCAGATCGCCTCCATGATTTCCTGAGGGCTTGCGCCGTGTTTCATCGCTGCTTTGGTGTGACCCCTGATGCAATACGGGAACTGCGTGACGTGAGCGGCCGCGACAGCAATAAGCTGTTTTATTTTAACCGGCAACGCGCCCTCGGCAAACACACTCTTACTGAACGCATCGAACGCGGACTGGATAGTGGGTGCCAGCTGACGACGCTTGCGAGCGAGATCCTGGGATGATGGTGGGTAAATCGATTCTGCCATTTTGCTCTCTCCTTCAGCTTGCGTACGTTCACCTCTCGGTGAGAGGCTTGTCCCCCTCCAATAAGACCCGTTTGCCGTCGAGTCCTTCATTTTTGTAAGTGACGACTCGTCCCCACAGGCTCGCCGTACCCCATATTCCAGAGCGCAGGCATTCAAGTTGTACGATCTGGCTATGATCTACGAATAGGTTGACTTCAGGGCCATAATTTTTAATGTACCAGGCAAACACTTCGGGATCGGCTGCTTCAAACATCACTTTCTCCAAGCCCAGCGCATTGATGATTTTCGCCGGCACATCGGTTCGCCACGTCTTGACGTTCTCCGTGATCCCTTCTGACTCGATCATGATCATGCAGGCCCCTGCGGCAAGAAACCGTTTGGCAAGCAGGATCGGCCATTCAGGGTCGCGCGTTCCTTCGGCTTCCAGTTCTTCCACTTTGGTCGCACCACCAGCCCCAAATTGAATCCCGACTTCCGGTTTGGCTTTCAATCCGATTTTCTGCACTCTTTCCACCAACCGCAGCCAGTCGTCGGCGGGCAGAGTGATAAAGCCGCTCGAGATTTCGATGATGTCGAAGCCGAGTACCTTACATTCCTCAATGTATCTATTCACAGCGTCGGGTCCTCGCGTGAGAACATGCTCTATGAATCCTCCCGTCGAAACCAGAACGTTGTGTTCGTGGCACAGGGAAATCAGCTCCACCAAAGCCTTGCGGGGCATCAAACTGAAGGAGCCACCCGCGAACTTAAGGGCATCAACGTAGTTACCCATCGTCTCGAGAACGTCTTGCAACTGTCTTTTGCCGAGCGGTGAGTAGTAGGGACCTCGTATCTCAGTTATCCCTTGCGTCCGTGGTTTGAGACTTCGCTCGTTCATCCGCAGAAAATCAAATGCTCTTTCTCCGTTCCGGGGTTGTGTGCGATTGGCCATCACTGTTCCTTCCCGACATGCGATGCTTTCACAGGACGCTTCGAATGTGGTCTTCCGAGGTTATGGAATAGTTGCGTGAGATCTCTAACCTGAACTGAATCCAGGTTCTCCACGACATCCGCAATCGAGTTCCGCAAAGAACCAGTCGTGAACGGAGTGGTGATTCGCTCGAACTTCCCGAATGCTATCTCCCAGGGGATGGCCTGGCTAGTGAATCCCCGGTAGTCGTGAATCTCCTTACTCACTACACAACCGTTCCGGAGCGTCATTGTTAGCCGGCAAGGCATCTCGTTTGGAAAACGATTGGAAAACTCATCGCTTGGGCGGATTGAGACCTTTTGCAACAGTCCTTGAACGTCGCCTCGCGTTATTCTCTCGGCCGTGTATTGGTCCGGCATCACCTGCCCGTCCAGAAGCGCTACACTGATCAAATACGGGAGACTATGATCTGCCTGCTCCTTTGTGCTCACTGCCGTTTTGTCACCGTCGTCTCCTCCGCCGATTATGTGGTAAGCGACATCGAACGTCTCCATATCGATATGTTCTATCTCTGCGGAGTCGAATTTCTCCTCTGCTTTTAGTTGCAGTGCGCACTCAATCGCCGTTTGCGAATGAATCTCGGCGTTGTATTTCTTGAGAATCGTGGCAGTTACGCGATCGAGATCCTCTCGAGCCCAATCAATTTCAAAACATCCAGCGATCGCATCCATGAATCCTTTCTCGCCTTCGAAAACCTCCAAGGGGCCAGTGATCCCTCGCATCGCAAGAAATGTCACAAAGGTACAGCAGGAAGCCATGTTCGGATACGCCAGCCCCTTCCAATTTGAAAGCCTCCCTGTACGAGTGACCCGCAAGGCATTGAAAGCGGTGCCGCTGATAGCGATTGCGTTGGCAGTCTGGTCTCGGTTGAGTCCGAGCGCTTTGGAAACGCCCGCTGCGACTGCGTAAGAACCTTGTGTGGTGTGATCGAACCCTGCCGCTCGAACAGGAGCAACGTCGCTCAGTCGACATTGAACTTGATAGGCCACGGCCAACGCAGTCAGCAAGTCACGTCCTGTGCTGTCGCTATACTCGGCTGCTGCCAGGACAGGCGCCAGATTATCGCTGGGGTGACATGTTTCCCCCTTGGCCAGATAGCTGTCGTTGAAATCAAGATATCGCACCAAGGCACCGTTGTAGAAGGCTGCCCGATCAGGGGCCGCTCGACCTTCGCCGATCAATGTGCAGCTTCCATTGCCATCAAACTCTTCCACTTGCTCGCGAACAAGCTGCAGAGGACCACTTCCAATTGCACCGATGGCACAACCCAAGGAATCGAGAATGCGAATCTTCAGCTGCATGCGAGCGACCTCCGAAATGTCATAGAACGACACCCGATTCACAAACTCTGCGAGCTGCTCGGCGTATGTCATATTGGTCTCTTCTCTATCGACACGTGAGCCCATGACGTTCTCCCATTCTCACGCTGTAATGCTGGAACGGTTCAGGCCATATGACAATGGTTCGTTCATACCGGCGAGAGCAACGACTGTAATGGTTT
>WNGO01000346.1_pt1 | contig 28327 bp, 20 predicted proteins | sample 5400511 | NCBI WGS metagenome assembly WNGO01 (sample SAMN13153380, study PRJNA577476) | soil metagenome | isolation source: 20 cm soil or saprolite under Garry oak tree replicate 2 | place: USA:California | collected 2016-06-15 | reverse complement strand
GCGTGCGGAATCCCGGCCGACTGTATCTGACTCTGGATGTAGGTGCTGCCGCCGGAGTAGACGAGCGCCGCGCCGTAGATCTTTGCGAGCGAGATGGTCACCAGGCGAGCGCTGCGAATCGGGCCCACTCTGCCTTTCGGCGGAGAGGTGTAGATGACGCTGAAGCGGCTGATGCCGCCTTCCGTTACGTACTCGTACACGATCGCCGCGTCCTGCAGTCCGGATTGCGGTCGTGCGGCGAGTAGGTTCTCGACCTGGACGAGCAACGGTGCAGACCGGCTGCTCGGTGCAAGCCCGTTGACGCCACATGCAGCGAGCAAACCGGTGATCAGCACCACTCCCGAGGCTCTGATTGGCTTGACGTTCATGCATTGTTAGAACGCCCAATCGGGTGGTCGACGCTCAGGACGGATTCCTTCGACGTCAAGCTCGAACCTGAGCTGCCACGCGATCTTCAGGCTTCTGCCAGCGAATTGAGACGACTTTGAGACTGCAGTGAGACTGCCTCTGAGACCCTGCGGCGCTCAATCTCCACCACGACAGGCGTTCACCAACGGTCGCCCTGCCGTTGCACCGAGCGCCAACCAAACTCGAGATGGAGGAAGAGATGAAATCAATCTGGCGGACAGCGGTACTCGTCGCGGTGCTGCTCGCAATGGGAACAATGTTCGTGCCGACGGTGGCCGCCCAAAAGGGCGCTGGTTTGCTGCCGGCCGGGACCTACCGGTTCGACTTCACCGGCGCTGACTTCTCAGGTTTCGCCAACAACATCTCGATCTTCCTGGACGTCAGTTCTGGAACCGACGTCGCCCGCCCGGACGGGGCGCCCGCGACCACCACTTCAGGGACGCAGGTCTCGCTGTTCATGTTCGACAACAACACCGTGACCTTTACGTTTGCATGCTTGCTGCTCGACCATCCGGGGGACTTCGCGATCGACAACCGGCTCGGGAGCGCAACTCTCAACACGACGTTGACTCCTTCCACTCCAACGTGTCCGGGCTTCGGCCCCCCGCTGGCTACCAACATCGGCATCAACGCCACCTGGACGGGAGTCGGCCCGCTCGGCAGCTCGACCGGCGCCAGCGACTACTCGTGCGCCACGTACACCGCTCAGGGCGTCAATCGTGGCCTGACCAACACGGCCAGCGCCAACCTCATCCTGACGACGGTCACTACGTCGGGCGGGACTACCAACACGGCGTTTCCACCTACGCAAACCGCGCTCAACTTCAATCACTCCGACGTCCAGGCTCACGGGACCATCGATCCCGGTTGCGGGCCCACCGGTTTTGGCATCGGCCCAACGCCGGCTGGCCATTTTCACTTCTTCGGTCTTTTCGCGAACGGCTTCTTTGGAGCTCCACCGTTCTCGTTCGACCAGGTCTCCCTGGTGCAGAGCAGCACGTCGTCGCAGCTCGCCGGGCGACCGGCCACTGGCTCCGCCGAGGACGACCTCAACGTGTCCCTGTTCAGCGGTTCCGGGTGCTTCGTGATTCCGTCGTCTGATGTCGTGACGAACGGCCTCGGGTCCGCCTCCGTCCAGACGACGATTCCAGGACCGAATCCGCCGGTCTGCGCCGGCACCTTTCCGCCTTTCGGCCTGAACTTCCCGATGACTGTGAATGCGACGTGGACCGCGCAAGGTCCCGTGATGACCGTGCACGACCAGAACAACTATCAGTGCATGGGTTATACACAGGCGACGTCGACATTCGTGCAGGCCGTTGGAGCAAGCTCGACGGCGACGATCACGATGCCTGACTACTTCGGCAACCCACAAACACAGACCCTGAGCGGAGGCTTCGGCAACATCACGCAGGTCAGCCAGAGGGTGCAGGCGAACGGCGCCCTGCAGCAGTCGTGCCTAATCCGAGCCTGACTTGATAAGCGGTTTGGAGGGTTGGCGCAGGGTCGCGGGGCGATTGTCTCGTCGCACGCAGAACCGATCGGTGTCAGCCCTCCAGCCGCCGCATCGCCGGAATGTGTCTCAGCTCGCGTTGCTGTTGGCCTTCGCGTCCCTTACCGCTGCCGCGTGCGGCGAGGGATCGACGTCGACGTCCAATTCGATCCGGCAGTACAACGACACGTGGCTGTGGAACGGTGCCGACTGGACGGAGGCTCATAGCGCGATCTCGCCCTCCCCTCGTACCGCCCCTGCGCTCGCGTACGACGAAGCCACGCACCAGCTCGTGCTGTTCGGAGGCCGGAGCACGACGGGCGACTTGTCATTCTTCGACGACACGTGGACGTGGGACGGCGACGCTTGGACCCAGCAGCACCCGGCGCACTCGCCCGGTGGGCGGGATGAGGCCGGTCTGGTCTACGACGCCAAGCTGCGGGCGCTCATCCTGATTGGCGGTTTCGTGCAGAAGTCACAGGCGGACGGCTCGACATTCCTCGGGGGGCTCCGAGACGTCTGGATGTGGGACGGCTCCGACTGGAACGAGGTTGGGAGCACACCCGTGCCGCTCACGCTATATATCAGCGACAAGGCGGCATTCGATCCGGAGTCGAAGGAGGTCGTCGCCATCGGCGACCTGGAAACGACGAGCTGGGACGGGAGCGCTTGGAGTCAGGTCCCGAACCCGAAGAACTGGTTCGGCGTTGACGTGACATACGTCGATCCAACTACGAGAAGGCTGACAGCACTCGTCGCGTTCGCGAACCCGGACAACTCGCTGACTTATCGGCTCGAGAGCTGGCAGGCCGGCGCCTGGGACGATGGCCCAGTGGTCGCGCTGCCGGTGGTGATGGACCAGGGTTGGCTCGACGTAGCTGCTGCGACCTACGACTCGAAACGCAAACGGGTCGTGATTTTCGGCGGGGGATGCATGGACCATCCGGGGAATCAGACCCTGTTGTTCGACGGTACCGGGTGGTCGGTCGCCGAGCCTGCAGACGTCCCACCCGGCCGGACGTACGCGTATATGGCTTTCGATTCCGACCGTGCCGAGACCGTGATGTTCGGTGGCAGCACGTCGGGTGCTGTGCTGTGCTGATCGGTTTGGCGTAGTGCTTTCGGCGATTCCGCGTGATCGGTCTCACGAGACTTTCTGTGTTCGCTGGCTCATACCCAAGTGATGTCCTACTGCAGTAGTTCTGGAAGTACTTTGACCAAGGCATGACGCCTAGTTGAAAATCGCTTGCACAGACCATTCGTCAGCTCGAGCATGAAATGCTCGATTCTCCAGGCGCATGTGATTCACGCAGGCTACCGTCCGCTAAGAGCGCGCTCATTGCCTTACTCATATAGTCGCGCGCGAGCGGCTCAGGGCAAATTGACGCGCGTCCTGCCACTGGCGAGGGCAGTCATTCCAACGTGGAGTACCCGTTGAGGTCCGAGCGATGACGGTAGCTGGAGCTCTCTTCGTGGCAGCAGGCGTCTTTGAAGCTGCGCTTCTGTTGGCTTCGACTGTTTTCGGTTGGATTTGGGGCCCATATCGACCGGGCCCTGCCGCGTTCATCGCTTTGCTTGTTGTCGGCGCCGTAGCAGCCGCTGCAACTGGCGGTCTTGGGAGGGCAATGTGGCGAGCTAATGTCCAACCGGTCGCCGTCATCGATGCTCCACCAATTGTTGGGCCACCCGTTGCCGAGGCCCGAGCGATGCTGGCGCTTGTGCTGGGTGTCGCAGCCGTCGTGCTTGTTTGGCCTCTTGGAATACTGCTCGGCCCAGCTGCCTTCTGGGTTGGGATATCTGCAGTCCGGCGCATCAATCGAGCACCAGGACTGCTCACGGGCGGGGGCCGTGCACGGGCGGGGGCCATAATCGGCGCGGTCATATCCGGCATGTACCTGTTTTGGGTTCTTGCCGATGTCGTTGCGATTTTCATGTTCGGATCGGCGATACCAGCCGCACCGTGAACGGGCGAGCGAGAATTCAGTCAGATGACCCGCTTTGACCCAGAGCAATTTCCGAGCGTCAGTGACTTTTTCATCGAGGATGAGGAGGAAACGGCCACCTGCCGCGAGATGGCAGATGAGGCGCGCACCTACATCGAACGATTCAAGTGGCGCGAATCCATCCGGCGAATCCTGGTTGGATTCTGCTATCCAGGAATCGTGGCGGCTTTTGCCTTTCGGGTCGGGTCGAGCAACCCTACGGTTCCGCCCTGGGTTTGGGTTGTCGTAGGAGATTTGCCGCCAGCCTACTTTGACGCTGAGGAAGCCACCACCCCGGCCGATGCGCTCCGTCGTTACATCGGCATCATGGGGCGCTGGATTGATGCGGTGCGCGGAAAGGAGCCGTTTGACGAAAACGTTGCGCCTGTTGACGTTCCGCGGACCGAAGAGTGGGCTGCGAACCTGGAAAAACGTCTCGATTATCTCGAGCGCGAGATCGTGCCTGAGTTGAGCGAGTCAGCCTGAAACGCCGCGACGCGCCACTAGCCAGCGAGCGCCGGCTCCCGCGGGTATCGAGCTAAGGTCAAACCCGCGAAGGCCGGCATCGGCGGCCAATCGCAAGCTTAGGCGGCGCTTTCCGCTGTTTCCCCGGTGCGGATCGGCGTCCTGCGCTCGTGCCCGCACTCCGGACACTCGAACAAACCGACCACGATGTCAGGCCGAGAGGAATCGGAGTGCATGGTGCGCAGCTGCATGAGCACGATACTGTCGTGCCGGTCGCAAGCCGGGGCCTCTTCGTACGTCATGCTGCGACCTTACGCGGCGCAGGGACGGGCTCCTAGTGCTCGCCGCACAAGCATCGCCCCAGATTGCTTGTCTCTCGATCACACCCTAAGCTTCCATTTAATGGCGACCAAGAGGGTGGAAGCGGAGGTCGAAACGCCGCGCCCCACGGTGCGCGAGGCGATGCGCTCCGTCCTTTCCGCAGCCAAGCTCGTCGCCGGCGCCGAAGGCCTCGACCGGCAGGTCGAATGGGTCCGCTTGATGGAGACGCCGGAGGTTCAGCCCCGGGCCGGCGACCTCATGTTCACGAGCGGCTTTCCGATCAAGGACGACATCGACGCGCAGATCCGCCTCGTGGGACGGATCGCCGAGGGAGGCGGAGCGGGCCTGGTCGTGCGTCCTCTTCCCTATCTGCGCAAGCTGCCGCCCGAGATGGTCTCCGAGGCCGACCGGCTCAAAGTGCCCCTCTTCACCATCTCCTCCGACGTGCAGTTTGTCGACCTCATGTCGCCGCTGCTCGAGCGGATCATCAACGCCGAGCACTGGAGGCTCAAGCGTTCGATCGAGATCCACCGGCGCTTCACAGACGTGGTCCTCGACGGCAAAGGCGTGAGCGAGATCTGCCGCACCCTGGCCGAGCTCCTCGAAAGCGCGGTCGTCGTCGAGGATGCGAGCTTCCATCTGCTCGCCCACGCCGGCGGCAACGCAGACCCGCACCGCAAGGAGACGATCCAACGCCAGGGGACTCCGCACCGCGTGCTCTTCGACCCGCAGATCCAGCGCGTCCTGCGCGAGGTCGAGGCCAAGCGCGGGCCGGTCAAGGTGCCGGCCTTCCCCCACCTCGGGATGTCCCGCGAGCGGCTCATCGCGCCGATCCTCGCCGCCAACCAGGTGCTCGGCTACATCTCGGTCCTCGACCACCCGCCCCAGAACGAGGAGCTGGCGTTCATGGCCATCGAGCAGGCCGCGCTGGTGCTCGCCCTGTCGATCGCCAAAGAGCGAGAGCTGTCCGAGGTCGAAGGGCGCGTTCGGGGTGAGTTCCTCGAGGATCTGCTGCACGGCACTTACGGCGACGACGCGGCCGCGCAGCGCCGGGCGCGCCACGTCGGCTACCCGATGCACGGCACGCACATCGTGCTTCTCGTCGACATCGACGACTTCCGGGGCTTCGCCCGGGCGAGGCAGATCTCGGAGGACGCGATCCAGGCGCTGAAGCGCGAGTTCCTCCGCCGCGTCACGGCGGTCGTGCGGATGAGCTACCAGCGCGCGCTGGTCCAGGGAAGGTCGGACCAGGTCGTCGCCCTGCTTCCCCTGGGCACCGAGGCGGGCGACCACCAGTCCCGCAGCCATGCCCTCGGCCTGCAGGTCCAGACCGCCGTCACGGAATGGAAGCCAGGTTTCACCGTCTCGGTCGGCTTCAGCGCCCCGGTCGAAGCCCCGGCGGGCGTCGAGGGCGCGCTGCGCGAGGTGACCTCGGTCATGGAGTCCCTCGCCCGGTTCAAGCGATGGAGCCAGGTGGTCGCGGTCCCGGAGCTCGGCCTGACCGGGCTGCTCGCCGCGGTGAGCGACGAACGCCTGGTGGACTACAGCCACCGGCACCTCGGCCCGCTGGTCGAGCATGACCGGGCGCGCAAAGGCGCGCTCGTCGGGACACTCCGCGCATACCTGGAAACCGGGGAGCAGCAGCACGCGGCCCAGAGGCTTCGCGTCCATCCCAACACCCTTCGCTACCGGCTCGATCGCATCCGCGAGATCACCGGCCTCGATCTCGAGGATCCCGAGACGCGCCTCAACCTCTCAGTCGCTCTGCGCGTCCAGTCCCTGCTGGGGATCTGAGACGGGGCCGCGCCAGCTCTCGGGTGGCATCGGCGTGGATCCCGGCTCAGATCCCCCGCATATAGGCGCTCCGCACTAACGAAACCGGCAGTCTTTTAGCACCGGCACACTAGCCCGGTCCGCCAGTCGCCGGTAGCCTTCGACTCAGTGCCCCCAGCGCTGAAACCGACACGCCTTGCCTGGGCAGGGGAGCTCCCCACAAGTCGCGCGGCTTGCGGGATGGGCTTCGTCTCGACCCCCGACCCTGGACACGAGGCGGTCGCACTCGGTGTGGGCGCGCTCGCTCGCCTCGCCCATCGCGGTGGCCTGGACGCCGACGGCAAGAGCGGCGATGGCGCGGGGCTCCTGATCCAGGTGCCGCACCGTCTCCTCGGCGGGCACGTCGCAGTCGCGGCGCTGTTCGAGTGGGACAGCCGCGGCCGGCAGATCTTCCAAGAGTCGGCTGAGTCGCTGGGCGTGCGAGTGGCGGATTGGCGAAAGGTCCCGGTCGACCCGGACACGCTCGGCGGTCGCGCCCGCGACACGATGCCCACGATCTGGCATGGCCTCATCGAGAACCCGGGCCTCGAACCGGATGAATGGGAACGGCGCCTTTACCGGCTTCGACGCCACGCGGAGAAGCTCGCCACGTCTGAGGGCGTCCGCATGTACGTGTCCTCTTGCTCCAGCCGCACCCTCGTTTACAAGGGGCTGATGGCCGGCACCCGGCTGGCCGACTTCTATCTCGACCTTCGCGACCCGGCCTGCGAGAGCCGGCTTGCGGTTTTTCATCAGCGCTACTCGACCAACACGATGCCCGACTGGCGTCTTGCCCAGCCGTTTCGCATGCTCGCCCACAACGGTGAGATCAACACCGTTACGGGCAACCGCGCCTGGATGCGCGCCCGCGAGGCGGAGCTGGAGCCCGAGCTCCGCGGAGTCATCTGGCCGGAGGGCTCGGACTCGGCCTCCCTCGACAACGCGCTCGAGCTCCTGGTGCACCGAGGATGGGAAGTGAGCGAGGCCCTGATGAGCCTGGTCCCCGACGCGTGGGAGGGACGCGGCGATATCGCTCGGCCGGTGCGCGACTTCTATCGCTACCAGTCGATCCGCTTCGAGCCCTGGGACGGGCCGGCCGCGCTGGCGTTCAGCGACGGCGTCGTGGTCGGCGCGGCGCTGGATCGCAACGGCCTGCGACCTTTGCGGTGGCAGCGCACCCGATCGGGCATGGTCGCCGCGGCCTCTGAAGCCGGCGTCGTGCCGATGGCGCCGGAAGACGTCGTCGAGCGCGGCCGGCTGGGCCCCGGACAGATGTTGCTGGTGGACACGCGCGACGGATCGGTGCTGCGCGATGCCGATGCGAAAGAGCGGGCCGCCGCGCGCCATGACTACGGGTTGCTCGCCGACCGCGTCCTGGTTCCCGTCGAGAGGCACCACGTCGACCTCGAACCCCTGGAAGACCTCGCCACGCAGCACGCGCTGCACGGCTGGGGGACGGAGGACGTGAAGTTTGTCGTCGAGGTGATGGCCGAGACGGGGGCTGAGCCCGTCTATTCGATGGGCGACGATATCCCGATCGCGCCGCTCGGCCGAACGCCACGCCGCGTCTACGGCTACTTGCGGCAGCGGTTCGCGCAGGTCACCAACCCGGCGATCGACCCGCTGCGCGAGAAGGCGGTGATGTCGCTCCGGACACTACTCGGCGCTCGTCGCGGGACCCTCGAGCCGGAGGGCGGCGCGGATCGCGAGCTCCTGCGCCGACACCACCCGGCCGTTCCGACAGCGGGCGCCGGGCGCCCGCACAGCCTGCTGGACAACAAGTTGCTCGAGCTGGAATCGCCATTCCTGAGTGCGGCTGAGTTGACCCGTGCCCTGGAAGAAGCGACCGTGCTCGATGCCACGTACGCGCCTGATGAATCGCTGCGCGACGCACTTGTGCGATTGCGCACGGAGGCCGGCGAAGCGTCCGGAGTCATCGCGCTCAGCGACCGCCGGTCGGCCCAGGACCGAATACCGGTACCCATGGCGCTCGCGGTCGGAGCCGTCCATTCGCACCTGCTTGCCATCGGCCGTCGCATGTCCACCGACATCGTGGCCATCGCGGGCGACGTCGTCGACGTGCACGACGTCGCATGCCTCATCACCATCGGTGCGACCGCGGTGCATCCCTATCTCGCCCTTGCGACGGTCGGCGACGAGGCGGCGCCGCGCTACCGGAAGGCGGTCGAGGCCGGTTTGCTCAAGGTCATGGCCAAGATGGGCATCTCGTGCGTGACCAGCTACCGCGGCGCTGAGGTGCTCGAGGCCCTGGGCCTCGGGGCTGAAGTAATGCAGCTGTGTTTTCCCGCGGTGCCGTCTCGCGTCGGCGGCGCAGACCTCGATGACATCGAGCGCGCCAGCCGCGGCCGTCCGCTGCCGCTCGCAGACCACGGCCGCGTCCGTTTCCGGAAGGCAGGCGAGCACCACGCCTACAACCCACTGGCCGTGCGAGCGGCGCAAAAGGCTGCGCAGACGGGGGACGCGGAGGCGTATCGCGAGTGGCGCCGCCTCTCGGTCATGGACGCGCCCCAGTCGCTTCGCGAGCTGATCCAGCTCAAGGAATGCGGGCAGCCGCTTCCCCTGAACGATGTGGAACCGGCGACCGAGATCGTCAAGCGTTTCGTCAGCACGGCAATGTCACTGGGCGCGCTGTCGCCCGAGGCGCATGAAGCCCTCGCGATGGCGATGAACCACGTCGGCGCGCGCTCCAACTCGGGCGAAGGCGGTGAGGACCCGGACACGTACGACGACAGCGACGGCACCCGACGCGACAACAAGGTCAAGCAGGTCGCCAGCGCCCGCTTCGGCGTCACCCCGCGCTACCTGAAGCGCGCCGAGGAGCTCGAGATCAAGATCGCGCAAGGCTCCAAGCCCGGCGAAGGAGGCCAGCTGCCCGGGCTCAAGGTCACGAGCCTCATCGCGCGGCTGCGCCACGCCCAGCCCGGCATGCAGCTCATCTCGCCGCCGCCGCATCACGACATCTATTCGATCGAGGACCTGGCGCAGCTGATCCACGACCTGAAGACGGTGAATCCGCTCGCCCGAGTCGGCGTCAAGCTCGTCTCCGAGGCAGGGGTCGGGACCATCGCGGCCGGCGTCGCCAAGGCGCAAGCCGATTACATCCTCATCTCCGGCCACGACGGAGGAACCGGCGCCTCGCCGCTGTCGTCGATCAAGAACGCGGGCTCGCCGTGGGAGCTGGGCCTCGCCGAAACGCAGCAGGTGCTGGTCGCCAACAGGCTGCGCGAGCGCGTCAGCCTACGCACCGACGGGGGCCTGCGCAGCGGCCGCGACATCGTCGTCGCCGCCCTCCTCGGCGCTGAGGAGTTCGGCTTTGGCACCGGCGTGTTGGTCGCGCTGGGCTGCGATATGGCACGGCAGTGCCACCTCAACACGTGCCCCACGGGCATCGCCACGCAACGCGAGGACCTTCGCGCGAAGTTCGAGGGCAGGCCCGAGCATGTCGTGAATTACCTGTTCCTGATCGCGGAGGAGGCGCGTGAGCACCTCGCTCGACTGGGCTTGCGATCGCTGGAGGCGGCTGTAGGGCGCGTCGAGCTCCTGGAACAGGGGCCTGACCCCAAGCTGGACCTTGGTTTCATTCTCGACCCGACCGACGCGTCCTTGCCCCGGCGCCGGCTCTGGCACCGGAATGGCGAGGCGCCCGCGCCCGCCCCCGAGAGCGGTCACATCGACAACTCCCATCGCACGGTCGGGGCAGCGCTCACCGCGGGCGAGCACCGGTCATACCGCGGAAGCGCCGGCCAGAGCTTCGGCGCGTTCCTCGACCATGGCGTCGAGCTTGCCCTCGAAGGCCAGGCGCAGGACTACGTCGGCAAAGGCATGGGCGGCGGCGTGATCACGATCCGTCCGTCCATCGCAGACGCAGCGCAAGACCCCGTCCTGGCAGGCAACACGATCGCCTACGGCGCCACGGGTGGAAAGCTCTTCATCGCGGGCCGCGTCGGCGAGCGCTTCTGCGTGCGGAACTCCGGCGCGGTGGCGGTCGTCGAGGGCGCTGGCGACCATTTCTGCGAATACATGACCGGCGGCGTTGCCGTGGCGCTGGGCCCGATCGGATGGAACGGGGGCGCAGGGATGACCGGAGGCGTGGCCTACGCTGTCCAGTGGAGCCAGCTCAACCTCGACAGCGTGGTCGCGCGAGAGGTTCCGGCCGAGGACGCGGCTGAGCTCCGCTCGCTCATCGAGGAGCATCACCGCCGGACGGGTAGCGTCAAAGCCACGGCGATCCTCGCGGACTGGGAAATGGCGTTGCAAACCTTCCGCCAGATCGTGCCGGTGACCTCCACACACGCAGCCGATGCGGCCCCCGCGGAGGCTCGAGAGGCTCCCAAAACAGCCGCGTAGCGTAGGCTGAGCGTCGATGCGGCGCCTGGCCGTCGTGGCGATCCTCCTGGTCACGTCGTGCGGCTCGTTCCTTGCTCAAACGCACACGATCTCGCTTGCATTCAAGACGGGCGACACGTACAAGTACGCGCTGCACGTCGTCCTCGACTACACGGTCGGGGCCCAGGGTTTGTCGATCCCGCTTCAGCTCGACCTGACCGCGAAGGACACGGTCACGGTCAAGTCGGTCGACGCCGGCGGGACCGCGGACGTGGCCGTCGCGCTCAGTGACATAACGGTCAAGTCCACCATCAATGGGACGACGTCCTCGACCGTGGCCAAGAACGAGACTGTCGAGCTGAAAGTGAGCTCGGACGGACGCGTCACGAGCGTCAACGGAAAAGCGATTCCCAATGGATCGATGCCCGATTTCACCGGCACAGGCAGCAGCTTCATCAGCGCCGTCCTCCCCGACCACGCGGTCAAGGTCGGCGACACGTGGACGAAGAGCTACGACATCGCGAACACCGCAGGCTCCGGCACCGTGCATGTGGCGACGGACAACAACTACCCCCGCGATGAACAGGTTGGCGGTGTGGATGCGGCGGTCATCGAGTCGAAGATCAAAAGCAACTTCGACCTGACCTTTGACACTTCGTCGTTGCAGGCTGCCCTGCCGATGCTGCCCCCCTCGAATCCGACCTCAGGCACACTGAAGAACGTGACGGTCAAAGGGACGGTCAGCTCGGATGTCACGTCGTGGATCGACATCAACGGTCACCGGATCGTGAAGACGCATTCCAAAGGTGCGAGCGATGCGACGATCGACCTCGAGATGTCCTCCGGCGCCTCGCCCGGATTCAGCGGGCCGATCACATTGAAGGGCACGCAAACCGTGGACATCGATCCTGCCTGACCCCGCCGCGATTCGCCGGGCACTCGAGTCGGAGCGCAAGGCCGAGCAGGAGTTCGTCGAAACCGCGCGCAAGGCGGAGTCGGCACCTGCCGGCTGGCCGGCAGCGCTGGTGATGTTTCACACCGGAATGTGGCGCGAACGGCTTCGCAACACGCTGACCAACATGAGCGACGGCATGGATTACGAGAGGCCGCCGGCCAACATCGACGAGTTCAACGAGGCCGAGCTGGCGCAGGGAATCGGAACCCCATTGGTCGACGCGGCCGCGAGGTCCGATCACCTGCTGGCCGAGATCATCGACCTCTACGAAAAGATCGGAGAGCGGCCGATCGAGTGGAACATGTCGAAAACAACCACCGAGGCGGTCCTGCGCAACAGCTTCACGCACCCGCGAACTCATATCGCTGATTACTACCGCGAGAACGGCGAGACCGAGCTCTCCAGGCGCGTGGTCGAGGAAACCGTCGACGAGCTTCGCGCCGCCGATGCGCCCGGCCTGGTGCTTGGTGCGGCCCTCTACAACCTCGCGTGCCTTCGCGCCCGCGAGAATCGCGTGGACGACGTGCTGAGCCTCTTGAAGGAAGCATTTCCGATGCGCCCCGACCTCAAAGCCGCGGCGGCCGAGGATTCAGACCTGGGTGCAGTCCGCAACGACGCCCGTTTCCAAGACCTGCTCAAGCCCTAGCCCAAACACTTCGCACTTTCCGCCGAGCCCCGGTGCCACCCGGATAGTCCGGACTATCTGAGGTTTGCATTGACCGTCAGCTCGATTCGTCCGGACTATCCGTGGGGACCTTCCTCCACGGAACTACCGCCCGCAGCGCGGGGATGGGCTCAAGAGCGAGAGGCTTCAGCGATCCGATCCAGCACGCGCATGTTGGCGATGGACTCCGACAACGGGATCGCGACAGGCTCGTTGTGGATCACGCTGTCGGCGAACGACTCGACCATCAGCAGGTAAGGATCCTGGCCATCGCGGGAGTTGAATGCCTGCGTCCTACGCAACACGTCATCCGGCGTGATGACCATCACCTCCTGCACCTCGGGCGACTCGAGGCTGCACCACGCGGCCGCGGTCGACCCGCCCGGAAAGTGGAGCAGCGCACTCGTCGCCATGTCCACTCCGTTGCGGATCGTCGAGCGCGCAAAGCTGTGGTCAGGTTCGCCCAGGATCCAGCGCGCGACGCTCACCGTGTAGCAGCCGACATCGAGCAACGCTCCGCCGCCCAGCGCCGGCTGGACGCGGATATCGCCGGCGTCGTGCACCCTGAAACCAAAGCCGGCCTCGACGTGGATTGCATTCCGCGAGCCGGCGACGAGCTCGCGCATCGCGGGATGAAATCGATACATGAACGCCTCCATGAGGTGCTTGTCCGCCGCGCTCGCGGCAGCTGCCATCTCCTCCGCCTCGCGCGCGTTCAGCCCGATTGGCTTCTCACACAGCACGTGCTTGCCCGCCTCCAACGCGCGCAGAGTCCATTCCCGATGCAGGCTGTTCGGAAGCGGGTTGTAGACAAGGTCCACGCGTCGATCGGCAAGCAAGGATTCGTAGCTCTCAAAGACATCCGCCTCCGGATAGGGAGCCAGCATCTCTTGCGCGCGCCGCGGATCCCGACTCGCCATCCCCACCACCCGACCGTTGCGGGATGCGGCGATCGCCGGCAGCACCCCGCGGCGCGCGATGTGCGCCGCCCCGAGGATGCCCCAACCCAGCCGGCCGCCGTCCAACTACGCCACTTTCCTCTGCGCACGCTCGGCAATCCGATGCAGCACGTCGGACGTGCGGCTGGCGGCGTTTGCCCACGTATAGCCGCGAGCGCGGCGCCTGCCCTCCTCCCCCAGCTTCTGGCGGAGTCCTTCGTCCGCGAGGAGTCTCTCGAGCCCGCGCGCGATCGCGTCGACGTCCTCACCGTCGACCGAGATCGCCGCGCCCAACGCAAGCTCGGGCAGCGCGCCGGTCGAGCCGACGACAGCCGGAACGCCGCGGGCCATCGCCTCGAGCAGCGGGAGTCCAAAGCCTTCATACAGGCTGGGAAAGGCGAGCACCGACGCAGACTCGTACAGCGCCGCGAGCGTCGGCTCGTCGACGTGGCCGAGGTAACGCACTCCAGGTTCCCCGCCGATCCGCTGGAGCGTGTCGCCGTAGGCCCACCCGGGTCGCCCGGCGATCACGAGCTGCGGCACCCCTGGCCGGCCGTTGATGATGAAGGGCAGCGCGCCGCGGCCGCGCAGCTGGCGGTAGGCGGCGAGCAATCGCGGATAGTTTTTGCGCGGCTCCACCGTTCCGACCGCGAGCACGAACCCCGGCTCGACACCGTCGGGCAGGGCTCCGGCCGGGGTCCCGGCCGTGAGGCCCTCAGGGATGACTTCCAGTCTGTGCTCGAGGCCTTCGAGAGGGTAGAGGCGGAGCAGATCGTGCTTGGTCGATTCGGATGGCACGAGGACCGCGCCGGCCTGGTGGAGCGCACGCCTCAGGACAGCTCGAAAGTAGAGCCGCTGCTGCCAGGGGACCTCGGCGGGGCGGATTCGGAACGCCAGGTCGTGGACGAAGATCGCGGCCGGCGGCGCGCCCGCGCGCCGGAACGGCGGGCTCGGCCAGTACGGGTAAAGGATGGCGTCGCACTCGAGCAGAGGCTCGACCGTGGGAAGCCACCGAAACTTGAGCGCGAGCTCGTGGCGATACGGAGCGAGGACTGCCTCGCAGTCGAGATCAGCCAGCGATGAGGGTCGCTCGCGGCTGCACAGAAGGACGAACTCGTCCTGACCTCGGTTGGCGACCAGCGCACGAGACAGCTCGACGGCCACCGTGATCATGCCGACCCGTTGGGACCGCCAGCATGCCGTGACGTCGATCGCGAACCTGGCCACCGGAAGAATGTAAAGGCATTCTCGGCGGAGCCTTGGTCAAGAGACTGGGCGCCCCCATCCGGCCCCCTAACCGACCGGGCCACCTCCCCAGCGAGTGGGGGAAGGAAAGAGAGAAGGCCCTCCACCGGGGGGCAGAGGACCTTCAGAAAGGAGGGAGGGCAAAAAAACCTGTCAAAAAACATCTTAGCGCCGGCGGCCAGGAGCGCAACAGGCGACTTTGGGGAGCCCGGAAAGCCGGGCCTAGCTCGCTTCCGCGCTCCGGATGGCGAATGCGCAGTCGAACGTGCCTGTGACGGATCCACATTCGACTTCTTCTACGTACCAGTCGTTGGCCAGGCCCGCCCACCGCAGGATCGTCTCGATCTCCGAGGTCCACACGTAGCACGACTTCACGGTCTTGATCCGGCCGAGCGCGAACATGTTCGAAAAGTTCACGAGCCAGAACTGGTGCTCGTCGACCTGCAACCACGTGTGCGTGTGCTCGCCGCGCACGTTGTCCATCGCCTCGGTGAAGTTCTTGACGACCCCCGCCAGCTTGCGCTGCCGGCCGGGCACGAAGCGGCGCGCGCCGCCCAGGCCATGCTTGCCCTCGGCCAGCCAGCGCTCGGTCGAGCGCCGGCCCCAGGCGCGGATCATGTCCTCCGCCTCCGGCCCGAAGATGGTCTCGAACGCTTCGTTGAGCCGGCTCAGCGACTCGACCGGAGAGGAGAGCTGGTCATCGTGAGGCGCGTCCTGCTCGATGTACTGGACGAGGCCGGCCGCGTACGCGATCTCCGGCCACCTGTCCCCCGTGACCGTCCTGGCGACATGCACGAAGTTGCTGAAGTGAGAGTTGAGGATGAACCGGCCGCGCGCGCGCGCCGGCCGCACTCCCATCAGCTCCAGCGTGCGAATCGTCGAGGCGCCTCCAGCCGTCGGCGTCGGTGGCGGCGATCCGTGAAATGCGGGCGGTGGCGCTGGGGGCGGGATCACGCGCATCGACGTGGTGTCCGGACCGTTCGAGGATGTCGCCGGCCTCGGCATGACCGCCACACCGCCGCTCGGTGTGCCCGCCACGACGGGCGTCCCGCCCACCACACCGGCAGCTGTGGTCCGGCGCTGCGGCAGACGTGCCATCTGAGCGAGCAGCTCCCGCACAGTCTGAGGACGCTGCGCCGGATCCTTCGCCAACACTCTCCCGAGCAGCTGGTCGAGCTCATCGGGCAGGTTTGCGTTCAGTTTCACCGCCGAAGGAATCGGCGTGTTCACGGTCGCATACGCGACCTCCATCCGGTTCGCCCCCACGAACGGCAACCGTCCGGTCAGCATCTCGAATGTGAGCGCGCCCATCGCGTAGATGTCCGCACGCTTGTCCACGTCGTGTCCCATCACCTGCTCTGGCGCCATGTATCCCGGCGTACCGATGGCCAGGCCGATCGTGGTCAGGTGCGTGGGCTGGCCAGCCCCGCGCGCCAGCCCGAAGTCCGCCAACATCGCACGCCCGTCCGTGTGGATCAGGACGTTGGTCGGCTTGAGGTCGCGATGCACGATGCCGGCGTCATGCGCGTGCTGCAGCCCGTCGCCGATCTCGCGTAGGTATCGCCACGCGGTCAGCGCATCCATCGGCCCGCGATTCAGGATGTCGCGCAGCGTGCCTCCACGGATGAGCGGCATCGTGAGAAACGCGTTGCCGTCGAGGACCTCGAAGTCGTAGATCGGCAGGATGTTCGGATGGTCGAGCTTGGCCAGCGTCTTGGCCTCCGTCTCGAACCGCTTGACGAACCCGTCGTCCTGGAAAAGCTCTGAGGACAGCGCTTTGAGCGCCACCTCGCGACCAAGGGGCTGCTGCACAGCGCGATAGACGACCGCCATCCCGCCGCCGCCGAGTCGCTCGACGATCTCGTACTGGCCCAGCCTTGTGCCGGTCAGGTCCTTCATTTCACATCGACCAGCGACTGCACCATCGCGATCAGGTCGGCGAGCCGGAACGGCTTGCTCAGAACGTTGTCGGCTCCGGCGGCGAGAAAGCGCTCGCGGTCGCTCGACATCGAATGCGCGCTGGCGATGACGATCGGCATGGCCGGGATCTCGGCCTTGATCCGGCGCATCGCTTCCAGCCCGTCGATGCCCGGCATGGCGACGTCCATGAGGATCATCCCGGGCCGGCTGTGAAGCGCGATGTCGACCGCCTGCAAGCCGTCGCCCGCGATCAACACCGGGTACCCGGCCCTCTCGAGCACGCGCTTGCAGAGGCGCTGCGCCACCTCGTTGTCGTCGGCGACCAGGACCGCGGGCGGACTTGTCGCGCCACCTTCTTGTGTCTCAGGCATGCCGGAGCTGCAGTGCATTCGCGTTTTCAGGGGCGAGCGGGACCGTGAAGTGGAAGGACGAGCCGTGGCCGACGGCGCTTTCCACCCAGATCTTGCCCCCGTGCATCTCCACGATCTGCTTAACGATCGTGAGGCCGAGGCCAGTCCCGGGGATCGATTGGGCGGCGCCGCTGCGGACCCGACGGAAGCGCTCGAATACGTGGCCGATCTCGTCTTGCGGTATGCCCAGACCGGTATCCGTGACGCTGACCAGGACGTAACGTTCCTCGGACCGGCTGGACAGCGTGACGGTCCCGCCTTCGGGCGAGTACTTGACGGCGTTGTTGACGATGTTGCTCACGACCTGGATCAGGCGGTCGCGGTCGCCGGCGACAATGGGCAGCCGGGGATCGAGGTCCGACTTGAACTCCACGGTGACCGCGCCCGGGGCCGCCCTCGAGATCGCCTCCATCAGCACGTCGTTGATGTCGACTTCGGTCGTCCGCATCGACATCCGTCCCGATTCCATACGGTCCAGATCGAGCATGTCTCCGATCAGGCGGTTCACGCGGTCCGCGTCATTGAATATGTAGCCGCCATAGGCGCGGACCTCGTCCGTCTCGAGCCCGCCGTCGCGGATCAGCTCGCTGAATCCCTGGATGCCGGTCAGCGCGGTGCGGAACTCGTGGCTGACGATGCTCAGGAACTCGCTCTTGGTGCGGTCAAGCTTCTCGAGGTTGGCGTTGGCGTCGCGCTGCGCGTCCAGCGCCTCGGCCAGGCGATCGGAGGTTTCGCGCACCGCGGTGACGTCCTCGATCATCACGAGCACGTGCTCGGGGGCGCCGGTCGAGTCTGGAATCGAGGTCGCCGTCAGCTGCAGCCAGAGCCAGCTGCCCGACGCTGTCGCGGCGCGTACCTGAAGGCTGCTTCCATCGGTGATGCCGGCGAGGAAGGGCGCCTTCTGCGTGCGCGAGGCGGCCTGGTCGTACGCGCGAAGCAGTTCCGGCCATGCGCTGCTGCGCATGGTCTCGACGTCGTACCCGAGCATCTGCAGCAGCGCCGGGTTCGCCTCCAGCAGGTCGCCGCCGCTGCTGATCCGGGCGATCCCGATAGGCGAGCGTTCGAACATCGTGCGATGGTCGGCTTCGCTGCGGCGCAACGCCTGAGCGGTCTCCGTGCGGCTGATGAACTGCCCGATCTCGATCCCGGCCGTCGCGAGCATCGTCACCAGGTCATCGTCGGGAGTGCGCTGCGCCTCCGACAGGAGCTCGATGACCCCAGACACTTCACCGCCGATGACCACGGGCAGGGCCACGGCCGAACCCAGCCCCGCCGATCGAGCGGCCACCACAAGCGGGTAGTCCGCGGCCGCTTCCAGGTCCGCTTCGGCGGTGACCGTGCCAGCCTGCCAGGTCCGCCCGACAAGGCCCGCCCCACGCGTGAGCGACACGCCCCGCCCCGCATGGAGAAATCCATCAACCGTCGCGCTGGACGCGTGCCACGCGTAACGCACGCGCATCGTCTTGCCGTCCGGCTCCACGGCCCAGTGCTGAGCCGCGGTCCAGCCGAGGTGGGAGCACAGGCAGCTCAGCAGAGCCGGCATCGCGGAATCCAGAGACGCCGAGCTGACGATGATCTGCCGGACCGCGGCGACCCCGTCCTGCATCGCATCGACTCGCCGGCGGGCGGTGATGTCTGTTTCCTGGACCAGAAGCACCGGCTCGCCGGTCGCGGCGTTCGGGAGTCGTACGAGGAGCAGCGCGATGGGGATCGCCGACCCGTCGCCTGTCGATTGGTTGATCTCGGCCTCCCACCGGGTGACGTCAGAGTTCTGCAGAAGGGCGAGGCCTTCTTCCAGGCCGGCGCGGTCGGAAAGCGACGCGAAATCGGGGAGCGTTCCGCGCAGCACCTCGTCGCGGTCCCGGCCAAGCAGTCCCGCCATGCGTTCGTTGACCTGGATCAACCTGCCGTGGAGATCCGAGAGGCCCAACCCCACGTCTGCGGACTCGAGGGCGGCACGCAACCGGCGGTCGCTGGCGTCTAGCTCGTCGAGGTGGCGCTCGGTCGCGGTGGCGACGGCGCGCGCGCGCCTCGTCAGCTCGCTGATGGCGAGCGCGACACCCAGCAGCACCGCGGCCAGAAGCACCGCCGACGCCACGGAGGCTGAATCGCTGTTCGCGGCCAGCGACCGGATGACCACCGCCAGGGCGGCCACCGCGGATACCGCAAACGACTGACCGCGGTCCGGCTGCAGCGAGGCGAGTAGGACGATGGTCAGGTAGAGAGGAAAGGCGACCACCGGGTCCGCCTGGGCGAGAGCCTGAACGGCGAACACCGCGGCCACGGCCGCGAACGGCATGGCACGGCGAACCAGGTTCCGGGTTCGTGTAGAACCCTGTGTCAGCGGGCGCTGACCCGTCCCCGGCCCTACCCCAGATGCCTCGCCCCCCCTGGCGGGATGGAAGGTACGCAGGACGCAAAGTGTATCGGCGGACTTGTTCGCTTCAGCCGCCTTAAAGATCGCGGAGGAGGCAGGCCTCCCCCGCGGGACCCCCGCCGTTACATGCGACGCTTGGCGGCTGGAGGTACACGCCCGGAGACGGCCGGAGTAAATCCGGCCTACATCCCCACTTCGACTATTTCTTTAAAGATCGCGGGGGAGGCAGGCCTCCCCCGCGGGACCCCCTCCGTTACATGCCGCGCTTGGCGGCGGCTGGAGGTACACGCCCGGAGACGGCCGGAGACGGCCGGAGTAAATCCGGCCTACATCCCCACTTCGACTATTTCTGGGTCCGTCGCCAGGCGACGAAGGATAGGTTGGCGGCGGCTGCGCTAGGTACGCCTCAAGGCGACAACTGTCACGTCGTCGGCCAGGGCCCGCTCGCCTGCCCCTTGGGCCAGTATGTCGACCATCTCCTGCGCCGACGAGGCACGCCGCGCTTCGTAAGGAAGCTGGACGTCCTTCGTGCCGAGGTCAGGTCGAAGGTCCAAAAGCCCGTCCGAGAACACCACGAGCGAGTCGCCATGCCCGAGGGTCGCCTTGCCCGTCAAGAATTCGCTTTCGGGAAAGATGCCGATGGGAGCGCTTCGCTCGGGGAGCAGTTCCTGCGATGTCAGGCCGCGAAGGAGGCGGGCATGGCCGTGTCCGGCATCGACATACTCCAGCTCGCCCGACTGAGCATCGAACGTGCAGTGGAAAAGAGTGACGTAAGCGTGATTGACCTCGAGCACCGCCGACATCACCGCCGCCGCCTGCCTGATGCCGGCTTCGAGCGGCTCCACATGAGCGGCGCCGCGCAACGCGGCCCGCGCGGTGGCCATCATCAACGAGGCGGGCAAGCCCTTGCCCATGACGTCGCCGAGAGTCACGGCGATCCGGCCGCCGGCCGAGTGGTACCAGTCATAGAAATCCCCGCTGATCTCGCGCGCCGCTGAGAAATGGGCCGCGATCTCGAATCCGTTCTCCCGGAAGGGCGACGCCGGCAGCATGCCCGCCTGCAGCTCGGCCGCCCGGCGCATCTGCTCGGACCGCTCGGCCAGCATTGCCTCGAGCCGCTCGAGGCTGGCGCGGTGCTCCATCTCGAGGCTTCTGCGTCGCAGGTTGTTCACCACGAGCAGGTACAGCTGGGTGGCGCCTACAGGCTTGACGTGATACGCGTAGGCGCCGTTCTCCAGAGCGGCCGCGCCGAGCTCTGGGTCGTCGATCCCCGAGATCATCACCACCGCCGTGTCCGGTCGCGAAGCTCGGAGATCTTTCAGGAGCGCGTAGCCCGACTCGTCGGGCAGGCGAACGTCGAGCAGGGCGACGGCGTACTCCTTGCTTTCGATGAGGGCCCTGGCAGCGCCTCCGTTCAGCGCGACGTCGCACTCGAAACCTCGGCTGCGGAGGGTGCGGGCCATCACCTTCGCCAGGGGCTCCTCGTCCTCCACGACGAGAACACGCTGGGTGAGTTCGCGGGCGGCCACGGCCATGCAGTGTAGGGTGGCTAACTTCGCTGTTTTGTGCCATATGCTCTTCCGTCTATGGCGCTGGAAGTCGAGACCCGTACCGCCGACAACGGGATAACCGTGGTTGCGGCCACCGGCCGCCTTGACGTGGCAGGCGCGCCGATGCTCAAAGAGGCGATCTCCGAGGTCGTCAAGAACGGCCCGCCGAGAATCGTCATCGATATGGAAGGCGTGAGCTTTGTCGATTCGACCGGCCTCGGCTCGGTGATCTCGGCGCTGAAGCAGATCCGCGGCAGCCAGGGCGAGCTCCGCCTGGCGGCTCCGAACCAGCAAGCCCGCGTCGTGCTGGAGCTCACCACCCTGGATCGGGTTTTCCCTTACTACGCGACTGTCGAGGAAGCCCTCACCGGCTTTTGAGCCGATGCGAGGTGGCCACCAGCAATTTGAGTTCCGGGCTTCGTTTTCCGATCTTGCGGAGGGGCTGGACATCCTGCACCAGTCGATCGACCGTCTGCGCGAGGCGACCGGCCGACCCGCCGACGACCGGCCGCTCATGCTCTTCGAAACCGCGCTGGGAGAGATCGGCAGCAACGTCCTCACGCACGGCCGGCCCAGCGGCACGGCCGAACCGATCGACTACGCGTTGTGGTTCGACGAGGGCACGGTGGTCGCCTCGCTCACCGATTCCGGGTCGCCGGTCCAGGACCACCTTGCACGCGAGATGCCCGCGCACGACAGGGAGGCCGGGCGTGGCCTCGCGATGGCCCGCTCGCTGCTCGACGAGCTCGGTTACGTGCGGGACGGCGGCATGAACCGCTGGCGGCTGGTGAAACGGCTGTGACCGACCACATTCCCGAGGATCCGGCCCGCGCCCTGATCCACGAGTTTCGGAACCTGCTCGCGGTGATCATCAACTACAGCGAGCTGATCGCCGATGAGGCCAACGATCCTGAAGCGATCAAGGCCGACATCCAGGAGGTCCGCTCCGCGGCGGAGCGCGCCATCATGCTGACCGAAAAGCTGCCCAGGCCGGAGCCGAAGCCCTCGTGACCGTTGTTCGCAAACCCGGCATAGGATCGGATAGGCCGCATTCCGCGCTGATCCATCGCGACATCGCGCTGATCGTCGACGACGACGAGCAGGTCCTGCGACTGGTCAAGCGCGTGCTGGAGCGCGCGGGCTTCGAATGCGTAACGGTAAACAACGGAACGGCTGCTCATAGCGCAGCCGTCGAGTGGCGGCCAGACATCATCCTGCTCGACGTCATGCTCGGCGAGACCACGGGCGACCAGATCATGGTCGAGCTCCGCGAGGACTTTCGGACTCGGCTCATTCCGGTCGTCTTTCTCACCGTGCGTGACTCGCTCAAGGACAAGGTCGAGCATCTGCTGTCGGGCGCCGACGATTACGTGACCAAACCCTTTATCCCCGAAGAGTTGGTCGCGCGCCTGCGCGCCGTGATGACGCGGTCGACCACCGCCCGCGGCCTGAGCCCGCTGACAGGCATGAGCGGAAACAGCGACATACTGCGCGAGATCAGCCGGCGGCTCGTGCAGCACGAGCGCTTTGCCGTCCTCTACCCCGACATCGACTCGTTCAAGAGCTACAACGACCACTACGGCTTCCTGCGCGGCGACGATGTGATCAAGACGCTGGCCACGATCATCCTCGAGGTTCTCGAGGAGAACCACTCGCAGTTTCATTTCGCCGGCCACGTAGGCGGCGACGACTTCGTCATCCTGACCGAGCCCAGCCTCGCCGAGACGGTCGCCACGGAGATCACCAAGCGATTCGACGACGCGATACCGGCCCTTTATGACCCAGGCGACCGTGATCGCGGTTGGATCGAGTCGGAGGAACGCAACGGCAACATCCTCAAGACGCCGATGGTGTCGGTGTCGATCGGCATCGTGATCGCAGAACCGGGGAGCTACGGGAGCGCGGCCGCGGTCGCGGCCCGCGCCTCCGAGGTAAAAGGAGTGGCAAAGCGCATGCCTGGATCGAAATGGGTGCTCGATCGCCGGCGCGCGCCGGAGCGGTTCAGCTGATGCGCCTGTTCTCCAGAGACAAGGAAGAAGTACGGCCGGGTCCTGAGGCGCAGCCTCAGGCACAGGAGCAGGAGCAGGAACAGGCCAATGCCGGCATCCGGGCCGACTCGAGCCCGATGGGCGAGATGTCGACCGACAGACCCTCCAATCCCTCCGCGGACGGCGCCGAGAATCAAGGGCGCGTCAAGGTCGTCGTGCACCGGCTGGACGGCGGACTCGAAGACGGCGAGTCGGAAGCGCGATCCATCATGGCCGACGGCTTCCCTGTCTTCTCGGCCACGGATCCGAACCACTCCCACTTCGTCCCCACCAGGGACATCAAGTACATCGTCTTCGGCTCAGTCGACGACCAGACGCTCGAGCCGGATCCCGGCGACCAGAGCACCGCTCGCAAAGCGATCCTGCGCTTCAAAGATGGCGAGTGGATCGCCGCGTACATCGAGCCGAGCGTGCAGCCGTATGGCGACGGCGTCTTGATCAAGATCCGCTTGCCCGAAGTCCAGCGGGTGATCCCCGCGCTCGCGGTCGCGGCGTCGCTTCTCGACACACAGTTCGTCGACACCTGGACATTGACCGCGGCGTCGTCCGCTGCTGCGCCCGCCGGGACGCCGAGGCGGCGTCGCTCCGACATCCTGGAAGCGGCCGCACGTCAGGGTCGCGACCTCAACAAGCTGGCCAACGACTTCCGCGATCGCCTTGCGCTGATCCGGGACGTCGGGCTGACCACGGGCGACACGATCGCGTTCTCGCGAGCGGTCCGCACGCACCTCGATCGCTTCCTGCTCGAGGACAACATCAACCTCAACCCGCAAGAGAAGTCGGCTCTGGCGGACATCATCCTGCGGGCCGCGGTCGGCTACGGCCCGCTCGACAGCCTCCTCCACGACCGCTCGGTGAGCGAGATCATGGTCAACGGACCCGACCAGATCTTCATCGAGCGCCGCGGAGTCCTGACGAAGGCTGATGTCCGGTTCGAGGACGAGAACCAGCTGCTCGAGACGATCCGCCGCATGGTCGCGACGACCGGCCGGCACATCGACGGCCTCAACCCGATGGTCGACGCGCGCCTGCCTGATGGAAGCCGCGTCAACGCGATCATCCGGCCGGCCGCGATCCATGGGCCCGCGCTGACGATCCGCAAATTCAAGGACGCGGTGCTGGGGATCGAAGACCTGAAGCATGAGGGGAGCTTGAGCCCGGCCATGGCCGAGTTCCTGCAAGCCGCGGTCCTCGGCCGCATGAACATCCTGGTGTCAGGCGGCACCGGCTCCGGCAAGACCACGACGCTGAACGTGGTCGCCCGCTTCATCCCGCACAACCAGCGCGTGATCACGATCGAGGACGCGGCCGAGCTGCAGATCGACCACCCGCACGTCATCGCCCTCGAGCACCGCCCACCCAACGTCGAAGGAAAGGGTGAGCTCACGATCCGCCAGCTGCTGCGCAACAGCCTCCGCATGCGCCCCGACCGCATCCTCGTCGGAGAGGTCCGCGGCTCCGAGGCGCTGGACATGCTGCAGGCCATGAACACCGGCCATGACGGCTCGATGTCCACCATCCACTCGAACTCCGCGCGTGACGCGCTCTCCCGCCTCGAGACGATGGTGATGATGGCCTCGATCGACATCCCGTTCGAGGCCGTGCGCGCCCAGATCGCGTCCGCGGTCAACCTGATCGTGCACCAGGCCCGCATGCCAGACGGCCGGCGCAAGGTCGCCCAGATCGCGGAGGTTGTCGGCTACGACTCCAATGGGGCGATCCTGCGCGACATCTTCCTGCTCGGCATGGGCTCCGACCTGCGGCTCGAGTACAACGCCACCGGGTACGTGCCGACCGCGCTGGACAAGGCGGCGTTCTATGGCGTGCAGGTCGACCAGGACCTGTTCGACCCGGTGAAGTCGCGGTACGTCCCGGCAGGCTCAGACAGCATGATGCCGGTCGTCAAGGACCCCCTGATGTCGGGCCAGGGCAAGACCGAGAACGTCGTTCGCCAGGTGGTGGTGGTGCCATTCAGCTCGGATCGACCTGGCGATGCCGCTGCCCGCGCTACCGCGAGCTCCGCCGCCGCCCCGGCGGCGCAGACGCCCGAGATGCAGGAAGAGATGCGCAAGCTGATCGACGCGGCGCGCTCGGCGGTGGCGGACCTGCAGGCGGCAGCGCCCGCGGCGCCCGTCGAAGCACCCTACGTACCGCGTCCCGCGCCCGCAGCGGTCGCGCCGGTGATCTACCCTGCGGCGCAGGCGCCTACGACGGCCCCGGAGGGAGTTGGCGCCCCACCGCAGGTCTATCCGCAGCAGGCGTATCCCCCGCAGGTCTACGGCCCACCGCCGGGCTACGGCCTGCCCAGCGATCTCCACGCAGGGCAAGCGCTGGAAGCCGCCACGGCCATGGCCCGCGCCACCACCGCCCTCGGACAGCTGGCGGCGGCCTCCAGTGGCTTCACCGGCATGCTGCCGACGGTGCGTGCGACCGAAGGCGCTCCCGGCCCGGCCGGCGCGTCGCGGCGGATCCAGGCGGTCATTGAAAGCATCATCACCCGGCGCGGGCTAAGCCTTCGCCTCGCGCCCGCATTGACGCAGGCATTCGAAGGCGCGGAGCTGAAGGCCAGCGACTACGCCAACGAGGTCAAGGTCAGCAAGGATTCGGCCGGACGCGAGCTGCGCCTAGCGGTGGAGTCAGGTCTGCTGCAGACGGTGCGATACCCGCAGGGCGAGGCCGGGTTCCGCGCTTCGCAAGGCCTTCTCCGCGAGATCGCCGAAGGTCTCGGCCAGCCCATCAACGCCGCCGCCCCGCTGACCGCGGAAACGATCATCGGCAGCCTCGCCGTAGGCCAGACCGAAGGGACAGTGACGATCATGTTCACTGACGTCGAGGAGTCGACCCGCCTGCTGTCGACGCGGGGATTCACGGCATCGCACGAGATCATGAAGGCGTACGAGACGATCATCGACGACAAGGTCGCGCAGCACGCGGGCCGGCGCATCAAGGGTCTCGGCGACGGCTTCATGATCAGCTTCGGCTCGGCCCGGCACGGCGTCGAGTGCGCGCTCGACATCCAGCAGGCGATCACGACTTACAGCAAGCAAAATCCGGAGCGCAAGCTCCGTATCCGCATCGGCCTCAACACCGGCGAGGTCGTCGAGGAGGCGGGCGACATCTTCGGCGCCGCGGTCAACGTGGCGGCGCGAGTCGCCGGGAAGGCCAGAGGCGGGGAGATCCTGGTCTCCGAGATCGTCCGCCAGCTGGTCGGCCCGATCGCCGAGATGAAGTTCGATTATCGCGGCCGATACAAGCTGAAGGGATTTCCGGACCGCTGGCGGCTGCACCAGGTCACGCCGGGAGAAGTCAAGGAAGCGCCCCGGCTGCTTGCTTCAGCCGATGGTTTTGTCGCCCGCGAGCAGGAACGTCTTGACCTGCGCATGGTGCTCGACCGCGCGGCGACGGGAAGCGGTTCGCTCGTCCTGCTGACGGGCGCACCCGGCATCGGGACGTCCCGGCTGGCATCCGAGGTCGCGGCCGACGCGTCGGCGAAGGGATGGATGGTTTTGAGCGGCCGCTGTCTCGAAAATGATGGCGCGTCTTACGCCCCATTCCGGGAAGTCCTCGCGGCGGCGGTCGCGGGCTCGACGGCGAAAGCGCTCCAGGAGGGGGCGGGCCACCATGGGCCCCTCCTGGCCACCCTGGTGCCCACCTTGCGCCAGAAGGTGCGCGGGATGTCCGCCCCCCATGAGATCGCCGCCGACAAGGTGCGAGAGCAGCTCTTCAAGTCGGTCCACTCGTTGCTCGCGGCTGTCCAGGGCAACAAGCCGCTCCTTGTCGTTCTGGAAGACTTGCAGTGGGCCGACGAAGCGACCGTGCTGCTCCTGCGCGATCTGGCCGAGCGCCTCGGCGGAAGCAGGATGGTCGTGGTCGGCACGTACTGGGACTCGGAGCTCGACTCGGGCCGGCCATTCGCCACCACGCTGTCGCGCCTGCTGAGGCGGCGGCGGGCCCAGCGCTTCAACCTCAGCCGGCTGTCCGACCACGACGTCGAGCGGATCGTCGCCGGGATCGCGGAGGCGCCGTTGACTGAGGTTCAGCTGCTGGGAATCCAGGCCGCCACCGAGGGCAACCCGCTCTTCGTGGAGCATTCGCTTCTCTACATGGCCGAATCCGAAAACCTGCTTGGCGCGCACGCGCAGACGAGCTACTCCGAAGAGGACCTCGAGCTGGCGCAGAGCGTGCGCGGCCTGATCAGCCGGCGTATCGAGCGCCTGAGCGAACCTGCGCAAAGGATGCTCGTCGCGGCCGCCGTGATCGGACGTGATTTTGACGTGGCGCTGCTGGAGGCGTTTGGCGAGCTCTCGGGTCACGAGCTGAGAGACGCCCTCGACGAGGCGACGCGCGGCCACTTCCTGGCCGCCGCGATGGGGGCGACCTACCGCTTCGCCCACGACCTCGTGCGACAGCGCGTGCTCGCGGCGCTGCCCCTGCCGCGATTGCAGGCATACCACCTGGCTGTGGCGGACACACTCGAGCGGGTCTATGGCAAGTCGTCGAGTGACCACGCTGCCGAGATCGGCTATCACCTCTACCAGGCGGGCACCGCCGCGGATCCGTTCCGCACGGCGGGGTTCCTCGGCCACGCCGCCGCCAACGCCCTGGCGGTGGGCGCCTTCGAAGAGGCACTGCGCTTGATCGACTCGACGCTGCAGCTTCTGCCGCCAGAGAAGACACGCGACCGCGCCGAGGCGTTGGACCGCCGCGCCCAGGCACTGTGGGGGCTCGGGCGGATCGATGACGCCAACGCGGCGTGGAAGGGCGCCATCCAGCGCTACGACGAGCTCGGGGACCACAAGTCGGCGAGCGCGATGCACCGGCGGATCGCCCACCTCGAAGCTCGGCACGAAGCGCACGACGGCAACGGCGCCGGCCCGGCGGAGGTGGCCGCAACAGCCGAGGTCGAATTAGCTAACTCGTAATCCGGCTTGCCGGGGGCACCGGCGCGTAGTTCGCGTTGAAAGTCATGTCGGGCAGCGAGCCCGTGAAACTGATCGTGTTCGCGATCATTCCGCCGGTCCGGGCTTCGGAGACGTATTGAGACGTGACGCTGATGGAAGCGGATGGGCAGTAGACCAGGCCGATGAAGGCGCTGTTGCTCATGGCGCCGAGCGTGTTGGAGCACGCGTTGGCCGCGGGTTCGTAGACGCTGACCCAGTTGTACTGATAGCCGCTGAACAGGTACGTGTCGGCGCCGTTGCCGGTCGTGAGGCATCCGCCGGCGGGAAAGTTCAGCTCGACCGCGCCAGGTGTGATCGGCCCGGGACAGGTCACGTACGCGCCCGCGACGGATTTGCAGTTGTTCTCGTTGGCGCGGTCGCCGGCCGCGACAGCTCCGCGACCCGGGTTCTGGTTCGGCAAGCCCGCGGCGAGAGGCGCGGTCTCGGAGTCGG
>WNGO01000345.1_pt1 | contig 28338 bp, 34 predicted proteins | sample 5400511 | NCBI WGS metagenome assembly WNGO01 (sample SAMN13153380, study PRJNA577476) | soil metagenome | isolation source: 20 cm soil or saprolite under Garry oak tree replicate 2 | place: USA:California | collected 2016-06-15 | reverse complement strand
ACCTGGGCCTCCGAAGCGAACATCAGGACGCCGGCGACGAACATCCAGGGCACCAGGATCGAAGCCGGCAACCACGGCACGGGAAGCAGGCCGAGCATGCCCGTGATGAGCGACACGGTGACCACGCGCGATCCGCCGAACCTGTGCGCGGCCGCCCCGCCGAGCAGCGCCCCGACGGAGCCGGCGAAAAGGAAGGCGGCAAGAGCGGCCGCGCCCAGCGCGAGGCTGCCGGTCCTGACGACGACCAGGGCGGGCAGGAACGCGAGGTAAGCGGTCAGCACGGCCGACCGGAGGATCGAAACCGAGAGGAGCAACGTAAGCGGGCGCGCGACGGCGCGCATCGACGACGCGGCGGTCGGAGATCCCTCAGCCCTTGCCTCGGTCCCGAGCCATGTCGAGTACGCGCGGGCGAACAGCGCCGCCGTGAGGACCGCCGGCACAAGCGCGACCAGCGTGGCGTGCGGCCCGAACATCGCGACGAGCGGCACGATGGCCAGCGACATGATCGCCGTGCCGGTCGATCCGCCGGTGAAGAAGAGCGCGATCCCCCACTCGGTGCGGCCGTCGCTCGCCCGCCCGGCCTGGGCCACCGCCTGAGGATGAAAGGCTGCTATGCCCAGGCCCGCGATCAGGACGAGCACCACCATCTGCGCGTAGGTGGCGACGAAGCCGGTCGCGGCCATCGCCCCACCGGCAACAAGCAGACCCAAGCTCGCCGTCGGAAACACGGGTCGGCGGTCCTGGAGAAAGCCGAAGACAGGCTGCGTGATGCTCGAGGTCATCAGCAAGAGGGTGACGAGCGCTCCCGCATGCGCGAGGTCGATCCGAAGATGCGAAACGATGACAGGCACCAGCGCGAAGATGAGGGCCGGGTTTCCATCGATCACCGCATGACCGAACGTCATCAGCCAGAGCCTGGGCCGAAACCCGAGCAGGTTGCCGCCGCGCGTCAAGGGGATGGACGTCAGAAAAGCAACCACCCACCGTCGACGACAAGGGTGTGGCCGGTGACGTAATCCGCCTCGTCCGAGCACAGGAAAAGGACAGGACCGACCATGTCCTCTGGCTTGCCCAACCTGCCCATCGGGATCTTGGCGGAGGCGCGCGCCATCTTCTCTTCCGTATCGAGGACCTTCAGTGTGAGCTCGGTCATGATCGTCCCCGGCGCGACCGCGTTGACGTTGATGTGGTGCGGCGCGAGCTCCGCAGCGACCGAGATCGTGAGCTGGCGGACACCGCCCTTGCTGATGTCGTAGGCGGTTTCGGGTGTCGACGAGGAGACGAAGGCCGCTGTCGAAGCGAAGTTGACGATCTTCCCGCGCCCCTTCGGGATCATGACGCGCGCCGCTTCCTGCGTCGCGAAGAACATCCCCTTCAGGTTGACCCCTAGCTGCCTGTCCCAGTCCGCCTCGGTGTAGTCGAGAAGCGGTTTGGGGATGCCGATTCCCGCGTTGTTGACCAGGATGTCGACGCCGCCGAACGCCTCGACCGCCTCCTTGAACAGGCGGCGCACGTCCTCGACCTTGCTGACGTCGGCGACGATGGACATGGCGCGGCCCTTGGCGCCCTGGATCTCGGCGACCGTCTCGGCGGCCGCGTCTCGATCGACCTCGGCCACGACCACGTGCGCACCTTCGGCGGCGAGTCCGATCGCGACGGCCCGGCCCATACCGCGCCCAGCCCCCGTCACGATCGCGGTCTGCCCGGTGAACCTCACCGGCAGATTGTATTGGCTAACGAGCGTTTGTTTCGGCAGCCTCGGGGCGTCACGACGGGTATATGATTTCGGCGCTTCCCGGTCCGTAGAGGGGTCATCGTTTTGCTGGACAAGTACTTCGATCAATTAAGCGTCGGCGATGTTTTCGCGGGCACTCGCGGCCGGACTGTGACCGAGACCGACATCGCGCTCTTCAGCGCCGTCAGCGGCGATTGGAATCCGCTGCACAACGATGCCGCGTTCGCCGCGCAAGGACCGTTTGGCTCGCGCATCGCGCACGGGTTGCTGCTGGTTTCGATGATGACCGGCATGGCGCCGATCTCTGGCGCGGCGGTGGTCGCGCTCTACGGTTTCGACAAAGTCAGGTTCGTCAATCCGGTGCTCCTGGGTGACACGATCACGTACACGTCGAAGATCGCGGGGCTCCAGCCCAAAGGTGATGCACGCGGTCTGGCCGATGTCGACTTCCAGATCTGCAACCAGGCTGGCGCCGTCTGCGTCGCCGGAACCATCAAGATCCTTCTCCACCGAACGCCGGCTTCATGAAAGCTGAGCGCCTGAGGCAGGCGCTCGATTCCAGGGCGGTCGTCTATGGCACATGGGTGCAGACACCGAGCGCTGAAGTAGTCGAGATCCTGGGCTGGTCCGATTGGGACTTCGTGATCCTCGATCTCGAGCACGGGCCCTACGGTCCGGAAACCCTCCCCCACCTGATTCGCGCGGCGGAGGCGGCCGCGACCGCGCCATTCGTCCGAGTTCCTTCCAGCGCGCCGCACGACGTGGGCAAGGCTCTTGACCTCGGGGCGGCAGGGATCGTGACGCCGGGGGTGACCTCAGCAGACGTGGGTGCCTCCGCGGTCCGGTTGACGAGGTTTCCGCCGCACGGGTCACGCGGCGCCTCGCCGTCGACGCGCCAGCTGCATTACTCGGCGGTGCCCTTCACGACGCTGACCGCGGGGGATGCGCCGCGACCGATGATCGTGCTCCAGGTCGAGGCACGGCTGGCGACCTCGGACCTGGGAAGCATCCTTGCGATCGACGGCCTCGACGTGATCTTCATCGGGCCCTACGACCTGTCGACTTCGCTCGGGCTGCCGGGCCAGTTCGACCACCCGAAAGTGCGCGAGGCGACCACCGAGATCGTCGAACGCGCGGCGGAGCGCGGAGTGGCCGTCGGGATCTGGGTGCCGGATGCGCAATCCGCTCGTTTCTGGGTCGAGCGCGGCGTTCGATTCGTGACCGTGAGCAACAACGAGCTCATGCTTTTCGGAGCGTCGGCCACCCTGAGGCGTGCGGTCGAGCGGTAGCATCCGAGCAAGAGCGCATATGGCCGAAACACGTTCGGGGATCCCGCTGGCCTCGGTCTACGGCCGAGCCGAGATGGCCGCCGCCGGAGCCACGGAGCCAGAAGCTCCGGGGCAGCCGCCCTTCACGCGGGGCATCACGCCGCGGATGTACCTCGAGAAGCCATGGATCATGGGCCAGTACGCGGGTTTCGGCTCGGCGGAGCAGACGAACGCGCGGTTCAAGGAGCTGCTGCGCGCCGGCCAGACAGGGTTTTCCGTCGCGCTCGACCTGCCCACGCAACTTGGACTCGACTCCGACCACCGGCTTGCGCTCGGCGAGGTCGGCCGCGTCGGGGTCGCGATCGATTCGCTCGCCGATATGGAGGTGCTGTTCGACGGCATACCGCTGGACGGCATTCGCCAGATCAGGACGACGGCCAACTCCATCGGCCACCTGTGGCTCGCGCTCAACGTTGCGCTCGCCGAAAAGAAAGGACACGACCCGAACGCCGTCAAGATCCTGATCCAGAACGATGTGCTGAAGGAGTACATAGCTCGCGGCACGCAGATATATCCGCCGCGGGCCGGATTGCGGATCGTCGCCGACGTGATCGAGTACTGTGCCCGCAACCTGCCCGCCTGGACGCCGCTGAGCATGAGCGGATATCACATGCGGGAAGCCGGCGCGAACGCGATCCAGGAGCTGGCGTTCACCTTCGCGAACGGGATCGCGTACTGCGATGCCGCGGTCGAGCGGGGCCTTTCGGTCGACGATTTCGCGCCCTCGCTGTTCACGTTTCTCACCGCCGATATGGAGCTGCTCGAGGAGGTCGCCAAGTTCCGCGCCGCGCGCAGGGTCTGGGACTGGATCATGCGCGAGCGGTTCGGCGCCCAGAATCCGGAGAGCCGCGCGCTTCGCATCTTCGCGTTCTCGGCGGGTTCCAACCTCACCGCGCAGCAGCCGTTGGTCAACGTCGTGCGCGTGAGCATCAACGCGCTTGCCGCGGTGCTCGGCGGTGTGCAGACGCTGCACACTTCCGCCTTCGACGAGGCGCTCGGGGTGCCGACCGAGGCGGCGGCGACCCTGGCGCTGCGGACGCAGCAGGTGATCCTCGAAGAGACCGGCATCCCCAACGTCGTCGATCCCCTCGGCGGGTCGTACGCGATCGAGGCCCTGACGGCGGAGATCGAGAGTCGTGTGCGCACCGAGCTCGCCAAGATCGACGAGCTTGGCGGGGCGTTGAGGTGTATCGAGTCGGGGTGGTTCAAGGAGCAGATCGCCGAATCCGCCTATCGCATCCAGAACGAGATTGACAGCGGGGTGCGTCGGGTCGTGGGCGTGAATTGCTTTGTGGTCCAGGACGGGCAGAAGGGGCCGGATCCGTTCGCGATCGATGAGGCGATCGAGGCCGAGCAGGTCGAGCGCCTGCGCCGCGTGCGCGCGACGCGCGACGCGGCCGCTGTGCGTGAAGCGCTGTCAGGAGTGGAGCGTGCGGCGCGTGATGGGGCCTCCATCGTGCCGCCGACGATCGAGGCGGTCCGCGCCTATGCGACGGTCGGCGAGATCAGCGAGACGCTGCGCGGGGTGTTCGGCTCATACGAGCCGGATGCGGTGGTCTAGGGCCTTCGTTTTCTCGGTTAGATGCTCCTATGTCAAGCCGCTACCCCAGTGGCTTGAGCGAGCGGCTCCAAACGGTCGAGACGGAGCCGTTGGTATACCTCATCCGAGAGCTGGCGCCGGAGCGAGCGGATGGCTTCAGCCTTGGAGTTGCCGAGCGAGATTCGTCGAGCTACATAGGCAGCCGCATCACCGCCGAGCCTTATCTGCGTGATGGCGATGCGGTGCAGGGCGGCATTGAGTTGGCGGTTGCCGCCGCGGTTGAGACGATGCCGCTGTTGGTTGCCCGACCAGACCGGAATCGGTGCTGTGCCGTTATGCATGGCGAAGGCTCCGCTGGAGTGGAACCGGCGGACGTCGGCGGTCTCGGCCAGGAGTTTGGCCGCGGTCAACCCAGCGCAACCAGGCAAGCTCACCAGGCTCGGTGCCAGTTCGCCGGCCAGGACTTCAATTCGACGCTGGAGTTGGTTCACAGAGATCGTCAATTCGGCTAAGCGCTCAACCAGCTCGCGAGCGATTTCCGAGACCACTCCCTGGTGTGCCTCGAGGCGACGCTTGACCTCTTTGAGCACCACTTTCCTGGTCAAGCCGCCGCCGGCAATCTGCAACCCAGGCTCCAGCTCGTGAAGGTGCCAAAGAAGGCGGTTTTGAATTCGAGTTCGCTCTCCCACCAGGTCTTCTCGGTGGTCGACCAAGAGCTTGAGCTCGCGGCTTTTGCCTTCCAGACGGGCCACCGGAAGATTCGGCTCCCGGAGCGCCACCCGCGCCACTGCCATGGCGTCGATCGGATCCGATTTGCCCAGTTGCCGACCCGAGCGCCGCGACCTTCCCATCAGCTTGGGCGACACCTGCAGTACCTGTTCGCCGGCGACCAGCAGGTCCCGCTCCAATCCACGCGACAACTGGCGGCAGTTCTCCATCGCCCAGCGTCGCTCCTGCCATTGCCGCGCCCAGCCCAGCGCCTCCCTGTGACCGGCCGGTGTTGCTGCCACTCGCAACTCCCCGAGCTGGCGTCCGTTCTCATCCACTGCCACCACCGTGTGGCTCTGCTTGTGGCTATCAGTCCCCAGTGTCACCATGTCCTTGTCTCCTTTCAACGGGGGATGAGGACTGGTCGGCGGACAGGACTGAGTTGAGCGCTACACGCTCCTATGAAGTCACGCCGGCCGGTCCATTTTCTGTCCGGCGGGCGGCAGTTCTAACACAAGCCATTCCCACACTGGGTCGGCATCCGGACGATGAGCCAGCCCGTCGGACATGGCCAAGGTTGACACTCAGTCCGGACGAAGCGGCCCTATCCCGCGGCAGAACCCCGGATAGTCCGGACTATCCGGGCGCGACGACCTAGCCCGTTCCGAACAACCTGTCCCCGAAGTCCCCGAGCCCCGGCACGATGTACGCCTTGTCGTTGAGACGCTCGTCGAGCGCCGCCGTGTAGACGTCCACCTCCGGGTGACGCTCCTCGAGCACCCTTACCCCTTCCGGCGCGGCCACGATGCAGACCATGCGCGTGTCCTTGCCGCCGGCCTCTTTGATGAGGTCGAGCGCCTGCGCCGCCGACCCGCCAGTCGCCAGCATCGGGTCGAGCAGCAGTGGAATCTTGCCCTTCAGCTTCGGCAGCTTGTTGTAGTAGATGCGCGCGACCGCGGTCTCTTCATCGCGCTCGAGGCCGATGTAGCCGACGCTCACCCGCGGCAGCAGCTCGAGCACGGGCGCCAGCAAGCCAAGGCCCGCGCGAAGGACCGGTATCGCCACCACCTCGGACTCGATCTCGATCGCGTCCGCCTCGGCAAGTGGCGTCCGGACTTTGCCGCGCCGCACGGGCAGATCCGCGGTCGCCTCGTAGAGCAGCATCGTGATCACGTTGCGCGCATGCACGCGGAATTCCTCTGGCGGCGTCGTGCTGTCGCGCAGGCCGCGAAGGCCGTCCGCGACCAGCGGATGCTTACTGACGCTTAGAGGCACTGCCATCACGCTTGATGAGCCGCCGGATGGCGTCGACCGCCACGTCCAGCATGCGGTCCATGTAGGACGGGTCCAGATGATGGATCTCACCCGCCCCGAGCTCGTCGACGCACAGGTTGACGCACCCGGCTCGCATCTTCCGGAGTCGCGCCACCACGAACAGGGTCGAGGCCTCCATATCGTTGCTGAGGATGCCGGCCTTCGCCCACATCGCCAGCTCGTCGCGGAGGTGAGGCCGCGGCATGAGGTCAGGCATCAGGTCGGAATAGAGCGCATCCACCGAACGGGTCACGCCCACGTGGTACTTGGCGCCGGCCGCTTCGGCGGCTTCGACCAACGCTTCGACCACGTGCAGCGAAGCGACCGCCGGATACTCCAGCGGGATGTAGCCGTTGGGCGTCCCTTCCGACCTGACGGCGGCGTAGCTGATCACGAGGTCGCCCATCTTGATCTCGGGCTGCGAGGCGCCACACGTGCCGACGCGAAGCAGCGTGTGCACCCCGAGCTCGTGCAGCTCCTCGACGCCGATGGCCACCGACGGTCCGCCCATGCCGGTGGACATCGTCGATACCGGCACTCCGTCGACCTTGCCCGTGAAGGTGCGGTACTCGCGGCTGAATGCGACCTCGTTGGCCCCGTCCAGGTGTGCGGCGATGAGCGGGGTCCGGAACGGATCGCCGGGTACGAGCACATAGTCGCCGACGTCGCCCGGGCCGAGGCCGATGTGATATTTCTTCTCGGCTGTCGCCATCGGGCGAATACTAATCGCCCTTTGTAATCCCGTTTTTGTCGACTCGGGCGAGCACATGAGGCGGTCGCTGGACAAGGCTGTCGCTGAGCCTCCACGCGCCGCGAAGTCGAGTCGAGACACGGTCGACCAGCTCCTGTGAACGTGCGTGCACGGTGACCAGCGGATCGCCTGCTGCGACTCGGGCGCCCACCGGCGCCTCGATGACGAACCCCGCAGCGAGATCGACCTTGTCCTCTTTGCGCATGCGCCCCGCGCCCAGCTCGATCGCGGCCAGGCCGACCTCGAGCGCGTCGATCGCCTCGACGTGGCCTTCCGATTCGGCAATCACGGCAACCTGCACCGGCGCCACCGGCAGGCCGCGCTCCAGGTGCCCGCCCTGGGCCGCGAGCATGCGCTCAAACTTCTGCCTTCCCGCTCCCGACCGCAGAACCTTCTCGGGATCGGCTGAAACGCCCGCGACGTCGCACATCTCGCGCGTCACGCGAAGGCAGACCTCGAGCAGCTCCTCGTCGCCGACACCCGCCAGCGCGTCGAGCGCCTCCTGCACCTCCAGCGCGTTCCCGACCGTGCGGCCGAGAGGGTTGTCCATTGCAGTCACCAACGCCACCGTGCGGCGCCCCGCGCCCTCCCCCAGCTCGACCATCTCGGCGGCGAGCTTCTCGGCCGAGGCTACGTCGGGCATGAACGCCCCCCGGCCGAACTTCACGTCGAGCACGATCGCGTCGGCGCCCGCGGCGATCTTCTTCGACATCACGCTCGAGGCGATCAGGGGTATGGATGGCACGGTCGCGGTGACGTCGCGCAGCGCGTACAGCAGCTTGTCCGCCGGCACCATGTGCGGCGACTGCGACGCGACTGCGATCCCGACCTCACGCACCTGCTTGATGAACCGGTCCGGATCGAGATCGACGGTCAGTCCCGGCACCGACTCCAGCTTGTCGAGCGTGCCTCCCGTGTGGGCAAGGGCGCGACCGCTGAGCTTCGGGACCTTGACGCCGCACGCCGCCGCCAGGGGCGCGGCGATCAGCGTCACCTTGTCGCCGACCCCTCCCGTCGAGTGCTTGTCGACCTTGATTCCGGGGATCGAGCTCAGGTCGAGCACCTCGCCGCTGGCCACCATCGCCTGCGTCAGCGCGAGCGTCTCGGCGGGGGTCATCCCCCGAATGCAGACGGCCATCAGCCACGCCGCCATCTGGTAGTCGGCCACGTCGCCGCGCACGTAGCCGGAGAGCAGAAACTCGATCTCTTCCGGCGCGTGCTCGAGCCCGTCGCGCTTGCGGCCGATGAGCTCCAGGGGGTTCATCGGAGGCAATCGTAAGCGGGTGTACAATCCGCCCGATCAGGCGATCCGCGCCCGGGAAATCGATCCGGGCTTTCAGTTCTTAAGGGAGCGATGAGGATGGGTCATAAGCGTCTTAGGTTCGTCGGTTTGATTGCTGTGGCCATGGTCCTGGTCGCGGCCTGCGGCTCGTCGAGTGGCCCGGGAACTCCGACGAAGACCTTCAAGATCGGATTGGTCACCGACACCGGTGGCCTCAACGACAAGAGCTTCAACCACCTGGCCGACGTCGGGCTCGAGAAAGCGAAGACCGACTTCAAGATCCAGGGTGATGTCAAGGAGTCGAAGACCGGCGACGATTACATCCCGAACCTGACCGACTTCGCGAGCAAGAACTACGACCTGGTGATCGGCGTCGGCTTCCTGATGCAAGCGCAAGTCGGAACCGTGTCAGGCCAGTTCCCCAACATCCACTTCGCGATCATCGACGGAGCCGGCACTGACGCCAAAGGCGTCGACCTCAAACACCCCAACGTCCAGTCCCTGTACTTCAAGGAGCAGGACGCGGGCGCCATGGTGGGCGTGATCGCCGGCTGGCTGGAGAAGAACGGCAAGGCCAAGAAGAACCAGCACGTGATCAGCGCGGTCGGCGGCGTGAGCATCCCGCCGGTCAACCACTACATCGCGGGCTACAAGTGGGCCGCGAAGATGGAAGATCCGTCGATCAGCGTGCTCGTCGGATACTCGAACAACTTCAACGACCCTGCCAAGTGCAAGTCGCTCGCATCGGCCCAGATCAACCAGAAGTCGGACATCGTCTTCCAGGTCGCCGGCGGTTGCGGTCTGGGCGCGCTCCAGCAGGCGGGCCAGTCAGGCGTCTATGGCATCGGCGTCGATGCTGACCAGAAGGACGCCGACCCGTCGGTCATCGCGAGCGCCCTCAAGAAGGTGGACGTGGCCACCTACACGGCGATCCAGAACGTGGTGAAAGGTCAGTTCTCAGGTGGTGCGTTGACCTTCAGCATCGCGAACGACGGAGCCGGCTACGCCGTCGACAACTTCAGCCTACCCGCGGAGCTGAAGACCGAGCTCGACAAGATCCAGGGTCAGATCAAGTCGGGCGCGCTGACCCCGCCCGCGGACATTCCCGCATAGCCACAGCCTCGGGGACGGGCGCCAAAGCCCGTCCTCGACCTCCGGGGCTGCCGCCAACCGTCCGGCGCCTCGCCGGGGGCCTCGCGATGCCTCTCGGATCGGTCGTCTTCGCCTTCGTCGTCGGTGCCGTCATTTGCCTTGTTACAGGCGCCAATCCCATCGATGCCTACTCAGGCTTGCTCTGCGGCGGATTTGGCATCGCGTGCGGTCAGGGCGAGAACTCCGCGCTGCAGATCTCCAACACGATCGTCTTCCTGGTCCCACTGATCACTACGGGGATCGCCGTGGCTCTGCCCTTCCGAGCCGGGCTCTTCAACATCGGCGCCGAAGGCCAGCTGCTCGCCGGAGCCATCGCCTGCACCGCGATCGGCGTCAAGTTCAGCGGCTTGCCGTCGCCGATCCTGCTGCCGATGGTTTTACTGGGAGGGATGGCCGCGGGGGCTTTCTGGGCGGGTATCGCCGGTGTGCTCAAGGCCACCGTCGGCGCCCACGAGGTGGTGACGACGATCATGCTGAACTACGTCGCGCAGTGGCTGCTGCGCTACCTGATCATCGGCGGGCCGCTGCAGCTCGGCGAAGGCACCTCGACCTCTCTGCCCATCGGCCAGGGCGCGCGACTTGCGACTCTCCTGCCCGCCGACAACTCGCTCATCATCTTCGGGTTGCCCGCGAGCGTGTTCCGCGTGCATACCGGCCTGTTGATTGCTCTGGTGGCGGCGGCGTTGTTTGCGTTCCTCCTGTGGCGTACGTCTTTCGGTTATGAGATCCGCGCCGTAGGCCAGAGCCAGAAGGCGGCGCGCTACGCGGGCATCAGCGTCCCCCGCACGATCATCTTCACGATGCTCATCGCGGGAGCCTTTTCGGGCCTTGCGGGCGCCATCCAGATCGCCGGCGTCGACCACAACCTGACCGACAAGTACTTCAGCGATACGACCGGTTTCGACGCGATCGCCGTGGCCCTGCTCGGCCTCGGCAGCGCGGTGGGCATCGTCCTCGCTTCGCTGCTGTTCGGCGCTCTGCACTCGGGCGGAGCAATCATGCAGAGCGACGCCGGCATCTCGAGCAACCTGGTGTTGGTCCTCCAGGCGCTGATCCTGTTCAGCATCGCCGCGAACTTTGTCGGGGCGATTCGCAAAGGCTTGCCCTTCGGTCGCAAATCAGCCGACCTTCCACCCGAGCTTCCGCCTGCTGCGGGTTTGATGTCGGAATCGGCCGCCCCGCCCCCGGAACCCACATGAGCGTACTCGGCGACATCGGCCACCTCCTGTTGACCGCCAACCTCTGGCAGGCGGTCCTCGCGGCCGCCGTCCTGCTGCTGCTGCCGGCCCTGGGCGGGGTCATCTCTGAGCGCAGCGGCGTCGTGAACATCGCGATGGAGGGCATGATGCTCACGGGCGCTTTCTTCGCGGTGGTGGCAGATCTCGCCTGGCATAACGCGTGGCTCGCGACCGTCGTCGCGATCATCGCGGGAGGGCTGATCGCGTCGATCCACGCAGTGGTCTCGATCCAGTTCCGCGCCGACCAGATCGTCAGCGGGATCGCGATCAACATCTTCGCTGCGGGCTTGACTGTCTTCCTGGTCAACCGCATCTACGGCCTGCAGGACATCGGTCACATCGGGCCGACCGAAGGCCTGCCGTACATCGGCATCCCCGGCCTCGACCAGATCCCCTTCTTCGGCAAGGTTGTGTTCGATCAGAACGTGATCGTGTACGCGGCGCTCATCCTGCTCGTTGGGATCCACGTGCTCCTGTTCAGGACGAGGCTTGGCCTCCGCATCCGAGCGGTCGGTGAGCACCCGCAGGCGGCCGACACCGCGGGCATCAACGTCTATCTCATCCGCTACAGCGCGGTGATCTCGAGCGGGTTGCTGTCAGGGCTCGCCGGCGCGTTCCTCGCGATCGGTGTGTCGAACACATTCGTCCCCAACATGACCGACGGTCGGGGATACATCGCGCTCGCGGCGATGATCTTCGGCAAGTGGACGCCGTTCGGCGCCTTCATCGCGTGCCTGATCTTCGGGCTCGGGGAAGCGATCTACGACAACAACTCGACGATCCACATCTCGCCCTACCTCCTCAGCATGCTGCCGTACATCCTCACCCTGGTCGTGCTGGCCGGCGTGGTCGGCCGCAGCACGCCACCCGCCCACGACGGCCTCCCCTACGTGCCTGGTTCGGAATGAGCGACCAGCAGCCCGCCGTCGAGATGCGCGGCATCACGAAACAGTTTCCGGGTGTGCTCGCCAACGACAAGGTCGACTTCAGCGTTCGCTCCGGCGAGATCCACGCGCTCGTGGGCGAAAACGGCGCGGGCAAATCGACCTTGATGAACATCCTGTACGGACTCATCCCGCCTGACTCGGGGGAGATCCTCATCAACGGCAAGCCTGTCCACATGGCCGGGCCGCGTGATGCCATCTCCCTGGGCATCGGCATGGTTCATCAGCACTTCATGCTCATCCCTGTTTTCTCGGTGGGGGAGAACATCATGCTCGGCCGCGAGCCCGTGAGCGGGCCTGGCTTCTACGACCACGGCCGCGCTCGCAAGGCGATCAGCGACCTGACGAAGCGCTACGGCCTCGCGCTCGATCCCGATGCGCGCATGGGCGACCTACCCGTCGGGTTGCAGCAGCGTGCCGAGATCGTAAAGGTGCTTTATCGCGGAGCCAACATCCTGATTCTCGACGAGCCGACTGGCGTGCTCACGCCCCAGGAGACCAAGGAGCTGTTCGTCGTCCTGCGCGACCTGGTGAAATCGGGCAAGACGATCATCTTCATCAGCCACAAGCTGAAGGAGGTGCTCGACATCTCCGACCGGATCACAGTGATGCGCCGCGGCAAGGTCGTTGGCCACCTGACCACAAGGGACACGAACGAAGAGGAGATCGCGACCATGATGGTCGGCCGCGCAGTCCTCCTCCGCGTGGACAAGAAACCGGCCAAGCCAGGGGCGGTCGTCCTGACCGTCGAAAACGTGACGGCAAACTCCGACCGCAACGTGCCCGCGCTCAAAGGCGTGTCGTTCGAGCTTCGCCAGGGAGAGATCCTGGGCATCGCCGGGGTCGAAGGCAACGGCCAGAGCGAGCTGATGGAGGTCATCGCCGGCACACGCCGCTCGACCGGTGGCCACATCCGGCTGGGCGAGCGCGACATCACCACCTACGACGCGCGTACCGAGCGTGACGCCGGGGTCGCTTTCATCCCGGAGGACCGGCGCGGCACCGGCCTCGTGCTCAGCTTCTCCATCGCCGAGAACTCGATCCTGGGTCGCGAACGCAGCACAACCTTTTCCTGGAACGAGTTCGTCCTGAAGCTCGTCGCCATCCGCGAGTGGGCGCGCCGCCTGGTCAAGGAATTCGACGTCCGGACCCCGAGCATCGACGTCGCCGCTCGCAACCTTTCGGGCGGCAACCAGCAAAAGGTCATCGTCGCGCGCGAGATGGGCAGCAAGCCGAAGGTCCTTCTCGCGGCTCAGCCGACTCGGGGCGTCGACATCGGCGCGATCGAGTTCATCCACCGCCGGATCGTCCAGGAACGCGACGAGGGTACGGCCGTGCTGCTCGTGTCGGCGGAGCTGGACGAGGTCCGCTCGCTCTCGGACCGCATCGCGGTCATGTACGAAGGCAGGATCGTCAGCATCGAGGGGCCCGACACGCCGGAGGAAAGGCTGGGTCTGCTGATGACCGGTGGCGGCCAGGCCCGCGAGGGCGCCGCCTAGATCTCCTCCAATATCGCGGGCAGCTCCGCGATCGAGGCGATCCGCCGCCAGCCCTCCTTCGGCATCTCGTCCTCCGGGATGTGCTCGTGCTGCCACGTCACCTCATAAGGAATGTGGACGGCGTGCCCGCCGAGCGAGACGACCGGCAAGACGTCAGACCGCAGAGAGTTGCCGACCATCACGAACTCCTCAGCTTTAATGCCGCGCCGCTCAAAGACCCGGCTGTACGTATCGACGTCTTTCTCACTGAGGATCTCCACGCCGAGAAACAGCTCGCCCAGGCCCGAGCGGGCGAGCTTGCTTTCCTGGTTGAACAGATCGCCTTTGGTGATGAGCAGCAGGTCGTAGCGCTCGCTCAGTCCGCGGAGCGTTTTCTCGACACCGGCCAGCAGCTCGGTCGGCTCCATCAACATCCGCTTGCCCCAGCCGAGGATCACCTCCAGGTCGGTGGCGGGGATCTGGGCTTTGGTCAGCTCGATGGCGGTCTCCAGCATCGAGAGCGTGAAGGACTTCACCCCGTAGCCATAGATCGCGAGGTTTTTCATCTCCATCTGGGCCAGTCGCGCGTCGACGTCTGCGTCGGGAATGTGGCGAGCGAGCAGCTCGCGAAACTCGCCCTGGGTGACGTGAAACCTTGTCTCGCTGTGCCACAGCGTGTCGTCGCCATCGAACCCCACCACCCGGACCGCCATCGAGGGGATTATCCGGGCGGCGGGTTTGCAGCCGCTGCCACGATGGAACAAATGCGGGGAAGGGCTGGGTAGGAGTCAGGGAAGATGAACCCACTGAACGGAATCCACCACATCAGCGCGATCACGGCCGACGCGACCAAAAACCTCGAGTTCTACGCGGGGGTGATGGGATTGCGCCTGGTCAAGAAGACGGTCAACCAGGACAACCCCGCGGTCTACCACCTCTTCTACGCCGACGAGGACGGCAGCCCGGGCGCCGACCTTACCTTCTTCGAGTACCCCGGCCTCGTTCGCGGCCGGGCGGGCGCAGGGATGATCCACCGCATTGGCCTTCGGGTTGGTTCCGAGGAGGCGCTCGAGTTCTGGGCGCGCCGACTCGCAGCTGCCGGACTCGAGTCAAAGCCCGAGGGTGGCCGCCTCCTTTTCGAAGATCCGGAGGGTCTTGGTTTCGAGCTCATCGCCGCCCCAACCGCAGACGCCCCGCTTGTCGCGCGGCATCCCGAGATCCCTGAGAAGTTCGCGCTGCAGGGATTCGCTGGCGTGCGGGCCTTCGAGCGCCGTCGCGGCGCCAGCCACCAGTTTCTGGCCGAAACGCTCGGCTTCCAGAGCACCGGCCCCGACGCCTACGAGTCCAGGGCCGATTCGCGAGGCTCCTTGTACGCCTACGACCCCGCACCCGAGGCCCGCGGCCTCGGTGGGTCGGGCACAGTGCATCACGTCGCCTGGTCATCGACCATGGACGACCACGTCGCCTGGCGCGATCGCGTGATCGAAGGGGGCGGCGATCCGACGCCCGTGATCGACCGCTTCTACTTCCGGTCGATCTACTTCAGGGAGCCGAGCGGTGTCCTGTTCGAGATCGCGACGGTCGGCCCAGGCTTCACGTCCGACGAGCCCAAGGAGCACCTCGGCGAACGGCTGTCCCTTCCACCGGCCTTCGAGTACCTGCGCGCCCAGGTCGAGGCAAACCTGATCCCGCTCAGAAATCCGAGGGAGACAAGCCGAGTCAGCTAGTTCAGTCGCTCGCGCAGCGCGCTCAGCTCCTCTGTGGCGGCAGGTCCGAGCGCGGCGACGAGCGGTTCCAGCCGGGCGCCGAGTTGGAGCCTGGGGATCTCGAACTTGTTCCAGCGTGCATCGCCCGAGGCAAGACACGAGAACTGAAGGGTGACGCGGCCTGGCCGTGCGGAGTGCTCGCGGTACGCGAGGTGGTTGAAGTCCGCAGAAGGGACGAGCCAGGTCCTCGCGAGAAGATGCTGCTCGACATCGAGCAGGCAAACCAGGTAGAGAAGGCGGGCACTCTCCGGGATGGCATCGACCGGGTAGTTGGCGAAAGCGACGATGCGACCCTCGCTGTCGGGGTGGATCGTGCCCTTCACCTGCAGCCACAGCGCTCCGAAGCCTCCGACCTCGGCCACCACGATGTCTCGATGGTCGACGTCAGGCTCCATCCGGGAAGGGATCAGGCGACCCCCCGAACCGGCCAGTACCTCGGCCTCGACCATCAGCTCGACGAGGGTCCCGAGCGTCGTGCCCTCAAGCATGCGGCCCATTTTGATCGACACGTTTGGTGCCAGAAACGCCTATCCGCCCATGTGACAGAGGCGTTTGGCGCCAGAAGGGTGTATCGGTCCGGTTCGTCCGACGGGCTAAGCGGCGATCCGGAAGTAGTCGGGTAGCAGCTGCATCCGTGTTCCCCGGAGGGCTTCCACCGCGTCGTCCACCGTGACCTGGCGGCGCCGGAAGTTGCGCAGCGCGAATCTGTCGCACGCCGTCTCGGCGCCCGACCGGCGACCCTGCACCTCGCGCAGATACCAATGCAGCCACTCGTGGCAATAGACGAACCGCAGCACGTCGCGCCGGCTCCGGAACCAAACCTTCTCGGCCACCCAGGCAAACCTCATGCCGCCGCCGCGCTTGCGCCGGGCGTTGAAGTAGACCAGCTCCTCGAACGGCCGGAAAGGCTCCGGGATGCGGACGATGATCCGGCCGACATCGAACTCGCAGAGTCCGGACAGGCTCGGACGGGAGCGGTAGCGCAGCGGCTTGATCACTACCCGATAGTCGCCAGGTGAGGGAAGGCCGGCCAGCGCCCGGCGGGCGTCGGCGACCTTGAACCCATGCAGGTCGCTGCGGATGGAAAGCCCACGCGTGGGCCCCTTGCTCGCGTCGCGTTCGAGCTGAGCCACGGCGCGCCGCACCGCCCGCGGGTCGAAATGAAGCTCTTCGGCCAGCGCCAAGGTCTGGCGGCGAAGGGGCGTTCGGCTGGGGGGCAGGATCAACAGGCTCAAGGGACTGCTAGATAAGCGTCCACCCCGGCGCCCCTACCCGGGGCCCTCGCCGCCTTTGACGAGGCGCCAAAAAAGGCTGTCGCTACAAGTCCAGAAGTCGCTCCGCGCGTTTTTCGGGTGGGTAGGCAACCCGAAATCAAATAAGGAGGTCATGTATGCCTGGGAAGAGTCACGGGCCGTCGGTCAAGAAGCCGAAAACATACGAAGCTCTGAAGAAGAAGGGCATGAGCAAGTCCCGCGCCGCGCGCATCAGCAACGCGCAGGCGAAGAAGAGCCGCTAGCGTCCCTTCCCCGCTGCCGGGGGAGGTCGATCCGTCGCGGAGCTAACCGTCCGGATGGGCGACACCCTTGCGCGGCCTCGAAAAGAAGTCCTCCCGCCGAATCGGGAGAATTAGCTCATGCAGAGGATCAAGCTCGAATCCGTTCGCCGGAAGTCCGGCGGGCGGGTTCATCTCACGCCGAGGGTTCCTCGCTCGGGGCCCGTGACGACCCTTTGCAATCAGACGCTGGGCGACGGGTCCTACGTGGCCGTCGAGAGCGAGCCAGATTGCGCAAACTGCATCCGCCGCTCCAAGGACCAGGCACGCATCTCGGGCGCATTCTTCGCGCAGGAGGAAGGCTCCGAGCTGCTCCGGCTGTCGCTCGAGCAGGCGAAGTCGCGAAAACCAAACCTACGTGTCATCCGAAGCCCATCGGCCGAACGAGACAAGGCCGTCGAATGGCCGGCGCCGAAGGCTCCCGAGGAGGCCATTCCGGATGAGCTCGGCGAGCTCAAAACCCGTGGGTTCAAGCCTTCGGGCGAGGGCGTCTGGCGGAGCCCACGCGGCGTCGTCGTGCGGATGCGCAAGCACGGCAGGGACTGGCGGTTCGCCGAGCTGATCTTCGAGGGTGAGCTCGTCGCCACTCGAGTCGAGGCGGGCGTCCGAATCAGGGCCGGCGACGTGGAGGTCACGCCGACCGACGAGGGATTCGAGGTCCGAATCAAGCAAGGCTCGCACCAGTAGCTTCGTGAGGCCAGTCGCCGATTCGTTCTCGTGGCCCCTGCGGGTCCGATCGCGGTGGACGTGGGCGATGGGCATCGTGGCGGTCTCCCTGCTGCCCGTGCTCTTCCTTCCCCTCCTGGGTTACGCGGTGGCCGCGACGCGGGCGGCCGAGCAGGATCCCGCAGCCGGCCCCCCGCCCTGGAAGCTCACGTGGCGACTGCTCGCGGATGGCTTTTGGTGCGCCCTGCTGATCGCGATCACCTGGCTGCCGTTCGCGCTCGTCTGGGAGCCGCTCGCCTCGTTGCTGACAAGCACCTTCGGTTCGCTGGGCGCTCCCGTGATGGCGTTGCTCGTGCTGGCGCTGCCGTGGGGCCTGGTTGCGCTGGTGGTATTTCCACATGCGACAGCCGCATTCGCCGCCAGCGGCCGGCCTAGCGATCTCTTCAGCTGGGCCGCCACCATTCGCTCCCTACGCGCCGACCCGGGTACCTGGAACGTCGTGGTCGCCGCGATCGTGACCGCGTGGGCGGTCGGCATCGCATGCATCGGAGCGCTGTGCATCGGAATCGTGCCCGGCATCTTCTACGCCATCCTTGTGAGCGCACATGCCACCGCTGCGCTCCGCCGTCCGGATCCGCGTCCAACCGCTGGGTGACACCGCGCTCATCGCGCAGCTTGGCGCGCGACTCGATACGGCGCTCAACACGCGTGCGATCGCCCTCGCCGCGGCGCTGAAGAGACGTCGCGACGTGCGGCAGGCGGTCGCGGCGCATGGCACCGTCACCGTGCAGTTCGACCCCGACCAGATCACACACGATGCGCTGGGGCTCGCTATCCATCGGCTCGCCAGAAAGCGGCCTCCGGTCGACGAGCCCGGACGCCTTCATCGCATCCCGGTCGTCTACGACGGCCCGGACCTCGACACGGTTGCCGCGGCACTGGGTCTGACGAAGGATCGGGTGATCGAGCTGCACGGGCGCCCGATCTACCGGGTGTTCCTCGTCGGCTTCGTGCCGGGGTGGGCCTACCTCGGACCGCTGCCCGATGAGCTCGTGCTGCCGCGGCGCGCTGTGCCGCGCACCCTGGTACCGGCCGGATCGGTGGCCATCGCCGGCCAGGAGACCGGCATCTACCCGCTGGCGAGCCCGGGGGGATGGCACCTGATCGGGCGCAGCACGGTCAAGCTCTTCCTGCCCGACTCCGACCCGCCGAGCCTCTTCCGTGTCGGTGATCGGGTGAAATTTTTCGCCGCATCCCCTTGACGGCCTCCTTCCGGGTAACCGAAGGCGGCCTCTTGACCACGATCCAGGACCTCGGACGGCCCCAGGCAGTGTCCGCGGGTGTGACTCCCGGTGGCGCGATGGACAGGTTCGCTCACATCGCGGCCAACCTCCTCGTAGGAAACGATCGGAGCGCGGCCACCCTGGAGTGCACGCTGACCGGACCTCGGCTCGTCGCGGAGCGGGCATGCCTCATCTCGATCGCAGGTGGCGACCTGGATCCGCGGATCAACGGCGAGGCCCTGCCGATGTGGACCGGCGTTGACGTTCGCGCGGGCGATGAGATCAGTTTCGCGCGCAGGCGCGGCGGCGCGCGAGCGTACCTCGCGGTGGCAGGCGGCGCGATCGGCGACCGGTGGCTCGGGTCGATGTCGACGGACCTGCTCGCGGCGCGCGGAGGGATGCATGGCCGCCCGCTGGCGGCGGGCGATGTGGTGTTCGCGGCGCTCCAGGAGTTTCCCGACATAGCCGGACGGAGCCTTGCCGCGGAGCGGAGACCGGACTATGGCGGACGAATCCTTCACGCGGTCCTCGGTCCGCACGCGAGTCGCCTTACACCTCGATCGCGCGACGCCCTGTTCGGTTCGCCGTTCACGCTGAGTCACGACTCCAACCGCATGGGTTACCGCCTGGAGGGCGGAGCTCTCGAGGCTCCGGGCGAGGAGCTGCTCTCGTTCGCGATGATTCCGGGGGCGGTCCAGCTTCCTGCCGGCGGGCGGCCCATCCTGCTGATGGCCGACCATCAGACGGCCGGCGGCTACCCGGTGGTCGCTGTCGTGGTCAGTGCCTCCATGCCGGTTGCGGCCCAGCTCGCGCCGGGAGACGAGTTTCGCCTGGCGGAGATCTCGATCGAGAGAGCGCTCGAGCTACGCGCCGCTCAGCTGGCGGCCTTTGACTCCCTCAGTTGATTGATCCAGTCGACATGTTCGGCGTAGTGCTCCCACGTGTTGCCGGCCACCCATTCGAGCGCGGGCCGGTCGTCGCTCGGGTCTCGCGGCTGGTTCGGCTGGTAGTGGTTGTAAGAAAGCTCGAAGTCGGCGTCGCTCATCTTGCCCAGCAGGCGCATGAGGGCCGCATGCGTCTCGCGGAAATATGTGACCGCCTGCTGCAGCGTCTTGTCGCGATGCAGCGACCAGATCGCCGCGTTGATGGCGTCGGTTCCATCGTCGTCTGAAGCCGCGATCCCCATCGCCGCCGCGCGGTCGGTGCCTTCGAAAAGGCCGATCAAGGAGGCCTCCCAGGCCGCGATGTGGGCGAGATGGTCTTTCACAGCCCAACCGTCGGCGCCGGTCAACATGAGCCCTTCGTCACCCAGCTGGCCGACGAGCGCGTCCAGCTCGCTCCAGCTCTTTTCGATGGGGGCGATGACGCTGTTCGGTTCGCTCATCCGGCCGCCGCGACCTGCTTGGCCTCGGTGATCACGGCGTCGTAGTCCGGCTGGGGTTTCTCCCGCGAGGAGATCCACGTCCAGCGGACGACGCCGGCGCGATCGATGATGAAGATGCTGCGGCGGGCCAGGCCCGAATAACCCGCGACGTCGTCGCGGCGGACGCCATAGTCCGTGATCATCTTGCGCTCGAAATCGCCAATGAGCTCAAACGGCAGACCGCCCAGCTCTTTGGCGAACGCCTGATGCGAGAACACCGAATCGACGCTGATTGCGTAGATGCCGACGCCGTTGGCGACCGCATCCTCGTTCCGTGACCGAAACTCGGTCAACTCCGTCCTTCAACCTCCGGTGAAGTCGAGGACGTAGAAGAGGAAGACCAGTGCGCGATGTTTCTCCAGCGCGTCGGCAAGAGTCAGCTCCTGGCCGCCGGTGGTTGGGAGCTTGAATTCGGGAGCTTTTTCTCCCACCTGCAGCACGCGACGATTCTAGGAGGATTCGAGAACGTACCAGCCCGCGCGCGTCGCGCCGGTGATCACGTAGCTCGCCGCCATGGCCTTGGTCATCGCATCGCGGAGCGCGACACGCCATGACCGCGCGAGCGCTGGATCGTGCCGGCGCAGCTCGACGATGTCCTCCGGCACCTGGCAGAAAAGGACACGCGCCGAAGATTCACTGGCGACCGGCTCCCCGCGCGACCCGACCGCGAGAACGGCGCCGCTGGAACCTGCGGAAAGATTCTTGTCACGCAGCATCTCCGCGTCTGGTTCGAGTGACTCGCCGGCGGCCGCCGCCACGGCGCGCTCCGAGTCGAGGTGCCAGCGGATCAGCAAGCGGTCGGATTCCTCGCCGGCGTTGATGCCGTCGCGCATCTGGCCGTAGAAGTTCACGAGATACTCGGGCGCCTCCGCACCCAGCTTCGTCAGATTGAAGTAGGCGTTGCGCCGGACCAGTGGGTCGGTCGTCCATTCCATCAGCGTCACGTCGCGCGCCAGACACCACCGCCTCTGGTGTTGCTTGAGGTCGAATCCGAGACCGTGCCGCTCGCTCCCCGGCACCACGCCAAGGATGTGTGAGTGCAAGTGCAGGTCGTGCGGTGGCGTTCCACCGAGCCAGCCGACAAGGCCGCCGATCAGCTTTCCATCCGCGTAAGCGCCGGAGAGGTAGTTGCCCGACAGCGCGAGCGCTTTGAGGACATCGGAGTTGATCGGCGGTTCTCCAGGGCGGCCCCAGACCGAAGCGAAGAGCTGCGCAAGGCGCTCCAGGTCAGCAAGGTCGTCGAGCTCCCTGATCTCCACGCTCATGCGAGGCTCAGGCGACGTCCGACCACGAGGGACGCGCCGTGGACCACCACGGCGACGATGACCGCGCAGGCGAACGCCAGGACGACGCCACGAGGGAGAAGCAGGGCGAGCACAAGAAAGAAGGACGAGAAGGCAAAGAGTCCAAGCAGTAGGCCTCGCACGACTCCAGTCGCGGGGCCCGAGCCCTGGAGCCTGTGCGCGAAGGCCGCCAGCACCGATCCGTAGAGCGGAAATGGAGCCAAGAGACCGGCGAGCCGCGCGCCAAGGAGTGGCGCGATCGTCGTCAGGACGACTACAAACACGGTCGCCACCAGCATCCGTGCGGGCAGGTCCCAGGCTGGAAATGGGACCGGCTCGATTGCGGAAGGTGCGGGCTGCGGCATCAGGAAAAGCGAGACCACGATGACCAGGATGATGACGATGAAAAACCCCTGCACCGGAAGCTGTGTCGCGTTGAGCACCAGCGTGACCGCGGCAAAACCAGCTGCTGCCGCGACGAGTGACGTGGCCCAGCCCGAGCCCTGGGCTGCCCACGCGTAAGCCACGCAGAACGCCGCCTGCGAGATCGCACCTGCCATGACGCCCGCCGCGGCCCGCGCCGCGAAGTCCGGTCCGGGGTCGAGGGCGAGGAGAAAGACGATCGGGCCGGAGGTGAAAGGTATCCCGATGAGCCAGCCGCCCACCGCAGATCCCCAACGCCGCCCCGCAAGGCTTGCGGCGCCGACGAGAGCCGGCGTCAGGACGAGCTTCAGCGCGAGCGCGCCTGCGGGATTCAACGGCCGAGTGGCGCAGTCTCGATGCCCGCCTCGCGCAGCGCCGCGCGAACAGAAGACGCGATGTGACCGGCGCCCGGCGTGTCTCCGTGGATGCAGATCGTGTCGTAACGGCCTGACCGGGCAAGGGTCACCGCCTGCTGGGCCGCGACCAGGGAATTCAGCAGCGCTCCGGTCTGCGTGCGCGGCGCAAGATTGCCGTCCGGCAGCATCAAGCGGTCGGCGAAGCCTTCGCGATAAGCGGGAACGCGAGCTCGTCCGGCCGCGGCGACGATCTCAAAGTCCGGCTGGCCCATCAGGCCGACGTCATGCTCCTTCGCGACCCGCGCCAGCCCGTCCGCGGCGGCGGCATCGCGCTGACAGCGGTGGTAGAGCGCGCCGTGGGGCTTGATGTAGGCGATCGGCGACACGGCCGCCAGCGCGCCGACCTGGTACGCGATCAGCGCCTCGATCTCGTCGGCCGAAAGCGATCGCTCGATACGGCCAAATCCCGCACGGTCGTCGTAGCCGGGGTGCGCGCCCACCTGCACCGCCAAAGTTCGACAGCGCCGCGCGGTCGCGATCGTGAGCGAGGGCGAACCCGCGTGCACGCCGCAGGCCACATTCGCGCTATCGACGCACGCGAGAATCGCCTCGTCCTCGCCGGCACCCTCGCCGATGTCGGCGTTCAGGTTCATCAGTCGTGTTTGGTGTGGCCGTGCAGGAGCTGGATCGCGTGGCCGAGGATCGGCAGCACCGCCTCGAGCGATTCGCTAGCGCCTTTCATGCTGCCGGGCACATTGAGGATCAGCGAATGCCCTCGCACGCCGGCGACTCCCCGCGAGAGCGACGCCATCGGCGTGCTCGCGGTGCCGGCCTGGCGCATGAGCTCGCCGAGTCCCGGTACCTCGTAGTCGATGAGCATCGAAGTTGCCTGAGGCGTGACGTCGCGCGGACCCAGCCCCGTGCCGCCGGTCGTCACGACGAAATCCGCCCCTGCCACGACAGCCGCGACGATCGCGTCCGAGATTCGCTCGTGGGTGTCGGGGACCACCTCGGGCCCCGTCACCTCGAAGTCCGCGTTCGTGAGCAAAGTGCGCAACGCCGGGCCGCTGACGTCATCGCGCGTCCCCGCCGATACGCCGTCGCTCACGGTGATCACGTGGGCGCGATGGGTCACTCCTTCCGTCGCCAGGTACCCGAGCGTCCGCCTGACTTCTCGAGCAGGCGCACCGACTCGATGTAGACACCACGCTCGACGCCTTTCGTCATGTCGATCAGGGTGAGCCCGGCCACGGCGGCGGCGGTCAGAGCTTCCATCTCGACCCCGGTCTGGCCGACGACCCTGGCCCTGGCACCGATGCGCACACCGCCCGAGACGAACTCGAAGTCGACGGCAACGCTCGTCAGGGGCAGCGGATGACAGAGCGGGATCAGCTCGGACGTCTTTTTGGCGGCCATGATCCCTGCCACCCGGGCCACCTGGAGCGCATCGCCCTTGGGCGTGCCCTCCTGGACAGCTCTCACCGTCTCGGGCGCCATGCGAACAATGCACTCGGCGGTCGCCTCGCGGACCGTGGCCATCTTGTCCGCCACGTCCACCATCCGCGCCGCGCCCTTCTCATCGATGTGCGTCAAGCGCTTCGCCATTGGGGATCAGGATATGCGGATGGGTGACGTGAACGGCGTTTTGTTCGACTACGGCCGGACTCTCGTCACGTTCCGCTACCCGACCGACGACCTGCTGCGCGTGCTCGACGATTTTCGGCCACGCATCGAGACGGCGCTGGGCATACGCGCCCCCGAGGCGCAGAAGATCCTGGAGGATGTCCTACTTCCGCTCGAGGAGTACATCGGCAGCATGAGCGAGGACGAGGTGGACTACATGGACGTCTACCGCGAGACGTGGCAGCGTGCCGGACTGACGTTGCCCGACGAACTGCTCCATGCGATCCTCGACGCCGAGCAGCAGTGCTGGGATCGCGCGGTCGAGGTCGACGGCGACGCGGTGCAGATCCTCACGTGGCTGCGCAAGAGGGGGATCAGGAGTGGGGTGTGCTCCAACGCGCCCTTTCCCCCCGCGATGATGCGCCGCCAGGTGGCGAGCAACGGCATCACGGAGCTGGTCGACGCGATCGTCTTCTCGAGCGAGGTCGGGCGGCGCAAGCCCGCACCTGAGGTCTACCAGGCGGCGATCGACGCGATCGGGACAACCCCCCAGCAGACTGTTTTCGTGGGTGACCGGGTGCGCGAGGACTACGAAGGGCCGCGCGCGATGGGCATGCGGGCGGTCGTCGTGACCGCACATGCCGAGGACGAGCCGCGCGACGGAGTGCCGACGATCGCGTCCCTGGCCGAGCTCATGTCACTGCTGTGAGCGAACCGAAGAAGCGCCCAGGCTTCCTGTGGCTTCTGTTCTATGGTCGGCGACGCCGCGGCTTTCCGTGGCTGCTGGTCATCGTGCTCGCGGCGATCCTTACGTTCGGCCTGGTCTTCGCGATTCCTGGCGGCGCGGACGCGTCGCGTGGATTGGCCGCCGCCATCTTCGGTTTGCTTCTGTTGGGCGCTGTCGCCCTCGCCGTCGTCGCGGTGCTCCGCCCTCGCCGGCGGCCGTGAGCGACCCGTGCCGCAATCAACACGGCGGCGGCCCCTGCCCCGACGCCGTTGTCGATGTTCACAACGACAAGCCCTGTGGAGCACGACTGGAGCATGGTGGTGAGCGCCGCCTCGCCGGCGCCGCCGCGGCCGTAGCCGGTCGATACCGGAAGGCCGATCACAGGAACGTCGACCAAACCGGCCACGAGTCCTGGTAGCACCCCGTCCATCCCGGCCGCCACGACAAGCACGTCGGCGCCCCATTCGAGCGCCGACGCGAGAGGGGCGACGAAACGATGCAGGCCGGCGACTCCCAGGTCCGATTCGATGCGCGCCTCGAGGCCGCACGCTTCGACGACCATGCGGCATTCGTCGGCCACAGGGACGTCGGACGTGCCGGCGGTCAGGATGCCGACCTTGCCGTAGATCGACTCAGGAGCAAATCCCTCGCGGAGGACTCGTGCAGAAGAGTGGTAGGGAACGATGGTCATGCGCGCGCTGGCCGCCTCGTCGCGAAGCGCGTCACGGTGCGCGTCGGTGATGCGGCTGATCAGCCCCTGTCCCTGGCGCTCCGCCATGACCACCACCAGGCGCGCAGCGTCGCTCGCCGACTTTCCGGTCGCGAGAACAACTTCGGGGATCCCGCGTCGCATGTACCGGCCCAGGTCAAGCCGCGCCCGCCCACTGAGCTCGTCCAGCTGCGTGCGGCGCAGCTGGGCGAGTGCCTCGTCCTCGGACAGCTCACCCGCAACCAGCCGGCGAAGGATGTCTCTCACAGGCCCAAAAGAACCTCGCGCATCCGCTGCCAGTGCGTGCCGGCCCAGTAGATGCGCCCGCACTCCGGGCACTCGGAGTAGCGCGACTGCGTGCGCCTGACGTAAGGAGGCACGCGCTCCGCAACCATCGCGGGCACGCGCGACTCGAGCTCCGAGTTGCATTCGATACAGCGCGTCAGCGCCTCCTTGAGCTCCAGACCAAGCTCGGCGAAAACCTGCCGCAGCTGTTTGGTGACATCGTCGTCGCGGATGAGGATCGCGCGGACGACACCGGTCGTGATGACCCGCCGCTTCGTCAGATCTCGGTCGCGGGTGAGAACGACCCGGTTCTCGGCCGCTGCTTCGCGCACCAGCTCCGAGTCGTCGATCCGCGCGTGGTACGAGGCGTCGTAACCGAGAGCGCGCAGCCAGCGCGCGAGCCGCCCGACGTTGCAGTCGGCGAGAAACCGGGGCTTCACCGATGCAATCTTAGAATCGGTTCTCGTGGGAGCGAACTTCGATGAGCTCATGACCAGGCTCCAGTCCGAGGCGAGCGGATGCTACTCGTGGTCGAACGGAGCCGGAGACCGCTACGCCCCGCACTCACACAGCTACGAGAAAGTCCTCTACTGCGTCGACGGCTCGATCGTTTTTGCCCTGGAAGCCGAGGGTCGCCGCCTTGAGCTCAAGCCCGGCGACCGTATGGTCCTGCCTGCAGGAACCGTCCACTCGGCCATCGTCGGACAGTCCGGATGCACTTGCATCGAGGGCCACCGCTAGTCGCGGTTGCTCTCAGACTCGGGGCGTAATATGGCGTCTCTGATGAGCATCATCGAGTTCATCCGAGACCGCGCGAGGTTTTACAACTGCCCGGTCTGCGGACGCAGCCTGAAGGGCTGCGATGTGCAAGTCCTCAGCCACGAGGACGAGCGCTTTCACCTCCAGGTGACGTGCGCCCAGTGCCAGGTCACCTTCATCGTCGTGCTCGCGATCGCTGGTGGGGCGGTGGAAGAGATCGAGAACACGGCGATTGAAGCGGTCGAGGAGCCTGTGGCCGCCGCGGAGCCGATCAGCGTCGACGAGATCCTCGACCTTCACCTCTACCTCAAGAGCTTCCAGGGCACCCTCAAAGAGCTGATCCACCAGCCCGACCACAGCCGCGGTTAGCTCTTCGCGCGTCTACCTGGACGACGCCTCGTCGGCGCCAGTCCTACCCGATATCGCCGACGCGCTGCGTGCTTTGCCGGCTGGGAACCCGGCCAGCCCGCATACCGAAGGAAGGACTGCCCGCGCCGCCCTGGATCGCGCACGAGACCTGGCCGCGGAGGCGCTCGGCGCCAGCCGAACCGAGATCACCTTCGTCTCCTCCGGCACGGAGGCCGTCAACCTCGCGCTGTTCGGGAGCAGCGGGCCGCTGGTCACCTGGGCGGCCGAGCATCAATCGGTTCTCGGCGCGGCGCGGCGGATGCAGGCGTTGGGCCGGCCGGTTGTGATCGCCGGGGTCGACGCCGGCGCTACGGTCGACGTGGACGCGATCGCGCGGGGAACGGCCCTCGTTTCGGTGGGACTCGCCAACAACGAGGTGGGGACGATCCAGCCGGTCGCGGCCGTCATCGAGCGCGCCCACGACGTCGGCGCGCTGGTCCACGTCGACGCATGCGCCGGGCCGCGATGGTTGTCGATTCCCGATGGCGCCGACCTGGTTTCGATCAGCGGCCACAAGCTAGGGGCCGGCCGCGGCGGTGCGTTGTTTGTGAGGGACGGCGTGCGGATCGATCCGCTTCTGTACGGAGGGCCGCAGGAATGGGGACGGCGCGCCGGTCGTGAAGACGTCGGCGCGGCCACTGCGATGGCGACGGCGCTGTCCGTCTGCACGCGGCTGCGCGAGCCGCGCTCGTTGGCCGCGAGGCGGCAGCGCGAAGTCCTGGCCGGCGCCCTACAGGACCTCGGCGGGACGCTCACCGGCGCGGGCGCGAACCAGCGGCTGCCCAACCTCGCGTCCTGCACCTTTGCCGACCGCCGTGGCGAGGACATGCTGCTGGCCCTGGACCTCGCCGGCCTGGCCGCCTCGAGCGGTTCCGCCTGCGCGTCCGGTTCGCTCGATCCATCCCACGTCCTGCTGGCGATGGGGTTGAGCCTGGAAGCCGCACTTGGCAGCCTGCGCCTGTCGACGGGTTACGCGACCACCGACGAGGAGATCTCGCGCGCAGTCGCGATCCTGCGTTCAGTGCTGACGCGAGCCCCGGCGCGTGCCTAGCGTCGAGGAGGAGCTGGCGCAGCGGCTCGCCCGCGGCGAGGAGGTGGTCCTGGCGACGGTCGTCAAGCTCGACGGCGAGCCGCCCTCGCAGACGGGAGCCAAGCTGTTGATGTCCCGCCAGGCAGCGCTGGCCGGCACGCTGGGATGCAGTGAGTTCGACTCGGCGGCCCTTGCTGAGGCGGCCTCGATCGCCGAGCACGCGTCTCCCCAGGTGCGCACGTACCGCCATGATCTCGGCTCGATCGAGGTCTACCTCGAGCCCTACGCGGCGATCCCGACTCTTCTCGTCTTCGCGGCCACGCCTGTCGCGCGAGCCCTCGTCCAGTGGGCGGAGGAGGTCGGCTTCCATCCCGTGCTGGTTGAGGGTTTGGCAGACCTCCCGGCATCGACGGCCGGTGACCTTTATGTCGTGCACACCAACCACGACGCAGTGGATCTGGTCCAGGCTCTCGAAGTGGTGCTGCCACGCGATCCGCGCTTTATCGGCCTCGTCGGGAGCCGCCGCCATACCGGCCACCACATGGAGGCGCTGCGGGCCAAGGGCGTGCCGGACG
>WNGO01001126.1_pt1 | contig 28412 bp, 28 predicted proteins | sample 5400511 | NCBI WGS metagenome assembly WNGO01 (sample SAMN13153380, study PRJNA577476) | soil metagenome | isolation source: 20 cm soil or saprolite under Garry oak tree replicate 2 | place: USA:California | collected 2016-06-15 | reverse complement strand
TTCTCTTGGGATCGATTCATTATCTGCGCAAGGAAAACTATCCTCTCAACAAAACCATCCTCGACGCATTGGAAGCGAGCAACAAGCTCGTCTTGGAAATCGATCTCAACAGTACGGCTCCGGAAGCCGCTCAGCGCATCACTCTGGAAAAAGCGGTCTACCGGGATGGCAGCACTTTGGCGCAAAATATTAGCCAAGAGACTTACCAGCTGGCAGCCAAGCGCGCGACCGAACTGGGCATCGACGTGAGGCTTATAAACCCTATGAAGCCGTGGTTTGCGGCGTTGACGCTGGTCGCGATCAAACTGCAAGCGATCGGATTAGATTCTAATCTCGGAGTCGACCATTATCTTGCGAATGAGGCCAAACGTAGCGGCAAACCCACCAGCGGTTTGGAGACCTTGGAATTCCAAATCGGTTTATTGGATCAATTGTCGAAAAAGGATCAGGAGCTGATGTTGCGTGAGACCGTGACTGAGTTGGAATTGCTAGATAAGAACCTCAATGAAATTATCCAATCGTGGCTCAAAGGCGACGGCGATCTGCTGGCAAAGCTTTTGCTGGCGGGCATGATGGAGTATCCCGATCTACATCAAAAAATCATCGTCGATCGCAATCGGCGCTGGGTGCCAGAGCTCGAAAAATTGCTGCAACAGGGCGGTGGCGCGATGGTGGCGGTCGGGGCGGCGCATCTTGTCGGCAAAGACGGCGTTATTGAGATGTTAAAGGCGAAAGGCTATAGCGTGGAGCAAAAGTAAATGGTGGTCAAAAAGAACAAGTTTAAGACTATTCGGGTTGCCGATTGGATGACGGAGGCGGTGCTCGCGGTTGAAACGTTCGATAGCATCGCTATCGCTAGGCAAGTGATGGCAAAGCACCGCGTGAATCAATTGCCAGTGCTCGACAACAATAACTTGGCGGGTATTGTCACCGATCGCGACATTCGCGACGCCTATCCGACGAGTATGATGATCAACCGCGGCGAAGAGATTGACCGATTTGCCGAAAAGGTCACCGTCGAGGAGGTGATGACCCGCGACGTCTTCATCGTGCGTCCGGAAACCGCTCTTGCGACCGCCGTCGGGTTGCTACGGCGTCATCGGATCGGTTCTTTGCCCGTGATCAAAAATCAAAAACTCGTTGGCATCATTACGCGCAGCGATATTCTCGACTATGTCCTGCGTGACGGTGCCAAGCGGATACGTGGAAGGTGAAAACGCCGGGTGCTTCAGAAAAATCGAGCCAAAAGGGCAGACGCAGCCAAATCGCCAAAACAAACGTCTAAACGAGGAGTCTGGAGTCATGCCATCGTTCGATATCGTCAGCCGGGTCGACCTCCAAGAAGTCGACAATGCAGTCAATATCACCAAGAAGGCGATTTTGTCGCGCTACGATTTCCGCAATTCGAAGACCGAGATTACGATCGACAAGAAAGACAAAAAAATCCGGGTGACAACCGAAGATGACATGAAGCTGCGCGCTGTGCAGGACGCACTGATTGAAAACTTGGTGAAGCGCAAGGTCGACCGAAAATGTTTGGATCTGAAACCGAGCGAAGCGGCGGCGCACGGCATGATCCAGCGCGATATCGCGATCAAGGAAGGGGTCGATTCGGATACGGCGCGTAATATTGTTAAAATGATCAAGGACAAAAAGCTCAAAGTGCAGGCGGCCATTCAAGAGAGCCAAGTGCGGGTCACGGGAAAAAAAATCGATGATCTGCAGGAAGTCATTCAGATGCTGCGCGCGAGCCAGATGACGATCCCGCTGCAGTTCATCAATATGCAGCGCTGATTTTGCCTGCGCGATCAACGACGAAAGGGGAATCGATGGAAAAAATCAAAAAAAACGATGAAGATTGGAAAAAAGAACTGACCGAGGAACAGTACTACGTCTGCCGACAGAAAGGCACGGAGCGCGCGTTCACCGGCAAGTACTGGGATCACCACGACAAAGGCATGTACCGCTGTGCCTGCTGCGGCAACAAGCTATTTGATTCTGACACCAAGTTCGACTCCGGCACTGGCTGGCCGAGCTTTTGGGCACCGGTTTCGGAAGAAAACGTCGAGACCGAACAAGACAATAGCCTATTGATGCGCCGGACCGAAGCGATGTGCAGTAAATGCGGTGCCCACTTGGGACATGTGTTTGACGATGGTCCGAAGCCGACAAATCGGCGCTACTGTATCAACTCGGCATCGTTGAAATTCGACAAGGAAAAATAACTTTTGCCCATGCGCGAGCTCGCCTTTCAGGATCAAGGCTCGGTTCATCATTGCCACGGCTGCGGCGCAGCGAACGACAAAGGGCTAAGGCTCAAAAGCTATTGGGATGGCGACGAGGCGGTAGCGAAGTGGCAGGCGGAGCCGCACCACTGCGGCGGCACGAGAGAAAATCTAAACGGCGGGATTATCGCGTCGCTGATCGATTGCCACAGTCTAAATCTGGCGATTGCCCGCGCGTATCGCGCAGAGCAGCGCCCCATCGGCAGCCCGCCGCGCATCGGTTACGTCACCGGGAATTTGAATATCTCGTATATCAAGCCAACTCCGCTTCACGAAACGATCGAGCTGCGTGCGCGCGTCGAGAAGTTAGAAGGGCGAAAAGTTTGGGTAAGCTGCACCTTGAGCGCGGCCGGTGAGGTGCGGGCGCGGGGGGAAGTGCTCGGCGTGCGGGTGGAGTGGAAATAAAAATAGGGGCGTTCAATGTTCAAAGTTCAACGGTTCAAGGTAAAAACTCACTGAACCGTTCTCGCTCGTGCGATTGAACATTGAACTTTTGAACCGTTGAACTGATACTTGACGGCTTTCCTGTGGAATATACGACCCTCGGAAAAACCGGATTAGAAGTCAGCGTGGCGGGCCTTGGCTGCGGTGGGCCGAGCCGGCTCGGTATGCGTGATGATCCGCAATCGGCGAATCATGCAATTGCGTTGGTCAAACAAGCGCTCGATCTTGGCGTTAACTTTATCGACACGGCACAAAACTACGGCACCGAACCGATCGTTGGAAAGGCTATCGCTGGCGTGCCGCGAGACCGGGTGATTATTTCGACTAAGAAAACGCTGCCTGCCGAAGATCATCCCGATCCCGCGGCGGAAGTCGTCAAGGGACTCGAGCAGAGTTTGAAACAGATCGGTACGGACTACATCGATATTTATCATCTTCACGGCGTCGAGCCGAAAGGCTACGAGTTTGCCAAAAACCGGCTGCTGCCCGCCATGCGCCGGTTGAAAGAGCAAGGCAAGATTTGCTTCATCGGCGTCACCGAAGGGTTCGTTCCCGATCCGTCGCACGTCATGTTGCAAGAAAGTCTGCAGGAAAATTTGTGGGACGTGGTGATGGTCGGGTTCAGCTTGCTCAATCCGTCGGCGCGCAAAACGGTGCTGCCGCTGACTCAGAAAAATGGCGTCGGTACGCTCAATATGTTCGCCGTGCGGCGCGCCTTGAGTCAGCCCACGCGTCTAAAGGAGCTATGCGCCGAGCTGATCGCCAAGGGAGCGATTCGCAAAGAAGCGCTCGATCCATCTGATCCGCTCGGATTTGTCTTGAAGATGAGCAACGCACCGAGCTTGCCCGAAGCGGCTTATCGTTTTTGCCGGCATGAGCCGGGCGTCGATGTCGTGTTGACCGGAACCGGCAACCCCGAGCACTTGAAAGAAAATATTGCCGCGATCCTCAAACCGCCACTGCCGGAGACAGTGCTGCAAAGGCTCGAAAAGCTTTTTGACGGATTAGACAACTTGACCGGCAACTGATCTTCGTTGGAAATTTTCTTGCGCACAGGCGCTCGCTCGCGCGGAAAACGCTCGCCCCCCGATCAAGATTGAGCCGTTTCAAATAACTTCGAATACTGCTCCCAAGGCGCCGGCGCAGTGCGCGCGGTCTTGAGATTCTCTTCGACATGGCTTAACTGTTTCATCCCGACGAGCGCGGTGGTGACGCCGGGCGTCGAGCGGACGAACTGTAACGCGCGCTGGCCGTCTGTTTCCAAGCCCTCGAAGGTCTCGCGTATGACCTCGGGAAGACTACGCGTCAGCTGTCCTTGCAGCACGGACGCGCTACACATGACGGTGATGCCAAGGGCTTGAGCGGCTTCGAGCAAGGTTGCGTCTTTGCCGCCGACCGGTTGGTTGGCGCTCGATAACGCTTCGCTCATGCCGAGATTGAGCGGCAGCTGAATGATTTTGAAATGATGATTCTTACCGCCCGCTTTTTCCGCCAACGCGACCACTCGCGCCAACGAAAGATAATCCCCGGCGTCGGTCGGATTCCGGTAGGCATTCCAGGTCGCGGTCCCGTACAGACGGAGCTTCCCGCTTGTGACGGCTTGCTCCAGCGCTTCAAAAGCTTTCAGTAGCCGCTCATCGAATTCTTCGCCCGCGATTTTTCCGACCTGACTCTCGGGGTTGTGCACGTAGTAGATATCGACGGTTTCCAGATCAAGATTGCGCAGGCTGCAATCGAGCTGGTGCATCAAATAGCGCGGCGTCATGCAGTGGTAGCCGCCGACGATGTCCGCCGCGACTGTGACTCCGGTGTCGATAAACGTCTTAGTAAAATAACCACGCGCATCGCTCGGCGGCGTGCCGTCGAACGGCAGAAACCCGCCCTTGGTGGCAATGATCACTTCATCGCGGCCGTAACCTTTCGTAACTAGGTTTTTTAACGCCGCGCCGATGGATCGCTCGCTTCTCTGGCAGCGATAATTGATCGCGCTGTCGATGACGTTGCAGCCCGATTCGACGGCGCGCACGATGGCTCGACGGTATTGTTCGTCGGTGACGTCGTCATGATTGCCCAGATAGGTGCCGATGCCGATCGACGACGTCCACAAGCCGCTCATGCTGCGAAAATGTTCCCGCGGAATCTCGCCATCGAAGCGTTGCCGATAACGATCTGTGCCTTCCGGGGTCGCCGATCCTGGCAGTTTCATCGCGCACCCTTTCCCGTCCCGCCGCCGAACAGCAGGCCGTCCAGACCGAGAGTGCGACCTGGATTGGCCAGCGCAAATATGGCGAGGGCGACGATGAAAGTCTGCTGTTGCGCCAGGGTCGCGCCGCCGCGGGCAGTACCGGGACCGAGAGTGTAGTTGATCATCATGAAAAGACCGATCAACGCGCTCCAGCGCGTTAACAAGCCGAGGAGTAGACAGGCTCCTACCGCAATTTCCCCGGCCACGACGAGATAACCGAAAAACTCATGGTGGGGCACGACGTAGTCGAGCAGAAATTTTTTGTACCACGAATAAAGATCCAGCGTGCTGATGTCGCCGATCTGACGGCCAATCCAATCGCCTCTGGGAAAATCCCGCTGAAATTTTCCGACGCCCTGCCGAAGCAAATAGAATCCGACATAGATCCGCAGGACCGAGAGGTACCAGAGATAGGTTTGTTCCTTAAGATTCATCGATAGACTCCGCGGCACGCCGTGATTACTGGATGACGATGAGCATTCGGCTCACTCGGAAAAGCTTTACGCCTTTCGTTGACCGAGGATAAACATAGCCTCGATGCGGACGACGATCAAGGGAAATGCTTTCCAGCGGCCGGCGCGCGGAATTTTCATTTGACAACCCTGCGGCGCGCTAATAAAACTCGCGCAGTTCGAAGACAAGGCTTTAGCGCGCGACGTGACCGCCTTTTTATGAACATAGCAACGACGAGACGGCGGCGGAGGAAGGCGATGCAGCTTTTACAGATTTTAATTTTGCTCCTGGCGCTGACAGCGTTGCCGATGCCGTTGGTTTACAGTCAAGAGACGTCAGGGGGCGGACTCAAGGCGGAAATCACCGCCGTCGCAATTCCTACCAATCGGCGGCCGGTAGTGACGTTTAAAATTGCCGACGCGAAAGGTAAGCCGCTCGATCTCGAAGATCTCGACCCCGACAGCTTAAAATTTACCATCGCCGCGCTGAACGTGGAGAAGAACGGCGAACGTAGCTATCACAATTACATCCTTACGAAAGTCGCTGGCAAGGATTATGTCTTCAAGGGCGAGACGCGCAAACCCGCAGTTGCTGAGACGGCGCAAACGGACACAGATCAAGGCGGCGTCTTGACGCGCGTGCGGTCAGGGGTATTTAGCTACACGTTCAAGAGCGCGCTTCCGGCCGGCTTCAATGCGCGCGCCACCCACGTGGTCGGTGGCGAGATGACCCGTGGCAATCGACTCTACGCTGCCAATCCTCTATTTGAGTTTGTCCCCGCCGGTGGCAAAGTCGGAGAGCACTTCGATTTGCCGGAGACCGCCACATGTAATACCTGCCACGATCCCATGCGGGCGCATGGCGGAACGGCGCGTGAAACGGGATACTGCGCGCTCTGCCACACGACTCAGCTCATCGACCCGGAAACGGGCGAGAATTTGGATTTCAAATACATCATCCACAAACTTCACCGGGGAAAATATCTGCCGAGCGTGAAACAAGGGAAGCCTTATTTCATCGTCGGCGCACGCCAGAGAGTTTTCGATTATTCCGCGGTCGTATCGCCGCAATCCGTGGTGACCGAAACCATTCCCAAGGAGTATCGCAATTGCGCCGCCTGTCATGCCAATCCGAAGGTGACGCAATGGAAGACACTGCCGTCGATTGCCGGCTGCGTCTCTTGTCATGACGACGTCGATCTAAAAACGGGCAAAAAGCACGGTCCGGGACCCGCAGCCGACGGCAGCTGTGTCAATTGCCATCAGGCGGAAGGGCCGGAATTCGGCCCGTCCGTTGCCGGCGCGCATGTATTTCCCGGCAACTCGGCGCAGCTGCCGGGAATTGTTTTCGACATACTCAAGATCGACGGCGGTAAACCGGGAACCAATCCGGTGGTAACCTTTAGCCTCAAGGATAAAAAGGGTGAGCCGGTGAACGTCGCGCAAATGAATAATTTGAGTTTGGTGCTGGCGTGGCCGACGAGCGACTATAAATTGGAAATCATTGAAGACGCGCGCAAAGCTCAGCCGCTGGGTAACGGCGTATACGCCTATAAGTTTAGCTACATGATTCCTGCCGACGCCGTGGGTTCCGGCGCGATCGGCATTCAAGGGTATCGATTATTTGACGTGAAACGACTCAACGGCACGATCGAGGAAAAGGGTCAGCGCAATGCCGGACTGAACCTAGTTAAATATTTTGCGATTACCGACCGCGAAGCGATACCACGCCGCAAGGCAGTCAAGACGGAAAACTGTAACGTCTGCCACTTAAAGTTGCAGCTCCACGGCGAGCAGCGAAACAACACGGAATTCTGCGTGATGTGTCACAACGCCAATCATACGGACGCGGATAAACGTAAAACTGCCAAGGGTCCGATGCCTCCGGAAAACGTCCACTATAAACGTCTTATTCATCGGATACATACGGGAAGAAATTTGGGCGAGCCATTTATCGTCTACGGCGGACCGCAGGCGGCGCCAGTGCCAAACAATCTCGGCGAGGTCAGGTTCTCGGGCGATCGGCGCAACTGTTTAAAGTGCCATGAAAAAGGTGCCAATGAGCTGCCGTTGCCGGAGGGCTTATTGCCGACGGCACTGCCGCAGGCGGATGGAACGGTAAAATCATTAACCCCGATTGTGAGCGCCTGCGTGGGGTGCCATACGCGCGAGCCAGCCAAGGCACACATGGAAGCCCAGATCGCTTCTGTGGGACGGGAAAGCTGCGCGGTTTGTCATGGCGCGGGAAGAGAATTCGCCGTGGATAAGATGCATCGCAAGGGACGGGAGTAGCAGAGTAAACTCGAGAGATAAGGAGAAAGAGGAATTGGGAGACGCGGGAGCACGGAGCAAGCGGCGCTAGAAGGCGTCTTTCATCTTCCTGACGGCGGCGAAGACCGACACCGGATCGAGGCGCGCAGCCGGATTGGCCGACTTCACGCTCGCTTGGATTTCTTTGCTGTCCGAGCGCAAAAACGGGTTGGTTTGTTTCTCTTCTTCCAATGTCGAAGGCACGGTCGATGTGCCGCGCGCGCGCAAGCCTTGCACTCGTTCGAAGCGCGAAGCTAACTTTGGATTTCTCGGCTCCACCGACATGGCGAAGCGCAAGTTGCTTTCCGTATATTCGTGGCCGCAATAGACTTTGGTATTATCCGGCAGCGTGATCAGCTTCTTGAGCGATCCGTGCATCTGTTCCGGCGTACCTTCGAAGAGCCGGCCGCATCCGGCCGTGAACAAGGTGTCGCCGCAGAACAGATTATTGTCAAAGAGATAAGCGACGTGACCCAGGGTGTGTCCCGGAATGAATAGAATTTTCCCCTTCAACTCGCCGATCTGAATTTCGTCTCCCTCATCGACGCCATGCGTTAATCCCGGAATTCTACCGCTATCACTCTTATGGCCGTAAACCTCGACTTTGTGCTTGGTCAAAATGCCCTCGTTGCCGCCGGTGTGGTCGCGGTGATGATGGGTGTTGAGGATAGCTCGCAGCGTTACCTGCTCCGTTTCGATCCGGCCGAGCACCGGCTCTGCTTCCGATGGATCGATGATGGCCGCTTGCTGGGTTTTTTCACAAACCAATAAATAGCCGTAGTTGTCCCGCAGGAGCGGAATCTGCAAAATTTTCATGTTTGGTGATTGAACTGACCGATAAGAGTCAAGGTACGTGTGCATGATAACCCTAAGCAGGGAATTTTTCAAATCCACGTCGACGAATTATTCCACTTGACCCTCCATTCCCGACTTTCCTATAGTGCCGTTATCATGATTCGCGCCGGTGTTGGACAATCTCAACGGCAATCAACGGGACAGGCGGTTGAAGACGCGGCTCGCCAGGCGCTGGCACGCGCCGGTATTTCCCGGGCGGATCTGGCGATCGTATTTTTCACTGCGGATCATGCCGGCAACGCCGGCGAGTTTGCATCGTCGTTGATTCGCACTGTAGGCACCGATTGCGTTGTCGGTTCCAGCGGTGCGGGCATTTTGACCGGCGAAGGTGAAATTGAGGGCATTAGCGGCGTGGCAGTGCTGGTCGTCGCATCGGACGAAATCGTCGGCCGTCCGTTCATCTTCGAGCCGCTAAAAGGCAATGAAGCAAATTTGGGCGCAACCTTCGGCGATTTTCTGGCGAAGACACAGGATAAAAATTCATTGACGATGCTGTTGCCCGACTCATACAACGGCAATCCGCAACGGTTGCTCGCGAGTATGGCCGGCAGAGCGGGCTTTCACCCCGTCGTCGGCGCGGGTTCGACGGAAAACGGCTCGGCGGGCGCGACCTATCAGCTTTGCGGTGAGAGGATCGCGACCAATTCGATTGCGGGAGCGTATCTGTCGGGCGATGTCAATTTCTACGTCGATATCACGCAAGGATGCCAACCCATCTCCGAGCCGATGATGATTACCAAAGCCGAGGGAAATCTAATTCACGAGATTAACGAGCGCCCGGCAGTCGAAGTTTTCGCTCGACTGCTCAAAGGGCCACTCGCCGAAGATATCCGGCGCGCGCTCATGGTGCTCTTTGTCGCGCTGCCGGCGGACCGGCAAGAAAATAGCGTCGCGCCGGGAAAATATTTGGTTCGGAACATCATCGGCCTGGATCCGGACAAAGGCATTTTGGGCGTTGCCGACGAAGTGAGCGAAGGGGAGACTATGATCTTTACGATGCGCGACGGTCAGCGCGCGCGCGAAGATCTCGAACAAATGCTCCGCCGGCAAAGCGCCGCGCTGGGCGGAAGGAAGCCCGCGTTCGGGTTGTATTTCAACTGCTGCGCGCGCGGCAATTCGCTCTACGGCATTCCTGGTATCGATTCCGCATATATTCGCCAGGCGCTCGGGGATGTGCCGTTGATCGGTATGTTCGGCGGCTACGAACTGGCGCCGCTCGGGCGCGCCAATCACCTTTTTGCATATACGGGTGTGTTGGCCTTAGTCACTGAAACTGATTGACAGACAAAGGGTTGGAGTACTGGAGTGGTGGAGTAATGGTTTTCGCAACAATCCAATACTCCATCACCCCAATTAGTTTTGGGTCAGCGTCCGATCCGCTTGCGCTTGTTGTTAAGATAATCGACGACGATGTAGTTGCCCATCTGATCGGGCGTGGTGTAAAAGACACGGCCGGTGTTTAGCCGGGACAATTGATCGACGAACCCCTGCCGGTAAAAGTCCGCACCGAGCATAAAAGTATTGATCTTGATGCCGCTCTGCGTGCAGCGCTTCACTTCCTTGAGCGTTTCGTGAACGATGCGACTGTGCAACAGCGCCGATCCCCAGCCGCTGTGCAGTCTTCCGCCGCGATCGAGTGATGCCGCGGTCGGCTCGCCGTCGGTGATGAGAATAATCTGGCGGTTGGCGCTCCGGTTGGTGCCGAGCAGCTGACGGCCGTAACGCAACGCTTCCTTGATATCCGTGCCGTGTTCCATGAAATAGGTAAGCGAGACGATCGACGGCAAATCTTCGGCTTGTATCAGCTTGGCGTTGGAACGGAACGCCACGAGATGAAGCTTGTCCTGAGGGTACTTGGTTTGAATCAGGCGATGCAGCGCGAGCGCAACTTTCTTCCCCGCGTGCAAGGCGTCATTCATCAACATGGAATAGCTGACATCGATCAAGAGCGCCGTCTCGCTCACCGTCGAATACTCGACCCGGTGCACGGAAAAATCTTCGGGCGAGATCCGCAAGGGCTCGCCTTTTTTGCGTTTTTCCAGCGCGTTCAACAACGTCTCGCCGATATTGACGTTGAGCGGATCGCCGTACTCGTATTCTTTGGTTTCCTCCATGCGGTCGCCCTGGGAGCCGCGCGAAGACGTGGCGTGATTGCCCCAACGGCTTTTGTTGAGCATTTGAAAAATTTCGCGCAACGCTTTGTCGCCGATTTTTCTCATGCCCTTGGGCGTGAGCCGGAGGCCGTGGTTGGTGCGAACGATGTAGCCTTCGTCTTCGAGCGTCTGCTCGACGCCCTTCAGATATTTCAGATTCTCGTAGGCTTCTTCGCCGAGAATTTCGCGCAGCTCTTCGAGATTGAGCTCCGCGGGATCGCCCATGCCGCGTTGGCCCCAACGGAGAAAGCGTTCGAGGCCACGCAACTGATTCAAAATCTGCCCCGCTTCGCCCATGCCCATACGCTCGGAACCCTGGAATCCGAACTGGTTCATGAGCTGTTCCAGCTGCTGCATCTGATTCATCATATCGCTTAGCTGCTGCAGCTGCTCTTGGGTCATGGAGTCGAGATTCTCCAGCATGCTTTCGAGATTGTTGACGGCGGCATCCATCATGCTGGGCAGATTCTTCAAGAAATTTTCGTCTTCCAAAAGCTTCTGCATGCGGTCGAGCATGTCCAGCAGCGATTGTGGATCCTGGCCGCTCTTGTTCGGCTTTCCCTGCATGCCGCGCTCGGAGATCTGATTTTGCAGCCGGTTTTTCAGCTCCTGGTAGCGCTGGTAGGCTTCCTGCATCTTTTGGCTGAGCTCGTCCATGCGGTCGGCAAATTTGCCGGACATGCGCTCCATGAAGTTGCGCATTTGCTCGTGGTACTTCTCTAGTTTTTCCGCCAGGCTGTTGAGCTTTTCGCTTAGCGCTTGCTGTTCTTCGGACGTGAGCTTAAAGGAATCGGGCGAATACTTATTGAGCAGTTCGCGCCGCTTTTCGTCGGCCTCGCGCAGAAAATCGCGCATGCCCTTGACCGAGCGCTGGCCGTCCTCCGACGTAAAGCCACGCCGCATCAGATCGCGCAGCGCGCGCCGCACGCCTTCTTCCTCGAGTAAGTGGTCGGAAAGATGCTTCAGTAAATCGTCGGTGGTGGGAAAGAGAACCTGCTGAGTGCCGTCCCATTCAGTGTAGCGGTGGATTCTCATTTGTCATTGACTATAGCGCAGTTCAAATAGCTTTCAAACCCCATTTTTGAGTTTGACAGCGGGTGCTGATCAGGTGCCGGCGCGCATCGGTGACCCTTTGGAAATTGCCTCTGAGTTCATATAGTAATGGTTGGAGTTGGCGGTAAATCATGGACACGTACGATTATGTGATCATCGGCGCGGGCTTCGCCGGGGCAGCTACGGCCTACCATCTGACGCAGCGCGGCGTCGGTAACATTCTGCTGTTGGAGCAGGAGAGCATCCCGGGATTTCATTCCTCAGGGCGCAACGCCGCGATGATGCGCCAATGTGTGCCGGATGCGGACTTGGCGCAACTTACCCGCAACGGGGCGGCGTTTTTACGCCATCCGCCAAAGGATTGGCCCGAACCGCTGCAGTTCAAGCAAAATGGCTCGTTGCTTTTGGGTAGCGGCGCCGGCTGGAACAAGCTTCAACGGGACACGGCCGTGGGGTGCTCAGTCGGCATCGACGTCGTCTTGTGGACGCCTGAGCAAGCCAAGCAGCATGTGCCGGTGTTGAGACGCTCGGAGTTTGAAGGCGCCGCTTGGTGCGCCAGCGACGGCATCATCGATATCCATGCGTTGCTTTCAGGATATTTGAAGGCGGCCATCGGGAAGGGCGCGCGCGTTTGCTATAACACCCGAGTGCGCGTGATTCACGTTACGAATCGCGGCGTAGAGATTGTCACCGAGAAGAACGAAGCCATCAAAGCTAAGGTACTCGTCAACGCCAGCGGCGCTTGGGCAAACATGATTGCTGAGATGGCAGGAGCGCGTCAACTGCCGCTGCGGCCATGCCGCCGTCATCTCTTCGTCTCGCCGCCGACCCCATGGGTGGATCCGAATTGGCCGTTTGTCTGGGACGTGACCCACGATATTTATTTTCGTCCCGAAGGCGAAGGTTTACTGCTCTGCGCGTGCGACCAGACTGAATTGGCGCCAGGCGATCCGCCGGTTGAAGATAGCGTCAAAGAGTTGCTGGCGGAAAAGATCGAGCGTTTCATGCCGGGGCTGTCGGAGGTGAGCATCAACAAAAGCTGGGCAGGGTTTAGGACTTTGACGCCCGACGGCAGGTTTGTTATCGGCTGGGATGCAAAAATGGATAATTTTTTCTGGGTGGCGGGACTCGGCGGCCATGGCATGACGACAAGCTCTGCGGTGGGCGGGTTGGCCGCGGATCTTTTGCTCGGCGGCCCGGACAAAGAGTCCGCGCCATTTTCGCCGGAGCGATTTAGGTAAGAGCAGGAGTGGAGTGATGGCGTAATGGAGTGTTGGAGGAATGCGATGGCGGCTCGCGTGCTGAGCATCGTTTTAGTCAGCTGGTTTTTGCCTGACTATTGCAGCACCGCGGCGCAGTCCAACAAAGTGAGAATTTCCTATTCGAGCCGGAGTAATTCCAACACGCCGTTCATCATCGCCAAGAATAAAGGCTTTTTTGCCGAGGAAGGTATGGACTTGGAGTTGATTCAAGTCAATCCGCGTCTCGGCCCCACCGCCGTGCTCAACGGCGATCTCGACTTCACGACGACCTTCGGCACTACCCTGCGTGGGATCATCGGCGGCTTTCCGCTCAAGTTCGTGGCGGTTTCGGTTAAGAAGTCCGAGCACTTCTTAGTCGTGCGGCCGGAGATCAAAGAGATCCGAGATCTCAACGGTAAAAAGCTCGGCGTGGCGACGTTGTTCGGCTCGGATCAGCGCGCCGCGGAAGAAATGATTCACGGCAAGGGATTTTCCCCGAACATGATCAAGCCGATTGCATTGGGCGAAGCGCCGGTCAGAGCACAGGCTTTGCGTGCCGGCCTCGTCGATGCGATATCGGTTTCATCGCCCTTCGATCTCAGCTTGAAATCCGAAGGCTTTCGGCTGTTGGCCGGGCCGCAGGATGTCCAGATCGCACTGCCCACCTCCGGTCTCGCGGCGGCGAACCGTCAGCTCCAGCAGAACCCAGCGCTGGTGAAGCGAGCGGTGCGCGCCCTCATGAAAGCGCATCGTTATGTGTTCGAAAACAGAAAAGACGTCGTGCCGCAAATGATCCGCTATTTAGAGCAGACTCCCGAGGTGGCAGAGAGATCCTACGAACTTCTGGTTACGTCGCTCAGCCGCAACGGCGAGATCACCGATCAGGAATGGGACATTCTCACGGAGAAAAAGAAGACGGTGGATGAAGTACGCGACTTTTCCATATTGCGTGAAGTACAGAAGGAATTAAGGATTAAATGACAATCCCGATCATGCTGATCGGTAAAAAATTTTTGGCAGGTGAATCATGGCGCTGAAAGTTGAGTTAGGAAAAAAATACCCCGCAGCTGACGCGAAAGCGATCGTCGATAAACTCTATTCGCTCGTACGCGAGCGCTGGGAAGTGAAAGTCAACCGGACGCCGTTCATGCAACAATTGATGGCGGGCAAGCTGACGCTCAAAGCGCTGCAAACGTTTTTTCGCAACTGGGGCGCGTATACCATCGAAATCAACACGCTCACGGCCTGCACCTATCATCGAAACATTACGTTTTTTAAAGTAAATCGCGATCTGATGGGGCCGATCGGCGAGAAGATCGCCGATGAGTTTATTCATCCGAAACCACCCGGCCATTTTCTTGTTATGCTGCAAACCGCTCAGGCTTTCGGCTTGACCGAAGAGGAAGTCTTCACCACGCCGATGCTGTCGGAGTTTCGCGGTAAAATCGATTTTATGCGCGGCATCGTCTATGAAGGCACGGCAGCGGAATGGTATGCCGGGGTGACCACGGAGGAACAGATCGGCCACTGGTCGGCAGCCTGTTACCAAGCGTTGACGACGCACTATGGCTTTGACCGAGACAAGGCAACTTACTTCGCGACCCACGTGGAAGCCGATCTCGGCGAGCACGAAGAGGGTGTCATGGGACACGCGAGCTTCAACCGCATGGCGCTGCAGAGATTATTAGAAACCGGCGCGGCGGACGAGCGGCCAACTTACGGCCTGGAGTATTGCGCCATGACTTCGGTGGATTTGCATGGCGTGATGTTGCGCTCGGCGATGGCGGAGGCGGAGAGGGAATGAGAATGGAGTGCTGGAGTATTGGAGTGATGGGCAGAAGACGATTTACCATGAAGGGCGCGAAATACACTGAGAACTATAACTGGAGGACATCATGATTGAACAGATACGCGGCATCGTTTTGCCGAGCCCGACGGTGTTTCTCGAAGACGGCGGCGTCGATGAGAAACTGATGCGCGAGCTGACCGAGTGGTTTGTCGCTTGTGGAGTGCATGCCTTTTTTGTTTTGGGATCTTACGGTCAGGGACCGGCGATGACGCCGGAGGAAAGGAAAGAAGTTGCCGAGATTATCGTTCAGCAAGTGAAACATCGCGTGCCCGTCATCGTGCATGTCGGCGCCGTCGATCCGTTCACCGCCATCAATCTCGCCAAGCATGCGAAAGCCATCGGCGCCGATGGCATCGGCCACGTCGGGCCTTACTATTATGCCGACCGCTCCGAGTATGAAATTACCGAGCACTTCAAGATGGTCGATCGCGCCGTCGGCATGCCGATGCTCGTTTACAACAACCCGCGCTATTCGGGTTATAACATTCATCCGGCGTTCATGGCGCGCTTGGTCGAGGCCGTGCCGAATATCTTCGGCGCCAAGCTGGCGATGGGCAGCGTCGATGAAGCGATGGCGTATATGAAGGCAGTCAAAGGGCCGTTTGCGCCGTATGCGCTGGCGAGCAACTTGGTTTCGGCGATGTCTGTCGGTGTCGCCGGCACGATCAGCCCGCCGCTGGCGGTGACGCCGGAAATCGGCGTCGAACTCATCCGCGCCATCGATGGGGGCAAAGCGGAAGAGGCCTTGGAGTTGCAGAAAAATGTCATCCGCATCCACGATCTTTTCCTGCGCCTCGCCGGGCCGTTCGGGCGGACGATTTACTGCGAGGCGATGCGGCTACGCGGCTTCGATGTAAAAATGTATCCGCGTTGGCCGTCTAAGCCGCTGAGCCGCGAGGCTTATGACGAAATGCGCGATCTGTTTAGTGAACTAAAAATCATTTATGCACCTGCCAAAGCTCGAAGCGCATAGGTTGGAATTTCACACCGAAGTTTACTCCGTCCTATGAGAACTAAATCCACGATTGCCTCATTAGTCATCTTTTGGAGCTTCTCGTTGTTTTGCGTTCGCGCCTCAGCGGACGAGCGCGTGCGCATGGCTTTGTCCGTGCGAAACGTCGTCTTTCTGCCGTTCTACTACGCCAAAGATACCAAGATCTTCGATAAGCACGGGTTGAACGTCGAGCTGATTCAGATGCGCAGCGATCTGCAGCTTGCTGGAATAGCTTCCGGGGAAATCGATTTCACGCCGTCGGTCGGTCCCGCGGGCGCCGCCATCGCCAATGGTCTTCCGCTGAAAGCGCTCGCGATTCTTTATCGCGCGCCGTTATTTTCCTTGGTGAGCCCGGCCGGCGTTTCGAGCGCGAGAGACCTCGAAGGCAAAACCGTCGCGGTTTCCCGCATCGGTTCGGAAAGTCACCGGTACGGCTCGCTGATACTTGAAAGTGGCGGCGCTGACCCCAAGAGAGTAACGTTTATTCAAACCGGCAGCACAACCGTCAGCCTGACTGCGCTCCAACAGGGTTCGGTCAGCGCCGCGGTACTCAGCCCGCCTTTTACGGGAATCATGGCGGAAAAAGGGTACAAGATCCTTGGGCGAAGCCGATCTCTGCTGGCGGACGCGCCGTGGCTCGGTCTGGTTGTGAGCCGGCAAAAACTCGAGCGCCAGCCCGAGCAGGCAAGAAAACTACTGCGCTCGATGCGCGATGTGATCGCCGTGATCAAACGCGAAAAACCGGCGGTCGTTTCTTACATCGAAAGAAACTTCAAAGTGAGCGCGGCCAACGCCAATGAATCCTACGACGACATCATGGGCGTGACCGTGGAGCCCCTGGTGCTGCGCGACGAGGCAATTCAAAAATATCTCGATGGCTCTTTTGCCCGCGGCGAAATTTCCAAGCGCTTGACCGTCGGCGACATGTTCGACTTTTCTTTGCTGCGTAGTCTTAAATAATTTCCGAATGTGGACGGTAGGAGCCGAAGATGAGTGACGAACCTATTCTATCCCTCGCGGCTGGCTATCACCTCCGGGCAAAGCCGCTGTGCGACGGTCGGGTGAAGGTGAAAAACTTCGAGCTTAAGGCCGTGCCTTTCCAAGAGGACGGGGCCGGCCGCCGGCCATGAGGAATTTCTCGCGGGCAAGTACGCTGCCGGAGAATTTTCTTTGGCAAATTACGTTGCGCTGAAGAGCCGTGGCGCACCGTTCATGGCCATCCCGGTGTTTCCTAATCGCAAGTTTCGCCACTCCTATATATTTGTGCCGGAGAATTCGCCGCTAAAAGAACCCGCGCAGTTGAAAGGCAAGAAAGTCGGCATTCTCGGCTGGCTCAATACCGCCGGCCTATGGGCGCGTGGAATGCTCAGCGACGAATACGGCGTAAAGCCACAAGATATTCATTGGGTCATGCCGCACAAAATGAAGCTGGATCTCACGCTGCCGACCGGCACGCGTCTCGATGTCGTGCCGAGCAACGATTCCTTGGCGGCGCGCATGCTCAAAGGCGAATTCGACGCCATCATCGTGCCGGATTTTCCCGAAGAAAAGGGTTGGCGCCGACTATTTGCCGATTCGAAAGCGGTCGAGCAAGATTTCTTCCGGCGCACGGGTATTTTCCCGACCAGCCACGCGATTACTTTTCACTCGTCCTATTTGGAGAAATATCCGGCGGCGGCGCAAGAGATGTTCAACGCCTGCGTGGAAGCAAAAAATTTAGCCTTGCGCGACGATGCCGACGCGACGTATTCGAACTTCGCCTGGAACCGGCAAGTTTGGGAAGAGCAGCAAGCCGTCCTCGGCGCCGACCCGTGGAAATTCGGCATCAAGGGCAACGAAAAGGCGCTCAACGCTTTGATTCGCTACGCCGAGGAACAGGGGCTGCTGGCGAAAAAACTGACGATTGCCGATCTGTTTCTTCCGATCGATGAACCGCAATCGTAACGGAGAACTCAGACCAACATGGCAATCACTACGCATGAGCATCAGGGACACGGCGACCACGGACACGATCACGAGGGCGCCGTCGGGCCGCATACGCATTTAACCAGCGTCGGCATCGATATCGGCTCTTCGACTTCGCATCTGATGTTCTCCCAGTTGCTGATCGGCTATCCGTCCGTGCTGCAGCGAAAACCGATCGTGCTAGAACGCAATGTGATCGCGCGCTCGCCGATCTTGCTCACGCCGTTCAGCGGCGACTGGAACATCGAAGCCGAGCCGCTGAGAGAGCTGGTCGACGACACGTTCCAGGACGCGGGATTGACGCGGGAGGATATCGATACCGGCGCAGTGATCATCACCGGCGAAGCGGCGCGGCGCGATAACGCACAAAAGATTGCCGAGCTTTTTTCCGACGAAGCCGGACGATTCGTTTGCGCCACCGCTGGGCCGACGCTGGAAACGATTATGGCAGCGCACGGCTCCGGTGCCGTGCAGCAGAGCCGCGAGCAGGGTTTGATTTTACTCAACATCGACGTCGGCGGCGGCACGACGAAAATAAGCCTGATCGACAACGGCAAGATCCGCGCGACGACCGCGCTGAATATCGGCGCGCGGCTGTTGGCGTATGACGGCGCGCATGCGATCGTGCGTTTGGAAACAGGCGGGCGGAGGTTCTTGAGTGATCTGGGGCAGGCGCTCGATCTCGGTGGAAAAGTTTCCGATGATTTACGTGCACGGCTCGCGGAGCGAATGGCACAGGCGCTTTTTGCTGCGGTGACGACGAGCACTATGCCGTGGGAGAATTTTTATGTCGCTGCACCATTGGGCGACCTGCCGGCCATCGACGGCATTCTCTTCTCGGGCGGCGTGTCGGAATACATCTACTCACGCGAAGCCAAAGCATTCGGCGACTTGGGTCCGTATCTGGGGCGAGCGATTCGTCGCGAGGCGGAAAGCCGCGGCTTTAATATTCTCGAAGCGGGCGAAGGCATTCGCGCCACCGTCATCGGCGCGTCGCAGTATACGGTGCAATTGAGCGGCGAAACCATTTTTATTCCTGAGTCTATGAATCTGCCGATGCGAAATCTCCGTGTCTTTGTCTCCAGCATCGACTGGGAAGCGCCGGTTGCAGAAAAAACCGAAGCTGCGCTGAGAAAAACGCTCGGCGAGCGCGATCTTGAAGTGCGCAGCACGCCCTTTGCGCTGGCGTTCCTGACGCCGCCTTTTTCCGGTTACGGCGCAGTCCAAGACATGGCGCGCGGCATCGATCGCGCGCTCGAGACATTACCAGCCGAAGATCGTCCGGTGGCTTTGGTTTTCGTGCAGAACGTCGGCCAAGTCGTCGGCGGCATGCTCTCGGCCAAGTGGAACATGCCGTGCATCGACGAAGTCAGCTTGTCCGAGCTGGATTTTATCGACATCGGCGAGGTCGTGGAGCGTGAAGGGTTCGTGCCGGTGGTGATCAAGAGTCTTGCCTTCGGGGTGTGAGGAGTAAACGCTTCTGATGAGGCCGACAGTTTGTTGGACAGCGGAAACTTGGCTGTGTTAAGAACCGGTGATTACAGCCGCTATTCGAAATTGTACAATCCGGTACCAGGGTTTCGATAGACTGGCAGGGAGGACTTAACCGATGGGCGTAGGCGGCAATCGTATCGAGGGTATCGAGGCTCTGTGGGAAGAATTGGTTCGACTCTGTAACGATCAATTCAGCAGGCCGTCGTTTGCGCGCTTGCTCAAGCAAAAATTTACCAAGGCGCGAGCGCAGCAGTATTCCATTCAAATGGCTTATTACGTGCAGAATCGGCGCGACTGTTGGGGTTACGTGCAAGGCTCGGCGCCGCTCGAAATCAAAAAGATCATCTGGCAGCACGAGGAGGACGAGCTGATCGGCAGAAAGAGCGAGGGCAAACAAGATCATATGACTTTGGCGGTTAAGGAAGGCGAAGTTTTTGGTCTGTCCGCCGAAGCGTTCGAGCACACGGCCCGTCTGGAAGGCGGCGAAGTCTGCTTCAGTGCGTGGATCCGTCTGGCGCAGCGGTCGTGGTTGGAAGCCATCGCAGCGTCGGCGATACTCGAAATGCGCAACTCCGGCGAGCTGGTCAAAGGTGGCTCGCTGTCGTCCCGGATCGGCGAGATGCTGCAGCGCGATCTCGGCATTCCGATGAAAAAACAGATTAACACCGCCGAGCACGTGGTGATGGACGTGGAGCACGCGCATTTGTTGATGCAAGTCGCGCGCAGATACGCTCATGGCGAAGCGGAACGGCGCGCGATAGTGCGCGGCGCGCAAGAGAGTCTGATGATCGATCGGGTTTATCGAGGACATCTGGCCGACATGCTCGAAACGCTGCCGTAGGCGCGCCGAGCATCGAGGCGAAGAGCAGAGGAAGGAAGAAATCATGGATAGCGTAGGCAATTTGCTGAATACACTGGATCAAATGGTCAACGATCAGTTCGAAAGCGTGGAGTTTAAAAATTTTCTTGCCGTGCCACTGACCCTAGAGCGCGGCCGCTTCTATGTCGTGCAAAGCGCGCTTTACACGAGCAACCGGCGCGATTGCTGGGCATACGTTCAGGGCGGCGCGCCGCTGGAAGTGAAGCGCGTCATTTGGGAACACGAGAGCGATGAACTGATCAATGATCCGCGCGCGGGTATGGATCACTACGCGCTGACGGTTAAACAGGGCGAAGTGATCGGACTCAAACCTGAAGATTTCGAAAAGGCGGAGATCCCATCGATGGTGCGCGCGTGTTTTTATGCCTGGCACCATATCGCGATGCACAACCACTGGCTGACGTCGTATACGGCTTCGCACATGCTCGAGCGGCGCAATAACGGCAAGATCGTCAAGGGCGGTGGTATGTCATTCCGCGTCGGCAAGAAATTCGAAAACGAGCTGGGAATCAATTTAAAAAAAATGATTTCGCTCGACGTCCACGTCGTTGCTGATACCGAGCACTCGGAAAATATCTCCGAGATGTTCGAGCGCTACGTCAAAACTACCGAAGACTGCGACTTAGTCCTCAAAGGCGCGCGGGATTCGATGGCGATCGATCGCGCCTATCGCGGCGCGCTGGGGTACTATATGGCGCAAATTCAATAATTACCGGATGAACCGAGCAGAGACAGCAAATTTTGACGGTAAGATTATAAGGAATTTTGGAATCTGGAGGCATTGAATAGGATGAAGAATTTGAATCTCAATGAAGCGTCGGCTTATTCACAAAAGAGTCCATACGATATCTATCAAGAGTGGGAAGGCATACCGGTGTATAAAGACTTCATTATTCCGGATCTATTGAAGTTAGAGCTCGGCGATTGGGCGCGCACGGGCGGCAAGGCGGCGTTCGTCAACATGGACGGCGCCGGCGGTACCTGCGATATCGTAGTCGAGGAAATTGCGCCCGGCAGCCAACTTAAACCCGTGCGTCACATGTATGAGAAGGCCATCTTCATTCTCGAGGGTCAAGGCGCGACGACCATCTGGAACGACGGCGGCAAGAAGCACACGCTGGAATGGCAGAAGGGAAGTCTCTTCTCCACGCCGCTCAACACCTGGCATCAACACTTCAACGCCCAGGGAAGTGCGCTGGTGCGGATGATTTCCCTGACCGACGCGCCGGTGATCGTCAATCGCTACAGAAATCTCGATTATATTTTTAATAACAATTTCGTCTTCGCTGATCGCTATAGCGGCGGCGCTGACGAATGGGCAAAAGGTGGACACTACATCCCCGAGGTGAAAAGAGGACGCGTTTGGGAGTCGAACTTCATCGCCGACCTGTGGGGATTTCAACCGAAGGATTATAAGGAACGCGGCGGCGACAACCGCACCACGCTCTTCGAGTTCGTCGATAATACCATGAGCGCGCATCTATCGGAGTTCCCCGTAGGCAAATACAAAAAAGCCCACCGTCACGGCGCAGGCGCGCATATCGTGATGCTCACCGGCGCCGGCTATTCGTATCTTTGGCCGGAAGGCGAATACGGCACCAAGAAGCGAGTCGATTGGGGGCGCATGAGCATGTTTGTGCCGCCGATGCAGTGGTGGCATCAGCATTTCAATCCCGGACCCGAACCGGCGCGTTATCTCGCGCTCAAGCCTTGGGGGTTCAAATTCAACGTCGAGGATCTCAAGGACACCGGCGAAGACGTCAAGAAGGGCGGCGCGCAGATCGAGTACGAGGATCAAAACCCGGAGACCCACAAGATCTTCGTCTCCGAATGCGAGCGGCGCGGTGCCGACGCGCGCATGCCGATGTTCGGCACGTGAGCGATTTTTATGGGTAGGAAAACCATGCGTCAATTGCGGCGGGAATGGGCGGAAATCAACGCTGCCCTGTTTCCGCCGAGGTTTTTTGGTGGCCAATTTGCCCGGTTTTTGCTATAATAAAACAAAACGAATGGAATTCCTCTACCAATGCACCCAACCGCACTGAAAGGAGCAGCCGGAGACCGCGGCTTTACCTTACTCGAGCTCATCGTCGTAGTCGCTGTTTTGGGTATTCTTGCGGCGATCGCGATCCAGCAATTCTCGCTCTTCCGTAGCCGGGCGACGGATGCGGCGATGCGATCGGATCTTAAGAATGCCGCCCTCGCAATGGAAAGTTACTACGGAGAGTTTCTCGACTACCCCGCCTCTGTGAGCGCGATACAACTCGTCGGCTACAGAAAAACCAGCGGCGTGACTTTGACGATTAACGTAACGTCGCCGTCGACTTTCACGTTAACCGCAGGGATGCCGAGCGGAACACAGCCGAGTTTTACCTTTGACAGCAGTACTGGATTGATCAACTGACCCTCCCGCTTAGCAAACAAGACAGCCAATCATGCACGCCGAACGTCGACGAGATTCTCAGCCTCGTGTTTCGGCGCGGCCGCAGTTCTGCGCGGCTATTTCGGTGTGCGCAGAAAAAACGTCTGGCCGGTGACGAATTTGGTCGCGTCAGAAAGCAGGTAGCGCACGAGGCCGACGATCTCGAATTTATGTGTAAGTCCGTCCATAAGCGGCGGAATCTCCTCGCGCTTTTGAAATTGCTCTGACGTATAGCCGATTCTCGACATCGGCGTATCGGTTGCGCCGGGGCAAACGCAATTGACCGTGATATTATCGGCCGCCAGTTCCACAGCGAGCGATTTGGTGAAGGCGATGACGCCGGCTTTTGAGGCCGCATAGTGGGCGGAGCGCGGCGCGCCTGCGACGCCGCGGCCCGAAGCGATGCTTAAGATGCGGCCTTCTTTTCGCGAGATCATGTGCTTTGCCGCTGCTTGCGCGCAGAGAAACACGCCTTTGAGGTTGATGCGCATGACGCGATCCCATTCCTGCTCCGGCATATCGACCACGGCGACGCGATCCATGACTCCGGCACCGCAGAAGGCGTAATCGACCTGGCCATATTTGGTAATGGCTTGATTCATCATTGCGGCGACGCTTTCAGGATTACCGACGTCGACTGGCACCGCGACGGCGTCGCCTTTGTTTTCACGGATCTCAGCCGCGACTTTTTCCGCGGCCTCTTTCGCATAATCAGCGACGACGACATTCACTCCATCCGCGCCCAGGCCGCGGCAAATGTCCGAACAAATGCCTCCGGCACCGCCGGTCACGACAATTGTTTTGCCCATGATGCGTGCTCCTCTTATTTAGGTCTTTGAGTTACGATATCAGCGGCACTCCGCAGCCGTCAAATATCAATCGGGGGCCGCGCGCGAATCAATTGATTCTCGCCGCTTCCGTTGGTGGCCAAGACCAGGCGACGGTTTCGGGGTGAATAATGCGGGCGAGAATCTCCAAGCCGTTCACCAATCGCGGTCCCGGGCGACTGAAATATCCGCTGCCATTGAGCGCGAAGACGTTGCCGGTTCTCACCGCCGATAATTCATTCCAACCCGGCAGCGCGCGCAGCGGCGTCGATTCCTTAACGGCGCGGGACACATCGAACCCACAGGGGATGAGCAAGATCACGTCCGGTTTGGCATCGACGACGCCATCCCAATCCACTTTAAACGACGGCTCACCGCTGCGACCTAAGACGTCGTGACCGCCGGCAAGCGCCACCATCCCAGGTACCCAGTGACCGGCGACGTAAAGAGGGTCGAACCACTCGATACAAACCACGCGCGGGCGATAGTCGGGCTCGCGAGAACCGATACGCTCGATGCGCCGGCGCAGATCGCGCACCAGCGCTTCGGCCGAGGTTTCGCGCCCGGTCGCCGCGCCGACGCGCAAAATATCTTCGAGCACATCGTTCAGCGAGTGCGGGTTGAGCGATACGATGACCGGTGCCGACGCCAACCGCTCGGCCGCTTTCACCACATCGTTGTAATCCAGAGCGCAGACGTCGCACAGGCCTTGAGTCAAGATAATGTCTGGCGCGGCTTCTTGGAGCGCTTCCTCGTCAATCGTATAGAGGCCTTTGCCGGCCTGCAGAAGCTCGCCGACTCTGCGATCGATCTCCTGGCTGGACAATTGACTCGAATCAATGGCACTGCGAACGACGATGGGCTTTTGTTTTGCCTCGTGCGGATAATCGCATTCGTGGGTCACGCCGACGATCTGATCGCCGAGGCCGAGCAGGTAAACGATCTCGGTGGCACCGGGCAGTAGAGAACAAATACGCATATCTCATGACTAGCCTAAGTCCGGTATTTATGCCACCGCAATGATTACGGCCGGCGGTGATTTTCCCAGTGCAATAATTTTTTTGGACGAAAGTAAATTTCGCTGGCTCGTGCGGTTCAATCTTGAGTGGTCAAAGGCTTCAATTCGCGTTTACCCAGACGAGCTACGCCGCTTGCCGTCACGATCACGTGCTCGCCGATCTGCAGCGCACGATTTTGTTTCATGACGTCCTGAACCGCGCTGCGCTTTATTCGGATGGCGGGTTTGAAGTCAAAAGTCATGCCCGGCGCAATGATGATGTCCGATTCGCCACGGGAATTGGACGGCCCCAAGCGCGGCCGTGAAAGATTGGCAATCCCGCTCGAGTGAAGTACGACGCCGGAACGGTCTTCAGCGTCGGATTTTTCGACTTGCGCCGCGTAATAGTCTACCAGCTCGCCGCAGGTGGTTTTGCCAGGCACGATAGAAGCAACGCAGTCGTAGAATAGTTTGATCGCGGTTGTCATAGCAGCGCGGTAGTAATCGTAGCCGGGAGTTTTCGCGCCACCGACGAAGATCGAATGATTCACTTGTGCGCGGTAGCCTTGAGCGGTGGCGTCGATTTCTTCGCTGATGATTTGGCCTTCTTTTAGCGGATCGTCGGTGGGGGCGCCCAAAGTCGCGTTAGCTTCCATGTTCAGCGCGATGGAAAGACGCGTGGGATCTTCACCGGTGTCCGCAAACATCGCCGTGAAGGTCGGCAGCCAAATATCGCCTTGATGGCGCGCCGGCGGCCGCGCGTTGCGGCGAATCACCTCGATGGCATTTTCTCCAGCGGCCACTGCACGGCGAATCGCGTCGTGTTCCTCAGCGCCTTTGACCATCGCCGATTCATCGATCGGGCCGGCATCGGCGCCCCACTTCTCGATCGGCACAAATTGTACGCCGGGAAGCGCGGCCTTGAGATTGTCCAGAAAAGTGGCAGCGACCAGACCTTCGGGATCAAAGCGGCTGCCGCTCAGTTTAGCGACACCGATGCGGGTTCCCGAATTATTCAAATCGAGATTTTTGCACTGGGCCACGATCGATTTGGAACCTTCGCCTTGACTGATGATGAGCTTTCCGTCCGAGCGCCATGAATCGAGCCGCGCCTCCCAAAAATCACGATTGCGCGCAGTGGAGACGATGGCATGAACCGGTTTGGAACCGTCGCGCGGAAAAATCACGTCGGCGCTGCCGCCGCGCCCACCGATTTGCGTGAGATAGCGAGGGTAAGCCGTGTCGCCGCTCGCGGGCGCCAAAATCGCGTCGAGGTTCCACTGTGGCTTTGCCATGCCCCGGCGTACTGCTGCCCATCGGCGATCGCGCTCGGCGCGCGAAAAGGCCGGATACGTGAGGTTGATCGGTTTGTTCTTGTCCTCCGCCGCGTAAGCTTCGTTGAAAGACGGGAATGCTTTGGGCAAGAGCGGCAAAGCGGCGCCGGCAGCTGCCAATGACTGCAGGAACATGCGCCGCGACGGAGAGAGAGGATTTCGAATGGGTTCTGAAATGCGAGTCATGGTTCAGCTCCTGGTAATTTGTTGTTCGTGTAGGTTCCGGTCGCTCAAACAGTACAAATCCGCTCGGACTCGTACTCACCCAACGCGAGCCGATACAAACGACGACTCACGAGAGGCCTGTCAGTGGTTTCTTGCGGTTCGGTTATTCGCCTAATTGGAACGATTAGATATTTGATCTGTGTCCGGCGATCAACCGAAATCGTCGGCGCCGATCGGACAAGCTAACGCGGCTGAGAGATTAAAGATGAGTACCGAGGAACAAACGGAGTTGAAATCGTCTCAGCGGCTAGATCCCGGCGTACCACTCGTAGCCCTGATCTTCCCAGTAGCCGCCCTTGCCTTGGCCGATTTTTTCCAAACTGGCGACGAACTCGAGGCCACGGATGTACTTCGCGTGTTTGTAGCCAAGCTGGGTTTCGACGCGCAGGCGCAGTGGCGCGCCGTTGTCGACGGGCAACGGTTGATCGTTTAGCTCATAGGCAAGAATCGTTTGCGGATGCACGGCGTCGATGAGATCGATGCTTTCGAAATAATTATTGCCGTCGCTGTCAGTGTCCATGCAGCGAAAAACAACGTATTTAGCGTCGGCGGTCGGCCGAACCTTCTTCATGATTTCTTCCAAGCGCACGCCTTTCCACTTGCCGATGACGCTCCAACCTTCGACGCAATCGTGCCGTGTGATCTGGGTACGCGACGGCATCGACTGGAGCTCCGCGAGGGAGAAACGAGCCGGTTGGGTGACCAAGCCGGTGACTTCAAGACGCCATTGTGTCCACTGGTTCTTTGCATCGGCGGCGTAATCCATGGTGATCGGCGGCGGGTTGCCGTTGCTGCGAAATTTTGGCGAGATGTCTTTGGCGCTGAATTCCTGGGCGAGCTTGCTGCGGCCGGTGAGCAAACGCTGAGCGCGCCGATTGCCGTGCTCGGCTAACTCGAGCAACGACTGAAAGGTTTTGTTTTGGCTGATGCCGTCGAAAATTTTTTCACAGCCGCCAAGAACTAGCAAACTCGTGCCCTGCAACGCTCCGAGCAGCAGGTTGCGTCGGGATAAATTAGGATTCAGTTTCGCCATTTTTCACCGTCTCTTTCTCTGGCGGCGCTAAAGCTTCATCCGGTGCGGCGGGTGATGGAGCTTCGCGGCTGGGCGCGAATGCCAACGGTACTTTTTCCTTGTACCAACCCGTGGTCATGGAACGCATGTTGTTGAAAAAACCCTGGGTGAGAACCATGAACACATGGCCGAAGGTAAAAGAAAGAAATCCGAAAGCGAGAATGAAATGAATCGCGCGCGCCGATTGCCGGCCGCCGAACGACGCGGGCAACCAATTGAAAGCGACATCTAGCTGCGGCGACATCGCCATGCCGCTCAGCAAGACTAACGGCGTCAAAATCACAAAGACACTGGTGTAAGCCATCTTTTGCAGCGGATTGTATTCGCCTTCCTGCGGTGAGTTTTTTCTCAGGTGAAGATAGTAAGAGATCATCGCCGGCACTTTTTTGGCGTCGGCAAAAGTAAAAAAGAATTTGCGCATATGGCCGACGGCGATGTTGTAGATTATATAGAGCATGCCGTTCAGCGCGAACAGCCAGCCGAAAAAGAAATGCCAGCGCCGGGCGGCGGCGAGCGAATAGTAGCCCGGCACTGTCAACCAGCTGGGAAAAGCGCGCGCCGAAGGCCCGAACGTGCCCTGCTGGACGCCGAGAAAACCCGTCGTGTCGATGCGCCGGCCGTAGAGATCGACGTAGCCGCGCACGTCGTCGTCATTGGTCGCATTGATGGCAAAGAACGCTTTGTCAGGTTCCGAAGTGCTACCCCAATAGAGGTATGGATGAGCGTTGAAGATTTGTAACCCACTCATGAACAGAATCATCAGCGCAAGTGCGCTGATCCAGTGGGTCGAACGGGTGATGCGATTATGGCGATAAACCAAATGGAGAGATGCGCGTGCGCCTTTCACGGGATTCGCTTCCATGCCTTCTTTCGGATTCCGATAACCCAACTTGATTACATCACTTAGAGTGCGGCGGGGCAAGGAACGTTGCAATCTGGGTCGAGATTCCGCCGGTGGTCATGCGACACCTTTGCCAAGTTCGGTGGTGCACGGGCATTGGTCGGGAAACCTTTCACAGTCCATATCATCGGACTGCGCCGGTTGGCCTCCAAGTTTTTCCTGTCTTACCTGCACATTGAGCTTTTGCGTGATGAGAAGCCACGTCGCGACGGTTATCAGCAGCATCCAGGACATCCAGCGCGTATCGAGGGGCATTTTGATAATACCTTCCGGCACGACTTGTTTGAGCCAGAGAAGAATGACGACCGCGCCGAGCGCTTCTGCAATCCGCGCGGCGACGCCGTCGACCATGATCTTCACCGATGAGCGTTCGGAGGAGTCAACCGGAATAAAAGCCTGCTCCCAAATCGAGCG
>WNGO01000375.1_pt1 | contig 28417 bp, 31 predicted proteins | sample 5400511 | NCBI WGS metagenome assembly WNGO01 (sample SAMN13153380, study PRJNA577476) | soil metagenome | isolation source: 20 cm soil or saprolite under Garry oak tree replicate 2 | place: USA:California | collected 2016-06-15 | reverse complement strand
CCCCTCACTGAGCAGCTCGAGCCCGGCCCCGAAGCGGCTCTTGGGACGGAGCGCGCCCTTCGCGATCGCGCTCTGCACGCCCAGATCGCGCGTCGCGAGCCGTACTACCTTGGACGTCTCGCTGTAGCGGTACGTCTGGAGCACGATGGCCGGTGTGGTGACGAGCGCCATGGCTACTGCGTCGCCGCCACCGCGGCTGTGGTCGGACAGATCCCAACCGTCACGGTGTGGATCTCGCGGTAATCGGGCGGCGCGGTCAGAACATGCACCGTGCCGGGCCCGTTGCATCCACCGGGCCCGACCGCGTACACGCGGCCGCGGAGGTCGATCGCGAGACCGTTGATGCCGCTGCCCCCTGGATTGATGCCGTTGCCAGGCGCGCGCGTCACGGCGCGGATGGACGTGTTTACCTCGAGGATGCCCTCCCGGGCCGACGCGATCAGCAGACGGCTCCCAGTGGGATGAAACACCACCGCCCCCGGTGATTCCCCCAACCCGTTGAGGACGGCGACCTCGGCGCGGCGCGTGGGATCGACGATGGAGAGCTTGCCATCCGCCGTTCCAGACCTGCCGGCGGCAACCACGTATAGCAAGCTGTCGTCCCCCACGGCGGCAAAGCGGGCGGCCAACCCGGTGAGTGGAATCGAATCAGGGGTGCGGACCCCGCAACACTCGAATGACGTAAGCCAGCTCGGCCCGGCCGGGACACCACCCACGAGATTGCTGTTGACGACGAACACGCGGCTGCCGACCAACACGACCCCTAGCGGGAAGACGCCGGCGGCAACGCTCGTCGTCTCGCCGGTGAAGTAGTTGAGCCGGGTAACGGACTTGAGGGCGCGATTGGCGATCCACGCGATCGAGTCGTCCTGGATGGCGACACCGTCGGGTTCCGACCCGGCACGGAGGGGCAGCACGTAATCTCGCCGGCCGCACAGCGCGACAGGATCAGGCGGGCACGTAACCAGCAGGCTCACGGCTACGGCGTTGGCCTGCTCGAGGGTGACGACGAACGCCCGGCCTCGCCCGGCGATGGTAGTAGGGTTCGCGGTAGTGCCTGGCCAAGACCGTGTCGTCACGCTGAAATCCGTGGCGGAGACCAGCGACAGGTCGAACGCATTGATGACGCCGATCACCTGCCCCGCCGAGCTGGTCTTCTCGAGCGCGTCGCTGCAGCCGGTCGCGAGGGTGAGCGCCAGGAAGGCGAGTCGTCTCATCGGGGAGTGGTCTCCACAAGATCACAATATACGAACCGATCGTCCCGCAGCACGACCGGGCCGCGCCTATGCTCGACCGGCTGCCTCAGCCCGGGCCCGGCATACACGAACGTGTGAAACTCACCGTTCTCCCCGCACGGATCGACCTCCGGGGGGAAGTCGTGCAGCAGGTCGGCGTCGAACTCCCGACCCGCGAATCCGCCCGCGAGCTGCGCGGAATCCACGCACACGAGTACGGCGCGGTACCCCAGCCGGACGAATTCGTGCGCGAGCGCCCGGGTATCGCGCAGCCACAGCGGAAACAGACCCCGCATGCCGATCCGCGCCAGCATCCGCTCCCGATAGGCGCGAATGTCGGCCAGAAACAAGTCTCCGAAGACGACGCTGTCGAGCCCCGCGTTCCGGGTCCGCAGCGCCGCGAGGGCGACGCCCATGCTCGCTTCGTATTCTTCGTTCGAGGCACCGGGCGAGATCACCACCTCTTCGAGCGGCAGCGCGAGGGACTCGGCCTGCCGGCGGAGTAGCGTGCGGCGAACCCCGTGCATGCTGATCCGGTCGTATTCGGCGGTCACCGTGGTAAGGAGCGCCGCCACCCGGTAGCGCGCGTCGCTCCGGATCTCGCGCAACGCGAGCGCGCTGTCTTTGCCGCCGCTCCAGGCCACGAGCACGGGCTTCGTCCCGGTCGCGAGGGTCACAGAGCCGGCCTCCCCGTGGTGTGTCCGCGGCTCAAGCCGCGACTCGGCAGTGCCGGTAAACCCGGGCGATGCTCGATCGGGCACGCCCGTTTACGGGCACTGCCGAGCCGCGAGTTTACTCGCGCCAACCGGCCTGCGCAGGGGTTCTCCAGTTCCGCTAGGGCCATGCAGCCGCTCTCCCCTCAAGCGTTGCGCTCGGGAAGACATCGGGATGCAGCAGCGCAGCGAGCAGCTCCACGCCGTCCGCGACGCGGGGCCCGGGACGGCTGAAGTGCGCCGTGGCGTCGACGGCGTAGGCACGCCCGGAGCGGATGGCCCGTGGCGCCACGGCCCGGAGCGATGCGCCATAGCGACGTGCGTCGGCGCGCGCCGCGGCGAGGTCGAAGCCGCACGGCATCACGAGCAGGACGTCCGGGTCCAGATCGGCAAGATCTTCCCAAGGCATGGCGAATGAGGGCCGCCCGGGGACCCCGCGGAGCAGGTTCCCGCCGGCCAGCGCGACCATCTCCGGCACCCAATGCCCTGGCACGAAGGGCGGCTCGAGCCACTCGAGCGCGAGGACGCGCGGCGCGGGCCGGCCCTCCACGCGCGCGCGCACCGATGCGATGCGCCGCTCGATCTCGCGGACGCACCGGTCGGCGCGTTCCGGCACCCCGACGGCCCGCCCGACCAGGCGAATCGTGTCGAGCACGCCGGCGACGTCGTGGGCGTCCAGTGCGAGGACCTCGGGACACGAGGCGAGGCCTAGGGCGGCGGCCGCCGCGTCTCGCGTCGGCACTGCACAGACCTCGCACACTCCCTGCGTGAGAAGCAGATCGGGCACGATAGCGGCCAGCCGCTCGGTATCGACCTCGTAGACGCTGCCGAACTCCCGGAGGGCCTGCCGCACGGCGGTGTGGATCTCACCGCTCGAGAGCCCGTCTAGCGGGAAACGCGGCCGGGTAAGGCGCGGTTTGCTACGGATCAGCGGCGGATGATCGCAGGAGTGCGAGACACCCACGAGTTGGTGCTCCAGGCCAAGCGCGCACACGATCTCCGTCGCGCTCGGGAGGAGCGAGGCGATGCGTCCGCCGGGGCTCATCGGCCGAAGCGAAGCTCTCCACCCACGAAGATCGCGCGCCGCCGCGCCGGGAAGTTCTTCACCTCCTCGTACGGGTGATCGAGCAGGTTCTCGACGCGCCCCGAGATCGCGAGGCCCGGCGTGCCGCCCTGCGCCGGCCGCAAGGAGAGCTCGGCCGAGCAGTCGACGCGCACGTATGACGGGAGCGGCACGCGCGGCGACGAGGCCCTCAAGAAGTCTCGATCCTGACGCACCCCCACGTAGGTCATAGCGAGCGACACAGTACCCCGGTTGACCGGGGCATACGTCAAGGCGAGCCAGGCCGAGTGCTTGGGACGGCGGACGAGCGGCTGTCCCGCCGCGAGCAGTGCGCCGGACGCGGAATCGAAGCCCGAGCGGGTCACAGTGGCAGACAAGTAGGTGTAGCTCGCGCCGGCCGTGAACCGCTGTTCCGGCATGAGTTGCACGCCCAGCTCCACGCCGTCCGCTGAAGCGCGGGCCACGTTGCTGTAGTTGGGATCGCCCGGCGCCGGGGTCGCGTTGTAATCGATCATGTCCACGAATCGCTGGCCGAAGTACGTCCCGCGCAGGACCGCACGTCCCGGCACGAGATACTCGAGCCCGGCCTCCCAGCTGCGGGAATGCTCGGGCCGCAGGTCCGGATTCCCGCGCGTGAACCCAGTAGCGAAGTTCTCGAAGAGACCTGGCTCTTTGAATCCCGTGCCGACCGAGGCGATAGCCCGGACGCCCTTGGCGAGCCGGGCGGAGACGCCTGCACGATAGGTCGCGTAGGTGCCGAAGCGCTGATTGTCCTCGAGCCGGCCGCCTATCGTGAGGTCCACCGGCCGCGCGGGGTTCGAAACGCCCTGAAGATAAATCGCGCCGTTAGTCCGCGACCGCGATCCGTCGAGGGTCGTGCCGGCCATCGCCTCACGCTCGAGAGCCGTGCCGACCGTGACAACGTCGCCCGCGACGAGACGGGCGTTCACCCGGGCGTCCAGGCCGACACGCGTGATCCAATCGGAGCTCGCGAAGGGGAAGTTGATCGTGTCGGCGGGTCCGTTTTTCTCGATGGCGTACTGGTAGTTAGCGCGACGCCAAGCGGCTGTGAGACGACTTTCGACGCGATCCGAGAAGGCATGCCCGAGGTCCAGGCCGACCGACGGACCGCGCTCCAGCTGGTGCTGGTTGTTGCTCACCACGACGCCCCGGTAATCTCTCGGAAAGTGGTAGAGGGCGTCGCCATAGCGGATCGAGAGCGCGGCATCGGTGCGCCCGTCGGGCTGATAGCGTGCGCGCGCGCTGAAGACCTCGTTCTGAAACTGATTGTTGACCGAGTCGAGGCCGTCGCTCGAGAAACGCGAGACGCTGAGGGCGTAGCTCGCCCGTCCGTCGCCCCCGGAGAGAGTTGCGTCGAGGGCCCCGCTGCCGTACGTCCCGCCGCGCGCGGCCAGGCTGCCGTGCGCCGCACCGCCACCGTCCCGCGTGAAAATCTGCACGACACCGGCCACGGCGTCGGATCCGTAGAGCACACTCGCCGGCCCGCGAACCACCTCGATCCGCTCGATGTTGTCGGTCGTGAGGTTGGCGAAATCGTAGGCCCCGCCCGGCGCGTTCTGCGGGACACCGTCGATCAGGACCTTCACGTAATTGCTCTGCCCCCCGCGCAGGAAGAGCGACGTCTGACTTCCGTACGAGCTGGTGGTGACGACGCTCGCCGCGGGAACGCCGCGCAACGCCTCGGCGACGGTGAGGATGCCCCGCTCCCGCAGCTCCGTCCCGCGGAGCACCGTCACAGCGACGGGCACGCCGTCGGCCGGTGTAGGAATGCGGGTCGCGGTGACCACGACGGGATTGAGCTCCACGGTATCCGCCGGTGTCTGGCCGGCGAGTGCGACGGGGACGACGAGCAGCGCAAGCGCACGCAGGGCGAGTCTCATGAAGCGTCCTTTCGCTGGCGTAACGGGATCATCTGTGGGCGACCATCGAACGGCTCAATCGCGACGGGCCAGGCAAACACCCGCTCCACCGTCTCCCGCGTCAGCACGTCCGCGGGCGCCCCGCGTGCCACGGCCCGTCCGTCCGCGAGGATGAGAACCTGGTCGGCGAAGCGGGCCGCCAGGTTGACGTGGTGCGTGATCATGAGCGCCGCGAGCCCGCGCCCGTCGACGAGGGCGCGCACCAGCTCGAACAGCTCCATTTCGTGCCGCAGGTCGAGCGACGCCGTGGGCTCGTCGAGCACGAGGAGCTGGGGTTCCTGAGCGAGGGCGCGCGCGAGCCGGACGCGCTGGTACTCCCCCCCGGAAAGCGTCCAGAGCCAGCGGTCGGCCAAGTCCACCGCATCACACGCGACCAGCGCCCGCTCGACGGCCGCTCGGTCCGCCGCGCGCACGCCGCCGAAGAGCGAGAGGTGCGGGTAGCGGCCCAGGAGAACCGTCTCGCGCACGCGCTGCGGGAACAGGTTCTCCTCGCGCTGCGGCACCACGCCCACCACGCGCGCGAGGTCCCGACGGGACCAATCGCTCGCCGGACGACCGAGGATCTCGGCTCGTCCCTCGACCGGTGGGACGAGGCCGAGCGCCGCCCGCAACAGCGTGGTCTTTCCACTGCCGTTGGGCCCGAGCAGGGCGTGAAACTCGCCCGAGCGCACCGCGAGCGAGACGCCCAGCAGCGCGTCGCGTGAGGCGCCCGTGTAGCGGCACGTGAAGTCGCGGACGGCGACAATCAGCTCACGGTCCATCGACGCAGCAGGAAGGCGAACAACGGGACGCCCAGGAGCGCGGTCACGATGCCCACCGGCAGCTCGCGCGGCGCCACGACGGTGCGTGCCACGGTATCGGCCGCGGCGAGGAGGATCCCGCCGGCGAGGAACGCGGTCGGAAACAGCGTGTGGTGGAGCCGGCCCCAGAGGAGGCGACACACGTGCGGCACGATCAACCCGACGAACCCGATCACGCCCGCCACGGCCACCGCGGCGGCGGTCAAGAGCGACGCCGCCAGGTACACGAGCCGCTTGATGCGTCGCACGTCGGCGCCGAGGTACTGCGCGGGCTCCTCGCCGAGGGCAAGCAGGTCGAGCGGCCGGGCGGCCGCCGCGAGCACCACGAGCGGCAGCGGCGCGTACACCAGAATCACGAGCACCGTAGTCCACGACGCACCCGAGAACCCACCCCAGAGCCAGAGGAACGCGTTGCGCAGCTCCGTGGCTTCGGCGAGCGAGACGAGCGCGGTCGTGATGGCCGCGGCGAACGCACCCACGGCCACGCCGCCCAGGAGCAGGATCCGCGGGTCGAGCTCGGCCCCACCCATCAGCCCGAGGCGATACACCAGCGCCATCGCGCCCACCGCCCCGACGAACGCCGCGAGCGGGAGGGCCCAGGGGCCTGGGAGATGGAGCGCGATGGCGACGACCGCGCCGAGCCCGGCGCCCCCCGAGAGGCCGAGCAGGAACGGGTCCGCGAGCGGATTCCGGACCAGCGCCTGGAGTGCGACGCCCGAGACGCCGAGCGCCCCGCCCACGAGAAATGCGAGCACCGCGCGCGGCAACCTGAGCTGCCAGACGATCGGCGAGGCCAGCAGGTCTCTGAGCGGCACGTTCGCGGGCCCGAGGAGGAGCGCCGCCGCGAGCGTCGCGAGCACCGCCGCCGCGAGCAGGACGTACTTCACGGCGTGCCCTCGAGGCGCCGTCGCAGCTCGCGAATTGCCTCCGCGACGCGAGGCCCGGGTCGCCCGAAGAGCTGCCCCGGAAGAAACAGGAACCGCCGGTCCCGCACGGCGCGCACGACGCGCCACTCGGGACGTGAGGCATACCGCGGTAACACGGGGGGGGCGCTGTCCGAAAGGATGGCGACGAAATCGGGGTCACGTGCGGCGATCGTCTCGATCGACACCTGGGCGGAGGGCGAGCCGATGTCGTGGAACACGTTGCGCGCCCCGGCCAGCGCGGCGAGGCGGTCGAGGTAGCTCCCCGCGCCGATGACGATCGGCGGGTTGTCCCAGACGATGAAGACGAGGGACTGGGTGCTGGGGGTTGGGGGCTGGGACACAACGCGGTCCATCACCGTGGCCAGGGACTCGGCCGGGGCCTCCTGCCCGGTGAGCCTGCCGAGGCGCCTGGCGACGGGCCCCAGCTCCTCGAGCCGGTTGAGGTCGAAGAGGACAGTCCGGACGCCGAGGCGCTCGAGCTGCTCAGCCGCGGTGACGTTGGGACCGGACCGGTAGAGCACGACGAGATCCGGCCGCCGGGCGGCTACCGCCTCGACGCTCGGCGGCATGCCGTCGCCGACACTCGGCACGGCGAGCGCCGCGGGTGGATAGTCACACCAGGTCGTGCGACCCACGAGCCGGTCGCCGGCGCCGATCGCGAAGAGGATCTCCGTGAACGAGGGCAGGAGCGACACGATCCGTCGGGCGGGCGCGGCGAGCGTCACCCGACGACCCGCGTCGTCCGTCACGGCGATGCCGCCCCTCACCGGGGCGTGTTCGCCCCGCGCGCAAGCCGCGACGGCCAGCGCGACTACGGGCGCGAGGTGGGTGCGCTGTAGCCAGCGGCGCATAACGAAAACGCCCACCCCCGACGGAGCGGAGATGGGCTAGCGCCTGCGCCTTGTGCGCAGCGCCACCATCCCTCCCGCGAGGGATCTGCAGGTGGCGCGAACGGAGACGTCTCCTGGCTTCGGGCGAACGGCTCGCCTTCCCGGGTGACGACACCCAGTGGCGGTTGAGCCGCGGGCGCAGCCTGCTGCGCCCCTACATGCCCGTCACAGTGGCGGGGCCGCGCCGGATTCGCACCGGCTTCCGTAAATCCCCGTTCGCTTGTAACGACGACGCTAGTTTATCGCGGTTTCCGTCGCAGCGCAACTACGAAGCCGATGGCGAGCACCAGGCCCGCGACGAGGACGATGAACGGGATCAGCGACTCCGGCGCGAACCGGCGCTCGGTGAAGGCGATCGCGAGCCTCGCACCGGGCGCGAGCGACGGCGTGCGGTACCGCGCGAAGCGACGCCCGCCGATGTCCTCCGACCCGAGGGAATCGAGCTTCCCAGCGGTCACGACGGCGGCGGTGTCCTCGAGCAGCAGGTCCACTTCCTCGGTCGGTTGGTCGATCGGCAGGCTCACGCGACGCACCGTGGCGGAGAGCACGTACGTGTAGCTCAACTGTTTGCGCTCGGCGGGCGGGAGCGGACCGTACACGGCAACCGAGTCGCCGCGCCGGGTCACGACCTGGGGCGAGACGTCTCCTTGCCCGACCCGGAACTGGATCGCGACCGGCGGTATGGCGCCCGCCCAGGTGGGACGCAGCGTGTCCCGGGCCACGCGCGTCGCGACACCGGGGTTCTCGAGCTCCACCAGCTCGAGCACGTCACGCGAGCCATCCCGCTTCTCTTTGGCGACGGTGACCAGCCGGCGCATCACCCGCACGGCCGGCCCGGTCGAGCTCGTGTCGTACACGTAGAGCGTGCGGAGGCCGGAGGTGGACCGGCCGGGCGCGATCGGCTCCGAGAAGTAGGCGATCCCCGCGTGCCAGGTCGATACGACGTAGAGCGCGGCGGAGTCGGGGCGTCGGATGGGCAGGGCGTAGCCGCCGCGGGCGTCGGTGCGGGTCGAGTCGATCGGCTGGCCGCCACCACCCATGGAGACCTGATGGAGCACCACCCAGGTACGGGCGGCGGGCCGTCCGGCGGGCCCATACAGGACCCGACCCGTGATCACGACTTGTTGTGCCCGGAGCCCCCCCGCGGCGGCGAGGCACAGCAGCAAGGCCGTGCTACGGAGTGAACTTCCCGAAATCTTCAGGATCGAGGTTCTGGAGGTAGGTCTTCAGCGCATCGGGATCGAGCGGCGTCGTGCCGGACTCGCCGCCAGCCTCTCCCGTCTCGACTGAGGTGAGCGCCAGCAAGCTCTCGCTTGTGAAAATCGGCGCTTTGAGCCGCAGGGCGACCGCGATCGAATCGGACGGCCGGGCGTCGATCTGGATCACCGCATCGCCGCGGTAGATGTGCAGCTCGGCATAATACGTGTTGTCCTTCACCTGGGTGATGATGACCTTCCGCAGGTCTGCCCCCAGGCCGAGGATCACCTGCTTCAAAAGATCATGGGTGAGCGGCCGCGCGAACTTCACGCCCGCGAGCTCCATGGCGATGGCGCTCGCCTCGGCGGGCCCGATCCAGATCGGGAGCACGCGCTCCCCTTCCTGCTCCTGGAGAATGACGACCGGTGTGTTGGTCGTACGGTCGAGTCCCAAATGCGCGACCCGAACCTGAATCTGGATGGCGCTCAGGTCCCCATCTCCCACGATGCGAGATACTTCTGCTGCTCGGGCGTGAGCGTATCGATGGTGACCCCCATGGCGGCGAGCTTCAGGCGGGCAATCTCCGCATCCAGATCCCGCGGGATCCGGTGCACGTCCTTCGTGAGCTCCTGGGCGTGCTTCACGACGTGCTCGGCGGCGAGCGCCTGGTTGGCGAACGACATGTCCATCACGCTCGCGGGGTGGCCTTCCGCCGCCGCCAGGTTGATGAGCCGGCCGTCGGCGAGCACGAAGATGCGCTTGCCGCCCAGCCGCCACTCGTCGACGAACTCCCGGACCCGGGTGGGTCCCTGGGCCGCTTGCTTCAGGCCGTCCAGATCGATCTCGACATTGAAGTGACCCGAGTTCGCGAGCACCGCTCCGTCCTTCATGGCGCGCATGTGCTCCACGCGGAGCACGTGCGTGTTCCCGGTCAGCGTCACGAAGACGTCGCCGACCCGTGCGGCCTCCGCCATCGGCAACACCCGATAACCGTCCATCTGCGCCTCGAGCGCCTTGAGGGGGTCGATCTCGGTGACGATCACGTTGGCGCCCGCTCCCCGGGCCCGCAGCGCGAAGCCGCGCCCGCACCACCCGTACCCCGCCACCACCACGGTGCTCCCGGCGACGAGCAGATTCGTGGCCCGCAGGATCCCGTCCAGCGTCGACTGGCCCGTCCCGTAGCGGTTGTCGAACAGGTGCTTCGTGTCGGAATCGTTCACGGCGATGACCGGGAACTGCAGCACGCCGTCGCGCGCCATCGCCTTGAGCCGGATAACCCCGGTCGTCGTCTCCTCAGTCGAGCCTGCGACGCCGGCGACGAGCGCCTTGCGATCGGCCCCCGAGAGACCCTCTACCCAGCGGCGGACCGGTGGTGCCAGGTCGTCGAGCCGGTTGAGCGCGATCATGTGGAGCGCGCTGACCAGGTCTGCGCCGTCGTCCATCGTAATGTCGGGGCGATGCGCCAACGCCGCCCGGATGTGCTCGTAGTAGGTGGCGTGATCTTCACCCTTGATCGCGAACACTTTGATCCCGTGGTCCTTGACGAGATGGGCGGCCACGTCGTCCTGCGTCGACAACGGGTTCGACCCACACAATGCCACGTCCGCGCCGCCGGCCTGGAGAGTGACCGCGAGGTTGGCAGTCTCCGTCGTGACGTGCAAGCAGGCGGAAAGACGTCGCCCGGCAAGAGGTCGCTCCCGGGCGAAGCGTTCCCGCAGCAAGCGCAGCACCGGCATGGAGCGCTCGGCCCATTCGGTGCGGCGGCGTCCCTCGGCGGCCAAGCTCAGGTCCTTGACGTCGGAAGCGGCGGTGCGGGCCGTCGTGGTCATGTATTCACCTTCTTAGAGGAGTAGTGCTTGGAGCGTTGCACGGCGACCCGGAGATCCTCCACGCGGTTCGCGTGCTCCCAGGTGAACAGCTCGACCTCCCGGTCCACGTCCTTGTCCACGAAACGGCGTCGCTCGGGCGAGCGACCGAAGTGGCCATACGCTGCCGTGGCGCGGTAGATCGGGTGGCGGAGGTTCAGGGCCTTGTTAATGCCGAGCGGCGTGAGGTCGAACACGTCGCGGACCGCGTCTTCGATGGCCTCGTCGGGCACGACGCCGGTGCGGAACGTGTCGATCATCACCGAGACGGGCTGCGCGATCCCGATCGCGTACGCCACCTGGGCCTCGCACCGGGAGGCGAGCTTGGCCGCTACGACGTTCTTCGCCACCCAGCGCATCGCATAGCAGGCAGAGCGATCGACCTTGGAGGGGTCCTTGCCGCTGAAGGCGCCGCCGCCGTGGCGCGCCATGCCGCCATAGGTGTCCACTATGATTTTGCGGCCGGTGAGCCCCGCGTCACCCTGCGGGCCCCCGACCACGAACCGGCCGGTCGGGTTGATGAGGATATCGGGGTCCCGGACCTCGAACCCGGCGTCGGCGAGCACCGGCCGGATCACGAGCGCGATCACGCCCTCGCGCAGCTCCACGTTGTCGATCTTGTCGGAGTGCTGGGTCGACACCACCACCTTGCTGATCCCGACCGGGCGCATCCCTTCGTACACGACGCTGACCTGCGTCTTGCCGTCGGGGCGGAGCCACGGGAGGTCCCCCGCCTTGCGCACGGCGGCGAGCCGCTCGGCCAAGCGATGGGCGAGTACGATCGGGAGCGGCATGAGCGACGGCGTCTCGTCCGACGCGTAGCCGAACATCATCCCCTGGTCGCCCGCGCCGCCCGAGTCCACGCCCATCGCGATGTCGCTCGACTGGCGGTCGATGGTCGTGAGGATGGCGCAGGTCTGCGCGTCGAAGCCGAAGCTCGCGTCGGTGTAGCCGATCGCGCTGATCGTACCCCGTACGATGTCGGGGATATGGACGTACGTGGAGGTGGTGATCTCGCCCGCCACGACGGCCATGCCGGTGGTGACGAGCGTCTCGCACGCCACGCGGGCGGCGGGGTCCTTGGCGATGATCGCGTCGAGGACCGCGTCCGAAATCTGGTCGGCGATCTTGTCGGGATGACCTTCCGTCACCGACTCGGAGGTGAAGACGTGGCGCTGCGCTGGCATGTGCCTGTCCGGCCGAGGTTTAGACGTTCAAGCTAGCGGCGCGCCGTCCCGTGGGCAACCGGCCGTCGGGGTCGAGCAGCTTCAAGTCGACGGCTTCGGCGAGCGCCAGTCGCAACAGGTCGAGCACGTCGGCCGCGGTGCGCGCGGCGAGCGCCTGCTCGGCCGCCACCCGGGCGCGCGCCGCGCTCACCTGGCGCACGGTCCACTTGATGTAGGGCAGCGCCGGCGGCGCCACCGACAAGGTCTCGTAGCCGAGCCCGATCAACAGGAACGCCGACAGCGGCTCCGACGCCATCTCGCCGCACACGCTCGCGGGCTTGCCCGCCCGGCGCGCCGCGTCCGCCACCATCTTGAGAAGCCGGAGCACGCTGGGATCGTGCGGCGTGAAGCGGTCGGCGAGCCGCGCGTTGCCGCGGTCCACTACCAGCGTGTACTGCGTGAGGTCGTTCGTGCCGACGGAGAGGAAATCCGCCTCGGCCGCTAGGCGGTCGGCCATCACCGCGGCCGCCGGCGTTTCGACCATGACACCCACCGGCAGCGACGTCGCCGCGGCAATGCCTTCGCGCGCGAGCTGTGCCGCCTGCTCCGCCACCAGCGCGCGCGTGCGATCCAACTCGTCGAGGCGCGTGACCAGGGGGATCATGAGCCACACGTCGCCGTGCTTCGCGGCCCGCAGCGCTGCCCGCACCTGGGTCCGGAAGATGTCCGGTCGATCTAGGCACACGCGGATCGCTCGCCATCCGAGCTGCGGGTTGGCCTCCGACGGCGCCCGGAACGGCGCCGGGAGCTTATCGCCGCCCAGGTCGTATGTGCGTACCACGGTGGGATGACCCGGGAACGCCTGCGCGACGCGCTGAAAGTATTCGGCCTGCTCGTCTTCCGTCGGCAATTCGCTGTGCCCGGTGATGAGGAATTCCGTGCGCAACAACCCCACGCCTTCAGCCCGGTGATCCTGCGCGGGCTTGATCTCGTCGGGAAGATCCACGTTCCCGCGCAGCACGATGGCGACACCGTCGGTCGTGACGGACGGCTGATCCACGACCTCCTCGAGCCGCAGCGCGAGGTCGCGCCGCCCGAGCTCCCGCGCCTGCGCCTCGGCGATCTCGTGGGGCGTCGGCTGGAGCAGCACCGTGCCCAGCTTGCCGTCCATCACGACCATCGTGCCCGGCTCGATGCGCTCGGTGGCGCCGGTGACGCCGAACACCGCCGGGATCCCGATCGAGTGGGCGAGGATCGCGGCGTGCGATGTGCGCGTCCCCTCCTCGCTCACCAGCCCGACCACATGCTCGCGATCCAGCTGCACGGTGAGTCCCGGCGCGAGCTCCTTCGCCACGACAACGGTCGGCTGGCTGATGCCATCCCACAGCTCGTCCGAGCCGCGGTGCATGAGGTGCTCGATCACCCGGATCGCCACGCCGGAGAGGTCCACCAGGCGATCCTTGAGGCGCGGGCTGCCGGTCGCGGCCCACATGTCGCGCACCTCGAGCGCCTTGAACTCGTACGCCTTTTCGGCGGCGAGATGGTTCTCACGAATCAGGTCCGCGACGCCGGAGAGAAACTCCTTGTCCTCGAGCATCAGGATCTGAGCGTCGAAAATGCGCGCCTCGTCCACGCCGGCGCGATCCTCGGCCTTCGCCCGCAGATCCTGGAGATAGCGCTTCACATCCTTCACCGCCGCACGCAGGCGGCGCACTTCTTTCTCCACCTGCGAGCGCGGCACGACGCGGTGCGGAACCTCGGGCATGGTCCAGCGCACCACGATCGCGGTCCCGACACCGATCCCCGGTGACACGCCGATGCCCTTGAGCTGCCGGTCGCTCATTCGCGGCCCTCGTTTTCCTGCTGCTCCGCGTCCCGCATCTCGGCCTCGCGCACCTCTTGCGTCAGGTGCATCTCGTGAAACCCGTCGGCGACGAGGGCCAGCAGCGCCGCCATGGCCGCTTCCGCGTCCTCGCCGTCGGTTTTGATGGTCAGGAACGATCCACACTCCGCCGCGAGCATCATGACGCCCATGATGCTCTTCCCGTTCACGGCGAGGTCGTCCTTGCGCACCTCGACCGCCGACTTGAAGCGGCTGGCGAGCTTCACGAACTCCGCCGCCGGGCGCGCATGCATACCGAGCGGGTTCACGATCTTGGCGTCGCGCTCGATCACGGCCACAACCACCCCACCAGCGCCGCCACGGCGAGCAGTGCCAGGCCGAGCCGCAGCCCGGTGAGCCGCGCCCGCTGCCACCACAACAGCGCGAACCCGCCCGCGACCACCCCGGCGAGGGCCACGCGCGCCCAGCCGAAAAACGCGCGGCTCAGGTATTGGGCGACGAGCGGCAGCGCCGCCCCAACGACGAGCGCCATCGCCGGGCCGGACAGCGCCGTCGCACGCTGCAGCAGGGGCTCGCGCAGCGCCTGCGCCACCCGTGCCCCATACGTCCAGCCGGCGCGCAGGGCCCACCAGCGCAGGGCCACGTGTCCGACGTTGTACAACACGACGAAGCCCAGGATGGCCGGGAGTCCGAGCCCGAGCGCCACGCCGATGAGCGCCAGCCCCGACGTGAACGGCAGCCACCCCGCCCACACGAGCCGGTCGCCCAGCGAGCCGAGCGGACCGCACAACGCCGTGCGCAAGCGCTCGACCTGCTGGGGCGGCACGCCGTCGTGCTCCGCGCGCGCCGCCGCGCCGACGGCGAGGCCACACAGGTACGGGTGCGCGTTGAAGAACTGCGCTCCCCGCGCCACGGCGGCGCGATACGCCACGCCGTCGTCCCCGCCCTCGGCCCGCAGGTCGCGCAACAGCGGCTCCTCGGCGACGCCGATGCCCATCCCCTGCATCCGCTCGTAGTTCCAGGACCCCTGCACCGTGAACAGGCGGAGCAGGCTGCGCACGAGCCGGGGCCGGGCGCGGGTCCGGGCGGGGCTCATCGCAGCCATGCGACGACGGTGCCGCCCACCACGCCGGCCGCGAACCAGCGCAGGCTGGGTCCGCGTCCCACGAGGCGCAGCGTTCCCGCCGCCCCCGCCGCGAGCGCGGCGCCCACCGCCGCCACGTTGAGCAGCGCGACGCCACGCGGCGGGAGGGTGCCGGCAAGATAGGCACGCGCCACCTGCGCGAGCGCCAAGCCCAGTGCGGTCACGACGGCCGCGCGCACCGCGTCGCGCAGGATCCCCGCCGCGTGCAGCCGCTCGAGCACCCGCGGGTCACCGGCTTCGAGCGCGGCCGCCGCACGCCGCACGGCTCGGGTGTTCAGCTGTCGCAGCACATGCAGGCTCAGTCCGCCGGCCATCCCCGTGATCAGGCCGACCAACGCGCCCAGCCCGAGCCCCAGCGTGCCCGCCGCCGCGTGCGCCGCACTGACGGCGGCGACGGTAGCGGGGCCGTACTCGGGGTAGCGGGTCGCCCCCATCGGCAGGATGTCGTACTGGAACAGCTCGAACAACACGCCAAGCTCGAGGCCCGTCACGACGTCGCCCAGCATCGCGCCGGCAATCGGCCCGGCGACGAGGGGCCGCGCGATCATCGCCTGGGGCACACTCACGAGGTCGAGCCCCACGAGCGTTCCCCACGCCAGCAGCACGAGCTGCAGCTCAAGGCTCACGTGAAGTCCTCGAGCGGGACCGGAGCAGCCGTCGGGACGTCCTGGGCGGTCACCTCGACGCCCCGGGCGGCGAGCGTCCTGAGCTGCGCGGCCTCCACGTCGCTCAGGTAGACGTAGCGCAACCGCTCCGAGCGCCCGGGGCGGTGGTGCAGACCGCCCACGTTCACGCGGCTCACGCGGTGGCTGTTCGCCGTGAGCGCCGCGAGCGTGTCGATATCTCCCGCGACGAGGATGCCGACGCGGGGGTCGCGCTCCCACTCGGGGAGGCGCTGCAAGGCCTCCTCGGTCGAGGCGAACACCACCTCGATCTCGGTCGGCACGCCCATGCGGTAGAGCTCCTGCTCCCACGCGCTGGCCCGCACGGCGTCGTCCACCAGCACGATGAATCCCACGTTCAGGGGCTTCCCCCAGCCCACGACCACCTGGCCGTGGATCAGTCGATCGTCGAGGCGGTACAGGGCGATGCTCATGCCGCCGGCGTGCGGATCGCGCGGCTCCCGGCCTCGGCGGCGCGTCGCGCCGCGTCGGCGGGCGGGATATCGCGGTGGAACACGAAATCGAGCAGCATCGCCAGGTTCACGCCCGTGACCACCGCCACGTTGGTCTTGCCGCGCGCGAGCCGCACCGAGCTCGTCAGGCACGAGCCACCGGGCAGGTCCACGAACAGGATGGCCGGCTGGTTGTCGATCGCCTGCGTGAGGCGCTCGGCGAGGGCTCCCGTGTCGCAGCCGTCGTTCGACACCGGGACGAGCGCGTCGCGCACGCCGGTGATCGCGGCGACCGCCGCGAGGAGGGCCTGGGCGACGGCCGCGTGCGAGACGATCACTCCGCGCAGTGGCTCACTCATTGTCTTCCTCGAGATACTCCTGGAGCTGGCGGCGCTCGGCGAGGCGCTTGAGCAGTCGGTCGTTGAACGTTCGCGCCGAATCTACGCCGCTGTAGCGCAGCAAGTGGTTCATCGCGACGACCTCACAGACTACCGTCAGGTTCTTTCCCGGGTTGAGCGGCACGGTGACGAGCGGCAGCGTGACCTCGAGCACTTTCGTGGTCTGGCCGTCGAGCCCGGTGCGATCGTACTCGCGCGTCGCATCCCAGTCCTCGAGCTGCACGACCACTTCGATACGCTTCTGCTGCCGCACGGCGCGGATGCCGAACAGGGCGCGGATATCGATCAACCCCACGCCGCGGATTTCCATGTAGTGCTGGGACAGCTCGTGCCCGCGACCGATCAACAGATCGTTGCCGCGGCGCGTGACGTGCACGACGTCGTCCCCGACCAGCCGATGGCCGCGCTCCACCAGATCGAGCACGCATTCGCTCTTCCCGATCCCCGAGCGGCCGAGGAACAGCAGTCCCACGCCGAACACGTCGGCGAGCGACGCGTGCAGGGTGGTGGCGGGCGCGAAGGCCTCGTCCAGGAACGGCTTCAGGCGGCGGTAGAACTCCGCGGTCTTGAGTCGGGTCCGGATCACCGCCACCCCCCTGGCGCGCGCCAGCTCGACCAGCTCGGTCGGCGCCTCCTGCCCCTTCGAGATGACGACGCACGGCAGTTCGAACTGGAGCAGCGTCTCGAGCGCGCGACGGCGCGAGGCGGCGTCCAGGGACGCGAGGTAGGTGACCTCGGTTTCGCCCAGGATGTGGATGCGGTTCGCGGCGAAGCGCTTGGTGTACCCGGCGAGCACGAGCCCCGGGCTCGACGCTTCGGGCGCGGGAATCTCGCGGTCGAGCCCGACCTCTCCCGTCAGCGCCTCGAGCTGCAACAAATCACCCCTGCGCTCGAGCAGGTCGCGCACCTTGGGTTTCGTCACCGGGGCTCGCGCTCCAGGGCTCGGCGGGTCGCGACGCGACGTCGCCCCGCGGGCGCCTTGTCGAGCTGCCGCCGCACCTTGGCCACCGCGAGGTCCAGCGCGGTGCGGTGGTCCGCCCCGCGCGCCGTACCCACGTGCACGGCGCCGCGCGCGGTGTGCAACCGCACTTCCACGGTCGGGCGCCCATGGTCGGCCACGAACACGACTCGTCCATCATGCGGCCGCGGCGCGATCCGTGCGAGCCGCGCCAGCCGCTCGCGCGCGCGCGCGCGCAGCTCGTCGGGAACCTCGCAGTGGCGTGCCGTGATGGTGATCCGCATCGTTCAGCCTCCCCGAGCGATGACGCGGTGGAGATGCGCTTCCGTCGCCCGGGCCGCCCGCTCCCAGGAGAGCTGCTCCGCGAAGCTGCGGGCGCCGCGACCGAGCCGCGCCACGAGCCCCGGATCGGCGGCGAGGTCAAGCATCCGGTCCGCGAGCGCCCGGGCATCGCCGTGCGGCACCAGAAACCCGGTCTCGGCGTGCCGCACCGACTCCCGCAGGCCCGGACTATCGGACGCGAGCGCCGGGGTGGCGCAGGCCGCCGCCTCCACGTTCGAGATGCCCCACCCTTCCTTCGGGCTCGTCAGCACGACCGCCCACGCCCGACGCAGCAGCCGCCGCTTCTCCGTCTCGGCCACGAACCCGAGGAACCGGGCGGCCTCGCCCAGGGCCAGCGTCCGGGCCAGTCGCTCGAGGCGCCCCCGGTCGTCGCCCTCTCCGGCGATCTCGAGGGCCACATCGGGACGCGCCCGGCGCGCGAGCGCCAGCGCCCGGAGCGCGATCTCCACTCCTTTATAACGCTTGAGACGCCCCACGTACAAGAACGTCGGTTCGCGGGCCCGCGGTTCGGCGGCGTCGGGGGCGTACCAGGCCGCATCGACGCCCGGATAAATGACTTCGATCCGCTCGCGGGGCACCCCCCGCCGCACCAGGTCGTCGCGCGTGCTGTCCGAAATGGCGTGAAACCAGGCGCGGCGATACGCCCAGGGAATGGGCCGCTCGGCCGCCCACACCACGCCGGCGATCGGCCAGCTGGCTTCGAGGAAGGCCGTCGTGCCGAAGAGGTGCGGCACCACGGCGCAGAACGGCCGGTCGGTGAGCGCCGGGAGGAACAGCGGCAGCTTGTTGATATCCTCGACCACGACGTCGTAGCGGTCCGCCCGCAGCAACCGGCGCACCACGCCGCGCGCGCGCAGCGCGAAGCTGTGTCGCCCGCCGGCGCGATGCACCCGCAGCCCGTCGAGCTGTGTTTCGCGCGGGGCCCCCGGCCACGCGCTCGCCACCAAGTCGATCGCGTGGCCCCCGCGCGCCAGGCGACTGAAGATCTCGTGTAGGTGCGTCTCGGCACCCCCGGCGTGAGGGTTCTCGCGGTCATTCCAGTTGACGAGCAGGATTCTCACAACGCGCCGGATTCCCGCGCCACCGCGTCGAGCACGCCGTTCACGAACCCCGGCGCCTTGGCGCCCGCGAACCAGTGCGCCAGCTTCACGGCTTCATCGATCACGACGCGTGGCGGGGTCGAGCCTTCGGCGAGCTCCGCGAGGGCGAGTCGGAGGATATTGCGCTCGACCACGCCGACGCGCTCCAGCCGCCAGTGCTCGGCGGCGTCGGCCACTCGGGCGTCGAATTCGGGGAGGCCGGCGATGGCTTGGGCCGCGAGCTCGGCACCGCGGTCGTAGCCTTCCGGAGGGCGGCCGCACGCCGCGGCGAACCGGCCCACGACCGTTTCGATCGATGGGTGGCCGGACAAGTCCCAAGCGTAGAGGAGTTGCAGCGCGCGGGCGCGGGCCTTAGTCTCGGGGCGCTGCACGCGTGAGCTGGTCCAGGACATCGGCCGTCGTGAGGGCCGCGTCGACCGCCTCGTAGCCCTTGTTGCCGGCCGCTCCGCCAGCCCGGGCCAGCGCCTGCTCCAGCGTGTCGGTGGTGAGCACCCCGAAGCCAACCGGAAGCCGGTGTGCCAGCGCGACGTTGCCGAGCCCGCGCGCGGTCTCGCCCGCGACGTACTCGAAATGGGGCGTTTCGCCGCGCACCACGCATCCCAGCGCGACCAGCGCCGTGTAGCGCCCGCTCGCCGCCGTGGCTTCGGCCGCGACCGGCAGCTCGAACGCGCCCGGCACCCAGATCACATCCACCCGCGCCTCCGGCACCCCCTTGTCGCGGAAGCACTCCCGAGCGCCCTCCAGGAGGCGTGCGGTGACGACCTCATTGTAGCGGCTGACGAGGACGGCCACGCGACCTTCTCGCGGCGCGCGCGGCGAACCCTGAATCTCGGCCACGGTCAGTGGGTGAGCAGGTGGCCGAGCTTGTCCCGCTTGACGTCCAGGTAAGACCGGTTCTCGTCGGAGGGGGTCATCACGATCGGCACGCGCTCGACGATCTCCAAGCCGTAGCCCTCGAGCCCGACGAGCTTCATCGGATTGTTGGTGAGCACGCGGATCGCGGAGAGGCCCAGGTCCAGAAGGATCTGCGCCCCGATGCCGTAGTTGCGCAGGTCGGGCTTGAACCCGAGCTCGCGGTTCGCCTCGACGGTGTCGTGACCCGCGTCCTGGAGCTCGTACGCCTTCAGCTTGTTGAGGAGTCCGATGCCGCGCCCTTCCTGATCGAGGTAGACCACGACGCCGCGGCCCTCCGCGGCGATCATGCGCATCGCCGAATCGAGCTGCCAACCGCAGTCACACCGCGTCGAGCCGAACACGTCGCCGGTGAGGCACTTGGAGTGCATCCGCACGAGGACGTTCTTCCGGTCCTGCACGTCTCCGTAGACGAGCGCGACGTGCTCGGCCGCGTCCACGTCGTTGCGGTAGCCCACGATGCGGAACTCGCCGAACGGCGTGGGGAGGCGCGCCTGGGCCACGGGGTGCACCAGCCGCTCGTGCGCCAGCCGGTACGCCACGAGCTCGGCGACCGTGATGAAGGTGAGCTCATGCCGCACGGCGAACTGCTCCAGGTCCCGCTGCCGCGCCATCGAGCCGTCGGGGTTCAGGATCTCGCAGATCACTCCCGCCGGGTACAGCCCCGCGAGTCGCGCGAGATCCAGGCTCGCTTCCGTCTGGCCGACGCGCTGCAGCACCCCGCCCGGACGCGCCCGCAGCGGGAACACGTGTCCGGGGCGCCGCAGGTCGGCCGGCACGCTGGCCGGATCGACCGCGACCCGGATCGTGGCGGCGCGGTCCGCCGCCGAGATGCCGGTGGTGACGCCGAAGCGAGCGGCCGCGTCGATCGACACCGTGAACGCGGTTTCGTGCGCTTCGGTGTTGTGCTCGGCCATCTGGGTGAGGCCCAGGGCCTGACACCGCTCGGGCAGAAGGGTGAGGCAGATCAACCCGCGCGCGTGCGTCGCCATGAAATTGACCATCTCGGGGGTGACCCGCTCGGCCGCGCCGACCAGGTCCCCCTCGTTCTCGCGGTTCTCATCGTCGGCCACGATCACCAGCTTGCCGGCGCGGATGTCCGCGATCGCTTGTTCTATCTTGCCGTGCTGCATAGTTGCCTCACGTACTTCCCGAGCGCGTCTCCCTCGACGTGAACGCGGTCCCCGACGTCGAGCGTTCCGAGCGTGGTGTGCTCGCGCGTGAACGGGATCAACGAGATCTGCACGAGGTCGTTCCCGGGCAGGTCGTTGATCGTGAGACTCACACCGTCCACCGTGATCGCGCCGTGCGGAATCGACACGCGGCGCACTGCGTCGGGCACCCGCAGGTCGTACACCCATGCGTCCCCACGCCGCTCGACACGCTGCACCACGGCGACCCCGTCCACGTGCCCCTGGACAATGTGGCCGCCCAGCCGGTCCGTGGCGCGCAGCGCGCGCTCCAGGTTCACCGGGCGCCCGGCCACGTACTCGCCGAACAACGTGCGCCCCTCGGTCGTCTCCACCACGTGCACCGAGAATCCACCTTTCAGCGTCCGCTCGACCGTGAGGCATGCCCCATTCACCGCGATGCTCTCACCCTTCTTGATACCCTTGTAGGGAGCACGGATGGTCAACGTCAATCCCGTCTCCCGTTTCCCGTTTCCCGTTTCCCGCGTCGTCTTGGCGACGCGCCCTACGGCGCTCACGATTCCGGTAAACATAGCCGCCTGTCCAATACCAATAATGTATCAGAGCCCAGAGCCCTCCGCTCCACCGGCGTCCAGCGCGGCGCAGCCGCGAGGGGCTGCGGCGGCACCCCGGGAAATGCCGGAACGGCGCCTTCTCCGAGCCACACCGGCGCCTGCACCCAGTAGAGTCGGTCCACCAGACCGTCGACGAGGAGCCGCGCGCCCAGCGCCCCTCCCCCCTCACACAAGAGCGACTGGATCCCGGCCTCGCGCAGCATGCGGAGTCCGTCGCGCAACGTGGTGGGGCGGAACACGCGCACGCCGCTGTTCTCGAGCTGGGTGACGCTCGACGGCGGCGCATCGAGCGACGACATCACCCAGGTCGGCACGTCGCGCGCCGTGCTCACGAGCTGCACGCCCAGGTTGAGCATGGCGCGCCGGTCGAACACGACGCGCACCGGCGGCCGGCGCGGCGTGACCGGCCCGCGCACCGTGAGCCGCGGGTTGTCGTGGAGCGCGGTCGTGCCGCCGACCGCAATCGCATCGAATCCGGCGCGCAGCCAGTGCACGTGCTCGCGCGCCGCCTCTCCCGAGACCCACTGCGAGCTGCCGGCCGCGTCGGCGATGCGGCCGTCGATCGACGTCGCGAGCTTGAGGGCGACGAACGGTCGCTCCGCCTGCTCCCGCGCGAACAGGAACGGCGCGTTCAGCGCGGCCGCCGCCTCAGCGAGCAAGCCGATCGACACCGCCACGCCTTTGGCGCGCAGCACCGCAGCGCCGCCCCGCGCCTGCGTGTCTGGGTCGGGGATCGCCGCCACCACGCGGGCCACGCCCGCCGCCAAGATCGCGTCGGTGCAGGGCGGCGTCTTGCCGTGGTGCGTGCACGGCTCGAGGTTCACCACGAGGGTGGCGCCGCGCGCGCGCTCACGCGCGGCCTGGAGCGCGACTACCTCGGCGTGGGGCCCGCCGTACTCCGCGTGGTAGCCCTCGGCCACCACGCTGTCACCCGCAAGGATGACGGCACCGACCATGGGGTTAGGAGCGACGCGCCCCCAACCCCGGCGTGCGAGGTCGAGGGCGCGTTCCATCGCCGCCCGTTCGGGCGGGCGTTCAGAATCCGAACCTGACGCCGAGGCCTCCGAAGACATGTGCCGCCTTGGGATCGAAGTCCGAGAACTGCGTGGCGAAGGCCTGGTCCTTGCCCGCCTGCAGACCAATCTCGCCCACCAGCTTCAGGGCCGCGAGCGACAAGCCGCCGTTCACGAACACCACCGCTCGCGTGTTCGTGGGGTTGATCACCACCGTCCGGGTGCTCGTCGCGCCGTCGTAGAACCGGATGTTCGTACTGTCCGACTTGTAACGATCGATCCCGATTCCGGCGGCGACATCCACGAGGACGAACTTCCACCCTGCCACCGCGCGATAGCTGTCACTCCTCAAATCCATGGTGAATTCGAAGTCGTCACCCGTGCCCGGTGCCGGCCCCAGGGTGCCGTACCGGAGCCGCGGAACGGTGCGGTGCATCCAGCTCACCGAGACCGCGGGGATGGGGAAGCTGCCCTTGAGGACGCCGACCCGCACGCCGTAGCCGAACCCGAGCGCCGCGTCGCTGATGTGGGTGGCGTTGGAGTCGACCGTGAGATTGTCGATCCCCGTCGGGAGAATGAGCGCCGAGCCGAGCACGTCCACCGCGAGCAGGCCGCCGCCTACTCCTTTGAACACACCCAGGGCACCCTCGACCATCGGCGCCGGGACGGCTCCGTGGAAGCTCGAGGGTACCGGCGAGGTGGTCGCAGCCGTCGGGTCGGGGAGCGCCGCCTTGATCGCGTTCACCCGTGCGGTGAGGGTGACGTGCCCGAATCCTCCCAGGGAGCCGGCCGTGCCGAGCACGGGGTTGCCGCCAGTGACGATCATGCCCGCGAGTGGATAGAACGCTCGCACCGCGTCGACGGCTGTGTTGCAGGCCTCCGTGGCGCCCGGAAAGGGGATGCCGTTGCATTGCGGGTCCTGCGCGGCGGCGAGCGCAGGGGTCAAGCCGACTAACGTCGTCACGAGAGTCACAAGTCTATGCATCGTGCCTCCTAGGACTCGACTTTGCCGGTTCGCGCCGAGCCCAGGTTCAGCCCCAGGTCAGCGCTCTGCGAACTTCACTCCTTGTGTACCCGAGCGTACCTCCCCGATGATCCACGCGCCGATGCCGGCACGCTTGGCCGAGGCGATCACCGCCTCGGTGTCATCCCGGGCGGCGACGGCGATCATCCCGACGCCCAGATTGAAAACGCGGCGCATCTCCCCGAGCGACACTTCGCCGGCGCGCCTCAACACGCGGAACACCGGCGGCCACGACCACGCGCGCGCATCGACCACGGCTTCACATGCCGGGGGCAGCACGCGCACCAAGTTGCCGGGGATGCCGCCGCCCGTGATGTGCGCCAGCGCGTGCAGGCGCGGCAGGACGGGCGCGACGGCCGCGAAGTAGCTCCGGTGTACGTCCAGCAACACCTGGGCCACCGTACGACCGACGTCGGGAAACGGATCCTGCACGTCGAGCCGCAGGCGATCGAAGACGATGCGCCGTGCCAGGGTGTACCCGTTGGTGTGCAGTCCGTTCGACGCGTAGCCGATCAACACGTCGCCCGCGCGCACCAGGTCCCCGTGCAATGCGGCTGATTCCTCCACCACGCCGGCGATCGTCCCGGCGAGATCGTACTGCCCCGGCTGGTACAGGTCGGGGAGCTGGGCGGTCTCGCCGCCGGCGAGGGTCATGTCGTGGGCGCGGCAGCCGCGCGTCACGCCCGAGACGATCGCGGCGACGGTCTCAGGCTCCAAGTCGGCGGTCGCGAGGTAGTCGAGGAAGGCGAGGGGACGGGCGCCGTGCACCAGGATGTCGTTCACGCAATGGTTCACGAGGTCTTCGCCCACGGTGTCGTGGATCCCCGCGCGCGCGGCGACGAGCACTTTGGTGCCGACCCCGTCGGTCGAGAGGACCAGCACCGGGCGCTCGTATCCGGACGGCACCCGCACCATCCCGCCGAAGGCGCCGATCTCGCCGAGCGCGAGCGACGTACGCGTCGTCCGCACCAGCGCGGCGATGCGGCGCTTCGCGTCGTCGGCCGCGTCGAACCGCACGCCGGCGGCGGCATAGCGGTCGGTCATCCGGCGCCGGCCTCGTCCATGTCGAAGTGGACGAGATCCTTGAAGGCGCGCACTCGAGCACGCACGTCGGCGCGGGTGACGTGCTCGAGACCCTGCACGCCGAACGCCTCCACCGCGAACGAGCCCATCGCGCCACCGTAGACCATGGCGCGCCGCAGGTTCGGCGCCGTGACATCGTCGGTCGCGGCGAGGTAGGCCATGAAGCCGCCTGCGAATGCGTCGCCCGCGCCCGTGGGATCGAACACTTCCTGGAGCGGGTAGGCGGGGACCTTGAACGTGGTGTCGCGGTTCACGAGCAGCGCGCCGTGCTCGCCCTGCTTGATGACGGTCATCTTGGGACCGCGCTCGAGCACCCAGCGCGCCGCGCGGTAGATGTTCCAGTCGCCCGACAGCTCGCGCGCCTCGGAGTCGTTCACCATCAGGATATCGATGTGGCGCAGCAGCTCGAGCAGCAGATCGCGCTTGGAGTGAATCCAATAGTTCATCGTATCGCAGGCGACGAGCGCCGGCTGCTTCACCTGGTCGAGGACGCCGAGCTGCAGCTCGGGATCGATGTTGCCGAGGAACAGGTAGCGCGCGTCGCGGAACTTGGGCGGCAGCTTGGGGCGGAACTCGGCGAAGACGCCCAGCCGGGTCTCGAGCGTCTCGCGGCTGGCGAGGTCGTAAGAATACTTCGCCTTCCAGCGAAACGACTCACCCGGCGCCTGCTCCACACCGGAGAGGTCCACGCCGCGCGCCTCGAGCGCCTTCAGTGCGCCGAGCGGATAGTCGGTCCCCACGACGCCCACGACCTGCACCGGGTGCAGGATCGCGCCGGCGGCGCTGAAGAACACGGCCGACCCTCCGGGCGCATCGGCGGTCTCACCGAACGGCGTGTACACCGAGTCCAGCGCGATCGAGCCCACCACGAGCAGACTCACGTCACATCCGATCCGGGGCGCTGATCCCCAAGAGGTGGAGGCCATTGGCGAGTACCTGGCGCACCGCCGCCGCCAGGACGAGGCGCGCCGCCTCCTGAGGCTCGCCGAGCACGCGGTACTTGTGGTACCACGCGTGCGCCAGACGGGCGAGCCCTTCGAGATAGCCCGTGACGCGGTGCGGCTCGAGCGCGGCTGCGGCCCCCCCCACCAAGCTCGGGAAGTCCGCGAGCTCCTGCATCAGGAGGAGCTCCTCCGGCTCGTCCAGCGCCGCCAGATTCGCGCCCGCCGAGGACGTGCTCTCCGGCGCGCGCTCAGCAACCCGGAAGATGCCGCTCAGACGCGCGTGCGCCATCTGGACGTAGAAGACGGGGTTGTCCTCGGTCTGGCTCTTCGCGAGGTCGACGTCGAAAACGAGGTGCGAGTCCCCGCGCCGCATCAGAAAGAAATAGCGCACCGCGTCGCGCCCCACCTCGTCGACCAGTTCACGCACCGTCATGTAACTCCCGGCGCGCTTGGAAATCTTCATCTCGGCGCCGCCCTTCATCACGGTCACCATCTGGTGCAGCACGTACTCGGGGTAGCCCGGCGGGATGCCCCTCTCGAGCGCCTGGAGCCCGATGCGCACCCGGGTCACCGTGCTGTGGTGGTCCGCGCCCTGGACGTTGATCGCCCGGGCGAAACCCCGCTCCCATTTGTCGACGTGATAGGCGACGTCAGGCAGAAAGTAGGTGTAGTCGCCGCCCTTCTCCGCCCGCTTGCGCATCACCCGGTCCTTGTCGTCGCCGAAGTCGGTGGTCTTGAGCCAGAGCGCGCCGTCCTTCTCGTAGGTGTGCCCAGCGGCCACCAGCCGTCGGGTCGTCTCCTCGACCTTGCTGGTCGTGTACAGCGAGGACTCGAGGAAGTAGACGTCGAACGTGACGCCGAAGGCCTGCAGGTCCGCGTCCTGCTCCTGGCGGAGCTCCTGCACGGCAAACCGTCGGATCGCGTCGAGGTCCGCGCCCTCGGCATCGCTCGGATGTGCCGCCAGATAGCGCTCGGCGATGTCCCGGATGTACTCGCCGTGGTAGCCGCCTTCCGGCAGGACCGCCGGCCGTCCGCGCAGCTCCTGGATCCGCGCCTGGACGCTCCGCGCCAGGTTCAGGATCTGGACGCCGCCATCGTTGTAGTAGAATTCGCGCGTCACGCGCCAGCCCGTTGTCTCGAGCAGCGAGGCGATGGCGTCGCCCAAGGCCGCCTGGCGACCGTGGCCCACGTGCAGCGGACCGGTAGGATTGGCGGAGACGAACTCGACGTTCACCGCCCTGCCCTGCCCCGCGTCGCTCCGGCCGTAGCGCGCGCCGGCCTCGAGCACCGCCTCGAGCACGCTCGCAAGCTGGGCCTCGGCCAGGTGGAAGTTGATGAACCCCGGTCCCGCGACGTCGATCTTGCGCACCAGGCCCTGCGGTAGCGCGAGGCCCGCGACGAGCCGCTCGGCAACCGCCCGGCTTCTGTGTGAGGGACTTGGCGAGGGTCAGCGCCAGATTCGTCGCCACGTCGCCGTGCGCCGGATCGCGCGGCCGCTCGAGCTCGATCGCCCCTGCGGACACAGACACCCCCAGCCGCGCCGCGGCATCCGCCAGCGCCGCACGAATCACCTCGTGGGCCTTCACTTGTCGCCGGAGTCTTTTTTCTTCTTGCCGCGCTCTTCTTCTTGCCGCGCTCGGCGGGCTTCGTCTCGGCCGCAGGCTTCGACTCTGAGCTGGGCTTCGACTCGGGGCTGGGCTTGGACTCGGCCGCGGGCTTCGTGTCCTCCCTCTCCTCCCGCTTCTCGCCTGCCCGCTTGTAATCGGTGATGTAGAAGCCTGAGCCCTTGAACACCAACCCGGACCCGCCGGAGATCTGCCGCTCCGCCATCTTGCCGCAGGTAGGGCACTTCACGCGGCGATTGCTGTTCATCGTCGGGTAGAACTTGTCGAACGCATGCCCGGCCGGGCACTTGTACTCGTAGGTCGGCATCGCACAACAACTTAGCCCAGCGAACCCGACAGGTCAACTCACCGGAGCGCGAGCCACGCCGCCAGCGTCGCCGCCTTCTCGTCGACACGCCACGGGCCACCACGGTCGCCGCCCAAGTCCGTCACCGCCCGCCGGAGCGCGCCCGGCGACCGCCTGAGGCGTGCCGCCGCGGTCTCGTACAACGCGCGCTCGACCAGCGTAGCACACGGCAACCGGGCGGCACGCGCCGCGCGCTGCAGCGCGGTGCGGAACAGCTGACCCTCGAGGGCGTGCGCCCGGATGTGATCGTTGCCGATCCTTGCGGGATCGATGAGGCTCCCCACCACCAGCGCGACACGCCGCACCCGGCGTCCCTGCCGGCGATACTCCGCGAGGAGGGCCAGGAGCGACCGCTTCGTGACGCGCTCGACCAGCCTGCGTAGGTACCGCTCCAGCCTGGCGGCCTGGCCGGGACGGGCGTCCCGCACCGCGTGATAGGGTTGACGGGAGGTTGGCACGCGGGCATCGCTCAGGGCGATCACCCGGTGGTCGACCACGCGCGGCGAGCGTGCAGGACCCTCCACGAGCACCGCCGTGGCCCAGCCGGACTTGACCCGGCAGCCGAGGGCTAAAACTCGCGCTTCTTCATCTCCGAGAAGAAATCGCGCAACTCGACATCTTCTTCCCGTTCCGGAGGAAGGGTGTCGTCGTACTGCCGGCGCTTGTTGGGTTTCGCCTTCGCGGCCTTGGCCGCGTTCTTCTTGGCCAACGCGGCCAGCTTGCGCTCCTCACCTTTGGGCATGGCTCGAGCTCCTGACGGATGTGGTCGGACGCTAAAGCTGCGCCGACGGAGGCGTCCCGCGCAACACCTCGTCGTGCTCATGTCATGGTGGCCTCGACGTGCGGCCCGCCGATGCACGCACGCCGCCCCACTGTTTATCTTGCCTAGCCGCCACCCAAGGAGCTGCGAATGCGATACCACGCCTGGAGACAGGTCCCCTTGATGGTCCTCGCCCTCGTGGCCGCGTGCCGGCGCGGCGAGCGACCGAGCGCCGCCACCGACAAGCCGAG
>WNGO01000342.1_pt1 | contig 28432 bp, 20 predicted proteins | sample 5400511 | NCBI WGS metagenome assembly WNGO01 (sample SAMN13153380, study PRJNA577476) | soil metagenome | isolation source: 20 cm soil or saprolite under Garry oak tree replicate 2 | place: USA:California | collected 2016-06-15 | reverse complement strand
CATCGCTCGATCGGCCGCGACACGTTCTGGACCCCGGCCCACATGGCGATCTACCTGGGGGGCGTGCTCGCCGGCCTGGCCTGCGGCTGGCTGGTGCTGCGGACCACGTTCACCCCCGCGCCGGAACAGCGCGACACGAGCGTGGCGTTCTGGGGCTTCCGCGGCCCGCTCGGCGCCTGGGTGTGCATCTGGGGCGCGTTCGCGATGATCACGTCGGCGCCGTTCGACAACTGGTGGCACAACGCCTACGGCGTCGACGTGAAGGTGCTCTCCCCACCCCACGTCATTCTGGCGCTCGGGATCTGGGCCCTTCAGCTGGGCGCCCTGTTCCTGGTGTTGGCACTGCAAAACCGCAACGCTCCCGGCGAGGGACCGCGGTCCTACAGTCTGTTTGCCGCGTACATGATCGCCGTTCTGCTCCAGAACGTATCGACAATCGGGATCGAGCAGATCGGCTTCGCCAACCTCGCCCATAACGCGTTGTACTATCAGGTGGCCGCCGGCGGCGTCCCCTTGCTGCTCGTGGCGGCGGGTCGCGGCATCCGGCTCCGCTGGCCCGCCACGACCGCCGCGGCCTGCTACATGGCGTTCTCCCTGGCGATGATCTGGATCCTCCAGCTCGCGCCCGCGACGCCAAAGCTCGCTCCCGTGTTCACCCCGGTCACGCACCTGATCCCCCCGCCGTTTCCGCTGCTGCTCATCGTGCCGGCGCTGGCGATCGACGTCTCGATGCGCAGTGTCGGCCGAGATCGCGACTGGCGGCTGTCGCTGCTCCTCGGCGTCTCATTCCTCGCGACATTTTTCGTCACCCAGTGGTTCTTCACCGAGTTTCTGCTGGGCCCCCATGCCCGCAACTATTTCTTCGGCGTGGATCAATGGGACTACTCGAGCCGGCTCGGGCCCTGGCGCTACCGCTTCTGGCGCGCCGACACGAATCCGGTGACGCCGATGACGGTCGCGATCGCGGCACTCATCGCCGTCGTGTCCGCCCGCCTGGGACTGTGGTGGGGGAGCTGGATGGCCCGGCTGCGGCGATGACGCGTCGCGCAGTCCCATTCGTCGCGCTCGCCGCCATTGCCCTGATCACGTCCGCCCACGTCGGGAGTCCCGACACGTATTTCGAGGGCGCGGCCGGCCCCTATGCCGTGCGAGTGATCGTCCGCAGTCCCGGTGTGGTGCCGGGGCTCGCGCAAATCACCGTTCGCCTCCTGTCGCCCCGGGACGCCCGACGCGTGCTCGTCCTGCCGATCTACTGGGACCCGCGTACCGCGGCGCCGCCGCCTCCCGACGTGGCCCAGCGGGTCCCCGGAGACTCCACCCTGTACAGCGCGGCTCTGTGGTTGATGACCGGTGGCTCGTACGGCGTGCAGGTCACGGTCGAGGGCGCGGCGGGTTCGGGAACCGCGCTCGTGCCGGTCATAGCCGTCGCCACCCGCCGCCTCGCGCTCGACCGCCCCCTGGGCCTCGCGCTGCTCGCGCTCGGTGCATTCCTGTTCGTGGGCGCCGTCACCCTGATCGGGGCGGCCGTGCGGGAGAGCGGGCTCGAGCCCGGTGCCGAGCCCGACCGGAGACACACGCTCCGCTCCCGAGCGGCGGTGGGTGTCGCGACCGTGGTGCTCGCCCTCGCCCTGCTCGGCGGCCGCGCGTGGTGGAACCGCGTGGATGCCGCCTACCGTACCGGCCTCTACGAGCCGTTCCACGCCACCGCGACGGTCCGCACCGCCGGCGACGGGCGGGTGCTGCGGCTCGCCATCGACGACACCTCGTGGACCAATCCCAAACGACAATGGACGCCGCTCGTCCCGGACCACGGGCACCTGATGCATCTGTTTCTGGTGCGCGACTCGACGCTGGACGCCTTCGCTCACCTCCATCCCCTCCCGGTCGACTCGGTGACCTTCGAAGCCGCCCTGCCACCGCTCGTCCCGGGGCACTACCGGGTGTACGCCGACATCGTGCACGAAAGCGGGTTCGCCCAGACGCTCGTGGCGACGGTTGACGTCGGCGGCCAGGCGCGCTCCTGGCGTCCGACCGATCCGGACGATGCATGGCTACGGACGGGGGAGGAGGGACGGGGGACGGGTCTCTCGCAGACGCTCGCCGACGGGTCCACCATGACCTGGGAGCGCGGCGCTGCGCCGATCGTGGTCGATCAGGACGCGCCGCTGCGCTTCAGCGTAACCGACCCGGCGGGCAAGCCGGCTACGCTCGAGCCCTACATGGGGATGGCCGGTCACCTGATGCTCACCCGCGACGACGGCGCGGTGTTCGTGCATCTCCACCCGGCGGGCACAATCTCGCTCGCGGCGCTCGAGACGTTCGCACTCCGGCAGCCGGGGGACACGATCAGGGGGCGGCTCGCTGCGAGGCTGACGGAGATGGAAAAGGCGGCCGGGACCGGGGAGCAGGGAGGAGTATCGCACCGCAACGTTCTTGCCGCCGCTCCCGGCTCCCTCTCGTTCCCCTATGCCTTCCCCAAGACGGGGCACTACCACATCTGGGTCCAGGTCAAGCGAAGCGGCCGGATCCTGACGGGCGCGTTCGACGCCCTGGTGCAGCCGGCCAGTTAGCGGACCGTAAGCGGCACCGGATGCAGCACGCTGCCATCCGGACTCTTCGCCGCGATGTCGAGCGAATCGAGATCCCACATCACAATCGTGACCACATCCGGGGCCTGGGTAAACGTGCGGAGGTCCATCGGCGATAGACCGCGCTCCTTGACGGCGCGCCCGGCGGAATCGGCGCGATAGGGATGCGTGTGGAAGGTGCCCACCAGGTCCGGCACCCCTTCGCAGTCACCCGCCACCGCGAACTGCAGCTGCTTCAGATTCCGCGCGTGAACCAGTCGGCGGACGAATAGCGTGTCGCCCGCGACGTCTCCGGAGAGACAGCCGAGGTACTCTCGTTGCGTCGGCTTCCCGGTGCCCAACAACTGGGTCAGCGTGTTCTGATCGGCGAGCTCGTCCCAGTGCCGGTTGTTTTCGACCCAGAGCGCGCTCATCAGACCTCGAAGGTCGGGAGACACCACGACGACATGAAATGACGGGGTCCCCAGGATGACGACGAACGCGAGCAACCCACCGCAGCGCGCCCTCATCTCTTCTTCCTCGCATACATCCCGATCAACTGCGCGGTGGCGAGTGTGTGGCCCTGCATCGCGGCTTCGACGTCCTTCTTCAGAGCGCCCGCCTTGACTGGCAACGCGGCGTCGAGGGCGTAGAGCTTGAAGAAGTAGCGGTGCGCGGGACCCGGTGGGGGACATGGGCCCGCGTAGCCCGGACGCCGAAAGTCGTTTCGCCCCTGACGCGCGCCGCCCAGGTCGAGCGACTCGACCTTGGCGACGTTCTCGGGGAGCTCGGACGTACTGGCCGGCAGGTTGTAGAGCACCCAGTGAACCCAGGTGCCGGCGGGAGCGTCCGGATCATCGCAGATCAAGGCGAACGTCTGTGTCCCGGCGGGCGCATCGCGCCATGCGAGCGGCGGCGAGACGTCGTCGCCGTCGCAGGTGTGCCGCACCGGGATCGCGGAGCCCTCGCCGAACGCGGGGCAGGTGAGTGCGAAGGCCATGCCACCTGGAACATAAAAAGCCAAACCCGGGGCACGAAGGGCTCCCCGGGGTTGACCGGTCGGGCGAAGTGGGCCGTCGAACACTCCGGCCGCGACCTTGGTTCGCATGGCAACGTTAGGGGGCGGCGCAGGCGGACGGGTGGTGGTCGGGTGGGGAGCCTGTCAGAAAACGGTGAAGGGCGACATTCCGCGGGTCGGCGGGCTTAGCTTGAAACTCCCACGAAACGGGTGCATTTCTCTCCGAGCGTCATGAGGTCCTTGTCCGGTTCGCCGCGTCCGCGCGCGCTGTTCGTCGCCGCCTTGCTGCTGCTCACGCTCGTCCTCGCGGGTGCGCTCGCGGTCCAGGCTCACCGCACATTCCTGGACCATCAGGCCACGGCCGAGCGCGTGCTGCGGGACAACGCGCACCTCGCCGCCGCGCGGTTCGCGCAGCGGGTGAGCAGAGAGCTTTACTACATGGCCTTCTGGCCGGCGGTGGACGCGCTCACCCGCGCGAAGGCGGGCACGCCTGGCGCACCCCTGCCCAGCCCCGCTGCACTCGCAGTCGGACTCGACTCGGTGGCCGCTCATTTCGTCAAGCAAGCGCGCTACACGTTTCGCTACGATTTGAAGACCAAACGGCTGGAGACGGCCGGCGCCGCACCATCGAAGGCAGCGGGCCGCTGGCTCGCCGACACACTTCCTGCGCATATGCAAGCCATGTACGACCCCAAAGAACACCTCGCCGCAATCGTGCGCACGGTGGACGGCGTGCAGCGCGCGGTGGTCTACACGGTCGTCAAGAACAAAACGGGCGGGCCGGGAATCGTGGTCGGGGTCGATAACGATCCCGTGGCGTTTGGTCCTTACTATACGATGGATGAAGACAAGTTTCCGCTCCTGCCCCGCCCGCTCACCGGCGGGGTGATCTACGACTCGCTCGGCTCGGCGATCGTGACCGATGCCGACGGGATCGAGTTGTATCGCTCGCCGGTGCAGTACGAGCCGACCTTTGCCGCCCACGACACCGTCGAGGCGATCATGGGCGGGATGCTCGTGCAGGTGGCGCTGCGCCCCGACATGGCGCCGAAGCTGATTATCGGCGGGATGCCACGCGACCAGCGGCCGCGCTTGTTCGCGCTCCTGGCGCTCACGGCCGGCCTGGTCGTGATAGCCCTGATCCAGCTGCGGCGCGAACACGAGCTGTCGCGGCTGCGCGCGGACTTCGTGTCGGGCGTCTCGCACGAGCTGCGCACGCCTCTCGCCCAGATCCGCATGTTCTCGGAGACGTTGCTGCTGGGACGCGTGCGGTCCGACGACGAGCGCGTGCGGTCCCTCGAGATCATCGATCAGGAGGCACGGCGGCTGACGCACCTGGTCGAAAACCTGCTCCACTTCTCGCGGTCGGAGCGGCGTCTCACGCGGCTCGCACCCGCTCCGGCGCCCCTCGCGCGGCTGGTGAGTGAAGCCGCCGAAGCCTTTGCGCCCCTCGCGGCAGCCCGGGGCGTCTTCCTGCGCACCGCGCTCGCCGACGGGATCGTTGCCCCGGTGGACGCCGACGCGCTGCGTCAAATGCTCCTCAATCTGCTCGACAACGCGGTGAAGTACGGGCCACCGGGCCAGACCGTGACGCTCGGACTAGCCGTCGCCGACGGGCGGGCGCGGATCTCGGTGGACGATCAGGGGTCGGGCGTTCCGGCCGCCGACCGGGAGCGCGTGTGGGATCGGTTCTGGCGCCTCGAGCGCGATCGCGGCTCCGCCGTGGCGGGCACAGGCATCGGTCTCTCCGTGGTGCGGGAGCTGGTGGCGCTGCATGGCGGCCGCGCCTGGGTCGAGGATGCACCCGCCTCGGACAGCCGTGGCCGGGGCTGCCGCTTCGTCATCGAGCTCCCCCTCGAGCCGCTAGGCCACGCCGCGACGGACACCGGCCCGCTCCACGCCGACGCCGGAGCGCCGGCATGACGCGCGTTCTCGTCGTGGAAGACAACGCCGATCTCGCGTTCGGCCTCCGCAACAACCTCGAGATTGAGGGCTACGAGGTGCTCGTCGTCGAGGACGGCACGCAGGGGCTCGCCCGTGCCCGCGACGCGGCGCCCGATCTCATCATTCTCGACCTGATGCTTCCGGGCCTCGACGGCTACCGGGTGCTCCGGGCGTTGCGGGACGAAGGACGCCGCATGCCGATCCTCATCCTCACGGCCCGCGGCGAGGAGGCCGACAAGGTGCGCGGCTTGCGCCTCGGCGCGGACGATTACGTCACGAAGCCGTTCGGCGTGCTCGAGCTCCTGGCCCGGGTGGAGGCCCTGCTCCGCCGCAGTGCGCCGCCGGGCGACGGGGCCGGGCCGCCCGAACATTTCGGACCGGTCGAAGTGATCCCCGCGTCCCGCACGGTGCTCCGAAACGGGCAGCCCGTCCCGCTGACGCCGAAGGAGTTCGACCTGTTGGTCGCGCTGCTGCGGCGCGACGGTGCCGTGGTCACCCGCATGGAGCTCCTCACCGAGGTGTGGGGGTACAGCGCCGCTGTGTTGAGCCGCACCGTGGATACCCACGTCGCCGAGCTGCGCCGCAAACTCGAAACCGATCCCGCGGTGCCGCATCACATCCTCACCGTTCGCAAAGCAGGGTACCGCCTGGAGAAGTCGGCGGGGGGGGGGGCGCGTTGACCCCGCACGTGATTTGCACGCTGCTCACGCTCGCTGCCGCGGACTCCCAGCGCACCGGGCGCGAGGTGCTGGCCGCGATGCACGACCGCTACGTCGGGAAATGGTATCGCACCGTGACCTTCATCCAGAAGAACACCGCGACGGCTCCCGACGGGCAGGCCCGGCACTCGACCTGGAGAGAGTACGCCGCCCTGCCCGGCCGGTTGCGCATCGAATTCGAGCCCGTCGACTCGGGCGGCGGCGTGCTGTTCGTGCGCGACTCGCAGTTCGCCTTCAGCGGCGGGCGGCTGACCAGCGCGAAGGCGTTCGTGCACCCGCTGATGGTCCTGGGGTTCGACGTGTACTTCGATCCGCCCGAGCAGACCGCGGTGAAGCTGGAGCGGCTCGGGTACAACCTCGGGACGGTTCACGAGGATACGCTCGATGGCAGGCCCGTCTTCGTCGTGGGCGCAAAGGCCGGTGACCGGCGCACGCGACAGTTCTGGGTCGACCAGGAACGGCTCGTGTTCGTCCGTTTGCTCGAGCCGGGGCAGCGCGACACGGCGAGCACGGGCGACATCCGGTTCAACCAGTACCGGCCCGTCGGCGCGGCATGGCTGGCGGCCGAGGTGGCCTTCCTGGTGGACGGCCGGCAACGCTGGCTCGAGCAGTACACCGAGATCAAGACCGACCGCGTGCTCACCGACTCCCTGTTCGACCCACGTCGCTGGCCGGCGAGAAGCAACTGAGCGCCTAAGGCCCCAATCAGCGGGGCGTATCAGCGATCGAAGACCGTCCAGATCCGATTGCCGGGATCGAGTGGCGCGCTGGTCAGGTTGCTGAGGATGGCCACCACCACTCGTGAATCGCGGTCGACGCCGAAGGCCGCCGTCCCGCCGACGGAGCCGCCGCCGTGGAACACACGACGGTGCTTCAAGCTGTCGCTCGCGAGGAACCAGCCGATCCCGTAGTCTGTGGCCTCGCCGCCGGTCGTCCGCTGCGACGTGAACAGCAGCTCCAGGGTCTCCGGCTTGAGGAATCCGGGCTGCAAGAGGGCCGAGCCGAACTTCACCAAGTCCTCTGCCGTCGACACGAACCCCCCACCCGCCCATTTGTAGCTGTTGTCGACCCGCGGCGAGAGCGTGAACCGTCCGGTGGTGTCACGGTCATAGAACTGCGTTCGGTGCGGTATGAGACTATCGACCCGGTCGGGCGCGGTTCGCGTCATGCCGAGCGGTCGGAAGACGTGGTCGCTGATGTAGCGAAGAAACGTCTCTCCCGACGCACCCTCGACCACGGCCGAAATCAGGTTCCAGCCGTAGCTCGAGTAGGAGAACTTCGTCCCCGGTGGGAACAGGAGTGAATCGTCCTCGAAGATCGACAGGCCCTCGACGACGGTGTCGAAGTGACGGTTCAGCCGGAACTCGTCCCCGCGATAATGCCGGATTCCCGCGAGGTGGCCCGCCAGCTCGCGCGTCGTGATGGGGTACGGTTTCGTGGGAAACGCAGGCACGTACCTCTGGACCGGCGCATCGAGATCGAGCTTGCCCTGCTCGTAGAGGAGCGCCACGGCCGCCGCCGTCAACGGTTTCGATACGCTCCCGATTCGGAACTGGGACTCGGGGCTAACGGGCGTGCGCCGCTCCATGTCGGCGTATCCGAACCCCTCGGACCACACGAGGCGACCGTCAACCGCCACAGCCACCTGCACTCCCGGCACGTTGGGCGCGAGCTGCTCACACACGACGGTGCGTGCCTGCGCCACGGCCGCCGCGTACGCCGCGGGGACGCTGTGGGCGCGACGCGAGACGCAAGGAGCGCCGGCGTGCCCGAGCGGGGCAGCCGTCAGGCCCAGCCACGGGACGAGGGCGAGTAGCAAAAACGGGCGGCGCATGGCACTCAAACATGGGCGCGCCGCCCCGCCCCCGGCAACCACCGGGCGGTCGTACGACCGATGCGTTCACGCCAGGAACATGGTAGTGTTCTCCCCCATGGCGGACACCAAGACTCCGGTGAAGTACAAACTGGGCTTGGTCCAGATGACCATGTCGTCCGACCCGGACGCCAACCTGCAACGAGCGATCGCGAAGGTGGCGGAGGCGGCCGGCGCGGGCGCGCAGGTCGTGTGCCTTCCGGAGCTCTTTCGATCGCAATACTTCGCGCAACGCGAGGATCCCGGGCTGTTCGACCTGGCCGAACCCGTGCCGGGGCCGAGCACGGAGGCGCTCGGGAAGGCCGCGAAGCGGGCCGGGGTCGTGGTGATCGCCCCCGTCTTCGAGCGCCGCGCCGCCGGTCTGTACCACAACAGCGCGGCGGTGATCGACGTCGACGGCCGCGTCGTCGGGCTCTACCGGAAGATGCACATCCCCGACGATCCGGCGTACTACGAAAAGTTCTACTTTACGCCCGGCGACCTCGGGTTCCGCGCGTTCGACACCCATGTGGGGCGGATCGGGACGCTCGTCTGCTGGGACCAGTGGTATCCCGAGGCGGCGCGCCTCACCGCCTTGCAAGGGGCCAACGTACTGTTCTATCCGACAGCGATCGGCTGGCACCCGAAGGAGAAGGCGACCCACGGGGCGGAGCAACTCGACGCCTGGCGCACCGTCCAGCGCGGTCATGCGATCGCGAACGGTTGCTACGTCGCCGCCGTGAATCGGGTGGGACACGAGCGCCCTGCGGGCACGGACGGGGACGGCATCGAGTTCTGGGGCTCGTCGTTCCTCGCCGATCCGTTCGGCGCGATCGTCGCCGAGGCACCCCGTGACCGCGAGACGATCCTGGTGGGGGAAGTCGACCTGGCGCGCATCGAAGAAGTCCGCCGTGGCTGGCCGTTTCTGCGCGACCGACGGATCGACGCCTACGCCGGCATCGGCAGCCGCTTCCTCGACGATCAGCGGTAGTGCCTCGGTCCGACACCCCGGCGGCCCTCGGCTTCCGTATGCCCGCCGAATGGGAGCCGCACCACGCCACGTGGATCGGCTGGCCGCACAACGCCAGCGATTGGCCCGGCAAGTTTGGCCCGATCCCGTGGGTGTACGGCGAAATCGTGCGCGCGCTCGTCCCAAGCGAGATCGTCCGCATCCTGGTCAACACGGCGGTGCACGAGCGCCAGGCGCGACGGCTGCTCGCGCACGTCGGCGTAGCCTCCACGCAGGTCGAGTTCTTCCGGTTCCCGACGAACCGCGGGTGGACCCGCGACTTCGGCCCGATTTTCGTACGACGTACCAAGCCGCGCTCTGAAGTCGCGATTGCGCGGTTTCGCTTCAACGCGTGGGCCAAGTATCCCGATTGGAAGAAGGACGATGGGATTGCCCCCCGGGTGGCAGCGCGACTCAAGCTGCGGGTGTTTCCAGCCCGAAGCGGCACCGGAGACGTGGTGCTCGAGGGCGGGAGCATCGACCTCAACGGACACGGAACGCTCCTGACCACGGAAGAATGCTTGCTCGATCCGAAGGTCCAGGTCCGGAATCCCGGCCTCGGGCGCACCGACCTCGAAGCGGTCTTCCGCGAGCAGCTCGGCGTGACGCATGTGTTGTGGCTCGGCAAGGGGATCGCGGGGGACGATACCCACGGTCATGTCGACGACGTGTGTCGCTTCGTCAATCCAAAGACCGTGGTGCTGTGCCGCGAGACGGACGTGCGCGACGTGAACTATCGCCCGCTCGCGGAGAACCGCGAACGGCTACAGGGCATGCGACTCGAAGACGGCACCAAGATTGACGTGATCGATCTGCCGATGCCGGCGCCCCTCTCCTTCGACGGACAACGCCTCCCCGCCAGCTACGCCAACTTCTACATCGCCAATGGGGCCGTCCTGGTGCCGACCTTCAATGACCCCAAGGACCGCGTGGCAATCGGGATTCTGGCAGAGCTGATCAAAGATCGGCCGGTGGTGGGGATACACGCGGTGGATCTGGTGTGGGGACTCGGAACGCTGCATTGTCTCACCCAACAGGAACCGGCCGTCAGCACGACCTAGGGGGCAGTCATGGCTACAGCGACCATGCAGTTCGAAGGCCTCACTGCGATCGGCCAGATTTTCGTCCGCGCCCGCGATCTCGATCGCGCCATCCGCTTCTACCGCGACACTCTCGGCATGCCCTTTCTGTTCCAGGCGCCGCCTCAAATGGCTTTCTTCCAATGTGGCAGCGTGAGCGTCATGCTCGGCGTACCAGAAAACCCGGAGCTGGACCATGCCGCCTCCACTATCTATTACCTCGTGCCCGACATCGCGGCTGCGCACACTACGCTCCGCAGCCGCGGCGTTGATTTTGTCGCCGAGCCGCATCTGGTGCACCGTGCGGCGGACTACGACCTGTGGCTGGCGGAATTCCACGACTCCGAAGGGAACATCCTGGCTCTGATGTCCCGCAAGCCACGCCAGTAGCCGGGTTGTGGCACGGGGCTTCCAGCCCTGGGTATCCTTCGACAGTTATCCCGGAGTTGCGCCCCGTGACTCTCCTCAGCCTGCATCGCAGGATCGCGATCCTCGGCTTGCTCGCCGCAGCGTGCCGGGGAGGCGGTCCGCACGTCGAGGTCCCGCCGCCCACCCCGGCCCCAGGGGACACCACGTGCGTGCTCGCCAATGGCCGGACGGTCGCTCGCGACACCGTTTCGGTCGCCGTCTCCGATCCCGTGGCGGCCGCGCACGCTCCCCTTCCCCGGAATGAAGCCGAACGGCTGGTGTTCGGGCAATTGTACGAATCGTTGATCCGGCTCGACTGCCAGGGACGCCCCCTCCCGGGGCTGGCGAAGAGCTGGGACCAGGCGTCCGGCGATCGCTGGGCGTTCACGTTGCGTGACAACGCACGATTCTGGGACGGAGCACCGGTGACGGCGCGAGACGTCCTGGCATCCTGGCGGGGACGCGATCCAGCGCTCGCGCAGAGCGCGCTCATCGTGGACGATCACACCCTGACCGTGCCGGGTGCCGGCGTCCCGTTCCAGCGGTTCGCGGATCAGGTGCTGGCAGTGACCAAAGGCGCACCCGGTGGAGGATGGCCGATCGGGACCGGTGGTTACTGGATGACGCACAGCAATCCCGCGTCGCCGGATGAGCTGGTGGCGCAGCCGATACGCCCCACGCCCGGGCGCCCCGCGCTGAAGATCGTCATGGCCGCCCCCACGGCCTCGCGCGACGCCCTCGACGCCGGCGCGGATCTGTTGGTGACGGACGACCCCGCGACGCTCGAGTACGCGCGGACGCTCTCGGGATACGCGGACCTCCCGCTCGAGTGGGGTCGCGCGTACGTGCTGCTTGCGCCGGGCCGCGACAAGGCGCTCGCCGGGGATCTGCGCCTCGAGACGTTGCGAGAGGCGGTGCGTCAGGACGCGCGCCCCGCCGAATGGACGGGCAGCGGGCGCTACTGGTTCACTGACCTCTCGAACTGCAATCTGCCCGCCGGACGCGACACCCTGGGCGCGACCGGACGGCGGCGCCGCATCGCGTACGATCAGAGCGACCGCAGTGCCGCCGATGTCGCGGCCCGCCTCGTTGGGCTCGGCGTGCTGGGGCCCGGCGCGGTCGCCGCCGGCGTGTCGGGGGCGGCGTTCGCGTCCTCGCTCCGCGCCGGCGGCGACGCGGCGTACGTGCTCGAGCTGCCGCGCCGGGTGTACGACGCGTGCCGGGCGGCGGTGGAGCTGCCCCCGTGGGCCGCCGCCGGCACCGTGGAGCCACTACTCGACGTCCGCGCGCATGCCATCGTCCGGCGCGGCCTCCCCCGGATGGCGCTCGACTGGGACGGGACCCTCCACATCGGCCCCCCATGACGTTTCGCGCCCGTCTCCTCCTCGGATTCGGCGCCGTGGTGCTCGTTCCCCTGACCGTGTTCGGGTTGCGCATTCGCGCCGAGATGGCGAACCGACTCGCCGCCGAGTACCAGCGGCGCGTGGCGGCGCTCGTCGCCGTGATCCGGGCGGACCTGGACCAGCGGAGCGGCGACATTGCCAGCCGCCTGGCCGCCTTGCGGGAAGCGTTGGCCCGAGACAATCGCTTCCGCGGGCAGGTGGTTCAAGGTGGCGACCGAACCTACGTCCTCGACTACGCCGGCGATGCCATGCGCCTTTCCGGCCTCTCTCTGCTGCAGATCCAGGACGACGCGGGGCGGATCGTGAGCTCGGGACATTTTCGCAACGAGTACGATCGGACGGATCCTGCGCTACCGCGCCTGCTGGCCACGGCGCCCGCGGGTACTGCCCTGCTCCGGGCCCGCGGGGCGGAAGGGCCGCTCCTCGCGCTGGCGCGCGTCGACTCGGTGCGGCTGGGCAGTCGCGCGTTCACCCTGGTGGGCGGGATCGCCGTGGACTCGAGCTTCCTGGCGCACCTGACTCCCGACCCCGAGCTGAAGGTGGCCGTCGTGCTCCCGGGCGACTCGTCGGCCGCGGCTGATCCGACCACGCAGGTCGTGGACAGCCTCACCGTGCCGTTCGTGGCGGGCGGCGATTCGGCAGAGTTGCAGCCCGCGCGCATAATGGTCTCGCACTCGCTCGCATCCCTGGCGGCGCTGCGTCGGGGCGTCGCGTTTTCCTTCCTCGTCGCGGTGCTCGCCACTGCCGCGATCGCGCTCGTGCTCGCCTCCTGGCTCTCGACGCGGATCAGCCGGCCGCTGACCGCGCTCGCCGCCAAGACCGCTGACGTCGACATGGACCGGTTGGACGTGGCGTTCGAGAGCGATCGCGCGGACGAGATCGGGGCGTTGAGTCGCCTGCTCGGCGCCATGACCGAGCGACTGCGCGCCGGCGCTGCCCGCCTGCGCGAGGCCGAGCGCCGGCTCGCGATGGGCGACCTCGCCCGGCAGGTGAATCACGACGTCAAGAACGGCCTGATCCCGATCCGGAACGTTTTCCGGCACTTCGTGCAGGCCGCGCGCGAAGGCCCCGAGCCGCTGGCCGCCGCGTTCCGCGACCGCCAGGCGACGGTCGAATCGAGCATCACCTACCTCGAGAATCTCGCGAGCAACTATGCGCGCCTGTATCCGCACCCGGCCGGCGAGGCGTGCGACCTGAACGCCGTTGTGCGAGAGACGATCGGCCGCATGGGCGACACCGGCCGGGCGGAGATACGCCTCGAGTTGATGGAAGGGTTGCCGCCGGTCCGCGCCGATGTGCTCGCCCTTCGGCGCATCCTCGAGAATCTCATCGGCAATGCGATCGATAGTCTCGTGGACCGGCCCGGCAGCGTCCGCGTCTCCACCGATCGCGGCGCACCCGGCAACGGCACACCCCCGGTCCGCGTCATTGTCGCCGACACGGGCCGGGGCATGACGCAGGATGAGCTGAATCGCGCATTCGACGACTTCTATACCACCAAGCCGGGAGGGACGGGACTGGGTCTGTCCATCGTGCGGCGGCTGGTGCTCGACGCCAGCGGCTCGCTCCGCGTGGAGACGCAGCCCGGAGCAGGCAGTACGTTCATCGTCGAGCTGCCCGGGGTGAAGGCATGAACACCGTTCTGGTCGTCGACGACGTGGTCGCCATGGCCGATCAATACGCGTACGACCTGAAGCGCGTCGGTGGCTACGAAACGCTCGTCGCACACGGCGGGCAGGCGGCGCTCGACGCGTTGGAGCGCGAGGCCGTGGATTGCGTCATCCTCGACCTCGAAATGCCCGGCATGGATGGCTTCGAAGTGCTGCGCGCCATGGCGCGGCGCGGCCTGAAGGCGCCCGTGATCGTGTACACGGGTACGGGGAACTACGACCGCTGCACCGAGGCGATCCGGCTTGGCGCCCAGAGCTTCATCGACAAGGCAGAGCCGATGGAGCGCGTGGTACAGGAGGTCGAGCACGCGCTCGAACGCCAGCGCCTCGCGGCACAGCTGACGGCACTGCGCGGTCGACTCGAGCTCGAGGCGCCACTGGTCGGTGCGAGTGGCGCGATGCAACAGCTCAAGGACGCGATCGGGCGCGTGGCGAAAATTCCGAGCCCCGTGCTGATCGTGGGCGAGAGCGGATCGGGCAAGGAGCTCGTCGCCCGGGCGCTACACCGCCTCGGCCCGCACCCCACCGGGCCGTTCATCGCGCTCAACGCGGCGGCGCTGCCGGAGAACCTGGTGGAAGACGAGCTGTTCGGTCACGAGCGCGGCGCCTTCACCGGAGCGGGCGCCCTGCGCAAGGGCGCCTTCGAGGCTGCCGCCGGCGGAACCGTCTTTCTGGACGAGATCGGCGAGCTTCCGCTCGCCGCCCAGGCGAAGCTGCTGCGGGTGATCGAGCAACGGCAGGTCACGCGGCTCGGCGGCAACCGTACCGTGCCCGTTCTAGCGCGTGTCCTCGCCGCTACCAACCGGGATCTCGAAGCGGAGGTAAAGGCCGGACGGTTCCGCGAGGATGTCTACTACCGCCTGAACGTTCACACGCTCCGCGTGCCGCCCTTGCGCGAGCGCCGGTCCGACGTCCCCGCACTCGTCGAGCACCTGTTGGCCGCCACCTGCGCGTACTTCGGGACGCGCCCCAAGACAATCGAGTCGGCTGCGATCGAGTGTCTGATGCGGTACGATTGGACTCGCAACAACGTCCGCGAGCTGCGGAACGTCGTCGAGCGGATGATCATCGCCGTGGACGGCGACACGATCGGCATCGACGACGTTCCTGGCGAGATTCGACAAGACGCCGGGCGTCGGCGAGCAGACTCGGACACGGTCCCGAGCACGTTTCATGATCTCAAGACCGAGGCCGAACGGGAGATCATCGTCACGGCGCTGGAGCATAACGACTGGCACATCACCCGGACGGCGCAGGCACTCGGCCTCGCGGATCATGCCAGCCTTCTGAAGATCATGCGGCGGCATAACATCAGCCGGGACGCCAGTCGCAAGTAACTCGCGGCTCGGCCGAGTCGCGGCTCTCAGCCGCGGACGTGTCCGTCCGAACACCTGCCCACTCGAAATCAGTGTCCTCCGCGACACGCGAGCCGGGAGCTCATCACGTAACTCCATATCTGACAACGGATGATGGACGACTGACCGCTGGCCCTCCTCCTGCCTTACCCGGGGGCGTTACTGCCATTCGACCAATCACAAGGAGGACTCCATGCGGAAGGCGACACTTATTCCCTGCCTCATCGCCGCGCTCGTCGCGAGCGCATGCGGTGACAAACGGCCCAAGACGGGCGATGCCAACGCGGCAGAGGTGACGACTTCGACCCCCACCAGCCCCGTCAACCCGGGTCCGGTGTCGTTCGAAAGCGCGAACACCGCTTTCACAGAGAAGCGTTACGCCGAGGCGGTGCGGCTCTTCACCACCTACACGACCGATAAGCCCGGCGACGTGTGGGGTCAGTACATGCTCGGCCTCTCCGCCTGGCGGACGGGCGACCGCGACGGCGCGGTGGATGCGTTCAAGCGGGCGCTCGCGATCGACTCGAACCACGTCAAGAGCCATCTCAACCTCAGCCGGGTGCTGGTCGAGCTGGGCAAGGCGCAGGAGGCGCTCCCCCACGTCGAAGCCACGCTCGCCATCGACTCCACGTCGGGTGAGGGATATCGGATCCTCGGCCGCGTGAAGGACGAGCTGGGAGACACAACGGGAGCGGTCGACGCGTTCAAGCGCGCGATCGTGCTGGACGAGCGTGACGTCTGGTCGATGAACAACCTGGCGTCGGCGTCGATCACCCAGCACAAGTATGCGGACGCGCTCGGCCCGCTCGCGCGGGCGATCGAGATCGACTCGACGGTCGCGACGTTCCACAACAATCTCGGGTTTGCGCTCGAGAAGGGCGGCTACATCACGCAGGCGGTCGACGAGTATCGCGCGGCGCTGGCGATCGACCCGACCTATCAGAAGGCGTCGCGCAACTTGGCCCGCGTCGAAGGTGTGCCGAAGGACTCTACGGCGGCGCCGGCGGAGTTGGGCAAGCTGTCGCGGAGCTTCTTGGAACAAGTGCAGAGCTGGCATTGATCGTCCCGTAAAGACGGGCACTCATGTAGGGGCGCAGCATGCTGCGCCCCTACATCATATTCCCCCATAGCCCTACGCGATCCCCAGGTCCCGGCCGAGGGCGAGGATATCGTCTCGGATCCCCTTTCGCTCGGCCAGCAGCCGCAGGAATGCCCACCGCCGGAACGCAAACAGCGCGAGCGCGCGCGCTCCACCAACAATGCGATCGAGCCGCTCGAAAAAGATCAGTGCCGCATACCCGGTGAGTGGCTCGATCGCCAGCGCGAGCAGCGCCGGCTCCACACCCCGCGAAAGCCACACGGCCGCTGCTACGGCCGCCCAGGTAAGAGGAAACAGCAGCATCGCGGCGAGCACCTTGATGCTGGCAAGGGACTCCTCGGCGCCCTTCGCCATGCCCGTCGCGACGAACCCCGCCGCCCGGTACGCCGGGTAGTGCGTGATTACGCCCACCAGCGCCGCCGGTAGGAGGATCAACAGCACAAGAACCGCTTTCGCGACGTATTGGAGCACACGGTCGAGCGCGAACCGACGAGGTGTCAGCTGGCGCGGGTCGAGCCCCGCCGCCGCGAGCGCCGCCTGGTAACGATCGATGCGACTCGCCAGGGCGGCGAATCGCTCCGGCCACTGCATGCGGGCGACTTCGTATCCCGCGAGCAACCGGCGCCGCAGCATCAACTCCTCGGTCAGCGACGGGGGCGATGTCGGTACGTCGTCTGCCGCGCTGACGATGCGCTGCGCCCGATCGACCAAGGCGTGCGCTTCCCCCTCCTCGGCCTGGAGCGTGACCGCGGCCAGCGCCCGCTCGATCCGTGTCGTCAGCTCGCGCACCGGTCCGAGGGGCGGCTCCTCGCCCGGCTCGAGCCGCACCGTGTCCACCGCAAATGGGTCGCCGAAGTGCAGTAGCGCGGCGCTCCGAAAGACGCGCTTCGCGCGGTAGTACAGGCCGGCGGGGACGATCTGGATCGGCACCGCGCCCGGCAGGGCGGCCGCTGCGCCGAGCGCGATACGGGCAGCGCCGGTCTTGAGGGGCCGGAGCTTCGGATCGGAATGCGATGTGCCCTCGGGGAAGATGGCGATGGCCCCCCCGCGCGCCAGCACCGCGCGTGTCGCGTCGAACGTCTCGCGGTTCTGCGACGGGTCGGACCCGGCATCCTGACGCCGGTGCACGGGAATCGCCTCGAACGCGCGACAGAAAAACCCGATGACGGGCATGCGGAAGAGTGGCGCCTTCGCGAGAAACGACACGCGCCGCGGCGCCAGGCACAGCATGAAGGCGGGATCAATGAGCCCGCTGGGGTGATTGAGCACGAAGATCACGGGGCCGCGCGGCGGCACCTGTTCGAGGCCGGAGACTTCGATGCGGCGAAAGAAGATGCGCAACATCAGGCCGAACAGCGCCCGGAAGAGCGCTCTCACGGGGAGGGCTCGACGCCGGCACTCCGCGCGCCGCGCCAGGCGGCGTAGGTCCAGATGATCCCGCCCACCAGCACCGCGAGCGGAATGATCAAGACGGCCTCACCAAGGGAGCGGGCATCCGAGATGACGCCGACGAGAGACGGTGACGGAACATCACCCAGGATATGGATCGTGAAGATGCTCAGCGCTACCGCCGTCGCCCGCATGTGCGGGGAGACCAGGTTGACGATGGTCGAGTTGATGGGGCCCGTGGAGGCGAACAGGCACAGTTCCGCCGCAACGATCGCCGTCCAATACACCGCGGGCCGCGGCGCCGCGAGGGCGACGAGCGTGAGCGGCGCGGCGACCAGCGTCGCCACGCCCGAGACCCAGAGGTACGCTTGCCGCGAGCGGCGGAGGAAATAGTCGCCAACCCAGCCTCCGGCGTACGTCCCGAGGAATCCCGTGATCACCACAATCGCGCCGAACTGCACGGTCGCCTGCGCTTTGGGAATCCCACGAGTGCGCTCGAGGAAAGAGGGCGTCCAGAACGCCAGCGCGCCGATCGCGAACGTGTAGGCCGCATAGCCGAGGACGGTGAGGAGGTAGGGACGGTTGCGCAGCAGGGCGGCATAGGCGGCAAGGGCGGCACGGCCTAGGGTGACAGAATGGGGCCCAGGGGCGGCAGCGTCAGGATCCTGCGCGCCGCGCGGCGGATCGTACAGCCGCAGGGCGAGCGCCGCCAACACCAGTCCCGGCACGCCGGCGACGAAGAACGCCTCGCGCCACCCGAAATAGCGATCCACCAGCCCCCCAACCACGTAGCCCAGCGCCGACCCCACGGGTATGGCGGCGAAGAAGATCGCAAACACGCGACCCCGTCGCTCGCGGGGGAAGTAATCGGCCAGGAGCGCGGGCGAGATCGTGCCGTAGGCGGCCTCGCCGACTCCGACGGTGGCCCGCGCGGCGAAGAGCGACGCATAGCTTCGGGCGAAGCCCGCGAGCGCCGTCGCCACGCTCCAGATCGCGACGCCGAGCCCGAGCAGCCGCGTCCGGGACCGAGCGTCGCCGAGCGACCCGAATAGGGGCGCCGCGGCCATGTACACGATGATGAAGCCCGTCATCAGCGACCCGAGCTGCGTGTCCGAGAGCTGCAGCTCGGAGTGCTTCATGCTTTCGGCCAGCGCGGCGACGATCCACCGGTCCAGGTAGTTGAACAGGTTGATCAGCGTCAGGACGGCGAGCGCCCTCCGGGCTACAGATGCGCCTTCAACCAAGCGGTGAAGAGCCCGTACAGGTTCTCGCGCGTCGTGCCGCCGGCGATCGCGTGGGTCTTGTTGGGATAGATCCGCATGTCGAACTGCTTGTTCGCGCGCTCGAGTCGCTCCACCAACCGCACGCTGTTCTGGAAATGCACGTTGTCGTCGCCGGTCCCGTGCACCAGCAAGAAGCTACCCTTCAGACTGTCGGCGTACGCGAGCGGCCCGCTCTGGTCGTAGCCCGCCGCGTTTTCCTGCGGCGTGCGCATGTAGCGCTCGGTGTAGATCGTGTCGTAGAACCGCCAGTCGGTGACGGGCGCGACGGCGATCGCGGCCTTGAACACCCCCGCGCCGCGGAACATGCTGAGCGAGCTCATGTACCCGCCGTAGCTCCAGCCCCAGATGCCGATGCGATCGGGGTCCACGAAGGCTTGCCGGGAGAACCAGCGCGCCGCGGCGATTTGGTCGGCGGCTTCGTAGTGCCCGAGGCGGAGATAGGTCATCTTCATGAACTTCGCGCCGCGACCGCCGGTGCCCCGGTTGTCCACGCTGGCGACGAGGTAGCCATCCTGCGCGAGCATCTGGTGCCACAGGTAGTTCGGACCACCCCAGCTGTCGGTCACGGTCTGCGACCCCGGTCCACCGTACACGTTCATCAGGAGGGGATAGCGTCGCGTCGGTGTGAACCCTTTCGGCTTGATCAACCAGGCGTTCAGGTCCACCCCGTCGGGCGTCCGCACGACGATGAACTCGGGGCGGTTGAAGCCGAGCGCCGCGATCTTGTCACGCAGCTTCGCGTTGTCCGCGACCGGGCGAACCAACCGGCCGTCCGCGCGCCGCAGCGTCTGCACGGGAGGGATCCCCGCGCGGGAGTAGGTATCGACGTACAGGGCGAACGTCGGGGCGAAATCGGCGCTGTGGGTTCCGGAGTCGGTCGACAGACGCGTCAGGCCCTTGCCGTCGAGCCCCACCCGAAGCACGTGCCGCTCGAGCGGTCCCGGAGTCGCACCGCTGAAATAGAGGACGTGATTCGCCTCGTCCACGCCGTACACTTCCCCCACATCCCATCCGGCCGGTGTCACGCGCCGCACCAGGGTGCCCGACCGATCGAACAGGTACACCTGGTCGTACCCTTCCCGCTCCGAGACGAACAGGAACTGCTTGCCCCCGTCGATCCAGCGAGGCTGGTTCGCGTCGACCCACGCCGAATCGGTATCGGTCATGACGAGGCGGGACCCGCCCGTGCGCGCATCCGCGAGCAACAGATCGAGCCGGTTCTGGTGCCGGTTGAGACGGGTGAGCCACAGCGAATCGGGAGCGCCGGCGAAATCCATCGCCGCGATGTAAATGTCCTTCTCGGGGCCCAGGTCCATCCAGGTCGTTCGCCCCGTCGCGACCTCAACGGTCCCGATCTTCACCTCCGAGTTGGGCGAGCCCGCCTTGGGATAGCGGACGGGGACGAGCGCGGGATAGAGCGAGTCCTGGTCGACCAGATAGAACGGCCGGATCGCGGACTGATCGACTCGCCAGAATGCGATCCGCATGCCGTCGGGGCTCCAGCGAAAGGCGTCGCGTAGGTCGAGCTCTTCCTCGTACACCCAGTCGGAAGTGCCGTTGATGACGTTGTCGCCTCCGTCCGTCGTGAGCGCCGTCTCCGTCCCGCTCGCGAGGTCGGTCACGTAGATGTTGTTGTCACGTACGAAGGCCACACGGCGCGCGTCGGGTGAGAACTTGGCGAACTGTTGATAGCCGGCCTTCGTACTGACCGGAATCAGCCGGCGGGCGGTGAAGTCCCACACGAAGAAGGTGCCCTTGGTGTTCTGTCGCCACACGCGAGCCGAGTTGGTGAAGATGAGCAGCTTCGTGCCGTCGCCCGAGAAGCGGTACTCTTCGATCGCAATCGGCTTGCGGGCACCGGACGCGGTCAGATCCGCGCCGCGCAGCACCAGCTGCCTCGCGCCGCTGAGCGCGTCGACACGGTACAGGTCCGTGCTGCCGGACGCGTCCGGCTCGACGGTCGTGTACGCCTTGCCGTCCTTCATCCATGCAAGGTCGACGAGATCGCTCGCGAAATCGGGCGAGCTCCAGATGGCGTGGACCGTCAGCGGGAGCGGCGGCGAGGGGGCGGGAACGCTTTGCGCGGCAAGTGATCCCGCGAAGACGAAGACACAGGCCAGCCTCGAAACCATGATGGCCACCGGAGGTGTTGAGGATGTCCCAAACTTAGCCCCCGATGGCCATTTGGCCACGACTCCCTGATTCGGGCCGCATGACGTGTGAGGGCCCTCACGTGTGGTCACGACACGCGCGATCTTGTTGTGCATCGATTCGGCGCACCGGGTGGCCGCTATGAGACAGGAGGAGCGATGACACAGGTGAGTCAACGCGAGCGGGCGGAAGCGTTCCGCCGGCGCCACCGGGAGGGCGGCATCCTCGTCCTCCCCAATGCCTGGGACGTCGTGACGGCGCGAGTGATCGAGCGCGCGGGGTTCGACGCGATCGCGACGTCCAGCGCGGGTGTCGCCTGGGCGCTCGGCTACGCCGACGGCGAACGCATCAGCCGCGGCGAGATGCTCGCCGTGGTGCGGCGCATCGCGTCGAGCGTCCGCGTCCCAGTCACCGCCGACATGGAGGCCGGATACGGTGCGACGCCGGAGGCGGCGGCCGAGACCGCCCGCGGCGTGATCAGCGCCGGGGCCATTGGCCTGAACCTGGAAGACGGGACGAACGACGGACGCCTGTTGGACATCCACCTGCACCAGGACCGCATCCGGGCAATGCGCGAGGCGGGCGCCACAGCGGGCGTCCCGCTGGTCATCAACGCCCGGACGGACGCCTTCGAGATCGGTAACTGGACACCGTCCGAGCGGCTCACCGCCGCCGTGCGGCGCGGCAACGCGTACCGCGCTGCCGGTGCCGACTGCCTGTTTGTGCCCCATGTGAGCGATGCGGCGACCATCGAGCGGCTCGCCCGCGAGATCGAAGGGCCCGTCAACGTCATCGCGGGACCCCCCGCCCCGCCGATCCGGGAGCTCGAGCGTCTGGGTGTGCGGCGGGCGAGCCTCGGGCCGCGCGTCGTCCAGGCGGCCCTCGGCCTGGTACGCCGCGCCGTGACGGAGTTGCGGGAGCGCGGAACCTATGATACGATGGGAGAACTGCTCATTCCGTTCGGCGAGCTGCAGGCGTTGTTGGCGCCGACCCCTTGACGGGATTTCGAACGCAATGGTATATTTATTCTAGGACGTGAATATTTAGTCCGATCTGGTTAACCCGTTTGCGTGGCCTCGACATGGTGCGGAACCGTACGCTGAACACCGTCGCGAACCTGAATCCGGCGACTCCCCCCGATGGGAGCGAGCGGCGGGCGTAAGCGTATAGATGACTGAAGCCAAATCCCCCGGCCCGCTCCCAACAGAGCGGGCCTTTCGTTTGTCGGGCTTGGGAGGAGACACGATGGCCGCAGTCGACCGATCGCCGTGGGCTCACCGGCGCACGCGCGACCTCGATCCCTGGCGGGAGCACGACGCCTGTGGCGTCGGCTTCGTGGCGCGCGCGTCCGGCGAGCCCTCCGCCGACATCGCCCGCCTCGCCCTGCAGGCCCTCGCCCGCGTGGCGCACCGCGGCGCCGCGGGGACCGACCGCTCCGGTGACGGCGCGGGGCTCCTCACTCAAATCCCGACACCGTTGTTCCATCGCGAAGCGGGGAGGCTCGGCGTCGTGCTGCAGCAGGGCCAACCCTTCGCGGTCGGGGCCTTCTTCCTGCCCCGCGAGTCGGATGCGCTGGCCCGCGCGACCGCCATCGTCGAGGACGTGTTGCGGGAAGAGGGTCTCCCGGTGCTTGGGTGGCGCGACGTGCCCCTGGACCAGGATGTGCTGGGCGCCGGCGCGCGCGCCTCCTGTCCCACGATCCGCCAGGCGATCGTCGCCGTGCCCGACGACGGGCGCGCCGATGAAGCCGCGCGGGAGCGCGCCTTGTATCTGGCGCGCCGGACCATCGAGCGCCGCGTCGCCGCTGCCGGCTCCGGCCTGGACCCGTTCTTCGTCTGCTCGCTGTCGTGTCGCACGCTGGTGTACAAGGCGCTACTGACGGGCACGCAGCTCGGCGGCTTTTTCCCCGATCTCCAGTCACCGGACTTCGCGACAGCGCTCGCGATCTTCCACCAGCGCTACTCGACCAACACAACGTCGAGCTGGCCCCTGGCGCAGCCGTTCCGCATGCTCGCCCACAACGGTGAGATCAACACGCTGTGGGGGAACCGCAATGCCATGGCGGCGCGAGAACCCGTGCTCGCCGCCCCGGTGTGGAGCGACGCCGTGGACCGCCTGACGCCCATCATCTGGGCCGAGGGCAGCGACTCGGCCAGTCTCGACAACGCACTCGAGCTGTTGGTGCGCTCCGGACGCGATCCGGTCCATGCCCTGATGATGCTGGTCCCAGAGGCCCACGAGGGTGCAGTCGAGATGGAACCCGCGCTCCGGGGCTTTTACGAGTTCCACGAGTGTCTCGTGGAGCCGTGGGACGGACCCGCGGCCCTTGCATTCTCCGATGGCGTGTTCGTCGGCTCAGCCCTCGACCGCAACGGGCTCCGCCCCTGTCGGTACAAGGTCACGCGCGACGGCCTGGTTGTCGCCGGCTCCGAGACGGGACTGGTCGATCTGGATGCCGCAGAGGTCGTAGAGAGCGGCCGGCTCGGCCCGGGCGAGATCCTGGTTGTTGACACCCGTCGCAAGGCGATCCTCCGGAACGCCGAGGCGAAGCGCGAAGTCGCCCGACGCCGCCCCTACGGCCGCTGGGCCGCTCGAGGCATTCGTCCCCTGCGGCCGACGGCGGCCGTACCCGAGGCTCCGCCGGTGACCGATAGCGAGCGCGTCGCCCAGCAGGTCGCTTTCGGCTGGAGCTTCGAGGATCTCCGTTACGTGCTCGAGCCGATGGGCGGCACCGGGCAGGACGCCGTGTGGAGTATGGGGGACGACACCCCCATCCCGCCGCTCGCCCGCGTACCGCCAAGTCTGTACGCGTACATCCGCCAGCGCTTCGCCCAGGTCACGAATCCCGCGATCGATCCCCTGAGGGAGACGCTCGTGATGTCGCTGCGGATGCACCTCGGACGCCGCGGTTCACTCCTGGTCGACCGGCCCGACGGATTGCGGCTCGTGCGGAACGAGCACCCCGTGCTGCTCCCGGAGGAGGTCGCTGCGCTCCGCAGCGGGGTGGGCGCCCAGGTCGTTACGCTCGACACCACATGCGCAGCCGCCGGAGGTCCCGATGCGCTGCGGGCGGCGCTCGACGGGCTGTGCCGGGCGGCGGGCCTGGCAGTGCACGACGGGGCGCGGATCGTGATCCTCAGCGACATCGGAGCCAACCGCGAGCGCGCACCGGTGCCGGCGCTGTTGGCGGTCGGCGCGGTGCACCAATACCTCCTCCAGGCGGGCGTGCGCACCCGCGTGGGACTGGTCGTCGAGACCGGCGACGCCTGGGACGTGCATCATTTCGCGGCGCTCATCGGCTATGGCGCGGAAGGCGTGCACCCCTGGCTCGCGGTCGAGTCCGTGAAAGCGCACGTGGCGGAAGAGGATGCCCGGACCCGGTTCCGCGCCGCCGCCGAGGCGGGTCTCCGCAAGATCCTCTCGAAGATGGGGATCTCGACGCTGTCGTCCTACTGCGGCGCCCAGATCTTCGAGGCGCTCGGGCTCGGTGCCGAAGTGATCGACCGCTGCTTCACCGGGACCGCGTCGACCATCGGCGGCATCGGCTTCACCGAGATCGCCGAGGATGTGTTGGCGAGGCAGCGAGCGGCGTATCCCCCGGTCGAGCCCGCCGCGGAGCCGGTGCTGCCCGACCACGGGCGGGTGCGCTATCGCCGGGACGGCGAAGATCACGGCTGGTCGCCCCAGCTGGTGCGGGCGATGCACTCCGCGGTCGCGGCGGACACGAAGCAAGCGTACGACACCTTCCGCGACCGGGTGGCAGCCCGCGTGCCGGCGAGCCCGCGGGATCTGCTCGCGTTCCGGGCCGGTACCCCAATCGCGCTCGAGGAGGTCGAGCCCGCGGAGGCGATCCGCCGCCGGTTTATCTCGACCGCGATGTCGCTCGGCGCTCTGTCGCCCGAGGCGCACCGCACGCTCGCCATCGGCATGAACCGGATGGGCGCCCGCTCGAACTCGGGCGAAGGCGGGGAAGACCCGGACACCTACGCCGCGCTCGCCAACGGCGACAGGGCGGACAATCGAATCAAGCAGGTCGCCTCTGGGCGATTCGGCGTCACGACGCACTATCTGGTGCGCGCCGACGAGCTGGAGATCAAGATCGCGCAGGGCTCCAAGCCCGGCGAAGGCGGCCAGCTCCCCGGGCACAAGGTGACTGCGCTGATCGCGCGGTTGCGCCACTCGGTACCGGGCGTGCCGTTGATCTCGCCGCCGCCGCATCACGACATCTATTCGATCGAGGACCTGGCGCAGCTCATCCACGATCTGAAGCAGGTCAACCCGCGTGCCCGCGTAGGCGTCAAGCTCGTCGCGGAAGCTGGTGTGGGGCGGGTCGCGGCGGGGGTCGCCAAGGCGTACGCCGACTACGTTCTGGTGTCCGGCCACAACGGCGGCACGGGGGCGTCGCCGCTCTCGTCCATCAAGCACGCCGGTTCACCCTGGGAGCTCGGGCTCGCCGAAACGCAGGCGATCCTGATCGAGAACGGCCTGCGTCACCGCATCGAGGTGCGGGTGGACGGCGGCTTCCGCACGGGACGCGACGTCGTGATCGCCGCGTTGCTGGGCGCGGAAAGTTACGGGTTCGGCAGCGCGGCTCTCGTCGCGATCGGCTGCGACATGGCACGCCAGTGTCACCTCAACTCGTGTCCGACCGGGATCGCGACGCAGCGGCCCGAGCTGCGCGCCAAGTTCAAGGGGACGCCAGAGCAGGTGGTCGCGTACTTCACGTGGATCGCCGAGGACGTGCGTCGCATCCTCGCCGAGCTGGGGTGCCGCACGATGGACGAAGCGATCGGCCGGGTGGAGCTGTTGGAGCGGGTCGATCGCCCCGAGGTGCCCCGCGCGCAGATGCTCGACCTCTCCCTGCTCCTGGTGGACCCACGCGGAGGCAGCGAGGCGCCGCGGCGCCGCACGGTGGAGCGGAACGACCGGCCAGGGCCCGAGTCCCTCGACGAAGAGATCCTGCACACGCTCGCCCCCCGGCTCGACGCCGGCCGCCCGTTCGCGGGCGTCTACGACATCGGGAACCACGACCTGACGGTGGGCGCGCGCATCGCGGGCCGGATCGCCGAGCGGGTCGGCAACACGGGTCTGCCAGCGGGCACGGTCCGCCTGCGGTTCCACGGCAGCGCGGGGCAGAGCTTCGGCTCCTTCGCCCTGCCTGGTATGCATCTGGAGCTCGAGGGCGAGGCGAACGACTACGTCGGGAAGGGTCTCACAGGGGGGGAGATCGTGATCCGGCCATTCCGCGGGAGCGCCGCGCGAGCCGATGAGCAGGTGATGCTCGGCAACACGGTTCTGTACGGCGCCACCGCGGGGAAGCTGTTCGCGGCGGGACGCGCGGGGGACCGGTTCGCGGTGCGCAACTCGGGAGCAATCGCGGTGGTCGAAGGGGTTGGCGCCCACTGCTGCGAATACATGACGGCGGGCATCGTGGTGGTGCTCGGACCGGTAGGCAGAAACTTCGCGGCCGGCATGTCGAACGGCGTCGCCTACGTGCTCGACGAGACCGAGACGTTCTCGGTGCGTTGCAACGGCGACATGGTCGCCGTCCGGCCGCTCGAGCCCTCCGACGAGGAGCCGCTGCTGGAGCTGATCCGCGAGCACTGGGGCAGGACGGGCAGCGGGAAGGCGCGCGGCGTGTTGGATTCGTGGGACCGCTATGGCCCGCTGTTCCGCAAGGTCGTCCCCCACGCGGCGCCTGCTCCCGTCGCGCCGCCCGCGGAGACGACGCCGGTGGCGGTGTAGGCGTCAGTCACGCCGCCGCAGCAGCGGCAGCTCGAGGCTGTCGCGCAGCGCCTGCCAGCTCGCCTCGATGATATTTTCGGAGCACCCCACCGTGCTCCACCGCTCGGTCCCATTGGCAGACTCGAGTAGGACGCGGGGCTTCGCCGCTGTGCCGAGGTGCTCGTCCACGATCCGCACCTTGTAGTCCACGAGCCGCACCTGCGCGAGCTCTGGGTAGTGCGGCAGCAACGCCTTGCGGACCGCGTTGTCGAGCGCGTTCACGGGCCCGGCGCCCTCAGCGGCGGTATGCATCACGTCGCCGTTCACGCGTAACTGGATCATCGCCTGCGCCGTCATGTCGCCCTCGCTGCGCCGCTCGACGATGACCGTGAAGCCGAGCAGCTCGAACGGCGGCCGATAGTCCGGTGAAGCGCGCCGTAACAGCATCTCGAACGAGCCGTCCGCCGCCTCGAACTGCAGCCCCGCGTGCTCCAGCTGTTTGATGCGCTGGAGCACCTCGGTCTCCGGGACGCCGGCCGCGAGTCCCAGCGCGTCCGCGCGCAGCCGCACGTTGTGCCGTCCCGACAGCTCGCTCACCACGACGCGCATCTCGTTGCCGACCTGGGCCGGGTCGATGTGCTGGTAGCTCTCCGCGAGCTTTGCCACGGCCGCGACGTGGATGCCACCCTTATGCGCGAACGCGCTGGCGCCCACGTACGGGGCGTGCGGATCGGGATTAGCGTTCGCAACTGCCGCGACGTAGCGCGCGAGGTCGGTCAAATGCCGCAGCTGCTCGGGGGGCAGCACGGCGACCCCGAGCTTGAGCTGGAGGTTCGCGATCAGGGGAATCAAGTCGAGGTTGCCGCAGCGCTCCCCATAGCCGTTGATCGTCCCCTGCACGTGGTCGCACCCCGCACGCACCGCCGCCAGCGCGTTCGCCACCGCAAGCCCGCCGTCGTTGTGCGGATGGATGCCGAGGGGCGTGTCGACCCGGGACCGCACTTGGCGCACGCGCTGCTCGACGACGTCGGGGAGCTCGCCACCGTTCGTGTCGCACAGCACGAGGCAGTTGGCTCCCGCCTCGGCCGCGGCGCGGAGCGTGGCAAGCGCGTAGTCCTGGTCGAGGCGATAGCCGTCGAAGAAATGCTCCGCGTCGTAGATCACCTCCCGCCCGAGGCCGCGAAAATATCCCACGCTGTCCCCGATCATCCGGAGGTTCTCGTCGCGGGTCGTCTCGAGCACCCGGTCCACGTGCAGCGTCGAGCTCTTCCCCACGAGCGTCACCACCGGCGTCTCGGCGGCCAGCAGGGCGGTAAGATTGAGGTCGTCCTCGCAGGCGCTACCCGCGCGCCGGGTCATCCCGAAGGCCGCGACCTTGGCGTGACGCAGCGGCTCCTTGCGAATCCGGCGGAAGAATTCAGCGTCCTTGGGGTTCGACCCCGGCCAGCCGCCCTCGATGTAATGGATCCCCAGGGCGTCCAGCCGTCGGGCAATTTTCACCTTATCGTCCACCGAGAGCGAAAGCCCCTCCCGCTGCGTGCCGTCCCGCAGGGTCGTGTCGTAGAGGTACAGGGTCATGGGCGCCATTCTCCCCAAAAAGCAGCGCGGCCTCTCGGGATCGAGAGGCCGCGCCGCGCATCAATCGGAGTCGAGAATCCGTCAGCCGAGTGCCGCCACGCCGCCTCTCCGGAAGAGTCGGATCGCGATGGTGCTAATCGGCAGATTCACGTGACGGAAGCTCATGCCTGGGATACTAACCGCG
>WNGO01000389.1_pt1 | contig 28433 bp, 28 predicted proteins | sample 5400511 | NCBI WGS metagenome assembly WNGO01 (sample SAMN13153380, study PRJNA577476) | soil metagenome | isolation source: 20 cm soil or saprolite under Garry oak tree replicate 2 | place: USA:California | collected 2016-06-15 | reverse complement strand
TCAGCGGATGAATAGGCTCGCGCACTAAGGGAAAGTGCTCGCTCCTTGAGGGAAAATGCTCCGTCACTGAGTGAAAATGCTCGCTCACTGGAGTCCAATCCTCGCTCGCCGGGCCCCGATCCTCGCACACTGTAGCCCAACCTTCGGTCACTCGATCCCAATCCTCGTTCACGCGAGCCCAATCCTCGGTCACTCGAGTCCAATCCTCGGTCACTCGAGCCCAATCCTCACTCACTGGAGCCCAATGCTCGCTCACCGGAGGAAATGGCTTGCTCACAGGAGGAAAAGACTCTCTCATCGGCCAGCGGAGGACGCTCTTTGTGGGACAATGGACGCTCACCGGCCACTTAAGGACGTTCATCGGGGAATAATGGACGGTGATTGGCCCTCGGAGGACGCGGACGGCCCGTCCGAAGGACGCGCACGACGCATTGAAGGACGCGCACGGCACATCGAAGGACACGCACCGGGCGTCGCAAGACGCGCATTGGCCGTCGGAGAGTGGTGATCGGCGAATTATGCCCGCTGCAACTGTCGATGGACCCTGTCGTTGGACCCTTCAGGGCTCGCGCATCAACCATCGCTCAACTCGCGCTCACACCAAAAGCACCGTAGTCTAAGGCGGGAGGGCTCCCCATGCCCAAGCTCGCTTCCGCTCTTCTCGCCGTTTGTCTGTCGGCATCCGCACTCGCCGCCCAGGCCCAGCTCGCCAATACCACCGCCTATACGACGGCAGCAGTCACCGTCCGCGCCCGACCCGATGCGCGCGCGAAGTCGGTCGCGCGACTCGCTGCGGAGTCGCCGGTGCAGGTCTCCGCCTGCGACAACGGCTGGTGTCAAATAACGGTCAACGGGATCGCCGGGTATCTGCCTCGGCTTTCCCTGTCGCAACAGCCCAACGGGTCATTCACCCAAGGTCACGGCTACACGAACTCGCAAGGCAATCGCGTACAATCGCCGATGCGCACGCCCGACAACCAGCCGCCCGCCGGCGCGACCGCGCAGTGCAGGGATGGGACGTTCAGCTTCAGTCAGTCGAGGCGCGGGACTTGCTCGCATCACGGAGGAGTGGCGAAGTGGCTGACCTGAGGGACGAAGGTCGAGGTCGTATTTAACTGTGTCCTAAAGGACCGGCTCGGCCATGCGCGCGTCCTGAAGGACGCGATGAGCCCTTTAGGGCTCGCGCCTTCGCCGAGCCGGCGCTTGAGCGCACGGATTCCTACAATGAGTCCGCTGCACCCCGTTGTGGAATCGCGTCGACGACGATAACTCCAAGTTCATGTTCGTCGGCCACTACGGCGTCAGCTTCGCGGCCAAAAAAGCCGAGCCCGCGATCCCGCTGTGGGTGCTGTTCATCGCCGTGCAGCTGCTCGACGTCCTCTGGGCGCCCTTCGTGCTCCTCGGCATCGAGAAGGTGCGCATTGTCCCCGGCTTTACGGCCTCGAATCCGCTCGATCTGTACTACATGCCGTACACGCACAGCCTCGTCGCCGCCATCGGCTGGTCGGTCGTTGCTTTTCTCGTGTATCGAGCGCTCCGGCCGGCCCCGGCGCGCGCCGCAGCCATCGTGGGCGTCGCCGTCTTTTCGCATTGGGTGCTCGACTTTCTCGTTCACCGGCCCGATCTCCCACTCTACGACAACACGGCGAAGGTGGGGCTGGGCTTGTGGAACCTGCCGGCCGTCGCGCTCGGCCTCGAGGGGCGTACGTGTTCTTCGGTCCTCCGCCGGCCAGCGACAAGGCGGCCGCCGCGACGGCGCTGATCGCGTATGCCGTATTTGCGGTGGTCATTCGGGCGCTGGAACGCCGCGCAGTCCCGTGACGGAACGAGTGATGCGACACCGTCTCGTCGTCGACAACCGGGTCTTCCTGCTCGGCCTCGACGCCCTCTACCGCAGCGCGATGAAACGCAACGAGGGGTTCGAGCTGCTGCGGTGCGCCCGAGAAGTCGCGTGGACGCTCCATATCAAGCCGGCCGATGTCCCTGTGGAAGGCTATTACGCCGAGGACGAGCACCTCACCGAGTACTTCCGCCTCCTCCGAGCGCTGCAGGAGGAGTCCAACAACCGCGTCGCCGCGGTCGAACGCCTCCCCGCATACCAGCGGCTGTATGAGGTGACGTCGTCCCCGTTATACGGGCGCCCACGCAACGAAGACAAGCTGCTGCCCGTCGGCCACGACGCGCTCTCCCGCGCGCTGCAAAAACTCGCGCCGCGCTGGACCATCCCGACCCTGACTCGAGCGGCCGAGCAGGCCGCTCGCGACATGGACGACTACTCGCTGGTAGGGCTCGCCGCGCGGACCCAGGATCCCGTCGTGCTCGCCGCGTTGCGCGAATCAGTCGTGCTGTACGCGCAGGTGATGATGCTTGGAATGGCCCTCGAGGAGCCACCGATCATTGAGTGGCGCGTCGATAAAGACCTTACCTCGCAAGCCAACCGGTTTATTGGCGCCTTCCACGCGCTCTTCCCGCAGGGCAGGCGCTTGCCCGCCGCGACGGCTGAGAACGCGGCAACGTATTGGGGCGCCTGTGACGAAAAGGCGATCGTGGGTCGCTGTGTGCGGGTCGGGTACGACGACACGCGCAATCCGGTGATGCATTACCACTGGGGGATCAACAAGTCGCAGGGACCGCTCGAAGTTGAAGAGTTCTGGGCTCCCGAGATCTGGACGACGGCGCGATATCGTCAGGAGCGGGCGTACCAGACCCCAGTCCAGAACGCCCAGCTTGAAGGCCTCGACGGCCTGCACGACCTGAATCTCTAGCCGGCGCTCGGCCACTACCGTCCTGAAGGACTGTGTCGAAGCTCACCAGCACGCCTCCCGATCTGAGGCGATATTTCACGCTGTAGACGAACCGGTCGCCCTAGCCGACAGGGGGCACCGTCATGCGCACACTGCGAATCTCCATGGCCGCACTGCTGCTCGCATCCTCGGCGTACGCGCAACGTGCGTCACGTCCGGCGTCGACTGATCCGTGGGAAGTCACCGAGCTGACCAACCGACCATCGCTGACATTGGAGCTTCCCGCGCTCAACACCGTGCGGGCGGCGCGGGCGGCCGCCTTCGAGGTGCGCCCCGTCCTCCTCGTGCGGTGCCAGGACAAGGAACTCGACGTATTCGTGGCGACGGGATCGGTCCTGGAGTCGGACGACAACGTCATGACGCCGGTGCGCATCCAGTGGGGCGGCGCGGCCCAGGCGGAAAGCCGATGGAGTCGCTCGACGGATTCGACGTCGGCGTTCGCGCCTGACCCACGAGCGCTGTTACGGCAACTCGTGTCCAACCCGGACCTGCGGCTCGAGATCCGTCCGTCGGGGAAATCGGCACAGCTCATCCGGTTCAACGCCCGTGGACTCGAGCGGCACATGGCGCAGGTTGATGCGGCGTGTCCGCCTGGCGGGAACGGGGATGGGCGGGGCGCCGATCAAGTCTACGCGGAGGCCGCCGTCGATGAACCCGCGGCGATCGTGTCCGCGCCGCCACTCGAATACCCGCCCATCCTACGGCGGGCCGGACTGCAAGGACGCGTGACAGTGCAGGCCGTCATCGACACCCTCGGCCGTGCGGAACCCGCCTCGCTGAAGGTCATCGCGCGACCCAATACCGCGTTCGACCAGTCGGCGCGCGCCTTCGTCCTGCATGCCGTGTTTCGACCAGCACGCGTCAAGGGACGGGCGGTGCGCGTTCTGATTAGAGTGCCGGTCGATTACAGGATCGAGTGAAGGCTTCGCCGAGCCGGCGCGTCAGGGCACGGATAACCCAGCCGATCGCCCTCCGTTCTATCCGTGCCCTAAAGGGCCGGCTCGGCCACGGCGCGCGTCCTGAAGGACGCCGCGTGCGTTCGTTTGGTTGGGAGCCCCCGCTGTCGTTCGGTATCCTCGGCGCGTGCCGTTCCGCTTCTACGCCCATCTCTCGTGGACGACCTGGGCTCGCCTCCCCCTTATCGACGAGCGGGTTGCCCATTTCCTCGGTCCGTTCCTGCTCGCCGAGGCAAAACGGCACGGCGCACGCGTCGTTGAGATCGGGGTCGTGAGTGACCACGTTCACCTGCTCCTAGAGCTTCCTCCCGTCTATGACGCGCCCCGGCTGGTCCAGGGCCTCAAGGGGGCGAGCGCCCGACTCGCGAATCGCGACGGCCACGCCTCCCGCGGAGGACTTCGCTGGGAAAAGGGCTACGACTTGCGGTCAGTGGGGATCCGGCAGCTGGCGGGTGTCACGGCATATGTTCGCGACCAGGAACTGAAGCACGGGCCGCCGGGCACCAAGAAACGGTGAGCCCTTCAGGGCTCGCGCCTTCGCCGAGCCGGCGCTTCAGCGCACGGATCATATCTCAATTACACGATTCCAATCTCTCCTCGAGATCTGATCATCCAAGCCGTCGTTTTATCCGTGCCCTAAAGGGCCGGCTCGGCCACTTCGCGCGTCCTGAAGGACGCCGAAGCCCTTCAGGGCTCGCGTCCTCGCCGAGCCGGCGCTTCAGCGCACGGATAACACACAACCAACCCTTCTTCTCTATTCCGGATCGCGGACCGCGAGTCGCGCGCGCTCGATATTGGCGCTAACTCTGAGGCTTCCCGCTCGCGAGGCATTCATGACAGCACCAATGCCCGACGACTTCCCGTGGTCGGCGAATGCCCGCAGGCTCAAAAACTGGTTCGCCGCGTATCTCCTGACGTTGTCGGCGGGACTGTACCTGGCGGTCAACTCGGACTTCAATAATCCTGTTGGGCTGATCCTGATCTTCGGCTCCCTCATCCCGTATATCACCTGCGTTGTGTTCGCGTACCAAGTGCAGCGTGTCCTGAATGACGCAAAGCTCTACAAAGGCGGCGCCTGGCAAATCATCGCGGGCGCCTTGCTGCTCAACCCGTTCCTGCTCGGCTTCCTGATCCCCGCGTCCGTGCTGTGGACGACGCGCCGCATCGAGCGGCGGATTCGGGAAGGGAAGCTCGAGTACCCGAGCGTCCCGCTTCGTCAATGAAGTAGAGCAACGCAAAAAGGCTACTGCGCGGCGTTCCCCTGCGACGCGTTCGCCAGGTCCGTGACCACCGCGCCGAGCTTCTGCAGCTTGGCCCGGTCGCTCGAGGTCGCGGCATCCTGCGCCAACGCCGTCCCGAGCTGCGTCAACGTCGTACGCCGCGCGTCACCCCTTTGCTTCTCGGCGCGGCCGAGCTCCTGCCGCACCGCCTTCAGCCGCTCGGCGGAGAGCCCGCTCGAACGCTCGAGCTGATCGACGTACGCGCGCGCGACGACAAAACTCGCCGGCCACGTGAGCTTGGGCTGATCCTGCGTGTTGAAGTAATCGAGGTGTACGAGCTTCGCGGCGTCGATCTCGTTGCGCGACAACAGGCCGCTGGGCACGAGCTCGAGCACGTCGAGCCCGCGCGCGATTTCGGAGCTGTAGATGTGGCCGTTGTACCAATACGCCGACCACGTGCCGGCGTCGCCCGGCTTGGTGCCGTCGATCGGGCCGCGGTCGAAGAACGCGATCTCCTTGGGATGCGCGGGATCGGTCCAATCGAACACCGAGATCCCGCCCTGATACCAGGACTGCACCATGATGTCGCGGCCCGGCACCGGAATGAGCGAGCCGTTGTGCGCGACGCAGTTCTCGAACGGCGTCTGCGGCGCGAGCATCTTGTAGTAGCTCTGGAACTGCATCTGGCCGTTGGTCAGCGTGAAGATCGCGTCGGCGCCCCACTCGGGCTTGTCGAACGAGCGGCACTTCGGCTGGCCGCCGCCGCCCCACTCATCCGAGAACAAGAGCTTCGTCCCGTCGTTGTTGAACGTCGCGGAGTGCCAGTAGGAGAAGTTGGAGTCGGCCGCGGCGCCGATGCGGCGCGGATGCGCGGCATCATGAATGTCGAGCAGCAGGCCATACCCGCCGCACGCGCCGCCCGCCAGGCCGATCGCCGGATACACCGTGATGTCGTGGCATTGGTTCGGACCGGTCCGCGGCCGGTTGAGATTGAAGCGGCGGTCGAGGATGCCCTGAATGTTGCTCCGCAGCGCCTGGCTGTCGGCCGCGGTCGGCGCCCCAGTGCCGCCGCGCGCCTTCACAAGGCTGTCGAGCAGCGGCGCGGTGAACCGCGGGCCCAGCGGCCGCTCCATCCCGAACAGCTGGACGACGTAGCCGCCTGCCGCGCGCGCCGAATCCGCCAGGCGCTTTGCTTCGACGATATCCTGCGGCGCCTCGCTGTGCGTCGCCGGCGCGGCGAGCGAATCGAAAATGCGCGGCGAGCTCACGATCGCGGCCGTCTGCGGCGCGGCGAGCGGCACCTTGATTACTTCGATCCGGAACAGCGAGCTGTTCGGATTCGAATCGGGCGACTGCCGCACACAGCCCGGCAGCTCCGTGGGCGAGCGGACCGGCGCCGAGCCCGACACGTAGACGTAGACGTTCGCCGAATCGTTGGGATCGATCACGACCGTGTGCGTATGCGAGCCGCGGCAGGTCTGCACGTTCGCGATGTATTTGGGATTCGTGATGTCGGTGATGTCGAAGATCCGAATGCCGCGCAGGCGCGCCGTCGAGACCGAGTCGTGCACGCCTTCACCAGTGCAGTCGAGCCGGCCGCCCGTTCCTTCGCCCGAGACGAACAGGAGATTGCGGTATACGGAGACGTCGCTCTGCGAGGCGGGGCAGTAATACGCCTTCTTCAGCGTCGGATGCGCGGGCGTCGTGATGTCCCAGACCTGGTAGCCGTCGTAATTGCCCTGAATCACATAGTTCTTATAGAAGGCGAGGTCGGAATTCGTCGAGCTGTCGAACGGCGACGGCGACGGGTTGTTCGAGAGGAGCCGCATGTTCCACAGCGCCTGGCCCGCGTCGTACCGTCCGGGCTTCAGGCCCACGCGCGGATCGGGCGACGGGGCGACGGTCGAATTGTTGCCCCCACCCGTCCCACCGCCCGAAGCGCAGGCGGCGAGCGACCCGACGGCCACCAAAGACAGCAACGTGTGCGAGAGTCTCATCGGCAATTCCTATTTGGGGGTGGTTGATCCGAATAATTCGACGGCGAGCATCCGCTGCATCCGCTCGATCTCGGTCGTCTGATCGGCGAACACGCCGCTCGCGATCTTGTAGACCGGGTTCTCTTCGCCGGCGCCGCCGGCGAACAGATCATTGACCATCGTGATGGCGCCCTGGTGATGCTGAATCATGAACTGCAGGAACAGCGCGTCGAAGTCGGTGCCGCGCGCCCGATCGAGCTGCGCGAGCTGCCCGGCCGACAGCATCCCCGGCATCATGTGCGCGTCCATCTCCGGCATCATGGCGTGCGCGGAGTCGGGGTGTGGCACGGCTTCGTGCCGGTCGGCGAGCCAGCGCGATAGCAGGTTGATCTCGTCCACCTGACTCGCGACGATGCGATCGCACAGCGTCTGCACCGACGGGCTCGCGCCGTGCGCCCTCGCCCAGCCCGCGATGAGAATCGCCTGCGCGTGGTGGTAGATCATGCCCGACATGAAATCCACGTCGGAGCCCGTGTACCCGCGGCGGTCGGGAGGAGCCTGGGCTACGGCCGGCGAGGTACCTGCGGCGAGCGCGGCCGTTAATATCCAGGGGATGAAGCGCGTCATGCTCTCGGATTCTACCACGTCTGCCGACTAGTGCAACGTCAGCGTTTCGAATAGGAGGTCTCCATGTTCCGTGCTCGCCTTTACCTGGCCATCGTCTTCACCGTTGCTGCCTGCCAGGATGCCGCCAACGTCACCGCGCCGCCCGAGGCAGACCGCGGCGGAATGGCCGGCGCGATCGTGCCGGCCGGCGGATCAATCCAATCCGCAATTGATGCCGCGGCCCCGGGCGCCGTCATTCAGATCAGCGCGGGCACCTACCACGAAGCGCTCACCGTCGCCAAGCCCCGCATCACACTCGTCGGCCGCGGCACGGTCATAATCGAAAACCCGGGCGATGCCGAGAACGGCATCACCGTAGCGGACGCCGGCGACGGTTTCGCCCTTGTCAATGTCACCGTCCGCAGTTTCGAAGAGAACGGCGTCTTGCTCGACCACGTGGACGGCTTCCTGCTGTCGCACGTGCGCGCCGACAACAACGGCGAGTACGGACTGTTTCCCGTGTTCTCCTCGCACGGCGCGATCGTGAATTGTGTCGCGCGCGGCCACCGCGACACGGGGATTTACGTCGGCCAGTCCCGGTACGTCGCGCTGCTCGGCAATGTCGCCTCTGGAAACGTGAACGGGCTCGAGATCGAGAACTCCTCCCACATCGTGGCCGAGGGGAACGAAGCGTTCGACAATGTCGCGGGAATTCTGGTCGTGCTGCTGCCGGGACTCGACGTCAAGACATCCGCGACGATTCTCGTGGCGCGGAACCGGGTGCACGACAACAATCACGTCAACTTCGCAACGCCGGGCGAGATCGAGTCGTTTGTGCCGAGCGGCGCGGGGATTCTGGTCGTGGGCACCGATCGCACCAGCGTCGTCGGCAACATCGTCACTGGGAATCAGTTCACCGGCATCGCGGTCGGCAGCACGCTGCTGCTTGGGGCACTCGCGGGACTGCCGCCCGAGGCATTTGCCGACATCGAGCCGAATCCCGATGGCGCGCGGATCCTGCGCAACACCGTCACCGGGAACGGCGGCACGTCGCCGATTCCGTTCCTGCCTGCGGTGGACCTGTTGTGGGATGGCTCGGGCATCGGGAACTGCTGGCGCGGGAACACGTATGCGACGAGTGCACCGGATCCGCTGCCCGCATGCTCGTAACGGCGCTGCAGCGCGCCGACTATGACTTTTGGCGCCGAGGGGGGGGGGCCTACCCAACGGCTGTCTCCCTGAGCATTTGTATAGAGACTCGAGCCAGCGTAGGCCTCCATGCGTAGCGTCATCGCCGCCGCCCTTCTCGCGCTCCTCGCCTGTAGCGACGCCGTCGCGCCCGTCATCGTCGGCGCGCCATACCAGCTCCGGGTGGTCAACGGTCAACCGCTTCCCTGGAGTACGCCGCCCTCCGACAGCCAATACATCCCGATGACCATCACCGACGGATCGGTGACGTTTCTGGACGACTCGAAGGCACAGCGCCAGGAAAGCGCCGGCCGCTGGGTGCTGAATCCGAATGGAGACTCGGTGTGGCTTGGGTACGACTGGATGCAAATCGCTTTCTACAAGCGCGGCGCGTCCTCGATCGTGCTGACCTATCCCGGCTACATCCAAGGCGCGATCGGTCCGTCGCATCCGGCGGAAACGTTGTACGTGACGCGCGGCGGCGCGCTCACGCTGCGCGAAACGGGCCTGGTCTGGCCACTCGACAGCATCATTCGGGTGTACTGCTCGACGCTGCACTGCTAGGGATACTCCGCCAATCGGATTTGTGCTTCTCGCGGATCGGGGCTAGCTCTAACGCACTCGCCCGAACCGGAGAAACCCATGAGCGCCCGATCACTGCTTTTCGCCACCGTCATTCTTGTCGTTACGCCACTCATCGCCCGCGCCCAGGTCCCGCCCGACCTCCGCGCCGCGTCGCACGCCCGCATGGTCGCGATTACGCAGGCCGACGCGGCGACGTGGGACCGGCTCACCAGCGACAGCTTCACCGTCTTTGGGGTCGATAACCACGTGATGACGAAGGCTCAGCGCCTCGCCGGCCTCAAGCAGCAGACCCCCGTCGCCCCGCGCACGCCGTCGTACGAGCACTTTCAGCGGGCGGGGACCGCGTTCGTGCATCGCTACCAAATCGACAACCTGATGATCCACGAGGTCTGGGCGAAGGAGCGCGGTGCGTGGCGCGTCGCCAGCATCCAGGTGACGGTCGTCGAGCCGGACTCCGCCGTCGTGCGGCAGGCGATCGACAGCAGCAACGCTCGCTATCTCGCCGCCTTCCAGCGCGGCGACGCCGCTGAAGTCGCCGCACACTACACCGATGATGCCGTCGTCATGGCGCCGAACATGCCCGCCTGGCAGGGACGCGCGGGGATTGCCCAAGGCCTCACCGGTTTCCTCGCGCAGTTCAGCGTTCTAGCCGCGCGACTCGTGACCCAGGACGTCATCATCACTGGGTATTATGCGATCGAGCGGGGCGCGTACGCGTGGACGCTGCATCCCAAGGTGGGGACGGGGGCCGACATCGTCGATGCCGGCAAGTACCTGACGGTGTGGGAGCGGCAACCCGACGGATCGTGGAAGATCTCGCGCGACATCAACAACTCCGATCGCCCCGGCCCGATGTGAAGACGCTAACCATCGCCTTGCTGCTCGCCCTCGCGATCCCCGCCTGCCGCCCCGGAACGGTCGCCGCCTCCGCAATCGATCGCGCTGCAGTCGATGCCGCGCTCGAGCAGTACCGTCAGGCATGGCTCCAGGGCGATACGGCCATGGCGCTCGGGCTGATCTCGCGTGACGTGCAGTTTCTGTTCCCGGGCGAACCGGACATGCGCAGCGACGCCGTCCACGCGCTCTTTATCAGCGAAATGGCGACCTACCGCATTCCGACGCTCAACCTCAAGCGCGCCGACTTCTTCGTCGCGGGCGATCACGCCGTCGACATCGGGACGTACGAGGAGATTCAGGTTCCGAAGACCGGTGCGCCCATACACGGCACCGGTCGCTACATGACCGTGTGGCGGCGCGAACCCGGCGGCTGGCGCATCTGGCGCTTCATGATCAACGAGCTTCCCAAGTGACCCGCTCTAAAGGGTTGTTTCGGGTTGAAGTAGTGGCGCCTCGTCTCCTTTGGCGCTAGCCTAGCATCACCTTTCAGTTACCGGAGCCGTCATGCACGCCCTACGCTCATCGCACTTGCTCGTCACTGCCGCTTTTGTCGCCGCCTGCGGCAAAGAAGCCCCCAAAGCCCCCGCGGCTCCGCCGCCAGGGGCGATGCCGACCGCGGCGGCCGAGTACACCGTCATCATCAAGAGCACCTGGACGAAGAAGACGCATCCGTTCGAGTATCCGTCGGGAGCGCATTTCTCCGGCATGATCGGTGCCTCGCACAACGCGAAGTACTCGATCTTCGCCGTCGGCCGCCGGCCGACACCGGGGCTCGAGCGGCTGTCAGAGGAAGGGAAGCACTCCCCGCTCGACACCGAGATCCGCACCGCGATGGACCAGGGCAACGCGCTCATGCTGTTCGAATCGGGCGGGCTCAAGAACTGGCGCGACTCGATGGTCGCGACGGTGCGCGTCGACCCCGCGCACCCGCTCGTCTCCGTGGTCAACATGGTGGCGCCGAGCCCCGACTGGTTCACCGGTGTCTCGAGCGTGGACCTGGCCGAGAACGGCACCTGGGTCGCCCGGCGCACGCTCACCGCGCCCGCCTACGATTCAGGCGGCGACGACGGCAAGACCTACAAGGCTCCCGACAAGGACACCAATCCCAAGAAGGCGACGTCGCGCGCGGCGACGCGGCACTTCGTGGTCGGCGGCCGCGTGAAGCCGGTCGCGACGATCACGTTCGTACGGAAAGGGTCGTAGCGGCTACAACGTCCTGAGGAATCGCAGCAGCGCGGTCCGCTCGAAGTGCGACAGCCGCAGGAACCGGTCTCGCGCCCTGCTGCCCTCCCCGCCGTGCTGCGCGATGGCCTCCTCGATTGTCGCCGCGCGCCCGTCGTGCAGGAACGCGGTCACGAACCGTAATCCCATCAGCGGCTCGGTCCGGAACTCCGACGGCTGCGCCTGGCCCAGGCAGATATCGGCAAGCTCCGGGCCCATGTCATGCAGCAGCAGATCGGTGAACGCCGGAACGACTTTGAATCGCAGTGCCGCTATGGGGTTCGCGCCCGTCACCAGCGCCGGCACGTGACAGGCGGTGCAGCCGATCTTCGCGAACACCAGCGTGCCCCGCACGCCGACCGCGTCGAGCCGCGCTCGCGTCGGCGGCGCCAGGAAGCGCACGAATGCATCCGCGGCGTCGAATTGCGCGGCGCTGATCTCGGGCTCGGGGAGCGGATCCACACCGGCCGGCAGCGGCTCACCGCCCACCGTCTGCTCGGTCTGGTTGACGGGATTGGTGATGCCCATCTCCATTACGAACGCATCGCCGTTGAACTCGCGCAGCGTCGCCGCCTGCGCCTTGCGGCCGAAGCGGCCGAGGCGGCCGTCCGCCGTGCGGTTGGGGCGGCCCGAAATGCCGTCGCCGTTGCGGTCGAGCGGGTCCGCACGCGCCAGGATCACGGCATCGGGCACCGCATCGAGCAGGCCGAAGCCGAACAGGTCGGGCGTCGTGCGGTGGCCCGAGTCGGTGGCGGCCAGCGGGATCGGCTCACTCGTGATATGCAGGAGGTCGGCGAGCGCCGGCGTGACCTGCTTCTGAATGACCTGACCCCCGACCGCCGCGAGATCCTCGCATGGGGCTGCGGCGCCGTGGAACGCCGTGGCATGCAGCTCGATATCCTCGCCGCCTTCCGTCGGATCGTTGTTGCCGCCGCCACCAGGGACCGGATTCTCGTGGCACGCGGCGCAGCCGACCGCGTTGAACAACGGCCCGAGTCCCGTCTCGGGCGTGAAGTTGGTTTGGAACACCGCGCGGCCGACCTCGAATCGCTGCCGCTGCGCGCCCGAGAGGCGTGGCAGCGGTCGGCCGAGCATGGCCACGGCCGTCGCGAATTCCGCAGACGACGGCGGGCGTGGTGTGGTCGGGGCGATGGGGGACACCGCCGTCGGTGCGCGTTCATCGCAAGCGGCGGCACCGATCAGCGTGGCTACGAGCAACGTATTCCGACATATGCGACGCATGAGCCCTCCCTGGGAGACGGGCGAGGGCGCGCACCACCTTAGACCGCCGCGGTGTTTTCGCGTGGGTCATATGGGCTTTGTTCGGGCCGGACGACATTGGGAGATCGTGCTCAGTTGTGCTTGATTTCCTCGACTCGCATGACCAAGGGAAGATCACGTGGTACTCGCGGCACTCTGTCTCGCGTTGATTGCGCAGCAACCGCCACCTCCCGTGACGAGCACGATCGTGTCCGCGCACGCATGGGTCGAGCGCCTGGGCCGCGAGATGGGCGATTCGATCTGGCCGGGCTTTCGCCCGGACACGATTCCCGTCCTGTACGTCATGAAGGGTCAGGGGACGTTGCTGCTCGGTTGGCATGGCGCGCTGCCTCCGGGCTTCACCCCGTTCGTCGACCGGCCGGACGCGGGTTGGCAATCCTCGGCCGACCGCGGCGCCGCCAGCACCGGCACGGAGCTGGCGGGCCATCGCGCGGCGCAAGTCGTCGTCTCCGATTCGCTGGACATCGCGTCGCTGGTCGGCCTCACGACGCACGAAGCGTTTCACGTGTTCCAGGCGGCTGCGAAAAAGGAGAACGCATTTCTCGTCACGAGCTACCCGGTCTTCGATCCGCAAAACGAAGCGGGCATGGCTCTCGAGGGACGCATCCTCGCGGCCGCCGAGGTCGCCCGCACCAAGGCGGAGCGGCGCGCGCTCGCCCGGCAGTTCCTGGCGGTGCGCGAGTCGCGGCAACGCGCGCTCGGCGCCGAGCTGGCCGAATTCGAGCAGCTCGCCGAATTGAATGAAGGGCTCGCGGAGTACGCGCTGGTCCGGTCGGTGCAGCTCGCCGCGCGGCATTCCGGATTTCCCGATCGCACCGGCGCCGAACGGCTGCGCGTCGCCAAGCTCGCGGGCCTGCACCAGCTCACCGAGGACGTCACCCGCTCAATCCGGCTGCGCTACTACGCGACCGGGCCCGCGCTCGGCCTGCTGCTCGACGCGCTCGAAGGGCCGGCGTGGAAGACGCGCCTGATCAGCCAGGATCTCACCGTCCAGGACGCGCTCGCCGATGCGTCCGGCTATCGCGCGCAGGAACTGGCGCTACGCCGCCAGGCCGAGACGCGGTACGTCATGAGCCAGCTGCGCAGCGGTGCCGATTCCGGCGTGGCCCGCCTGCGTGTATTGCGGCGCGCGCAGGTCGACAGCGTTCTGGCGGCGCCCGGGGTGCAGCTCGTGGTCACCCTCGAGGGCCGCTCCCTCGGCCTGTGCGGCATCGACCCGCAGAATCTCTTGCAGGTGGAGCCCGGCGTGCTGCTTCACACGCGTTGGCTACAGGTGTGTGCCGGCGACGCGTTGAATGCGACGTTCAATACGCCGGTCGTACAAGACCGCGCGGCGCAGACGCTCAGGGCGGTGGTGGGGGCGGACTCGACGGTACAGGTGAACGTCGCTCCCGATGGCGGCGTGCGGATCGAATCCCCGCTGGTCTCGCTGCGCGCGACGAAAGCCGATGTCTCGCGCGAGGGGCGGGTGCTGACAGTTAAGATCAAGATCTAGTTGGACAGGCTGAAGCCGGTGCTCGGCAAGCACTGTCCTTAAGGACAGCGCCCGCCGAGCAAGGCTTAGGGCTGAATCTCCGTCAACGTAACCGCGTCGGCGCGCGCGTTGACGATGTGCTGGCGCAGCGCATGGCCGCTCGCATTCGCCTGAACCGTCACGTTGCCGGCCGTTACGTTGGCGACATAGGCGACGCCGTCGGCGGAGGTGGACGTCGCGCTACTGCTCGGCGTCGAGCCGGAGTTGTAGCGGTACGTTCCGGCGGGGCTCGTCGTCACCGTCGCGCCCGCGATCGGATTGCCCTGGCAGTCCTTCACGATCACGCCGATGAAGCCGTCGCCCGCCACCGGTGTCACGCCCACCAGGTTGGCCAGAAACGCGAATTCCGTGCTGGTGATGAGGAGGACGTTGTTGACCGCGTCGGCGGCGAGGGGCCGCGCCGGATAGGCGTAGGTCGAGAGATAGCCGCTCTTCTTGGCCTGGAGATAGCCATTCAGCGGTGTGCCGCCGGTCGAGATCGTCAGGGCGTACAGCCCTGCTGTGTCCGACGTGTCGGCGGCGAGGGTATCGGTGCCGGTGTGCGACGCCAGCACCTCGGCTCCGCCGAGTGCGGTCGGGTTGAGCGCGTTAGAGCTGATTCGTCCGGTGACATGAATCGTGCTCGGGGCAGTGGACGGCAGCGTGTCGCCGAGGCACGCGAAGCGGGCATCCGGGCCGCCCGAGTTCGAGCACGCGGTCAACCAGAGGGCGATCAACGCGACCGGCAGGGCAGAAATCGAGCGATGCATGGCTCCAGCCTCGAATGGTTTCCGCAAATCTACCCGGAAACAGGACGTTTGTGCGTTGCGGTTTCCCGCTGTACTCTCACCGCATGACCGAAAGCCCCACGCGCGTCGAAGCGTTCAGCGACGGTGTGTTCGCGATCGCGATCACGCTGCTGATCCTCGAGATCCGCGTGCCGCACGTCGACCACGGGCTGTGGGCAGGCCTCGTGGCGCTGTGGCCATCGTACGTCGCGTTCCTGCTGAGCTTCGCCGTGATCCTGATCATGTGGGTGAATCACCACGAGCTGCTGCGCATGGTGGGTGGCGTCACGTATCCGTTTCTGTTCGCGAACGGGCTGCTGCTGCTCACGGTGACGTTCGTCCCGTTTCCGACCGCGGTCCTCGCGGCGTACCTGGGCACCGCGGAGGCCAAGACCGCCGTCGCGTTCTACTGCGCGACGTTCGTGGTGAACGCGCTCGTCTGGAGGCTGTTGTTCGCCACGATGGTACGCGGCGGGCTCAAGCCCGGCGTCACTGCCGAAACCGTCGCGACCGTCCGCAAGGCGTACTTCTGGGGCCCCGTGGTGTATCTCTTTTCGACCGGCGTCGCGCTGATACGGCCGACGCTCGGCCTGCTCGTCAACGTTTCGCTGTGGATACTCTGGATGCGTTTGGGCTACAGATCTGAAAGGAGCTCGACTCGATGACGGGCTTTGTTCGCGTTGTCGCCACGGCTGCTGTACTGACCGCCTGCACGGGCTCCAAAGATGCTCGTGACGAATTCGCCGCGATGCAAACGCGCGGCGCACACGTCATGGGCGTCGATCAGTACACGTCCACACATGTCTTCGAGGATCTGCCCGACGGCGGCCGCGTGGTGCTCGATGTGGATACGGCGGATAGTGCCGGCATCGAGACGATTCGCGCGCACATGCGCGACATCGCGACTGCGTTTCGGGCGGGTGATTTCACGAAGCCGTTCGAGGTCCACGCGCAGAACGTGCCGGGAACGGCGGTGATGAGCGCACGACGCGCGGGAATCAGCTACACGCCCATCGATCGGGTGTGGGGAGGGGAAGTGCGAATCAGGGCGACTGATCCCGCCGCGGTGGCCGCCATACACGAGTTCCTCGAATTTCAGCGCGAGCAGCACCATGCGGCGGGGCATGAGATGCCGTAGTCCTTCCCGTTTTTGTTAGTTCACACCCTAAAGGGTGTGCTCGGCAGACACTGTCCTAAAGGACAGCGCTATATCGCTTCGTCGGGGTGCGGTAGATCGATCCTCGGCGGGGTGCGAATGACCATGTGGAGGTGTGTTTTGAGCATCGCGACTTCGACGATCTCCACGTCCTGCTGGGCGGCAGTCTTCTTGAAAAACGTGTCCTTTAGGACAATGATTGCCGAGCACAGGCTTTAGCCTGTCCAAAAACAAATACACGCGGTCAATCCCATCTTGCACTGGCACCGTCAACCGCTCATCAACTTGCGATCGATGGCATTGTAACAATTCGCTCCTGCGCCCTCACGGAACCACGTACCCGCGCACATCGTTAGCCCACCCAATTTTCTGAGGAAGTCATGCCCACCCCCGTAGTGTTCATCCACGGCCTCTGGCTCCATGCCGATTCCTGGAAGCCCTGGGTCGAGCTGTTCCGCGCCGCCGGCTATGATCCCATCGCTCCCGGTTGGCCCGGTGACCCGGCGACGGTCGCTGAGGCGAACGCGCATCCGGAGCGCCTCGCCAATGTGGGGATCGATGACGTCGTCGAGCATTACGCCAAGATCATTCGCACGCTGCCCGCAAAACCGATCGTGATCGGCCATTCGTTGGGCGGGCTCGTCGCACAGAAGCTGCTGGGGATGGGACTCGTGTCCGCGGCGGTGGCGCTCGATCCGGCGCAGATCCGCGGCGTGCTGCCGTTGCCGCTGGCGCAGCTCAAGAGCGCATTCCCGGTGCTGGGCAATCCGTTCAATTACAAGAAAGCGATTGCGCAAACGCCGAAGCAGTTCTACTTCGGCTTCGGCAATACGCTCTCCGAGCAGGAATCGAACGCGCTGCACGCCAGGTACCACATCCCGGCGCCGGGGAAACCGCTGTTCGAAGCGGCGTTGGCCAACTTTTTCCCCAACACGCCGGCCAAGGTGAACACCAAGGCGACGCGCGGGCCGCTGCTCATCACCGGCGGTGGCAAGGACCACACCGTGCCGGAGGTGGTCTCGCGCGCCGCGTACAAGTTGTACCGCAAGGCGCCGAGCGTGACCGACTATCAAGTGTTCCCCGACCGCGGCCATTCACTCACGGTCGATAACGGCTGGAAGGAAGTCGCGAACGCTTCCCTGACGTGGCTGAGGAGTAAGGGGCTATAGGTTTCCCTGATGACACTCGGTCCGCTGATCATCGCCCTTGGCGTCGTTGCCGCCCCTGGCGCCCTTGCAGCGCAGGCCCCCGGCCACTGGCCTCCCGATTCGCTCATCAACGTCAAGATCATTCCCAAAAACACGCCCGTGATGCAGGTCGTCGGCATCATGCGCAACTTCGCCGGCGCCCTCGGCGTGCGCTGCCCGTATTGCCACGTCGGCCAGGAAGGAATGCCGCTCGGTCAGTTCGACTTCGCCAAGGACGAGAAACGCACCAAGCTCACCGCGCGGCAGATGATGCGCATGGTCGAAGAGATCAACCGGCGGGTCGATACGCTCCCCGAGCACGCGCAGATGACGTCACACGTCGAGGTGACGTGCCAGACGTGTCATCGCGGCGTGAGCCGGCCGATGCCGCTCGAACAGTTGGTGCAGGAGACCGCGCAGACGTCGGGCGCCGATTCCGCCGTGCGAGCCTACCGCGCGCTGCGCGAGCGCTATTACGGCCGCGCGTCCTACGACTTCGGCGAGCCGACGCTCGACGTCGCGGCGTTCCGGCTGGCACGGGCGGGAAAATACGACGAGGCGTTCGCAATCTTGCGACTCAACGAAGAGCAATTCCCGGCAGCGTCGAACCTGGCGACGTTCCGGGGCAACATCAACCTGTTGAAGGGCGACACGACGGCGGCGATCGCCGCCTTCCGTGAAGCGGTGCGCCGCGACTCAACGAACGGCGAGGCCCAGGGACGGTTGCGACAGCTTACTCGACCGTAGCCTTGTTGATCTTGTCCAGCTTGGGAAACTGACGCGCCAGGTATTTCTCGCCCTCGATATTCATGCGGTACTGGTCCGGCCCACGGCCCTGCGGAGCGCCTTCGCCGTAGCCGCCGTACAGCTTGCCGACGACGTCCGCCCCTTCCACGACCTGACCGATCGGCGCGAACCCCATCCCATCGAGCCGGCTGTTGTCGGCGTAATTAATGAAGATCTGTGTGGTGCGCGTACCGGGGCCGGCGGTCGCGAACGTCACCATGCCGGGCCCGTTCGTGCGCCGTACCGGATCGTCCCGAATCACCCGTTCGCGCCACGCCGCGGTCACCGCCGTGTCGCCGTGAATCCCAAATTGCGCCATGAAGCCCGGCAGGACGCGGAAGAAGCGCACGCCGTCGTAGTAGCCCGAGCGCACCAGGTTGTAGAACCGATCGGCGCCGAGCGGCGCCCAGGCGCGATGCACCGCAATGACAAAGTCGCCTTTGGTCGTGGAGAAGCGCGCGCGGAAACTGTCCGGCGCTTGCGTCGCGAACGCGGCATCGGCGGGATTATGGAAATCGGGGCGCGCGCCCGTCGTCGCGGTGGCCGGCGCGCCGTCTTTCTTGTTACACGCGACGGCGGCAACAACCATCAGCAGGGCACCAGCAGTACGACGCATCATGCAGCTCCTCTCAACGCAGGTCCACGACGTACAACAGTCCGCCCGCAACTCCGATCAGGGTATTGCCGTCCGGCGTGATCGTCAGCCGGTACGGCGGATAGGGCAACAGAATTGTCTCGACCAGGACGCCGTCCGACAAGCGGTACTTCGCGACTCCTTCCGGAACTTGCACGTATGCGGTCGTCCCGTCGTACGCAATGACTGAGGACTCCGGTTCCGGCTGGGCACCGAGCACGTAGACCGTTGCGAGCGCATTATCCAGGAGACGATTACCGACGAGCCAGAGCGTGCCGGCGCTGTTAGTCGAGAGATCGGCGCCGCCGACAGTCAGCCGCGGAATCGTGACCAGCGTGCCGAAGCTGGCGCTGGCCGCGATGTATAACTGCCCGGCATCCGCGTTCGGGCGCGCCGGGTACACGAGGAGCCGCGAGCGGTCGGGGGCTCGGGCGAGTAGCGTCATCGGGCCGATCGCGCCGGCGGTCCCGACGTCGGTACGGATCGTCTGCGACGCGCCTCCCAGGTCGTAATCGATCAGCTGACCGGATGCGCCTTCGCCCCACAGTCCCGTTGCCACGCTGATGAGCGCATGATTGTTCGCCAGCACCCGGATGCGGAAGAGATATCCGTTCAGCCCTGTCAGCGGTGCACTACTGTCGTACGTCGCGGTATTCAGATTCAGAAAGCCAAGGCGGCCGGAGTTGGTCACCGAGATGAGGGAATCACCGCCCGGCGAGAGATCGATGCTGTTCGGAAACTCCGGGATCAAGATGCCGGGCTCGTACGCGCCCGCACCGGGTGAATCGACGCGGAAGATGCGTACCTCGGGGTGTCCGGTCTCGATTCCCGAGTCCCGCGCGGTCGCGATGTACACGCGGCTGCGCGCGGCGTCCCAGGCGAGATCGCCGACCCCCTGATTGAGGTGCAATACCTGCGTCGGCCGGCTCGGCTTCACGACGACGCGAATCGAATTGCCAAATCCGTAGAGATTCGCCAGGCCCAGGTGATCGCGCACGAACAGCTGCGTGGTCAGGAAGAGCCCCTTCCACGCGAACGGGATGGGCAGGCGGAAGACGTGCGCCGCGGTCGTGTCGGTCACGGCGATCGAGTCTCCGAAGCTGCCGAAGTTCGTCAGCCGGTAGCCGATGTACTGCAAGGCGCGAGGGGCGGACGCCGAAACACTGATCTCGAGCGTGTCGGTCAGCGCCCCGATCGAGTCACCGGATGCGCCGCTGAGCGAGCCGTTGATCGTGGGCAATGGCGGCGGATAGACGACGAAGGAATCGATCGCCGCCGTCGTGAGGTTCGACGCCGTATCGCGCGCAAAGACCGTGGCCTGATATCCGTACGGGGTCGGACCCTGATACGCATAGCTGAGCGGCAGCGGGAAGTGCAGCGTGTCGTCGACAGCGGCGACGTCGTTCGCGCCGAACAGAATCGAGTCGCGGTGCACGACCTGGTGCTGGTAGTTCTGCAGCTCGTAGCCGACCGTGCGCAGCGCTGTGTTGTCCGACGCCTGAATCCGCACCAGCAGCGTGTCGTCACCCGCCTCGAGGATGCCATTGGCGCCACCGCCGAACCGGCTGCCGCTCACCGCCGGTGGGTTGCGATCGGGCGGCGGGATGATGTGCCAACTGCCCGCCAGCCGGATCGTCTGACCGTTGCTCCTGAACTGGCAGATGATCCGGCCCGCCACGCTGTCAGGCTTCGTGCCGTACGCGGTCCCGGCGTAGGGACAGGGCGGAATGCTGAAGCGGATGACGGTACCATCGATCGTACCGTCGGTGATGCCCAATGGCTCGCTATCGATCGTGAAGGGCACGACGCCGCTACAGGACCCAACCTGCCGTCCGAACGCGGTGAAGCGTGGGCCGTCCTGAGTCACCGTGAGCCGGGTGTGGTCATTGCAATACTCGCCGAAGTTCGAATCGGCGAGCGTCTCCTCGAACAGCCAGACGCCATCGACCACGTAGGTGGTGGGACCGAGTACGTGATCGGCGCCACCGCTGCAGGCCGCGGCGCCGGCCAGGGTTGCGAGCACGAACCACTTCGTCACGGCGAAAATGCTAGCCTCTGCGGAAGGGGTTCGCTATAGTGTGGGCCGACCTCTCGGAGAGGGTTCTCATGGAGAGCTGGATTGCCAAGCGCATTCGTGCGACGTCCTTCCGCCGCTGCTTCATGTGGACGCTGGTGCTCGTGATCGGTGTGCTGGCAATGATGAGTGATCAGCGCTACATCGCGAACTTTGTGCGCGGCCCGTATGCGCTGACCCAGGCCGACCTCGATTCAATCCGTGACGTCTCGCTCACGCCGCGCTACTACGCGCACGTCGCCGGAGAGAAGGTGCTCGACACCGGGCTGCGGCAGTACCGCGTGCACACCCAGAACGGGGTCGAGACGAGCCGGGAGGAATCGGGTGCCTATCGCGCGCTCGTCTTCGGCCATCGTTTCTTGGTCGTGCGCACCTTGGGGGGGGGCGCCGAATCCCAAGTGGCCGAAGGGAAGCTCGTGCCGTGGCCGGCGGAGCTCGAGAGTCAACTGTTCGACAGCAAGGAGATGCGGTCGCTGCGCAGCAGCTTCTATCCGTTCTATCTCGACGGCGATTCGTTCCGCCGCCCCGGTTACGTCGTGATTGCCGTCGGCATCGTGTTTCTGCTGCTGTTCGTGTGGCGGGCCGTTCCGGCGTTTCGCGCCTGGCGCAATCCCGAGGGCCATCCGCTGGCGCGGCGCATCGCGAAATGGGGCGGGGACCCGATGGGCGTCGCCGTCGAAGCCGAGCGCGAATTCGACAATCCCATGCTGACGGCGAAGGCGGGTTGGCGGCTCGGGAACAAGTACCTGGTGCGGTCGAGCTTCTTCACGTTCAACGTGCTGCGCTTCCAGGATGTGTTGTGGGTGTACAAGAAGATCACCAAGCACAGCGTGAACTTCATTCCCACCGGAAAGACGTACGAAGCGATCATCCAATGCTATGGCGGCAAGGCCACGATTCCGGGGAAGGAAAAGAAGGTGCACGAGCTCCTGGAATACGTGCAGCAGCGCGCGCCGTGGGCGATCTACGGTTACAGTGACGATTTGTCGGCGACGTTCACGAAGCGGCAGCAGGATTTCGCGAACAGCGTCGAGCAGCGGCGCCAGCAATGGGCACAGCAGGGAGGAAAGGTGTAGGCATGCGCCGCCGCGCCCGGACGTGGCTGTCGCTCGCCGCGGCCGTCCTGCTGGCCGTCGTGCTGTACGGCAGCACGTTCGTGGTGTCCTACGGCGACCTGCTGCGCCGGCAGGATCCCCTGCTCGCCGCCGACGTCGCCCGCATCGCCCCCGCGCGGGTCGCCGCGGTCGCCGCCGCGCGGGATGTCGAGCAGCTGCAAGCCGTGCTGCGGGACGCGCGCCAGCGGGGGCTGAAGGTGTCGGTCGCGGGCTCCCGCCACAGCCAGGGGGGGCACACCTACACGGCGGGCGGGGTGGTGCTGAACATGCGGACCTTCAACCGCGTGCTCGCCATCGACACGATCACACCGGCCGTCACGGTGGAGAGCGGCGCCACCTGGGACGAGGTGCAGCGCGCGCTCGCGCCGCACCGGTTGGCCCTGAAGGTGATGCAGTCGTCCAATATCTTCACGGTCGGCGGCACGCTGAGCGCCAACGCCCATGGCCGCGACGTGGACGTCATGCAAATCGTCGAGGTCGTGCAGCGCTTTCGCCTGCTGCTCGCCGACGGCAGCGTCGTGGAGGTGTCGCGCACCCAGCACCCCGAGCTGTTCGGTCTGGTGATCGGGGGCTACGGCATGTACGGCGTGATTCTCGACGTCACGCTGCGGGTGACGCGCGACGAGCTGTACGAGCAGAACGCGGTGGTGATGGACTACACGGCGTTCCCCGCATACTTCGCGCAACACATCGCCCCCACCCGCGACTCCGGGATTGCGTTGCTGCTCGTGCGCCCCTCGATCGATCCGTCCCCGGACTCATTCCTCCGCGAGCTGGTAGTCGTGACCTGGCGGCGCGCGCAGCCCGGTGCGGACGCCTCGTTCGCGCTGACGGAAGAGGCGCACGTCTGGCGCGACCGCTTTTTTCTGGAGCTGTCGCGGCGCTACGATTGGGCCAAACGGTGGCGCTGGTCGCTGCAGAAGAAGCTCGAGCTCGGCGCCGGAGAGCACCGCGTGGTGTCGCGCAACAACGCGATGCGGCCGCCGCTCGCGCCGCTCGAGCTGCTGCAGTATCACTCCCGCCGCAATACCGACATCATCCAGGAGTATTACGTGCCGGTCGAGAACTTCGTCCCGTTCATGGACCGCTTCCGCGACATTCTCGTCGCGGGCCGGATGAATGTGATCAGCTCGACGGTGCGTTACGTGGCACCCAACGACACGCCCGTGTTGGCCTATGCTCCGAAGCGCCCGGCCTTCGCCATCATCCAGATGAGCAACGTCGGCCTGGCGCCCGACGCGCAGGCGCACGCACGCGACGTGACTCGGCAGCTGGTGGACGCCGCCATCGCCTTCGGCGGCACGTATTACCTCACCTATCAGCTCTATCCCACGGTGGAGCAGCTGCACCGGGCCTATCCCACCGCGGCCCGCGCCTTCGAGCGCAAGCGGTTCTACGATCCGGGCGAGCTGTTCAGCAGCCGGTTCTACGAGACCTATGGTCACTAGACGGGCCGTCGGACGGGCGCTGGGCGTGATCCTGCTCGGCGTCGTGCTGCTCGGGGGCTATCTCTCCTGTTACGAGCCGGCCTATCACGGCACGCTGGTGCTGCGTCCGGCCCGACCGCTCGTGTTCGCGCACCGCGGCTTCGGGAATCTCGGTCCCGACAACAGTCTGCATGCCGTCGAGCACGCCCTCGCGGCGGGGATGGACGGCGTGGACATGGACGGCCAGCTCACGAAGGACAGCGAGATCGTGATTTTTCACGATTTGAGCGTCGACCGGCTGACGTCGGGGACGGGACGGGTGCGCGACAAGACGACGGCCGAAATGCTGGCGCTCGATCTCGGCCCCAAGTACAGCCCCACGATTCACGGCGCGACCGTGCACACGTTCGAGGATTTCGTGCGGACGGTGATGGCACGCGGCGGAATTCTGATGACCGAGCTCAAGGTCCCGGGCCTCGGCGCCACCGGCATCGAGCGGCGGGCGGTGGACATCATCCGTCGCCATGACGCCTACGAGCACGTCGTGTTGAGCTCGTTCAACCCCTTCGTGCTGTACCGCGTGAAGCATCTCGACCCGCGAGTGCGCACCTGTTTCATCTTCATGGACACCAACTGGAACCCGCAGCTGCTCGCCGAAATCAAGCCGGAAGATCGCGTGAACCTGCCGTGGATCGTCCGCCGCGAGTTCATTCGGCGCGCCATGCGCAAGATCATCCGGCCCGACCTGCTCAGTATCAATCACGAGGTCCCTGCCGCAGTCACCGACCGCCTGATCGCCAAGGGATGGCCGGTATTCATCTGGACCGTGAATGAGGAACCCGACATCCGCGCCGCGCTGGCCCGCCATCCGTATGGGGTCATCTCTGACCAGCCGGTGCGCGCGAAACAACTGCGCGATCGATGATCACGATTCCCGATCCCGACGTGGTGTTCACGGATCTCGGCCTCGCGGCGCTGGGCACGTATTTCGCCTGGCGCCTGGGGGGGGGGCGCCAGGGAGGCGGGTGGTCGCGCCGAGGCGCAATCGTGATGCTGGGACTCGCGAGCGCCGCGCTGTGGGGCGCGCTGTTTCATGCCTTCTTTCCCGCCAAAACGGCGACCGCTGCCGGATTCGCAGTCTGGTTACTGGTCGCGTTTTCGATCGCCGTCGTCGCCGGGTCGTTGCTCGATATGGCGCTGACAATTTTCTTCGCCCGGCTCGCTCCTGATGTCCGGCCCGGGGTTCGTCGGGCCATCGTGCTCGGGTACTGCATTCTGTTTGCCTGCATCATCCTGTTCGTCGATGAATCGTTCACGACCGTCACGCGGCTGTACGCACCCACGGTCATTCTGATGTTCTTTGCGGCGCAGTATCAGGCGTCACGCCCCGGGAACGCCACCTGGATGCTGATCTCGGGCGGTTTGGCGTTGTCCATGCTCGCGGCGCTGCTGCAGCAAGCGCGCATCGCCATCCACCCGGTCTATTTCGACCACAACGCGCTCTATCACGTCGTGCAAGCCGTCGCGCTCGTACTGCTGTACCTTGGATTTCTTGCTCGCAGAGCGGATTCCCCGACTCGCGCGGGATGAGCGGCGGGCCGCGCGTTCGATCGAGCAGCACGCGACGCGCTGGGTTGCCCTCCTCGCCTCCGTCTGGTTCGTGTTTTACGTTGTCTACTTCATTCGCCTGGGATGGTAGCCATGGTGCGAGTGCCGCTGGTGGTCGCGCTGCTGGCGTTCAGCACGGCGTGTGGGGCACATCGTCACTCGCCATCCCCACCTCCGGCGCCGCCTCCGGCCCCGCCTCCGGCCTCGCCTCCAGCCCCGCTCCCGCCGCCCACCGCGGTGCTGCCGCCTGGCAACAATGTGCTGGGTGTTGGGAGGCGTTGGACCGCTCCGCTCACACCTGGCGAGCGCGACTCGCTGCTGCGCGAGGTAGCCACACGCCGTGAATCGTGGCGTGCGCGGCACGTCACCGATTACCGCATTCAGATCGCGGTCGGATGCTTCTGTTCATGGCCGGGGAATCCGGCGATCCTCGAAGTACGGGGCGGAGTGGCGGTCAGGCTGTACGACACCACGGGCAAGGCATTAGGCGTGCCGCGCGAACCGTGGTCGCTGTATACGGTCGAAGGGTTATTCGACGATGTCGCGCAAAGTGCGAGGCGCGTGGACGTTCTCGAGGTCGCGTACGACCCCCAGTACGGTTACCCCGCGATGATCCACGGCGACGGGAAGCTCGGATTCCCCGACGATTGGTTCTGGATCAAGGCCAGCCGACTGACGCCGACCCCCCCCCAGTAGGTTGGAAAGTCGGTGATTTGAGGCCCCGCGCGCCGTCCCGCCGGGCGTTATCTTTAGTTGCGCATGGCTGATAGCGGTCTTCCCAATCGTCCCTCCCGCGGGTCGGGTTCTCTGACGGTTCATCTCGCCGACGAGCTGGACGTCTACTTCAATGAAGTCGCCCACGGCCGCCCGGTCGGCTTCGTTGCCTCGCCGAAATGGAAGCCGCGCACCGACGTCTTCGAAACGGACGAGGAGCTCATCGTCCACATGGACATCGCCGGCATGCGCGCCGAGGACTTCAGCGTCGAGCTGGACGAAGGGATCCTCAAGATTTCGGGTGAGCGTACCGCGATGCGGCAGCAGGGCAAGCGGCATTACCACTCGATGGAAGTCCAGATTGGGCCGTTCGAGCGGCGCTTCCGTCTGCCCGTCATCGTCGATCCCGCGTCGATTCGCGCCACCTATGAGCAGGGCTTTCTCGAGATCCGGCTTGCCAAGCAACCGCCGCGCTCGTCGGGCGCGCAGTCGGTGCGAGTGACCTAATGGAACGACTGCCGGTCCTTCCCCTGGGCCAGCTCGTCGTCTATCCCCACGTTGTCCTGCCGTTGGCCCTCACAGATCCCAAAGCCGTTCAGCTGATCGACGAGATCATCCAGGGCGAGAAGCGCGTGTTGCTCGGCGTCGTGAAATCGATGGGCGGGATGGAACCGCCCGAGGGCGCCGTGATGAACACGCTGCCGCATCAGCTCTACGACGTCGGCACGCTCGGCACGATCGTGCGGATGCTGAAGCTGGGCGACGGCTCGGTGCGCGTGATGGTGCAGGGGCTCGAGCGCGCCCGGTTGAAGGACATCGCCCAGGGCGAGAAGTGGCTGATGGCGAGCTCCGAGCCGCTGGTCGAGAACCTGCTCGAGGACTCGCGCACCGAAGCGTTGAAGCGCACCGTCATCGCCCAGTTCTCCCGCGTCATCGACATCGCCCCCTACCTCGGCGCCGAGCTGCACGAAGTGCTCGCCGGCATCACGGAGGCCGGGAAGCTGGCCGACTTCATCGCGGCCAATCTGGACCTCGCCCTTCCCGCAAAAGCGGAGCTGCTCGCCGTCGACGACGTGACCCACAGGCTCGAGCGGCTGGCGGACTTCCTGGTGCAAGAGCTCCAGGTGCTCGAGGTCGGGACGCAGATCCAGGAAAAAGTAAAGACACGGCTCGACCAGAATCAGCGCGAGTACGTGCTGCGCGAGCAGCTCCAGGTCATTCGCCAGGAGCTGGGCGAGGGCGAGGGCGACGACGAGCTCGAGGAGCTGGGCCAGCGCCTGGACGAGGCGAAGCTATCGGCCGAAGCGAAGAAAGTCGCCGACCGCGAGCTGAAGCGGCTGCGCCAGATGTCGCCGCAATCGGCCGAGTATCAGGTCGCGCGCACCTATCTCGACGTGTTCGCCGCGCTGCCGTGGAGTCGCGTGACGCAGGACCGGCTCGACCTCAAGACGGCGCGCGAAATCCTCGACCGCGACCACTACGATCTCAAGACGATCAAGGAGCGCATCCTCGAGTATCTCGCCGTCCGGACGCTCAATCCCGACGCGAAGGGCTCGATCCTCTGCTTCGTCGGACCGCCGGGCGTCGGCAAGACGTCGCTCGGCCAGAGCATCGCGGAAGCGCTGGGCCGCAAGTTCACGCGTGTCTCGCTCGGCGGCGTGCGCGACGAGGCGGAGGTGCGCGGCCACCGCCGCACCTACGTCGGCGCGATCCCCGGCCGCATCATCCACGCGCTGCAGCGCTGCGAGACGCGTACGCCCGTGCTGATGCTCGACGAGGTGGACAAGATGGGCTCCGACGTGCGTGGCGACCCGACGGCCGCGCTGCTCGAGGTGCTGGATCCCGCCCAGAACTCGACGTTCGTGGACCACTACCTCGAGGTGCCGTTCGACCTGTCGGGCGTGATGTTCATCGCGACCGCGAACAGCACGGTGCCGATCCCCGATCCGCTGCTCGACCGCATGGAGCAGCTGACGCTCGTGGGTTACACGCCCTCGGAAAAGCTCCAGATCGCCAAGCGCTACCTCATGCCGCGGCAGCTGAAAGAGACGGGGTTGGGGAAGGGCAAAGAGGCCGAACGCGCCCACGTCGCCGATGGCGCCCTCGACCGGCTGATCGCCGAGTACACGCGCGAAGCCGGCGTCCGCCAGCTGGAGCGGGAAATCCAGGGGATCCTGCGAAAAGCCGCGCTCGAGGTGGTCGAAGGGAAGTCGACGAACGTGAGGATCTCGTCGAAGAATCTGGAGAAGTACGCCGGTCAGCCCAAAGTGCAGAGCGAGGTCGCGGGTCGAGCGCCGGAGATCGGCGTGGCCACCGGTCTCGCGTGGACGCCCGTCGGCGGCGACATCATGTTCATCGAAGCGATCCGGATGCCCGGCAAGGGTCAGATCACCTTGACGGGCCAGCTCGGCGACGTGATGAAGGAATCGGCGCAGGCCGCCTGGAGCCTGCTGCGCGCCCGCGCCAGTGCGCTTGGCATCCCGCTCGATGTGTTCACGCAGTCGGACGTGCACCTGCACGTGCCGGCGGGCGGCGTTCCCAAGGACGGGCCTTCGGCGGGCATCACGATCGCGGCGGCGCTGGCGTCGCTGCTGTGTCGGCGGCCGGCGCGCCACGACGTCGCGATGACGGGTGAGCTGACGTTGCGCGGGCGAGTGCTCCCGATTGGCGGGCTCAAAGAGAAGCTGACCGCGGCGG
>WNGO01000930.1_pt1 | contig 28502 bp, 32 predicted proteins | sample 5400511 | NCBI WGS metagenome assembly WNGO01 (sample SAMN13153380, study PRJNA577476) | soil metagenome | isolation source: 20 cm soil or saprolite under Garry oak tree replicate 2 | place: USA:California | collected 2016-06-15 | reverse complement strand
GCCGTAAAGGAGTCGAAGAGACGAAGCCTCTACTGCTTGGTGAGAAGCTTGAACTGCGTGCCGTTGGCCTCGGCTGGTTGTTCTAGGAATACTCGTGTATCCACGGTTTCAAAAAGGCCTTCTCGCTTGATCGGAACCACGCCTGGCGTACTGCTCGGTAGATGTTCGCGTATCGATGCGAAGAGCTTTTCCCGTCCGGAGAACGCGGCCAGATTCTTGTATTCCGTCAGCAACACCATAGAGTTTGGGTCGCCTGTCTTGGAACCAGGAGCTATCTGCACCGTCTCTTGGATGCGGTGGTAGCTCAGAACCGCACCCTGGCGCTTAGCTTCCTCCCGCACGCGCATCCAGTGGTCGTCTAAATAACCAAGTGCTAGTCCCATGTCGGGCCCCACCTCAATGAACTCCAGCGTCCAAACAGGTTTTCCCGCGATATCCGGGCTTTGAGCGTCTCCCCGGACAATGAAACAAATAGCGCAGAGAAGAAGACTGGCCAACTTCAGTAGTCGCATGACTTTACCTCCCTATCTTTTCAGACGCACTGCCATTGAGAAGGCTATCGTATCAAGTGGAAGTTGCGCTCGGAAGCACAAATTCTATTGTTTCTTGTTCCAAATCCCATAAGGGTTCACTCTGGCGGGATAGAGCGTGTCTTTCAGTACCCGGCACCTACGACCTCCATGTGCCCTTCGATGTATGAGTCTGGTCGAAGCCAGGCTTCATATCGGACCAAAATGCGGGTACCTCCGCGACCAACAAGCATCCACAAGCCATGCATGTATCCGAGCTTTTGGAACAAACCAAAGACAGTCGGGATGTCGTTCGTGTTCGGCGCAGTCAGGTCATCGGATCGCATGCCAACCAGTTCTTCACGTTGATACCCAACAAGTTGGCAGAAACTGTCCGAAACTTCGACATACCTCCTGTCGCTGTCTACCACCGTAACGTACTGAGGCTCCACTTCAAATTGCGGCGGCGCTAATTCTTGGCGAAGAGATCGCACAATACGCCTAATCCGGGCGGGATACTCCGCCTCGGATTCGTATCGAATAACGCGAGGTGGAGTATAGGGTTTCCTTTTTGACATTTCAGTGGATGCCTCCGTATACGCCCTAAAATACAAACGTTGCGCTTTTGTAACGCACTGAGAGAACGCCTGCTTGGGAAACCAAGCAAGACTTTCTTTATTCAGCACATTCGGCCAATGCAATATATCAGGAATGTTCGGGGCGCAATCCGGTTTCCTCGTTTAGACGGAACCAATAATCAAATTGCGCTTCAGGGGTCCTGTCGCGGGTGTTGGAGGAAAAAAGCAATGTTCAAGAATGTTCTGATCTTCTGTGTGGCCTTGATGTTGGTTGGTTGCGGCACAAGCTACAGCGGCAACGGTGGCGGTGGCGGGAATTATGCGGGACAAGCACAAGGCGTTTATTCGGGCACAACGTCTAGCGGATATTCCTTCTCGACGATTGTGCTTCCAACCGATAAATTCTATGCGATATACGGCACCGTCAGCGGGAATACATTGCTTCTGAACGGACTGGTCACGGGTCAGGGAACATCAGGCAACGGGACCTACACCGCCAGCGTGACCGATTACACCTCTACAGGTGCCACAAGCAGTGGCACCGTCAGTGCAAATTATGTCGCGGCTACTAGTTTAAACGGCAGCCTTACTGAAGGCGCGAATTCGATAACCTTCACCGGAACATCGGTACCACCCTCGTCCTTCACCTACAATACCTCGGCGTCTATTTCTGCGATCACTGGCACATGGACAGGAACTTTGCTGGATGGAATGACCACGACAGTAACCATTAGCTCGAACGGCGGTGTAAGCGGTTCCAGTTCAGGGTGCTCGTTCTCGGGAACTGTTGCACCAGATAGCTCCAATAAGAACTTCTTCGATGTTTCGCTAACATTTGGTGCCAGTCCGTGTTCGAATCCGAATCAAACTGCAAATGGCATAGCAGTTGAATACTTGCTCTCGGACGGCGTAACACACCAACTCCTGGCGGGCGTTACCACGGGCACTACTTTCGGGACCGTGTTCGCTGCGACGAGGTAATTTCACATCTCGGACCCCTCCGCGAACTTTCGCTCCTCGGCACACTGGAACTCCTGCATTTTGTGGAATGAACTTCAGGTAGGAGAAAGCGGGAACCTCAATTCGCAGACGGGCGCGTCTTCAGCTTTCCTACAATTAATTTTGATGTTCTGGAACAACACGGAGGCGTGCAAGGCGATTTCATCCTACAAAGAGGTGAGGAGGCGTTCGGTGTTGCCCGCCTCCCCATCACATCCCGCAAGGAGCAGATCGGGGTGTTGTGCTCCATTAATGGGACTCCAGAAACGAAGATTAGGTTTCAGGAGTTTCTGTGCGCTGTTCTTTGATTCGACATTCTGGACGCCGGGGTTTTTCGCTTTCTTTTTCAGCGTACCGCCATATTCTGTGCCAATTGCAGAATAAGCTTCCGGTGCTGTTCAGCCTGAATCATGAAGGATTCTTAGGGTGCAGATTCGAATTCCACGTACCGTCCGGCTGCACCCCTCCCTACTTGTGATTTACAGTGTCTTTACTTGCCCGTGTGCTGTAGCCAATTTTTTAAGTGCTTGGCACACGCTTCGGCGCTGGACTGAAAGTTGCTGGACCCACCTTTTTTCACGTTGTAGGCCCACACAACGGCCTTGGTTTTTACATCAATCAATGACACGCTCGCCGTTTGCGATCCCTCGATGCCCGCACAGTATGCGAACAGGCAACGGGCGATCTTGCCCCCAGCAGATTCGGGTTTCTGCTGAACCGGAGCAGGGCTCAGGATGTAATCAGCCGCTTCCTCTGTTTGAACCATTTGCGCAGGCACACTCTTTTTCGTAAATGCGCCAGCAAGATACGATTCAAACCCATTTTGAGGAGCGATGTAGATTTTGGGGTTGGAAATTTGCGCGTGAGTAAATGGGGCGAATGCGAGTGCGATCATCCAGAATAGTACCGCGTTACTGAACAGTTTTTTCATGGACACCCTCCGTGGTGCCCATCCAGAATCAAAGATCGGAGAGAACTCCCGCAATGGCACTCATGTCCAACTCGTAACTACATCTTGCGATTGACTGCTAAAATTCCGACTCATCTGCGAGACATGAATTGTCGTGACCGCTGAGAGGGTCCGCCTATGGTAGATTAACCGCCCGGAGGATTCATGGACATCTTAGCGGCCTTGAAGCAGGCAGAAGCGAAGCTAAAGAAGCAGGCGGATAAGGTGCGGCAGGCAACAGTTGGGCGCGGTGCGTACAGCTAGGAAGATTCTGGGTCGTGAAGCAGCTAGCGGCGGTAAACGGATTGGCAAGAAGAAAAGGAAAATGTCTGCGGCTACGAGAGCGAAGATTTCGAAGGCAACAAAGGAGCGGTGGGCAAAGTTCCGGGCAGCGAAGGCGAAGGGGAAACACTAGAGCCGTCGGGGGCGGGTGCAAGTTGAGCAAAGAATGATGAATTCATTGCTTCCCTTTTTCTTGTTATGACGTTCGTTATCACGTCCTCGCTAGCCCATGCACTACGCTCACAGTTTGTGAGGTTGCTATTTAAGCGTTCAAAGTTACAGGGGATTGCCGCCACGGTCCTCGCCGGATTATTACTAGCCAACGGATGCGGTGGGGGCGGGGCAGCACCAATTCAAGTGCCTCCTTCGCTACCAGATATCAGCGGAACGTATCTGCTTAACTTTGGCACAGGCCCAAGCGGTGCACTGGCGATTGCGAGCCTAACGGTCACGCTCAACCAAACCGAATGGCTCAATGGAATCAACACCCTGAGCATATCGTCAGGCCAACTGCTGTCTGGATGCCCTGGGGCTACCAATCAGACCATAACCATCGCCGCACACCTGGAATGGAACGGCCAGCAAGAAAAGTTTGTGCTGTCCATAGATACGTCGGCGGGACAAAACATTCTCACGATGACCGACGATAACTTTGTTGCGCCGTACTCTGGCGCGTGGACGCCGGGGTCAGCATTCCCGCCGTGCAATGGTCAGGTAGCGCCCCCATTTTCTTGGACCGGAGTCAAACGATAGGGAGACTGCGGAAGTCTCCCAACCTGCAACCGTGCAAGAAGTTCCGCAAAGTGACAGCCGCGAGATTCGTTGAGCACCTGAACGAAGGAAAGTGCGAGCAGTGTTTAGCGTTCTTTCGCATGTTGGCTAGGAGAATGTTGGCTAGGAGAACAGAAATTGATGCAATTCTTGCGGGAGAATAGGAACTGAAAAGCGCCTTCCTTGGAAGGCCGCTGAAAAAGACCGACCGTTGAGTCAATGATCGAAGCGAGGCGCAGAAAAGCTGTCGGGGACAGGAGAGATGACCCGGATGCCACTCAAAACAGAAACCTATCGTGTTCTAATCGCCTCGCCGTCTGATCTGTCCGAAGAACGACGGGCTGCGGCGGAAGCAATTAACGAGTGGAATGCACAACACGCCATTGCTGAATCGATTGTCCTCTTGCCTGTAAATTGGGAAACCCACGCCATGCCACAATCAGGAGTCCGACCGCAGGAAGCGATCAACAACCAACTCGTGCGGGAATGTGACATCTTGGTAGGGATGTTCTGGACGAAGATTGGTACCAGCACAGGAGTCGCGGAATCCGGTACCGTCGAAGAAATCGATCTGTGCCGCTGGAAAACCCGCTCTACTCTACTTTTCCAGCCGCCCCATCAATCCGAACAAGATCGACCTGAAGCAACAGAAGAAGCTGCGAAGTTTCAAGGACTCCACTCATAAAAAGGCCGTGACTGGAAGCTTCAGCACGGTTGTTGGACTGCGGCAGATGCTTCTCCGCGACTTGATGCGTCAAGTTCGAAGCGTCAAAGCCAGCAAATCCACCCGCTCTGGCAAACTAGACCAAGCATTTGCGATCACCGAACTGTATCGCATGCACCGCAAACACAAGATCAAGCCAGAGCAGTTTCAACGATTCAGCCAGGACGTTTTGGGTATGAGGCGAATATCGAGCGCCGGAACAAGTGACCCTGTCGAGCCAGGTGAAGTTGGGCCTAATGGCTACCCCGTGGGTTACAACATGCAGGGCGACAAGGTCGAGTGGCTGCCTGACGACGAACGTCCCGGTAAGAATTGGGGAATGGTCCTCCGGCGCAACGACAAAGTGATTCATGCGGCTCACGAAGAATTCTGGGACAAAGTGTGGTGGAACCGCCATCAAAATTGGCTCTACAGAATACAGACAGGAGAAGAGCCTCTGACCAGAGCGCAAAAGCCGATTCTTGCGACAGCGAGAAAGGCCGCTCGAAGAATCGAGAGAAAATACGGCAGGAAGAACCTTGGTTGGGACGACTTTGAGTGGGGTATGGTGAACGGCAAACTTTCTGCGCTTGCGTGGGTGACGGGCGCGGAATGGAACGAATCGCTGGACACCTAAGCTAAATGATTCTATGGCACGGTCTTTTTCCTCCTGACCGCAAACTTTTTCATTAGTTGTTGCTTGTGAACTTCTTGGCTATTTCCATTACTTCATCGTGCCACGACGGAAGACTGACTTTTGTTGCGGGAAAATGCTTGGTTATTATTTTCCCCCATTCCTCATGAACCCGTGCCCAGTATTCGACGTAGGTTGTAATACGGGCTTCGGTGTCCTTGTTGCTCATGTAGCGGACGCAAAAATACATATCTACCAGGGTCCGCGACATTCCAAATGCCTCGGCAGGAAAACCTTTGTCCACGAGAACGCAGATCGCTCTACCCACAGTCAACGCTTTGGAAAACAAGGGAAGAATCACCTTGCTACGGTAGAACCGACTGGCGGGAATCATCTGCAAATTGTTTATGTATCTCTCAAGACGCTTGATCTGCGTGCGGACCTGACGGGTGGTCGGTGTTCGAATTTCTCGGGGCATACTGAGAGCAATCATGCCACGCCGGATAGCCATGCGGCGACATGCTTGCCGCGTTTCCGGGACCGCGCGGGACTTGAACCGCCAAAATATTCCCGTATGCTAGAATCAAGTCAGTCTTTGGGGGACAAAATGACTCTCTCGATTCCGATTCCAGTTGTGCCAATTAAACTCACGATAGGGAAAGAAAAGAAAGAAGACGCGCCCGTTGCCACTCCGGTCGCTGCTCCCGTGTCCCTTGACGGCAGGGACTTCGCCATCATGTGCGTGACCGCCATCGCGATTGTCGCCATCATCGCAATAATCCTCATGGCGATGCGTCACCAAGGCGCAATAGGCAGGCTTTGAAGAACAGGCCGGATTTGCCTTGGGGAATGAGGACGTTTGCTGCGTAGCACGGCGGGATTTGAGCGTATTTGTGTCATAGGCAAACCCGGAGTTAGTCTTCATTCAAAATCTCTAGGTTGGGACCGATTGCGGCGTGGACTTCATGTGCTCAACGATGTATCTTGCGCGTTCAAACAATTGGTCATACGTGATGACTTCTACGCCGTGAAGAGATTCTCGAAACAGTTCGAATGTGGAAAGTTTTGTTTCATCGGATGCAAGGTCAGCAAGGCGTCCGATCACAACAATTGCTCTGGGTTGGACTGTGAACAGCTTGCGCTTCGCCAACTCCGCTGCATTGTTGTATTCCTTGGATTCGATGGTCCAACCATACGCATATGCCTGGGCCTGGGTAACCGCGTCCGTCAGTTGTTTTGAGAGACTCCAGGCACCGCTTCGCTGCGGCTTGTCTCCTTGCAGAAGCGGCGTCTCCGCCGTCTTAATCTCCACGACAATCGTGAACCGAACATCACCAGAGGTTGAGCCGAGGTAATCAGCTTTTTTGGTGCCTACTCCAGTAAAGATTGCGCCGCCAAGGTTGGCTTGTTCCTGCTCGACGCGAATGATTCGATAGTTGAGTCCGTATCCAAAAATCCACTTGTTATCTTCAAAGAAGTCCTTCCACCAAGGTTCTGTTCGCCCTTCGGAGAGTGCTTTTTGAAATTCCATTAAACGTATTCGCCGTCGATTAAGTTCGACAACATCTGCGATTGAGAGACTGAACGTTGGCTCGTCTTCAATGATCTTGGCAAGTGCACGGAAGGTTTCCACATCGTGTTCAGAGAGCGCTGCCCTGATTTGGTTCGTCGTGTTCGGCGTCAAAGAAAAATGTTCGTCGGGGATGTCAAGTTCACGAAGAGATTTCAAATACGATATAAGCTTCCAGTAGTTCTCGTGGCATTCGGCTAGGTCAACTGACGCTTTCACATCGTGCTCAAACGACTTTAGGTCAACGATTTCTCCCGTCGTCTGATGTCGGATTGAAAATGCAACCCGTGGTGTAAATCGATCAGCGCCAGTTTTGAGAATCAAAGTGACCTGGCAGACGTGGTTGACTTGTGTAGATTTGCGCAGGACAAAAAAGCGAACGATGTCTCCGCTGCTCTTCTTTCGGAAACCGTGTAGCTGATCGGTGAGATGCCGAACTATCTGAATGTCCGAAAAGTCGTCCTCGCTGACGACAAAATCTCCCTTAGCCATTAGCTTGCGCCATCACAGTTCGAAACAGAATGTTGTTGGTAGCCTGCGCCGATTGGGCAGACAGGGGCACTCCTGCCATCAAGCTGAGGACGACGACCAAGATAGGGCGCATGACGTGCTCCTAGTAGCCCTGCCGATACAGTAGCGTGGTAAAAGGATATACGCGAGCCTGCTAACCAGCAATCGTCAAGGCCCGTGGTAAACTGGTGTTTCGCCAAGGGAGGCGAATGGTATGCTCCTAGGGGTTGTGAAGGAGCCGCGCTGAGTAACTGATGACCCGCGTCCAGCCTTGTTATGAAACGCCGACAAGGATGCGACTCTGGTCCTCTATCACAGCCACACTGTCGGCAATAGAGGGCAAGGCTAAGGACTTAACCCCCATTTCAGTTTCCCGTTTCTTTGCCAAGTTCTCGACATAGGCTAAGGCTCAAGCCCTGTGGTATTCTGTCGCCGTGCCCGAGTGGCGGAACTGGCAGACACGCCGAATAAACAGCCTGTTTTCATCAGTACATGTGTACTTCTAGACGAGGATTTGAGACGTAACAAGCCCCGCATTCACAACACGGTGCGCTGAATCGAAAAACGGCGTCTGCAAGTTGTAGATTTCGCATCAGTTACAAACGCCCCTAAAGCCATTCCTCACGCTTCCTCACTAGGGTTTAATCCCACCCTCTCCGCCATACCTATTCTTACCTGCATATTACTGCATTCTTGACTCCTTGCTACAGGCGCTCCCTCGAAGTCATCGACACGATTCAGAATTAATGCATTGTTTGTCGGAATTCCTTGCGGCCGCGGCGACAGCGGAAACACATCCAAAGCCAGCGCGGCTCTGGCGTGACCTCCAATTCTGTTGTTCGCAACGAGGTTGTCACCCGTGAAACCCCTGATGCTTATTCCGGCGCTGAAATCGCCGAACACTGTGCCCGGAGGCGGCGACATAGTCACATCGTTGTTGATTACGACGGCGTGCTCCAGATGCCATGCTCCAAATTGGCTGAATACACCAATACCTATGGCGTCTGGGTCCTGCCATTCGCAGTCGATCTTGTTATGCGCAATCACGTACGAACCGGTGTTGGCGATGCGAATCGCCTCAGGTCGCGGTGCTAGTTGCGATGAAAAAGTACCGGTTTTGATCACGTTTGATTCCTCATTCGCTCGCCCGCCGAGGAGCCGGAAGTTGATCGCGGGCTCCGTCACGCGCCTGATCGAGTTTCCGGAAAACATAAATGTCGGCTTCGCGATCCGGAGATCCGCCGACCGCAAATACGGTGATCCCCAATCTATTCTCCGCGGCCGATGCACTCTCCAGGTCGATGTCGTTGTTCGTAATCAACAACCTTCCCGAAATGTTCTCTGGATGCCCTCCCTGCATAGGCATAGGCATAGGCACATGGCCGACTGTATTTATATCGATTGCGATGCCGGTAGGCGCGGGTGGCACGGTGCCGCCAAACGGGGTTGGCACGATGCCCTTGAACTTGCATTTCGTGATCGTCAGGCCATTGACGGCATAGACGAAGATTGCGTCCAAAATTGGGCGCTCAAAGCGCAGTGACTGAATCGTGACGCTTGCTCCGGGAGCTTCGACGTAGAAGGGGATCGTTCCTCCGTCGATAGTCGTCATTTCATCATGCTCTCCACCCACACCGGAGATGGAAACTGATTTCGAGACTCGGACCGTGGCCGGTGGATAGATGTCGGGCAGCGCCGTCAGGACAGTTGGGGACCTGTCAAAAGAGAAATGTCCTATGAGCGTGACGTGCCCACCTTGATCAACAGCGGCTTGAACCGCCGGGACATCAAGGTCGGTATGACCAGTTACCACAACTTCCACGTTTTGGGCCGCCGCGCCTACGGCAAGAGTGACGACGGTTAGAACGGCGACTAGAACCAGAAGACAAATCTGAACAGTGACGTTTTCATGATTTCTACTCTCCTTCTTTCGCGCTGCGCGCCTTGTGTCGCAAGACCGCGCTGACTTGGCGACTCTCGCTTGCAGAGCGCTGAAATATCCATAGATTTGGCAGCCGCACGATGGTGCCGATGCTGTGATCATCCCTTCCAAAGTCGTGCGCTCTGCCTATTCATCGCGTGTCGACACGTGCCCGCAACCCGGGATTTGAAAACTGTTCTTAATCCTTATGGAATGCCGGTAGAAGATGCGCAACCCGGAGCCACGGCCTCGATACGGCGTGGTTCACTGTGCTTGATGAGATAGGCGATAGAAAGAGTCGTATTCACTGTTCCCGGATTCTTGATGGCATGAACCTGAGTGGTTTCAGTGAAGACTTGTCCTTCGGTGAAAGACCGCTTCTGACAGTTTTCGTCGTAGAAGTCAATAGCCCCCGAGACGACCGTGCCAACCAGTAGTCCCGGATGAGTGTGCCAGCCGCTGTAGCCCCCGGACGCGAGGACAAGCTGCTGTACGTAAAAATCGCTCGCTCCATGCGTCCACAGGTGCAGCCGCCATTCCTGATCTTCAGCGGCTGCATCGGTACTGGCTACGTGAAGTTCTTCTTTGATGTCCTCAGAGGTGGTACCCATCGCCACGATGTGATTAAGCAAGACACCGAATGGAGGAGTGGCCAACGCCACGACGGCGACGCTGAGCACGAATGCAAGTAGTATTTTTCCCTTCATCGTCTTCCCCCTCTTGGTCGCAATTGCACTGGGTTTTGTAAACGGATGCTGTTTCATTTGCCCTCCTTCGTTCGTCGATCACATTTCTGCATCCCACGAGTGGCGCCCGCGCGAATGCGCGAGGTACGCGAGCGTCAAAGTGGAGGCAGCGCGTGACGAAACGCCAATGACTTTCGTCCAGCGAGAGAGAATGAACAATGGCGCGCAGATGGAATGCCGGTGGAATCTATATGACGAGCTAATCAGCAGGAGTGATTGAACTTCGCTCGTTTGAGCGCGCACCGGAAAGATCTAGTTCGGCTGTGGAAAGCAGTGATACAATACAGGTCTTTTCCCGCCATGGAAGCGCCGGCGAAGTTGCGAGAGGTCGTTCGCTTTGGCGAATTCGAGCTTCGTGTTTCGTCGGCTGAGCTGACTAAGTACGGTTTGAAAATCAGGCTGCAGGAACAACCCTTCCAAATTCTCGTAATGCTTCTCGGGCGGCCCGGTCACGTAGTCACTCGCGAGGAGCTTCGGGCCCGACTCTGGCCTGGTGACAAGACCTTTGTGGATTTTGAGGTCGGTCTGAACAGCGCCGTGCTCAGGCTGCGCAACGCGCTTGGCGACACCTCTGAGCATCCCCGGTTTGTCGAAACTGTTCCTCGACGAGGTTATCGGTTCATCGGCGCGCTGCAAGAACCGGAGGCCATCTCCGAGTCCGCTGCTCAGAATTCCTCGCCAGTCAAGGAGTCTGCTTCTATTCTGCCGCTTGAACAGAAGGTGCTCGAAGTCGCTGCACAGCCTGCGACACATCCGCTTAAAAGAAGGTTTTGGATTTCCATAGCCGCAACCGTGGGTGTAATCGCCGGTGCTCTGGTTCTGAATTGGAATGGCTGGCGACAGGGCACTCCAGGACGATCTACTTCTCCGCATATTCAGTCTCTTGCCGTGCTGCCGTTGGAAAACCTAACCGGCGACGCAACCCAAGACTACTTCGTAGATGGCATGACCGACGCCCTAATAACCGACTTGGCGCAGATCAGTTCCTTGAAGGTGATCTCGCGCACCTCGGTGATGCACTACAAGGGTACGCGCAAGCTTCTTCCAGACATCGCCAAGGAATTGAACGTGGAGGGCATCTTGGAAGGTACGGTGGTCCAATCGGCCGAACGGGTGCGAGTTGATGCCCAACTCATTCAAGCGGCAACGGACCGGCACGTCTGGGCAAATACGTATGAACGCGGCCTCGGTGACGCGGTCGTCTTGCAGAGTGAGGTCGCCCGAGCCATTGCCAATGCAATTCAAGTACAGCTCACTCCGCAAGAACAAGCGCGGCTAACACGGGTGCAACCGGTTGATCCGCAGGCTTATGAGGCCTATCTCAAAGGGCGTTACTTCTGGAACAAAAGAACAGACGTCGCGGTTCGCAAGAGCATCGATTACTTTCAACAGGCCATTCAAAGGGACCCTAACTATGCGCTTGCTTACGCGGGCATGGCCGAGGCATACATCGTGCGCGACGACGTTTCGCCTGAAGAGCAGTTTTCAAAGGCGAAGGCCACCGCGAAGATAGCTCTTCAGATGGACGATGGCCTTGCCGAGGCCCACAATGCAATGGCAATGAGTCTCTTCCGTTACGACTGGGACTGGGCCGGCGCAGAGAGGGAATTCCAGCGTGCGCTGGCGCTCAACCCAAACTATGCCCAGGCCCATCTCTGGTACGCGCGGTACCAAAGGGCTATGGGACGGCAGAACTCGGCGATGGCCGAAATCAAACGCGCCCAAGAGTTGGATCCGCTGTCACTCGTGATTGGAGGGGGCAGCGGCCAGTATGGCACGCAATATGACTTGATGATAGAGAGCAACCGCAAGAAGCTGGAACTTGACCCAAATTTCGCGGGTGCATACTTGGGGCTGGGCAGGGCGTACGCACTAAAAGGGATGTACCAGGATGCCATCGCGGCATTTCAAAAAGGACTCGATCTTTCCGGCGGAGCGCCGAATTACCTGAGCTTTCTGGGTTACACCTATGGAGTGTGGGGCAAGCGGGATGAGGCGAGGAAGATTCTGCTGCAGTTGAACCAGCTTTCAAAGCGCAAGTATGTTTCACCCTATGAGATAGGCCTTGTTTATGTCGGTCTTGGTGAAAAAGATATGGCCTTCGATTGGCTGCAGAAAGCTGTCGCCGACCGCTCGATACCACTCGTACCCCTGAAGGCTGAGGAGGAGATGGCCAGCCTGCGCTCCGACCCGCGCTACGCCGAACTTCTAAGCCGGATTGGTCTCCCACAATGAGCAAAATCCAGTTGCTTCAGTCCATCAGAAAAGAAACTTTAGCTGCATGCGCATGCTGCGGATGCCGCCATCGGTGAAGTTGAGGTTGAGAAACTGACCCGGCGGGGAATACACCACGTCGCTGTTTGGCACTTGTACGAACTGCCGGTGGTTGAAAACGTTGAAGGCGTCCCAGCGAAACTCCAGCCTTTTCCTCTCCGAAGTGGCAAACGTCTTGGCCAGCGCGATGTCCCAATCGTTGGTCCCGCCTGTAAGCAGCGTGTTCCGCCCTACAGTCCTGGCGTTGGGCAGCCCGCGGCCTTGGACGAAATGCACCTCATCTGGGGTGACGCATGCGCCTGTGTCCGGATTGCTGTAACCAGTGGAGCAAGCTCCTGGGCCGGACGCGGGCGCTATCACGGCCCGCGTGTTCAGAGGAGCGTTTGGATTGCCAATGTCAGGACGGTCGTTGTCGGGGAAGCCGTCGTTGTCGCGGTCCGATCCGTTCTGCAGGCTGTAAGGGGTGCCCGACTGAAAGGTCGTAATTCCCGCAATGGACCAGCCCCCGAGTCCGTGCTTTGCCACTCCGCGCCGCGGCCCCGGGATATCCCAGATGTATGCGATGGTCAGGCGGTGGCTACGATTGTAGTCACTCAAGCCGCGGTCCAGCTTTAAGCCTCCCTGGCTGATCGGCACTGAGGTCAAGTTCCGATTTCCAGAATTCGCGTTGACCAGAAGAGACTCGCTCGTGCTGTCCAGATCGCGCGACCAGGTATACGAGACGTTAATCCCAAAACCTTGAGCGAACTGCCGTTCGACGTGTAACTGCATGGCATGGTAAATGGAATTGCCGATGCTGGAGCGGATGACCCTTGGCCCAAAATCAGGATGCAGGCGAATGCCATTTAACTGCCGGGGATTGACGTCCTCGCGGGTGAAAAGCCTATGGCTCCCAGAGCCAACGTAGGCTAAATCGAGAAGAATCCGGTTCGGCAATGTGCGCTGCAGTCCGAAAGACCAGCGCTCAGCATAAGGATTACGAATGTTTCTATCGAATACCGCAAGCTGACCATCGTGAATGCTCGGTGCAGGAGCTACGACAGGCAATTGCGAAAACCAATTCGCTGTGCCGCGCCCTGCGACAATCGGGCTCACTCTATTGACCTGAACAGTGTTGGGACTGTCGCCCATGATGAAGTTCAGCAGTTGGGTAAAAAATGCGTCGTAGCTGATTTGGTAGCCTGCGCGCCAAACTGTCTTCCCCGCGCCAATAATCCTACCGAGGCGGTCTGATCTGGACGGCGGAGACCAGGCTACTCCTAAAGCAGGGCCAAAATTCTTGTTGTACGGAACCACCTTGTTGGGAACAAGAAACTGACTTGGATCAAATCCCGCAAAAGCGGGAAAGCGCAGGGCGTTGGCCGGCTGGCCGAAATTCTCATAGCGCAGCCCGAGACTTAAGGTCAATGACGGCTTTGCCTTCCACGTGTCCTGGAAGAAGTAAGATTGCCGAAACGAATCGGGATAATAGACGGGGTTGCCGAAGTTTCGCCTGATGGTGCCAGACGGCCCGCTGAAGTCATCCAGGAAATTGGCAAAAGCCGAATAGCCGGGCGAGGCAGTGTACATGAACACTCCACGCCCAACGAATCCTGCTCCCAGTTGCTTGGCCAATTGCCAGAGAAATTCGAAGCCGTAGCGAAACATATGGTGGCCTACCAGTTTCGATTGTGTTTCCTGGAGCAACCAATTGTTCGCAAATTGGAACTGGGGAAGGCTACCGTCAATGCCGGGGGCATCGATGGGAGGAATCATGATCGCAGGCAGGGTTTTGGCAGGGGCAACCGCGCGAGACGAAATCGGCAAATCTACCGCGACGCGTGCATACGAAAAGCGAAGCTCGTTTGTAAGAGTATCGCCAGCAGTGTAGGTATCACTGACCAGAAAATTCTGGTCACTCTTGCTGGCATCACCGAAGTATCCGGGGAAGATGACTTGGCGGCCACTGATCGGCGAGTCCATTCTCGAATCATAGAGATACCGAAACGAAATCTCGTGCCGCTGTGACCAGGAATGATCGAGCCGCAACATCCACTGCGAGTCATCGCTCATCGAGGGAGACAGCCAGTTCGCGGTTCCAAAGGTGACGCTGCCACGGTCCCGGCCAGTAACAGGGTCAGCGCCAAGAGCCTGCGAAATGGGGTTGGAGAAGCCACGCAAGTCACCCAGTGCATTCAAGTAAAGGTCAAGACGCGGATTGGAGGGGAACAGCAACCGCAGGCTGGACACTGCTTCCGCCGTCGGCAGGACAAACCGAAACTGCCCGGTGGAACGAAATCTGTCCTGCTGGAAGGCGGCAAAAAAGAAGGTTTTGTTCTTCCTTATCGGGCCGCCCAGAGTGAAGCCGTAGACATTCTCGCTAAACCCTAGAGGAGAGGATCCATTGAGCTTGTCTAGGTTGGATAGCGAATTAAAGTGCTGCGATCCATACTGCCAGAGGATCGTTCCGTGAAACTCATTCGTTCCCGATTTGGTGATGATATTGAAGACTGCTCCTCCCGCCCGGCCGAATTCAGTGCCGAAATTACTCGTCTGAACGGAAACTTCTTGCACGGCATCGGCGATGTTGAAAGGCTGTGCAGTGCCGGTGAAAGACAGATCGTTATTGTCCGTGCCGTCGAGAAGGTAATTGTTCCCGCGCGGGCGCTGGCCGTTGACTGCGAACTGCGTGGCTAGATCGCCGTTTCCGTATGTCGTACTGCCTGAAGGCGAGACCGCGCCAGGCAGCGTCCCTGCCAGCGAAATTGGATTGAGCGCCCTCAGCGGCAGCCGACTGATCTCCCGAGACTGGAAGTTTCCACCGCGTAACGGAGAATCTTTCAATAGTAGCTCGTCGGTCCCGGCATTCACCTTGACCACGGTTTCGTTGCCGCCCACCTCCAGCTTCACATCTACAGTCGTCGTCCGGTTGCCCTCCACACTTATGCCCAGCTCCAGGAACACGGTGAAGCCCGCTTTGTTTATCTTGAGGTCGAACAGCCCAAGGTCCACTGCGTCAAAGCAATAGATGCCAACCGCGTTGGTTGTAGTGGCGCGTTTCACTCCACTTTCTTTGTTGGTTAGTACTACAGCGGCGTCCGGTACTACTGCGCCCGAGACATCCGTCACCGCTCCGGCCACACTGCCGCGACTGGTCTGCGGTCGTGCGGGCAAGGCTAGACTGGTGATCGCGAGCAGGCTAATCGCCAGCCTTATTCGGAACCTGCTGCTCAACTTTCTCTCCTCCCACCACGATATTCACGGAGAGGGCTTGACTTGGCACTTGGCCAACTCAAAATTGTCGAAGAGTCAGCCTCTTCAGAATGGCACCGGCTCGATAACCGTTCCTATTCCGTGATCCTCGATTTTGCCCGGCCCGACAATGCGCGTGTTCGTGACGAGGTCGCCCACAAAGACGTCAGCGACCGATGCCTCGAAGTCATCGAAGCGGTTGAGAACGAGCGCGTTGTTATCCGGGATTCCGCCTCTAAAAACATCCACGGAGAGTGCGGCTCTTGCGCGTCCTCGAATCCTATTGTTCAGCACTACATTGCCCTGAGCGAAACCCCTGATGTTGATCCCAGCGCTCAAAAGGCCGAAGACTGTGCCCTCGGGCGGGGTCATTGTCACGTCGTTGTCCACGACGATGGCGCGCTCCATGGGCCAGTCTGCAAATTGGCTAAACACACCGATGCCTATGGCTTCTGCGTCCGGCCACCGGCAATCGATCGAGTTGTGCGCAATCAGATACGAACCCGTGTTTGCGACGCGAATCGCCTCGGGTCGCGGCGTTGTCTGCGAAGACACGGAGCCAGTGGTGATCACGTTCCGCTCCACATACACTCGCCCGCCAACACGCCGGAAGTTTATCGCGGGTTCAGTGGTGTTCCTTATCTTGTTTCCGGAAACGTACGCCTCGACCTCCGCGCCGGGTACACCCACACTGAATACGAGGACCCCCAGCGTATTGTCGAGAGCAGTTCCTCCAGCAAGATCGATGTCGTTATCAGCGATCAAGAGCGTTCCGGAGACATTCTCTGGCTTTCCCGGGTTCGTTGGCATAGGTATGCCGGGGCTCGTAACGATATCGATTCCCTCGCCGCCACCAAGCAATGGCTCTAGGCCTTCGATCTTGCAGGAGGCGATCACTAATCCGCTGACGGCGTACACAAAAATCGCGTTTCCCCTCGGGCGGATAAAGCGCAATCCCCGAATCGTGACGCGGGCTCCGGGAGCTTCGACATAGAAGGGAGTCGTTCCCCCCTCAATACTCGTTATCTCACCGTCCTGGTCCTGGGCGCCAGAGATCGCGACTCCCTTCGACACAAGGACCGTAGCTAAGCCTCCCACGAAAGCCGTCGCCGTGGGTACCGTTGGGGCTCTGTTAAAAGAGAAATGTCCTTTTAGCGTGACCTCACCGCCTTGATCAACAGCGGCCTGAACTGCTTTAACGTCAGTGTCCGGGTCGCCCGTTCCGACCACTACGGTCTGCGCGGCTGCACTTGCCGCCCAGGCCAGGACGGTTGCAAATCCTGCGATGAATCGCCATGTCAATTTTCCAGTCACCTTGTTCATCTTCATGTCTACTCCTTCTGTCTGTCTTTCGGTCTTGCTTCACGCGCTTTCCACCCCAAAGCATGCAGGCGAGGGGCGCTAACCTGGCCGAGAGAGATGCAGAGACGGTGAACCGCAAATGACTTCTTACATGCCTCTCTTCGTTGCACGCTTCGAAGACGCGTCGGTGTGGTGACTGTGGCTCTGGCGGAGTGAGTGATCAATATCTGGCAACTGACTTTTGTCTGGGACGTTTCTGATTGTGCAGGCAGCTGAAAAACTTAGGGTTGCGGAGTAAAGTAAAGGGCAGCACCACGCTTACCTGCCGATAAGCGCCCGCAATTCTTGTCGCTCATGGCAACACGCATCCTCCGAGCGCTTCGACAACAACGAAACTCAGGCAGGATCGCAATGACCTGTACGCCTCCGCTGATCGATGCCCTCGGTGAGAACTAGAACCGGGGCGCATAGGGCGTTTCTAGGCGCGCCCGGGGAGTATCCAGAAGCCCAGCCTTCCTAGGCCGAATTTCGGTCCACCTTCGGTCCAATTCAAGAGGGTGATTGCGCGACCTTTTCGGCTGTAAGCGACGCCAGATGCAGCACTTATTTGATTTTTACTGCCTTCTTAACAGCTGGGGGGTATAAAACTCTAAGTGCCGCGTTTGGTGTCGCTTACGAGCCTTATCGCTGTTTATCCTGCCCTTGAATTGGACGGAAGTTGGACGGAACCCTCTCCAGAACCGGACTCGTGACTCGGAATAACTTCAATTAGCCGTAACCCGGGAGAAATCCGAAACCGTCCTGAACTGCTTTCCAACCTAGCCTTTGGTGTCTGGAACCACGACGCGATCATTCACTCTCGCTCGTCTCCGACGGCGTCGGGAAGCGTTCTTGAATCCACGCTTGCCAGAGCGGTGTCCCGCGGGCGACGGTCCCGGCCGCCTGATCACCGTAGGTAGAAGCTTAGCGTGACCATGCTCTGGCCGCCGAAGTTGACGGCGCCAAGGGCGGCCGTGCCGGCCCCGGCTTGTCGAGCCGCCGCAGCAGGGCGTTGCACGGACTCGGGGTGACGTGCTCCACCACGCCGCCGAGCGCCGGGACGCCCGCCGGGGCGGTCCAACGCTGCCCGGCGCTCACGCCCTTCAGCCGCAATGCCGCGGTCAGCGTATCCCAGGCACTGAGCAGAAGAGGCTGTGTCTGTGCCGACTGGACCGCGTATCATCATACCGATTCGATTTCGCTAATAGGCTGGGGAAACTGAAATTGAACATCCTCACACTCGTCATCGCTCTACTGGGATTAAGCTTCCTGGGAATCCACTACGGCAGCATGGGAATCCACTACGGCAGCAAGCCGTGGACTCCAACGCGAATTGTTGGCGTGGTGATTGGGCTGCCATCGCTGGCGCTTCTGGTGCTCGCCCGAATCGAACTAGGTAGCTCCTTCTCCGTCCGCCCGAAGGCTCAGACGCTCGTAACCCATGGCCTTTATTCTCGAATTCGCAACCCCATCTACGTTTTCGGAGGTTTGGTGGTCGCGGGGATCTTTCTCTACGTCAACAAGCCACGCGCTCTATGGATTTTCGTTGCGATCATCCCATTGCAGATTTATCGAGCACGCCAGGAAGAAAAAATCCTTCAGGCAAGATTCGGTGACGAATACCAGCGATATAAATCGCGCATATGGTTCTAACACACTGGATGAACACGCGAGAATAGCGCTGGAATAGTGCAATGACCCAGAGAAACACCGCATGACCATCGAGGGAGCAAAGCGGCGGGTCAAAGAGAACTCCGAGCGCCACTTGCGCGAGGTCTCAGAAAGGACTGGCCGTGGTCTCATCTCGGCCGTCGGCAGTGGCGGGGGTCATACCTTCGCAGACGGCAACCACCACAGTTCGATGGTCGCGTTCGAGGATGGGAAAGAAGCCACGTACCACCTGTATGTGTTTAGAGGACACATGTTCGAGGTTGTGGAGACCATCGAAATTTCAGCCGATGGTGAATGCCTGATTCGACGTGAACGAATCACGGGAGTCGACGGCACCGAGCGAATCCTGACGGCTGAGTTACCTACCAGTTCCAAACGATAGCTGAATGGACGTTGCTGTCCGGAACAGGCCATACCGCGTTTTGACCGTTGGTCATTTCGCGCGATTTTTCGCCAGCTATCCTCGGGATGCATTCCGAATCGCCTTGCGTCCCCGCGCCTTTTCTTGACATAGTTAGCTGTTTCAAACAAACTGCCGCCAATGTTCATCCTTCCAATTAACAGGGACAACCCAGTCCGTCGGGTGCCGTACGTCCTAATCGTGGTCATCATCGTCAATTGTGTCGCACTCGCCCTCACGTATCTGGTGTACACACCCGACACAATCTTTCGTCAGTTCGGTTTTACTCCCGCACAACACGAATGGCCCACACTGTTCACGTCAATGTTCTTGCACTCAGGTTTCTGGCACATCCTGGGGAACATGTGGTTTCTGTGGATGTTCGGGGTTCGGGTCGAAAACGCGTTCACCAAATGGCTGTTCCTGCCGGTTTACGTTGTGTGCGGCTTGGGCGGGATGGCTTGCATTGGCTGCTGAACCAACATTCCACTGTGCCATGCGTTGGAGCCTCGGGTGCGATTTCAGGTATAGCCGGCCGCAACCAGGCCGCATGTCCAGAGAGGAGAGGTTAAGCCCAAGAGGTTTAGAGGCCTGATTTGGCGAACTACTGGTCGGACTAAGATCATGGTTTTGTCTCGCCAAAGTCTAATTCCCGATTGTCTCGCGAGTAGTTCCGTTCGGTTCACCACTATCGCAAGCACCTTTGTCCAGCCAGTGAACATGCCCTTCTTTGTCAATTTGCAGCTCTGAGATCGGAGGGCCTGCCAAATCCGGGTGTGCCTCCACCTCCATTTCGACGAATTGATGGGCGAGCTTGACGTAGTCCCCCTTTGCCCAATCTGGATGAGACTTGACGTGTGCGCGGATGTGGCCATTGAGACCCAGAAAATATCCGACCCGCGCGTACGACGGAGCGGTGCTCTCGGACCGCTCCACACTTATTCTCCCCGCTGAATTGACCACCAGCCCTCTGACGATCAGCGCAATCTGTCCATTTTGGATGCCCGCGAAAATCACTTCGGTTGTCTTGTTTTCTAGCGTTCGGCCAAAGTCGCTTGGATCTGCGTCGCGAATGTGACGAATCGCTCTTTCGTATGGAATTCTTGAAAACCGGAGAAACGCTTCCGCCCTCGCTCGTAGGTCACCTGGGTACTGGCAGGCGGCCTCGGCAAGTTGCCGCAAATGGAACGCCGTTGTTTTCTCCTCGTAGAGACCTGCCATTGCAACTGTACAGCCAGGTTTGTCAATGATCTTGCACTGGGAAAGAGAAGCAAGTTGGCGGTTCACTCGACAATCGGCTGCGATCACCACGCGGTGATTCGTGTTATCGATTAACGCGACCACGCTTGTAGCAGCCGTCACGGCGGGCAAGAACAATGTTCCGGTTGTGAGAAAAACAAGCAGGCGAACTATATCAGCAGGATTCCGTGACGTCCGCGGATTTGCCGCGTGAGGGACTTCCGAAAGGGGCTGAAACAAGTGTTTCATTTGAACATCAATTCCTTGTGTTCTTCCACAAGCTTTCCCGGAGTGGTATTTTCTTCGCTGCTTTGCTCATACCGGATCGGTTCACTTTCATGACCTTCCTGTTCAACAGGAACAGTGTTGGTCGCGTACCCGTTAGGCGGAGGCGTCAAAATGTCCGCGGCGATTTGAGGTTGACTCGTTTGTGGGCCTTCCATTTGCATCTCCTGGCTTCCAATCCGCTTTCGTCCCCGCACTACGCCGCACTTATGCCGTAACCCAACATGGACCGCATTCTTGTGCAGCTGTGGCAACATCTTGCCTAACCTACGGACATCGCTTTCCAATATTCCTGCGAAGAGTTCTTTTCGAATGCTGTCGAAGACACATACAAGGGTCCGAGCTACCTCTTTTCCCTTTGCCGTGGGTTTGAGAATCGAGAACCTCCGGTCGCGTGGATCGATGTCGCGTGCGAGCAAACGGCTTGACTCGAGACGATGGACAAACCGCGTGACCTTGCCTTTGTCTCTTCCTAGAGCAACCGCAAGTTGTCCTGGTGTTATTCTCCGGGCTTCCACGCAGCGAAGAAGCACGCTTGCTTCTTGCACGGTCATCCCAAATCTCAGGAAGCGGCGGTCGAGTGACGTCTGCAGCCTTATGCACGTTTGGAACAGCCAGGACGTCAAAAGGTCCCTTCGCCACTCCTGACCTCGCAACGGCTTGGACAGGCCCCTACGCGAGGTTGCGACAAGAACACTCACGGCCTTTCGGCCCTGTCCTATTTGGGCGTGCTTGCCCATTTTTCAAGCCTCATTCGAATCAGCTCTTCTGCCCCGTTGGACCGGATCCAACGCCAGCAGGGTCTGTAGCCCTTCACGATGACGCTGACTGCAAATTTTTCGGCCTTCACATTTGGAAATTCTGCAATCCCGTTTTTGTCCGTCTTGAGTTCAATTTCCCTCTTCTCTTCAGCAGATTCCTTTCTGCGCCAATAGACCAGAGAGACGGATGCATCTTGAATCGGAAGATCAGACTCAGAATCTGTGACTTTGAAGCGGAATTGGTCGCTCGTTTCGCGGGGCGGTTTGGTCTGAGCGTGCGCCCGCGCTGCAAAGCTCTCTGGAAGCGGGCATAGCAAGACACAGAAGCAAATGACGATCCGGACAACCGCCATTCTTCGCCGTTGCGCTTCTGGCGGATGATCTGACCTGGATTGCCATGGATCACCCGCAAGACTTCATTTGCCCTGGCTCTTCTGGCCTCTTCTAAGGCCCGAGAAGCCCCGCGAGGCATCAAAGATAAATCCCCGCGGGACGTCTTCACGTCACGGTCAGTCTCAGAAGTGAAAACCGAGTTCGGCTGTATAAGCTCGCGGTGTAACGAAATGCGTTCCGCTGAACGTGGACAGGAAATTGTAGAGCGCCGTTTTGTTGGTCAGGTTGATAACTGTGAGGCGCAAGCTCCACTTGTAATGGTCGGTGTGGAAGAGATTGTCATCACCCACGCTGGCGTCAAACAGGTTGCGCGGTTTGACGCGCGTAGGATTGTGATCCACATCGAATGTCGCGCCTGCGATATTGATCAGCTTTGCGCCCGTCTTCGAGGGATTCGTGCCGCAGATGGTCCCTGCACCCACCGCAAGAGCCTGAGCCACGGAAGCCGAGTGTGTGACTCCACCGGCATCCACGCAGAAAAGCCCGACAGCAGTTTGCTGAGCTGCATCCAGGAAACCCGACGCATCCTGGAAAGTGTCAAGAAATGGGTTGCTGGCCACCAGACCGCTGTCGTAGCGCCAATTCATGGCAATCCACGGCAAGGTCTTCCAAGGTTGGTACTGAAAATGTGTTGTCTGATTGAAGGCCTGGTCGTGGTCGATGCGAAATACTTCTCCGCCCGTGATGCTCGCACCCAGACCGCCGATCTGTGGCGGGAAATAGCGCGCCCGGACGTGCGCGAGCACCGCGAGTGCCGTGAAACCGTGAAAATTCGGCATGCTCACGCGCACGGAAGGCCCGTCAATCTTTGAGTTTTTCCAAGCGATAGGGAAGAAGATCGGCGTGTTGCCGAACGCGCTAAAGTCATACGCATTGTGCGTATATTTCCACAAGTAGTCGGCGTCCACTACGAGGTATTTTCCAAAAGCCTGCTGAAAGCCGGCGTTGAACTGGTTGCGCTGGCCCGAACGAATCGGTGCCTGTAAGCTCGCGCCACCGATCACGTCAACAATGATGGGGTTACTTGCTCCCAGACTTGCCAGAATCAAGTTCTCATTGAACGGGGTCTCGAGAATGCGAGAATAAGATACGCGCAGGACCGAGCTGGTCTTCTTGACGTTGTAAGCGAAGCCCACGCGAGGTTGCGGTTGACTATCGTGCACGATTCCGCGATAGAGGTCTTCCCGGAACCCAACATTGAAGGCCCAATTGCCTACGTTGATCGTGTCTTGCAGGTAGAGCGCAAGCTCCTTGACATCCGCACGGCCGCGGAAGGGAAACAGCGCGGTTTGCGTACTGGCGCAAGCATCCTGCGTTTGCGCCGCCCCTGTCAGCACCGGTCGGGTGAGGTCAAAGCAACCCAGCGCCGGGATAAAGGCAGGAACAGTAGCCCGAGTATCTGTGCCATCGTTTGGCTCAAGCGCACCCGTGCAGTTGCCTAAAAACGTCGGCGTGGGGCTAGTGAACGGACTCGCGTCGGCAGCATTCAGGCAGACTGCATTGAAGGCCGGGTCCGTAACTCCGAAGTTGAAATTCTCCGTAAGGAACGTATGTTGAAACGTGACGCCGGCTTTGACGTTGTGTTTGCCCTTCACGTAGGACACATCCGAGCGCAAGCCCGCGTTGGTCAATTTCCGCTGCTGATTGAGCGTTGCCGAGGAGCCTCCGGGAATGAGTCCCGTACCGTCCGCAAAAACGTCTCCACTCGGGTAGTAGTTGAAGCGGTCTTGACGGACGAACCCTCCGAAGGTGAATAGCGTCGTGGTGCTGATCAGGCGGGTCCACACTGGCGCAATATTGAACGTCTTGATCTGCGAACGCTGGTCCTGCGCTGGCAGGGCGGCCCCAGTGAGCGGGTTATTCACTTCGATATTCAAGTTGTCAATCGTATTGGGAGTCTGGAACCACGAACGCGTGTATTGAAAGTTCGTGTGAATCGTATCCGCGCTGGTTACATTGTAGTCGACTCGGTCAAACAGGTTTTCTTCATTGCCCTTGTCGTGGATGGCGTGAAGTTCCGGTGGGTCGAGAAACCGGCTGCTGTTCAATCCGCTCGCAGCAATGAAGTTTCCCCACTTTTGGCCGCCGAAGGCCAGCCGGAAACCACCACTGACCGAGCCAAAGCTGCCATAGGAAGAGTAAACCGTGCCCTTAGGCTTGGTCACTCCGAGGCCCGATTGCGTCGTCACCTTAATCACCAGGCTCGTTTTGCCGCCGTATTCGGCTGGGGGGCCTCCAGAAACCGCTTCCAGCGACTGAATGGAATCCAGGGGAATCTGGTTCGAGAAGACCTTGCTTTGCTGATCCGTGATGGGCTGGCCATCAACGGAGAACGAATTCTCGGCGTGATCTCCAAGCCCGTGGAAGAGGCCATTCGAGTCCGCTACCACCCCCGGCGTCGCTAGAGTCACCAGCGAACTCACTGAAGAGGATTGGCTTTCCAAGGGCATCCGGTCAGTCAACGCCGTGTCTACATCCGTATGAAAGCTGGGGTCCTTCTCCACCAGATCTCCGCCATTCGCTTCGACCGTGATGCTGCTTGCCGCCGTTCCGAGCTTTAGCCCGATCTGGATGCCGGTAGGTACGCTGGAGCGAACATCCACATCCTGGGTATATGGAGCGAACCCAGAGGCTGTCACCACAAGGTGATACGTGTTGAAGGGTACGTTCGTGAAACGGAAGCCCCCATCGCTGCCCGTGGTCGTCTCACGCTGATAGCCGGTCACGGAATATGAGATTTCGACCTTCGCGCCCACGACCACGCCACCGGAGGCATCTTTTACTACTCCTTCGATCGATCCGGCATTGCCCAACTGAGCGCGACAGGGCATTGCGCAGAACAAGAAGCTGAAACTCAAAACCAAAAATGCAAGCTTTCTAAAACCCATTTGAATTTCTCCTCCGACCCCTAAATTGGGCGATGTTTGTTTGCTGTTGTTGAAGTGGCCACCTGGAAATAAGGCGGTTGCGCCGCCCCACTCATGGGGTCAGCGCGATTGAGAACGGAACAGATGTGGGTTATGCGGTAGGCGGAGCGCGAGACGGTGCATCGTGGAAGAAAAACTCTTGGTGAATCGTTACGACAAACGGCTGAACGTACCCGATCGCGAGAAGAGGACTAAACAGCGACGGGGTTAGCGCCTTCGGGGCGGAGCCGATGTGCGCCGCTTGGCAGAGTTGGCAAACAGCTTCATTCTGTCCTTTGGCGTGGGAGTGGATCGGGGCTTGCGCGACGAATAGTACGAACAGGACCACCAGGGAAAGGGCTAACACCCTAACCCAGTCCAGCCTCGTGTTGTACTTGCCAACCATCTCGATTCTCAGACTATCCCAATGTTCTCTTTGGACGCCAGGGCTGTTTCGTAGTGAGCACTGCTGCGTCTTCCGGAACCCGCCTATGAAGGCGTTTAGTTACTGTACTGCGGCATAGTATCATTGAATTATGAGGGCGTGAAGAGGATGGCACATACCACCAAGGACAAAGAGAAACTCCTTAACCGCGTCAGGAGAATCAAGGGACAGATCGGCGCGATTGAGAAGGCGTTGGACGACGACCAAGAGTGCTCGAAAGTGCTACAAACCATTGCAGCTTGCCGCGGTGCTATTAACGGACTAATGGCCGAAGTGCTTGAGGGTCATGTCCGTTTCCACGTTGTCGATCCTAGCCGAAAACCAACAACGGAACAGGCTGAAGCAACCGAGGAACTAATTGATCTCGTGAACCGGTACTTGAAATGAAACGACTCAGCGGTCAGCGCGCGAATCAAACTGACGGAATGGATGCAAGGTATGTCGCTGAAATTCTTTTGGAAGGGGCAGCAATTCACGCGCGTCCCTGGACCGACTCGCCCAGTCAACAAGATCCCGGTATTGCTCGAATTCTGTGATTTCCCCAAACCACTGCGTGCCGCTCTCGTTTGAAACAGTGACCACGTTGGGCAGATCACACGGTCCCAGGCAGCCGCTGATCGTCAGTTGAACGCGCTTCAGCAAGCCCCTAGAGCGCCATTCTTTTTTGAGCCACTCGACGGCAACGGGAGGTCTCCCGTTTTCTGTGTTTCCACAGCAACATCCTTGACAAACCGTGAGATGTCCGATAACGAGCCGCTTCGTTGCCAGAGGATGTGTCGTGTCAGCAGGCATAAATTCTCGTCTAGTCCTGCGCGACCGTGAACGATTGGGAGAATAGTCCACGCACCAGGCCATGCGCCGAAGAGACTGGCGGAAGCAGCCGGGCGGAGTTCAGGATGAAAGTCATCTCGGAAGAAACGTGGATGAAAGCAGCTAGAAGGGGATTTAGAAATCCAAACGCAGCCAAGCCAACCCCGATGCTGTCAACGACCAACGTTCCGACAAAGTTCTGCATGATGGTGCGGCGGCAGCACCGCGCGATGGACAGAGTTTCGACGAGCTTCGAAAGATCATTGCCAATGAGAACCACGTTTGCACTCTCGCGCGCAACGTCGGTACCAGCGCCCATCGCTATCCCGACCGTGGCCTTCATTAGAGCAGGAGCGTCATTGACTCCGTCACCCACCATGACGACGTTGTGGCGCGTCGCGGTGAGCCGCCTAACGAATGCAAGCTTGTCCTCCGGCAAGAGTTCAGCGGCAATCTCGTCCACTCCCAGTTTTCCTCCGATGTTCTCAGCGACAGCCTTGGAATCTCCCGTGAGAAGAACGGTCTTCAATCCCATCGATTTGAGATCTTGGATCGCCTTTGTTGCTTCGGGCCGAAGCGTATCGGCGACGACAAGAGTTCCGAGGAACTTGCCTTCTTGCGCCACAAAAATCTCCGAATCCGTCTGCGAGACTGTGTTGATTGGGAGCTCAACCCTGTGCCCCTCGAGAAGGAGCCGATTGCCTACGATGATTTCCATGCCGCGACAAGCCGTAACGATTCCTTTCCCAGGCGTGTAGTCGAATCTTTCGGGCTCTTCACCGGAGATTCCCATGTTTGACGCCTTCTTCAGAATTGCTTTCGCCACTGGATGCTCGGATCGCGATTCCGCAGTCACCGCCGCTTGCAGCAAGGAAGCAACCGGAACGCCGTCGGCGGGACGGACGTCGACGACTCCAGGGGTGCCATAGGTCAGAGTTCCCGTTTTGTCGAGAAGAATCGTATCGATGGTCGCGAGCGATTCCAGGTACAGCCCCCCTTTGATGATCGAGCCGAGTTGCGCGGAACGTCCAATCCCGCCCAGAATCGCCAAGGGTGTTCCCGCGGCAATGCCACACGCGCCAGCAACGATGACGACAGAAATGGTCGAGCGCATGTTGTCAGTGATCACAAATGTGAGAGCCGCGGCTCCGAGTGCAAAATAGACCAAATAGCCCGCAAGACGGTCTGCGATTCCTTGAATGGGAGCACGCGATTTTTCCGCCCGCTCCACTGCGTCAATGATCTTGCCGAATGTAGTGTCGCGCCCCATCCGGTCTACCTGGATTTCGAGCGCGCCGGATTGATTGATCGTTCCGGCGTAGACTGACGTTCCCCTGATCTTTTCCGCAGGCATCGATTCGCCTGTGATCGTTGCCTGATCGACGAAAGAGTGACCTCCGACAACAACGCCATCCACCGGAATTCGAGTACCTGGCTTCACGAGAACGATGTCGCCAACGGCGATTTCCTTCGTCTCAACATCTTGCCAGGATTCGTTTCTGCGGACTGTGGCGGTCGTGGGCAGCAGACCGACCAAATGACGGATTGCCGTGCGCCCGCGCCCGACCGTCAGTCCTTCAAGAATTTCGGCGACCAGAACGAATAGGGTGATGACGAGGGCCGTGAAGATTTCACGGATCGCAAGGGCAGCCACGATGGCGATAGCCATGGAGAGTTCCATCGTCATGCGGCGCTGAACGATGTTCTCGTAGGCTTCATGGAATATCGGGAAACCACCAACGATCGCACAGATTACGCCGATACCAGTTACGTAGGGATTCCGTGCGCCACCTAGAAACCAAATGGCCGCTGCCGCCGCAGCCACGAACAGGACGCGGTTGACCTCCCGCCAATTCAGCGCATGTTCGTGCTCGTGGCCGCCGTCATGGTCGGCGTGATCTGACGACGGGCGTTTTTCATCTTCGTCGACACGCCTTACAGCTTCGACTTGTTTCAATTGCGCTTGGCTCATGATGGAGTCACCTTTTCTACGAAATCGTCACCGCTTGCGCGGCTACTTTAAGTAGGTCCGCACCACATCGATGAGTTCTTCCCCCGCTTCCACCTGAGGAGCGTTCTTGCCAGACTTCGGGTCGAGGACGTGGAATCGGATATGCCCCTCCAGCACTTCCGCCATCAGGCCGTTCAAGGCGCCACGACAAGCCGCCATGAGCTGCAGCACGCTGGAACATTCCTGTTCACCGTCGAGCGCCCGTTCGATGGCTTCTACCTGTCCCCGGATCCTCCGAACGCGGTTCAAAAGTTTCGCTTTATCTTTTGTTGTGTGCGCCATTCGCTCCGTCTTCCAAAAGATAATATACGATAGTATAGTATGGTGCGAATTACAAGCACATTGAACTTCCTCCTGCACCCTTGACTGTCCTCTTCTCCACTCACATGTGCTACTGGTTGTGGGCTTCCTTTTCTGCCGCTCATTTTCTTGGGCACGGCTTCGGGCTAATTCCTGCGCCCGGCAGCTTCGCGGGTTCTGCTTTCCCGGCTCCTCCCAACAACCACCACTGTGACTTGAATCATCGCTTGGCCATTCCGGAAGCATCGTTTGGCCGTTTCGGT
>WNGO01001645.1_pt1 | contig 28512 bp, 22 predicted proteins | sample 5400511 | NCBI WGS metagenome assembly WNGO01 (sample SAMN13153380, study PRJNA577476) | soil metagenome | isolation source: 20 cm soil or saprolite under Garry oak tree replicate 2 | place: USA:California | collected 2016-06-15 | reverse complement strand
AAGCGCGGGCCATTTGGCCGCAGGAAATTGAGTTATTTCGCCGCTATGCACTCCCATCCGAAGCCCGGATACTCGATGCCGGCTGCGGCCCCGGCGAGATAGCATCGCGACTGGCCGATCTTTTTCCACGATCCCACGTGCTCGGAGTGGACATCATCGACCACCACCTGAACTTGGCGCGATCGCGCTATTCAGACCTCGCCCCTCGCCTGTCGTTCGAGCACCAGAGCGTGTTCGAGCTGAATGCCGCCGACCGGAGTTTCGATCTCACCGTTTGCCGGCACGTACTGCACTCGATCCCGCACGCCGGCCGCGTAATTGCCGAGCTTGTGCGTGTTACGCGCGGCGGGGGCCACCTGCACCTCATTCCAGAGGATTACGGAATGCTTCATTTCCAGCGCGGCACGCTCGATCCGCGGGATTTTTGGCACACGGTTGCGCCAATCGCTCAACTGACGCCCTTCACGCGCGAGTCGGCCGTGCAGTATTTCAATCAGATGATCGAAAACATTCGCGACCCGCGCGGGTATGCGGTGTGGATGGTTCCTGTCGTGAGCGCGCGAGTGCCTTCGTCCGCGGCAGACGGTGGCCGGGGATGAAATGGTCTTGACGTCATCGAACTCCCGCAGTGTATGATCCCCACAGGCTGAACTCCAAGACGGGAATTCGAGTTTCGCTAGGAGTTTCAAAATGCGAAATCATCCTTTGGGCATTGCATTCGCATTGGCAATTATCTTGATTTGTTCATCGACGGCATCCAGTCAAACAAAACACCCGTCCAAAGCGTCGACGGTCCCTGGTTCGGCCCAAGCGCGTGACTTGTCAGGGGTTTGGATGCAAGACCGGCCCCGGCCCGCCACTGTCCGGGAACGGTATTGGATTTATGAGTTCACCCTGGAGGAGCCGCCCATGACCGGCTGGGGCGAGGCGCAATACAAAGCCACCAAGTCTTCCTTTGGACCTCACCCGTATCCTCTCGCGGAAACAAACGACCCCCTTTACCACACCTGTGTTCCGCCCGGCCTGCCGCGAATTTATCTTCATCCCTTCCCCATGCAAATCGTTCAGGCGCACGGCGAAGTCATCATGCTTTTCGAGTACGACTCCATCCGGCATCAGATTTTTACAGATGGCCGTCCGCATGATACCGCTCTCGGCCCCTCGTGGATGGGAGACTCGATCGGGCATTGGGAGGGAGACGTCTTGGTCGCCGACACCGTGAATTTCAACGACAAGACGTGGCTCGACCGCATGGGTCATCCTCACAGCGACGCTCTACATATTGTCGAGCGCATACGGCGGGTGGACCACGACCATTTGGTGGACGACCTCACGATTGAGGACCCGAAGGCATACACCAAGCCCTGGACAGCTCACCTGGATTTCCTGTTAAGGCCGAATTGGACTCTGGGGGAACAGTTCTGTGAGGATGAGGAGAGCTTCCAAACCTTCGATAAGAAAGCGGCAACGCCGGAGAAGTAACCGGCCCTGTCTCTACCTGGTCCGGAATTTTCAGGAGGATTAGAAAATGAAATATTTTGCGCTCTGCCTGACCTTGATTTTCTCCGGTCTCTTTCTTTCGGCCCCGCTCCTGGCGCATCACGGAGAAGTGAACTACGACACGGAAAAGGTCGTGTCGGTCAAGGGAACCGTAACAGACTTCCAATTTATCAATCCTCATGTGCAAATTTTCCTGGACGTAAAGAACGACAAAGGCGAGATCGAAAAATGGAGTTGCGAAGCCAGGAGTCCGATCATGCTTGTCCGCGTGGGTGGTTGGGACAAGGTCACGCTCAAGCCCGGCGACATCATCACTGCCAGTGGTTATCGAACGAAGAACGGATCGAAGATGCTGCGCCTTCAGAAGATCGTACTCTCCGGCGGCCGCGTGATGGCCAATCTGTAGAAGCTCGGAGCCCATGCCGGGAAGTGGCTTGCGCCACTCCAATCACAGCGAGAAGCTCGTTGGCTGCCACGCACTTGCGCATTTCGCAAGGGTGCGGTTCTTGCGTCCTCTCAGGCGATTTTCTACCCCAGAGCACCCTTTCGCAACCTCGCGAAAGGAAGGGAACCCCGCAGGTGTGGGCTCTGGTTTGTCGCTGAACGCCCCAGCCAGGCCACGGCGCGGACCCCGCCGGAAAGGAGTCACTCCGCCCCGCGCTGCCCCGCGCTTGACGTGAGAGGAGGGTGAGGGTATCGTTTTCCGGCAAAGTTACGGGTGCGGGCTCTACTTCTACGCTGATCGCTGTAAGAGAAGCGTGGAGCCCGCCGGGATAATGTTGAAATCGGAGATTCCGCCTAAAATCCCGAATTCTCAATTTCCGAGGGGGAACAAGCATGCAGAACCGAAAGCACATCTGGCTGTTGGCTGCGCTTTTCGCGGTATTGCCAGTCGCGGAGCTTTTCCAGGCAGCGCATCCCCTGCATGCGGCCGCGTCAAGCGCGGCTCAGGCCGATAAGCGAAAACCCGGCCTGTACATGACATTTCAAACGGACAAAGGAAACATTGCGTGCAAGCTCTATGAAACGGAGGCGCCGGTCACCGTCCACACCATGGTGGGCCTGGCTATCGGAAAACTCTCCTATGTGGACCCGCAAACGAATCAGGTCACACACAAGAATTTTTTTGACGGCCTCATATTTCACCGTGTGATACCCGAGTTCATGATTCAGGGCGGCGATCCTCTCGGAAACGGCACGGGACATCCTGGAGGCCCGGGCTTTCCGTACAAGAACGAAGTCGTGTCGTCGCTCAAGTTCGATACGCCGGGACGCCTGGCAATGGCCAACGCCGGGCCGAACACAAACGGCAGCCAGTTCTTTATTACCGAGGCGCTGCAGCCGGCTCTCAATGGTGGTTATACGATCTGGGGAGAGTGCAGCAACTTGGACGTCGTAAAGGCCATCGCGCGTGTCAAGCGCGACAGCAGCGACAGGCCGGCCACACCCGTACATATCCAGCACGTGATCGTCGAGCGTGTCGGTCCCGCCCCGGCAGACGCCCCCGAAGCCATGCCGCCGGCGAACCCACCGAACTAAATACAACTCGAAAATGGCTGGTGGGCCAGTTTTTGAATGATTTTGAAGTTTGGGTGCCGCATCCTTGCGCTCTTTGCAAGGGTGCGGTTCTTGACTTCCAACACTTAGGACAAGAGCCCACCCATTCGCAACCTCGCGAAAGGGTGGACCACCCGCCCCTACAAACCCACCTCGTCGGTTGGCGTGGGTTTTGTAGAGGCCGCCCGCTTTTGGGGCGGGAAGCTTTTCGTCCTTTCCAGAACGAAACTGAGTCACTACGCAACAAAGCGCTCAGGCGTCACGCAATCGTATCTAATGGCGGCGACGGCCTTGTGAATGATTTTGAATCTCGGGTGCCGCACTCTTGCGCATCTCGCAAGGGTGCGGTTCTTGCCCACACGCATTGTGAATTGGTGATGGGCTTGGAAGTTCACCTGTCCGAAGGGACAAGTAATCGTTTGAGGGCGAGTTCTTGAACTGGGGACCCGCAACACTCTCCCTCTGGCAGACTCAAGCCAGGAGGAGTATGTGGTCCCGAACCATACTTCGATATCTCTGTGTGCTCGCGGCGCTCCTGGGCCCGCTTGCTGCTTTTTCCTGGCCGCAGGATGATTCGTCTGGGCTACGTCTATTGAATCCCGGTGAGGGCGCAACCCTCGTCAACAATGCCTGGGAGCAGAGAGACGAAGTGAGGAGCAAGCCCGATTGTTCTCACTTAGTACACCAGATTTACGAGTCGTCGGGTTTCCCCTATCCCTACGCAAGTTCCTTTGATCTCTACGAGGGAATCGATAATTTTCGGCGTGTTTCCACGCCGCATCCAGGCGACCTGGTGGTTTGGCGCGGGCATGTAGGGATCGCCATCGATGCCGTCAAGCACACCTTCTACAGCTCTGTCCGGTCGGGGCTGCGCACTGAATATTTCGATGGACCCTACTGGCGAGCGCAAGGTCGCCCGCGTTTCTACCGATACATTCTGCGAGGTTCCGGCGGCCTCGCTGCAACCAATATCTCTGCCCCCGCGAATACTTCAAAGGCCAACACAAAGATCCTGGTGGCGCCCGTGCACAGAGAAATCGCCGATGCGCCATCTCTCGGGACAAACTTGCCGGCAAACGTAGAGTCGCCCACAGCAACACCTAGCCTAACCTCGCCCTTGAACCGCCCATTCGCGCTTCCCTCCAGTATCATGGTCGTCGCTGCGGACAACCGGCCCACGGATGAGGAAGCTGCCGAGGCCATTTCGGAATTCAACAGCGCTGCCGGCAATCTGTTGCGCGGCTGGCCGGCTGCGGACCCCGAGCGCATCGTACTGGTCTACGACCAGCTCCGCGTCAAACGCATTGAGCTGAAGCGCGACCGGGGATGGGTAAATATAGAAGTGCAAGGGAGACTTTCGATTGGGGGCAAGGGATTGGAAGGAAAACGCCGCCACGAAAAATTGCGCTGGGAACTCGACCGCACGCCGCAGGGTTGGCAATTACTGCCGCCTGCCGCTCGCGCTTACGTGCCCAGCGATGTCGCCGTTCGCGTCCTGGCCGGGCAACTCGCATTTCTCGCGCAGAACGAAGCCACTTCCGACGACCTGAAACTAGCTCTACACCAACAAAGCATGATTGTCCGCGCTTTAGGTTTCCTTTTCGATCCGAACGATAACCAAACTTCTACCACGAAGAACTGAAGACCGCGAGAGGCGAGAAACACTTTACTCGCCTGATTCACGAATCCTGCTCACTACCGGCGGCGTCCCATGCGTATGAAACGATTCGACCGTAATTAGTCCCCAGGCTTGCGGTTCTCGTTTCTGAATAATTTTGAATCTTGGGTGCCGCATCCTTGCGCCCTTCGCAAGGGTGCGGTTCTTGGCTTCCAACACTTGGACCAGAGCTCACCCTTTCGCAACGTCGCGAAAGGATAGGCGCCCCGCAAGGATTCGCGAACGCTCAAGCGAATTGGAGGCGCGTCAGTTTAATCCGGTCGGCGCGAACTTGCGCGACCTCGTAATGCGCCTGCTGCGTGAGCCAGCTTTCGGCGCTTCCCCCGAAAACCTTGGAAAGCCGCACAGCCATTTCGGGAGAAATCCCGCGCCTCCCATTCACGAGTTCGGACAACGTGGTGCGCGTGACGCCCAGCGCGGCAGCCGCATCCTTGATGGTCAAGCCCAAAGGTTCGATGCACTGGCGCAACACAAAACCGCCGGGGTGCGGTGGATTTTTCATCGCCATAGTTCGCCTTCCCTCAATGGTAATCGAAAAAATCGACGTCCAGGGCTTCGCGCATTGATTTTGAAGTTCGGGTGCCGCATCCTTGCGTTCTTTGCAAGGGTGCGGTTGTTTGTTTCCGACATTTAGAACAAAAGCCCACCCTTTCGCAACCTCGCGAAAGGATGGGCCACCCTGATGCCATTCCGTTTCATGTATCGAACTAACTGTGATCTGGAAATGATCGTCCGCCCGCTTTAGTCACCCGCGATGGCGAGCTGGAAGCTAAGCGCTTTCCGGACGTTTTCGATCTCCTCCTCTACTTCATCTTCGCCAACCCTGCTCTCTATAATGACAGGCACACTTTCCGGAACCAGGTGCGCCACTCTTCGAAATGCGAGAACTGACTCGAAAGAGAGAGGGTCATGCTTGCTCTGCGAATTGACCTCACTGATATGGAGTTGCCTGAGCCGGCCCTTGCAGTATTGCATAATTGCAGCGGCTTCGCTCATTGTCGGATCCACTTGGCGAGCGTGCCCGATATCAAAGCACAGTGACGCACGCGGAAGGACCTTGAAGATCTCGATTAAATGAGAAACTGTTTGGCCTACTGGCTTTCGCTTATCCATGTTTTCGATGCAAAGGAGATCTCCAAAGTGAGCCCATTTTGAAGGGTTAAACATCGCATCTGGGTGGACAATGATCGGCCATTGACGCAAAGCAACCTGGTCCAGGGCGCTTATGGCAACCGACTCGAAGTCACGATCCATCACGCTTGGTGCGTGAAATGCCTTGTATCGAAACTGTCGCAAATCTAGGTTGTCCAGTTCTTCGATTAGGGGAATCAGTTCGTGTTGTCGTAGAGCAGACAACTCTACCGCGTATACATTTCTCTGCCCCAATATCCGGAGTGCTGCTCGAAAGTCGTCCCTCGTCAACGCGCCAGTAGAAAACCCTATAAGTCTCATCAGAAGACTCCGTATTTTCTCGTGAGAGGTGCCAACTGAGAATTCTCAAAGAAGAGGAGATCGAGGGCGTGTTCAAACGCTTTGCTAATCTCCCTTACGCGTCTGAAGGTAGGATCGGTTCTGGAATCAGCGGCTCGAAGCTTGGCGAGTTCTTCCCGAGATTTCTTGTCATCAACAATCTTCAAGAATTCCGTATACGCGCTAAATAATTCTTCCCCGACGTCCTTTGAGACTGCATATTGTTCTATTGCGTTAGCCAAAATCTCGAGCGGTGTCAGCTTGATCTGCTCTCTGACGTGATTCACGAGATCAAGTTTTGTATCGCTTTGATCAGCGGAAATTCGTTTTTGCAACCTCGAATCCAAGCGGCAACCAAAACACACGAGAAGACCGGAGGCAAAAATCAGCTTTCGAGACATTCGAAGCTTTGCGTTGCGTAAGCCCCATCCTTCTCCAGCGCGATCTCTTTGTTTGCTGGCAAAATCAACAGCCATAGTTCTCCAAAACCGGACAATATCGTTAAGTAGAAAACGCGGCACCCGGTATCGAGTTCCGTTTTCTGTTAGCAAGTGGTTGTCTTCCTCAAGATAACGGTTGATGACGCCCTTAATTACCCTCTCATATGCCTGATTGTTCTTACCAATGGTCATCGACTCAAGCAATAAAAGAATCCTCTGGGTCGTATTCTTGTTGGTGTCGTTTTGCCCTCCAATCTGATGAATGATGTCATGGCTAAAAGCCATATTTCCGAACGTTCCCGTTTGACCGGGGGGCCGAAATCTTTCTTTCTGTTCATTGAGAATTTTTCGTATTTTCTGTGCGATAACCAAATGGTCTGAGTTGGCTTGGCCATCTATTAAATAGGTCCAATCCAAGTCGCTAGCAGAAGTCCACTCCTGTCTGGCGAGTGAACCGAAAACAACGAGACTGGTGTCCTCTGAGGCGTATTTGGGGATTTTGGAAGATAGGATTGCATCCAATTCTTCGCGAACTCTCAAAGCCGCCTCTCGAACGGTGGGCAGGGGCGTTAATTCGAGTAGGTCTGAAAAGCTAGATGCTGAAGGTTCGGAACCGCTCATGGAGGCTCATTGTAGCATTCTGACGAACAGCGTCGGGCAAAATTACATCGCGTGGGCGATAGACCGTTGGCTGCTCTTGTGAGAGGTATCATTGAGACTTCACACGTATATGTGATGAAGGGCTGTGAAGGCGTGTGTGAACTTGAACCTCGCCTAAGATTGGCTTTGCGAATACATCCTTTTGCGCCGTGTGCTTCGCTTCCGAGTTGGCTCTTGCAAATTTACACGCGAGACTCCACCTCAGAGCCCCTAAGAATGCCCCAGGTCCACCGGCGGCGTCCCGTGCGTATGAAACGACTCGACCGTTTTTAGTCCCCAGGCCTGCCCCTTCTTGCGCTCTTCTTCCGACCAGACAATCGGTTTCCAATCCGGGGCGAGGATCAGGCGCGCGCCGGCGTTGGCGACTTCCACGCGGTTGCCGCCGGGTTCGTAGACATACAAAAAGAAAGTCTGCTGGATGGCGTGCTTGTGCGGGCCGGTTTCAATAAAAACTCCGTTCTCGAGGAAAATATCGGCGGCGCGCAGAACGTCTTCGCGGCAATCGACGGCGTAGGTGACGTGATGGAAGCGGCCTCGCGTTCCCGTATGGTCGCGCGTGTAGGCGAAGTCGTAGCTCTTGTTGCTGACCGTGAACCACATGCCCGCTTCCGATCCATCGTTCATCACGATTTGTTCGGTGAGCCGGCAGCCCAGGTAATTTTCAAAAAATATGCGGTTCGCTTTGATATCGACGGCGAGGCAGTTGAGATGATCGAGCCGCCGGACGTTGATGCCGCGAGCAGGGAATCGCTGCGCCTGATTCTTCAGAGCGGGTCGCAGCTCCGGCGGCGCTTCGTACCATTCCGTTTCATAGTAGAGCTCGACTCGGTGTCCATCCGGATCGTTACACACAAACGCCGGGCCATGCCCGAGGTCTCCATCGGTCCAGCCAACATCATAGCCCGAGCCTTTCAACGCGGAGACGCGGCGTTCGAGCGCCTGCTGGCTGCGCGCGCGGAAGGCCATGTGGCCCATGCCGGAAGTTTTGGACGCCGTCAATTTGAGCGTGTGGTGCTCGTAGTCGTCCCACCCGCGCAGATAGACCGAATCTCCTTGTCGCGCAGTCTCAGTCATACCCATCACGGTGACGAAAAATTGCAGGCTTTCGTCCGGCTTCGGCGTCAAGAGTTCCATGTGGCCGAGATGCGCAAGATCGAAAATCGGTTCAGGTTGCATGAGGTATGTTCCTTCGGGCGAAATTTCCTGCGAATACTCCGCAATCGATCGGCGCGGCGAGTAGCACAGGCTTCAGCCTGTGTGGTTTTGTTTTGCGGTCGACTGGAAAAGCTCACAGACTGCCCTTCGTAAATCTTTCTCAGGGTTAAAAGTCTGTGCTACTTGTCGATCCTCGTGCCAGCGGCTTCTCTTCAGTCGAGAATGGCTTTCCAATCGCATCGGCGAGTTGTTGCCAGGAGAAACGCTCGCCGGGACGCACGGAAATCTTACGTTCCGCCATTTCCTGCACGAGCCAATCCTGCCGTTCCGCGGTGGCCAGCGCGGTCAAAGGTTCGAGGCCAATATCCCAGAGTGTCTCGGCAGCTTCGCGCATTTCGGCGGCGCGCCGTCGGCCATGCTCGGCCACACGGCTGATGAGGTAGTCGGGAAGCGGGCCGTCCCACCCCATGTGCGGATACGTGGCGGCCAGCGAGGCCAGAACTTCCTTTTCGGCGCCATACCGGCGCGCGGCGAACAAAGATTCAACAGCCAGCGCTTCGATGCCTTTAATGATTACGCTGCGGCACATTTTGACCGCCGATGCCACGCCAATGCGGTCACTGATGGGCGTCGCATTCATGCCCATCGATCGCAGACGCGCGGCGACGGTCTCCGCATCGGCTCCGCCGAGCAGCATCGGAACTTTCAGGCGCTGCGGCGAAACGGGCGCCATCACCGCTGCTTCGACAAAAATCGCCTTCGATGGTTCCAGAATTCGCGCGATCTCGCGTTTTGTTTTCGGCGAAACAGAATTGATGTCCAGGTACGTCTGTCCGCCACTCAAAGAGGAAGCAGCCTCTTTCGCGGCCCCTGCCGCCACCGAAGCCGTGACGGCGGAGATCACCAGGTCAGCGCCGCGGATTGCCTCATCCAAACTTTCACACGCGCGGACGTTCGCGTTCGAGGCCTTGGCGAGCATCGGCGCACGCGACGGTTCCGCCCGGAGAAGGACATCGAACATCGCCACGCTCATGCCGGCCGCTGCGAGGTCCCGGCCGAAAATCCCGCCAAATTCTCCAAAGCCGATCAAAGCTACTTGCCGAACCGGAATTCCACTCATGACGACTCCGTCTTTTTCCAACTCTCAGATCAACGCCACTTGCTGGGTCGTGGGAGCATTCGATGGTATCTCCGATCGCAACCCCTGTGAACAGGATTTGTTTATACTGATAAGATAACCAGTACCACAAGCGTAACCAGTAATCGACTCCAGGCCGTCACTCGTAGATTGGCCCCCGGACAAACTCACGGCCGGGTTGTGAACGCCGATTTTGCCGTCCCACCCGCGCCCGGAATGGGGCTTCCGGGCCAGCCTGAGCCGCAAGTCCTTTATCTGCAACCAGATTCTGCCACCGCCAGACCATACCAAATCTGGTACAATAGGGTTGAAAATAAGTTGGGGGGAACCAATCCCCTCGAATGGTGTCTAATCACAATGAAGCGTTCACCAACTGGTTCCGCACGGTTGATCAGGTTTCCCGGTCAGGAGATCCAGTGAGCGGCTTCAGGGCCTGCCGCGCAGGGCGCAAGGTGTTTCCCGCGAGTCCTCCGCGCGAGGGCTTGGCGCAGACAGGCGAGAGAGGCGGGAACCGTGTCTGACTTGGCGCGCGTCCTCCCTTGGTCCAGGGACGAAGCCGAGCTCGTTACGGAGTTGCAGGGCGGCTCTGGAGCAGCCTTCGACTGGCTGGTGACGCACTACTCAGGGCCGGTCTACAGCGTTGTCGCGGGGATGATCTCAGAGTCCTGCGATGCGGCCGACATTACGCAGGACGTATTTTTGAAGGCGTTTCGCGGAATTCGCGGATTCCGCCGCGGCAGTTCGCTTAAGACGTGGCTTTACCGGATCGCGGTCCGTGAAGCGTTGAACCACCGGCGCTGGTTGTGGCGGCACCACCGGCAGCAGGCTTCGATAGATGCGGAGCCGGTGGAGGGACATGCGTCGATGGAGATCGAGGATGGCAGCAGCACCCCATTCGAACAGGCCGCTTCTCACGAAGTGCAACAGGCGGTCCAGCGGGCTTTGCGAGGCGTGCCGGAAGTTTTCCGCAGCGCCGTGATTCTGAGAGATCTCGAGGGTATGGCGTACGAAGAGGTGGCTGAAGTGCTGGATGTATCCGTCGGCACCGTGAAGTCTCGCATCCTGAGAGGGCGGCGTTTGCTGCGCGACATCCTGGAGCCTGTACTGGGAAGTACGCCTTTGGCAATTCACCCGGCGCCTCATGCAAACGGGAGTGCCTCTCATCAGGCCCATGGGATGGAGGGGCGGCAAGCTTCGGAAACGGTGTTGCATTCGCCGCTGTTTTCGACGGTGAAGGAAAAGATTTCTAGCCAGCCCGACACGGCCTGCTGGACGGCTCCCCGCAAACCAGGGGACGCTGAGGGAGGTGTCTGATGGAATGCGAAAAAGTGAAGACTCTATTACCCGGCTATTTGGATGGCGGTTTGCATTTGGATGATGGGTCCGAATCGCACTTGATGATCGGGCAGCACCTGGAAGCGTGCGGGGAATGCCGCGAAGAGCTGCAGGGTTACCTGACATTGTCGTCCTTGATGTCCCGCGTGGAGCGCGCCGCGCCCCCTGCTGATCTGGCTCTGCGAATTCGTGTGGCGGCCGCGCAACGTCTTTCCGATAACCCCTGGGTCCATTATGCACGCCGGGCTCGAACGCGCGGCGAGTTGATCCTGGAGAATATTCTCGAACCGTTGGCCCTGCCGGCAACGGGTGGTCTAACCGTGGCTCTAGTGGTTTTTATCCTGGTCTGCCAGCTACTCGGGATGGGCGCGCCGCTTCGCGCCGGGGCCAATGATTCACCAACCAATCTGCTGCAACCCGCGCGCCTGGAGGCTTTGGCGCCCTTTCCGGTCACAGGCATGGAGGAATCGGGGCATTCCGGACCGCACGCTCTGCTGGTGGCAACCACGGTCAATGCATTGGGACAGGCCGTGACCTATGAGATTATCGCGGGTCCGGATAACCCTACGATTCGCCGCCAACTCGATCTGGTCCTTATGTTTTCGCGTTTCCGCCCGCAGATGAGTTTTGGGCGCTTTACCTCAGGCGGCCGCGTGGTCCTGAGTTTTAGCGACATCTCGGTCAAAGGGTAGGCTGCGCAAATCCTCGAACGGTTTACTATTGAATTAATTTAGTAACTAATACATAGCCCTTCCCTCTGGTTTGTCACCGATGTTTCCATCGTAGTACTTACGTACTATAGCTCCCACCTTGAGTCCTGGCCGAAAATGGACGTGATAGTCAGCGCAGCGCCGTGGGGGCAGGCCTTGTCGTGAGCGGGATGCCATGACGCTGGCGATCGAGGTATCCTCTCCATTGAATGGCTTAACCAAACTGGGCCCTGCCGGAGAAAGCGCTGAAAGCAATTCCGAGCAGAACACGCGGTCCAACCCTGTTTGTTTGGAAATTGCCGTTACGATCCGAAGTCTGCCCGGGGAGAAGGGCGAGGCCTCCGCGGGACCTGCCCAGCCTACCCGGGAAGAAGCCAGGACCGTCATCGTGTTCGACAATGGAGCGGTTCTCCGGCTGGCGAGTCATTTCCCGGCCGGGCAAACCGTCATCCTTTCGAACCATGAAGGACGCGATGTTGTTTGCCGGGTGGTCAGCACGAGGGATGTTCCGACTGTAAAAGGTTATATCGAGGTTGAATTCCTCGAGCCGATTGCTGACTTCTGGGGCATCCACAAACCCGAGGGACAATCGAACGTTTTGGCCCCGCCAGCTGTAGGTGTTGCACCGCCGCCAGTCGTAACGCATCCGCAAGTTGGTCCGGGTGAGCCGCCCGCCGCGCCATCCAATATGCCGTTCATTGTGCCGTCCAATATGCCATTCATTGTGCCGCCTATTGCGCCGCCCAGTGCACCGCCCATCGTGCCCTCCATTGCGCTGCCTGTCGCGCCGCCCATCGCGTCGTCCATTGCGCCGCCCATCGCGTCGTCCATTGCGCCGCCCATCGCGTCGCCCATTGCACCGCCAATCGTGCCACCCATCGCGCCGTCCACACCCCCTCGCGTGGCACCAACCGTGCCGGAAACAGTTGCCCCGGCAGGGAAGGCTCCATCATTCGAAGACATCGCGGGGCTGATGCAGATGTCGCCTCCAGCCATCGCGCGCAGCAAAGCACCAGAGCCAACTCCGCGAATCCCCGTTTCAAGAAAATCTGAGGAATCGACACACCAAACTGTTGAGGGGGCAAGACCCCATTCGCCAGTGAGCGCGGTCGAGCCTGCCGCTGAAACGACGTCGCTTTCGCCAACATGGGACGACGACCCGGCCCGTACTCGGAAGGCGGCCACTTCCAATGACGTTTTAGGCAAGTTTACGTCGTCCCATACAACTTCCGAGCCCTCAGTGAGTGAGTCCCGCGGGAAGACACCCTTGATCATTGGGGGAGCGGCTGTATTTCTCATCCTCGGCGCGGGACTGTTTTTTATGCGCCAGCGGAGCCCCGCTACACCCCCTGTTGCTCCAGTCGCCGCTGTCAGCCAGCCGACTAAGCCAGCGCCCCGAGTGTCAACCAGTGCTCCAACACCCGCGATGAACTCGCAACTGGCCGCGGAGCAGGCGCCTCCATTGTCCCCAGCTATCACCCCGGCGACCTCTGTTCCCAAAGAAATCGTGGCTACCTCAGAGCCCACTGCGACGTCGGCCGTTCGCCATCAAGCCAGCAGCGCAAATGCAAAGCAGCCTGACCAGGTGGATGCGAAGGAGCCAGACCAATCATCTCAGCGGCAGCAGGTGGCCCGCGATTTGAAAATGCCAGGCCAAGCTCCTCAGGAAAGATTGTGGTTTCGCCTAAACTGATTTCCTCCTCGCGTCCCGTGTATCCTCCACAGGCCAGACAATCGAACGTCGAAGGTGACGTTCTCATCGCCGCCGAGATCGATGCAACTGGGAGGGTTATTTCAGCAAAAGCTACCGCCGGATCGGTGTTCCTCCGCCAGGCAGCAATTGATGCTGTATGGAATTGGAAATATGAACCTGCGACGATCGATGGAAAGCCCACCTCCTCCCAAGTGAGTCTTAGGATTCAGTTCCGCCTCAAGTAGCCATTCCGTGATTTCACTCTCCCATCTTGCCCGTTCCTGATTACAATAGTTCCGGGACAACCCCGGCAGCCGATCCTACCCTCAAATATGGGGGGAGGTTTCTTGACGGGACTCGAATCCCCCTGTAAATTCATACGTTCACGCTTAGACGGGATGATTGATTGCGCTTATTCGCCAAACCGGATTCGTTCGCATGGTGCGCGCTGATAACTCTGGGCGCGGTCCTCTGCCCCATGGCAATTGCTCAAGCAAAACAGCCGCAGGATAAGAAGCCCGCGCTGCCGCCCCGAACGGAGATGCGGCGCGCGGTTGCCGTGGAGACGCGGCCGCAATTATTCGCGACTCTTTGTGCGCTCGATGCGGCCGGATTTGATTCCAGCGTAAGTACTACGAACCAGAGCCCGGGGCGCGTAAAACTCCGTGAGCGGATGCTGGCACTGCAAGGGCCTGCGGTCGATGCCTTGCGCACCTACTACCAGGAGCATGCCCTCGCGGACTCCGGAGCTACCTTTGCCCGTTTCGTTTCCTTTGCATTGGCTGCGGGGCCGCCCCCGAAATTTGCGTTTGAACTGCGCCGGGAGGATTTGCCGCCGGACGCGCTTGCGCTGGAAGGCTTCAATGAGGTTCTGGCCAACTTTTATCGCGAGGCCCAGCTCGACCAGCTCTGGCAGTTCTACCAGCGTGACTATGAGAGCGGTGTGGAATATTACAGCGCTCCTCTCTCGCAGGTCGCCTTCACCGCCACGAGTTACCTTCGCGAAATCATAAAGTCGAATTCGCCCCGGACTTTTTCCTTGTACGTCGAGCCCCTCGCCGGACGAAAAACCAATTTCCGAAATTACGGGGACCATTACGAACTCGTTGTCAGCCCTACTCCTGATCCACCCCTGGAAGACATTCGGCACGCCTTCCTCCATTTCCTCCTCGATCCCACGGCGATTCGATACCGGACCGAAGCGGCCAGGGCCTCGCCTTTGCTGGAATACGCCGCTCATGCCCCCCGGCTGCCGGTTGAGTTTCACGACGACTATTCCGCTTTTTTTGACGAGTGCCTGGTCCGCGCCGTCGAGTTGCGGCTTCGCCATCTCGCGCCGGCTGATCTGGCCTCGGAGATCGACCAGGCAGAAAATTCGGGCTACGTTCTGGTTCGTCCCATCTACGCCGGCCTTTCGGGGTTTGAGAAATCAGAACCTGCTATGAGCTATTATCTGCCCGAATTGATCAAAGGCATTGATGTCGCTGGCGAGTCGCGGCGGCTGCGCGGCGTGAAATTTGCGGATGCGGCGCCAGCCGGCGAACCATCCCCGGTGGCCGGGAGCGCCCCCCTTTCGGCCTCGCGGTCCGCTGTTTCTGGCGATCCCATGGAAGAATACTTGGCCGAAGGGCAGCGCCAAATTTCCGCCCGCAATGGCGCGGCAGCCACGGCCTCGTTTGAACGAGTCCTTGCCGCTCATCCCGATGACTTGCGCGCAACCTATGGGTTGGCGGTAGCCTCAGCGCTCTCCGGCAAACCAGACCGCGCGCGCGAACTTTTCTCGAAGGTGATTGCGGCATCCAAGATTTCCCCCGCGGAAAACGCTGCGCCGCCGGATCCCGCCAATATTTCCTGGTCGCATATTTATCTCGGAAGAATGTACGATGTAGAAGGCCAACGCGACCTCGCGGTCGCCGAGTATCAGGCTGCGCTGGCCGTGGCGGGAGCGCCGGAATCGGCACGCATCGCGGCGCAGCGCGGAGTGGAAACGGGCTATCAGACGCCGTCGCGTGAAAATAAGTCCGACGGCAAGTCGTGAATTTTTCCCCCGCGCCTCGGGGTCGAATCAGGGGGGCGCAATGCGGGAGATGCGGGGGCTGGCGGCAGTCAGCAGTTCACTCGGAGCATTGATTTCATCTCCGAGAATAATTTTCACCGAGGAGATTCAGATATGAAGGCAAAGTTTTTGAGATCATCGGTTGCATTGCTCGTTTTTGCTGTAACCATTTCCGTAGGAGCGGGAATCTCCAAGGCGCAGTACGGTGGTGGCGGTAAAGATATACCAGCGCAGCCAGCCCAACCGCCCGCGGGGACGCCGCCCGCTCCCGGGGGTACTGCAAAACCGGCGCCGGTCAATAAGGCGGAGGAGGCTGCGTACAAAGCCCTGTATGCGGCTCGCACTGGAACTCCGGAAAGCCAAATTCCACTTTGCGAAGACTTCATCGCCAAATTCCCGCAAAGCCATTATCTGATGGGCGTCTATTCGCAACTGACCACCGCATTTTTTGCCATAGGTCAGGAAGACAAGATGTTCGTCGCGGGTACCAAGGCCATCGAGCTCAATCCGGATAACGTCGACGTCCTCGCGCTGCTTGCCATGGCCATGCCTCGACGCGTCAAGTCCACCACACCCGACGCCCAGCAGCAATATCAAAAAGCCGAAGGTTATGCCCGCCACGCCATCGAACTGATCCCTAACCTGACGAAGCCGGATACGGTTGACGATGCCACGTTCGAGAAAGCGAAGAATGACAAGCTATCGATGGCTCACAGCGGCCTGGGGCTGATCGACATCCAACGTCAGAAATATGAAGATGCGCGGACCGAACTGATGCTGGCCACCCAGTTGGCATCGGCCCCCGATCCGGTCGACTACTACCTGCTGGGCAACGCGGACGTGCAAGCCAGTTACTACAACGATGCCGTGGCTGCCTACGAGAAATGCGCGGCGAGTGGCCCATTGGTCACCCAATGCAAGTCTCGTGGGGAATCCGCCAAAAAAGATGCCACGACGAAAATGGGCAGGTAGCATTGTATGCCGATCGCAGTGGGCGAGCTTGCGGAGTTGGAGTCGGTTCTCGGACATGAATTCCGCGATCCCCGATTGCTTTGGCAGGCCCTGACCCACAGCTCGCGCATTCCTGAACGCACGGTGGAGGATTGCACGGGGGACAACGAGAAACTCGAATTCCTGGGCGATGCCGTGCTCGAATTGTTGGTGAGTGAAGAACTAGTCCGGACTTTCCCGGACTGGCGCGAAGGCCAGCTTTCAAAGAGCCGCGCCCGTTTGGTGAACGAGGGTTCGCTTTCTACCGTTGCTCAGCGCCTTGGACTGGGGAAGCACTTGCGGCTCAGCCGTGGCGAAGAGAAAACAGGCGGGCGATCAAAGCCTGCACTTTTGGCTGATGCGTACGAAGCCGTCGTGGCGGCCATTTACCTGGACGCAGGTTTGCAAGCGGCCCGGCGGTTCGTCCAGAAATCACTCATGGAGGTCGCACTCACCGCCGCGGCCGGCAATTTGGGGCGGTCCGACCACAAGTCTGCGCTTCAGGAATTGCTCCAGGCAAGGGGCATGCCGCCGTGTAATTACCGCGTCGTCGAAGAAGCCGGTCCGGACCACGAGAAAACTTTCCACGTGGAAGTGCGCATCACCGGTGAACTGACTGCCACCGGAACAGGCAAGACCAAGAAGGAAGCCGAGCAGGCGGCAGCCGTAGCCGCCCTCTATCAATTGGGTGTCGAAGGAGAGGGAAGTGAACAGAAGCATGACTGACACCGCACAGGTCGCCGAGGTGCAGGGCGCTGCGGGAAATCGAGTGGAAGCCCCTCCTGCTGCGACGCTGCGTGAATACATCGAGTCACTTCTGGTCACGGTCATCCTGGCACTGTTCGGCACTACATTTATTGTCCAAGCCTTCAAGATTCCGTCCCAATCGATGGAGCCGACGCTACTGGTGGGCGACCACCTGCTTGTGAACAAATTCATCTTCGGAGGGCGTGGCCATTGGTACGACCATTTCTTGCCGTACCGGGAGATTCGCCGGGGCGACATCATCGTTTTCAAGTTTCCGTACCAAGACCACCCGCATTACGTCAAGCGCGTGATCGGCATTCCAGGTGACCACCTCAAAATCGTCGACCAGCACGTCTACTTGAATGGAAAACGGCTCAACGAGCCTTATGTGGCTCGCGATCCGGCCGCTCCGTATGACCCATTTGGAGATAACTTCCCTCCGCGCAACGAACAGTTCCTGCAGGCCAACATGCAGCCCGAATGGGCCGATCAAATCCTATCGAACGTCCATGACGGCGAAATCGTGGTTCCTCCGGATAAGTATTTTGCGATGGGTGACAATCGCGACCATAGCTGGGACAGCCGTTTCTGGGGCTTTGTAGACCGCGACGCCATCATGGGGCGCCCCGTGGTCATTTACTGGTCCGTGCAAAGCGCTCGCGACGAAGAGGCGGACCGGAGCCTCAATGGGTGGCTGTTGAACTTTTTGGATACGCTGATCCATCTGCCGTCGAGGACGCGTTGGCCCCGCATGCTTCACGAGGTTCACTGACACGGTACTTTTCTTCCAGTCCGTCGTTCGCCACAATTCTTGGCCTCACAATGCGTAAACGAAAATCGCTGCCGTGGATTTTCATTCTTGCCATCGCGCTGTTTGCCGCAAGCATCGGACTTTCCCGCGCGCTGCGGACCAGCGCCGCGCGGCGATTCCTGATCGCTCATCTCGAAGCAAGCTTTGGGCGTCCCGTGGATGTCGGCCGATTCGATTTCAGCCTGCTCGACGGCGCGCGCCTCGAGGCGAATTCCGTCACCATTTCGGAAGACCCTCGCTTCGGCAATGAATATTTCCTTCGCGCGGACACTCTGAGGGCAGGGCTTCGCTGGCCTGCGTTGTTTTCCGGGCGTTTTGAATTCGGCACTCTTTCTCTTTCGCGGCCGAGCCTGAATCTCGTGCGCGATAGCCAGGGCCGGTGGAACATCGAGCAATGGCTGCCGCCCGCTCCCTCCAGCAAGTCCCGTCCAGGGTTTGTAGGTCCTCCAGCCGCCCCGCGGAGCATCTCGACTGCCCGCCTCTACCGCATCGATATCGCTGGTGGACGCATCAATTTTAAGCAAGGCGATGACAAGAGTGCCCTTGCTCTAATCGGCGTTTCGGGCCGCGTTGACCAGGATGCTGCGGGGCGATGGGCGTTGGACCTGGAGGCACAGCCAATGCGCGCCGGTGTGGGGTTGCAGCAACAAATTGGTACGCTCCGCCTTCGCGGCAATGTTGCGGGCACCACCGCGCGGCTTCAGCCTGCCGAGCTGAGTCTTACCTGGCTGAATGTTTCACTTGCCGATGCCCTGCGGCTCGCCCGCGAGTCTGACTTCGGAGTTCGGGGAGAGCTGGCGGTGGACGTCAAGGCTCGAATCACCCCTACCATTTCCAATTCGAGCGACTCTGCCGGCGCGGGCGGTGCGCAGTGGTCAATTTCGGGCGTGGCTCGCCTGACGGGACTCCACGGATGGAGACTTCCAGGACGCGGCACCGATCCCGCGGTCAATCTCTCCTTCGATGCAGCATGGCGTCTGGGAGAAGCCCGCACGCGAGTCCCGAAGTTCCTCGTCGAAATGCGGAATTCGCACCTGCAGGGCGCCGGCGAATTGGATTGGGCGCACGGGTTGCGTCCCGAGGTGCAGCTCAATTCATCCAGCGTCGGTCTCGCGGATGTCATGTCGTGGTATCGAGCGCTTCGCCCAGGTGTGCCGGGGAATCTGGATCTTGAAGGGACACTTGGCGTCGACGCAGCTCTTGGTGGATGGCCTCTGCAACTCGAACAGGGCGCGTTTGCCAGCTCTGGTGGAAAACTCACGGGAGCGTCGCTGCCGTCTCCGTTGAAGATCGGCGCCATCAACGTCAGCGGCTCTCGCGGAGCGTTGGATTTTGCCCCGACGGAGATCTCATTTGCGGCGCCTACCGCCGGAGGGAAATCCGGAACGGTTTCAGCGGACGACGCACCCGTGAACTCATTCACGATGCGCGGAACGATTTTCCCGGACGCCTCCGGCATATTCCATTGGCCTCGGAGTTGGAATTTCTCGATCGAGGGCGGGACGCCTCGCGTCGAGAATTGGCTGGCCCTTTCCGAGGCGCTGGCTCACCCTTTGAATGCGAGCTGGACCGCTGCGGGCGGACTCGCCGTGAAAATGCGAGCGGTCCACAGCGCACCATCGCCGGCCACGATCTGGCTGGGCACGATCGATTCTCGGGACCTCAACGTCACTACAGCCTACTTGAACCAGCCGCTGCGTCTGCCCAACGCACACATGGAATTTGCGCAATCCCAGCGAACGCTGACATTGATCGCTGCGAACGCATTCGGCGCGATGTGGCGAGGGACTGTCGTACGTAAGAACGCTGACGCACGATGGACATTCGATGTCTCTGCGGACCATTTGGATGTCGCGGAACTCGACCGGTGGCTCGGACCCCGAGCGCGCCCCGGCCTGCTGGCACGATTTACGGGCGCCGGAGAATCGACGGCTGATATTTCCAGGCGCGATGCCGCGGTCGCGCGAATCGCCGCGCGCGGACGTTTGCGCGCCTCGGAAATCGTGCTTGCGCCATTGCGCTTTGAAAAATTCGACGGCCAGGCGGAACTGGCGGGCCGGACGATCACAATTCGCAAGGCGCAGGCGGATTTCTTCGGCGGAAAAGCGTTGGGCACGTTGAGTGCCCGGTTGCTCGCCGACCCATCCTACCAATTTCAAGGGCGCTTTGAACGAGTGGATGTTGCGCGGCTGGTTCGCGCCGTGCCTTCGCTCAGCACCCGTGTTGCGGGAACAGCGTCCGCTACGCTCACGCTCACCGCTCATGGCGTGGGCCGCGCGAATTTGGTTCGTTCCATGGAAGGCGATGGCAGACTGGACGCGCGGAATGTGGAACTCAGCGGAATGGATTTTGCGAGCCTGATTTCCGGGGACGCTCAAGATTCCTCGCGGGGCCGGTTCGCGTCCGCGCAAGGAAATTTCCGCATTGGTGGCGGCGGAATCGAGGTGGCGGATTTCGTCCTGGACAATTCGCAAGGCCGTTTCAAGGCGGAAGGCCGCATTGATTTTTCTCATGCGCTGAACCTGCGCATTCATCCGTCGATTTTTCATGCCACAACAAACCTGGCAAGCGCCCCGCCGCCAAGTTTTGTGGTGGGCGGCACCATCGAGTCTCCGAGCGTTGGCCCTCCGCCTCCGTCAGCGAAATCGGCTGCCAAGTCTGCCGCCCGCGCGCGATAGCATCGCCATGCTGGCAAGGGGTCCGTTTGCCCGCCAAGTTTTGGTAGGACAGGCACTCCTGCCTGTCCGCTTGACGTGTGACCGGATCGTCCGGGACAGACAAGAGTGTCTGTCCTACCCAGCACATTGAAACACGGCTGACACGCCAGTTGAATTGCAACAACACGTGTGGCGGCTTACTATCGAGGCGTGCCCATCTGTAACACATCTCCGCTAACCCGAAGTAAATTGATGACGCGCGGAACGATCGTGTTCGTGGTCCTATGGTTTCTTTCATCCGCCGCCGGCGCGCAGAAGAAGACGCCAGACAAATCCCCTGCAAAAGCGCAGCAAGGCAGCACTGCCGCCTCGCAGCCCCGCGTTTCTCTTTCCCCAAGATTTTCGCCGGGACAGGCGTTGCGTTACACGATGGAATTCGAGACGACCACCGCTACTTCGCGATCCGGCATGGCCAAAGACCCGCAAGGCCCCGCGAAACTCGTGATCGACTGGGACGCCACGATCCTGCTGGAGGTTCTTCCCGCCGAACCCAGTGCGCCGGGCAGTATCCGGCTCCGTACCAAGTATGAAAAATCCACGGCCCATGTCACGAGCGATACCTTCGACCCGGCAGCCGCCGCGACCGAGGAACAGTACCAAAATCTCGAAGGCAAGGCGGTTGAATTCACACTCGACGCGAATGGAAAAGTGATCTCAGTTTCAGGCCTGGAGGAGATCGTCGATGGAGAGAAGACGGTGGAGGCCGCACGGGATTGGATCGCGCAACTCAGTGCAGGCTCGGGAGCGCCCGCGGGCGGCGTCACCGTGGGGCAGAAGTGGTCCTCCGAACAACCAGCGGCATCGCTCCCGGTTGCCGGGATGGTCTGGCGCACCGAATCCGAATACCTGCGCGATGAAATTTGCCGTCCGCCCAATCCTGATGCGGCGCCAACTCCATCGAGCGCCGAATCGGCGGGAAATCCAGAGCCTGCTGAAACCTGCGCCGTAATCCTCACCCGCTTGAACTTGGTTCGCCGCAAACCCGTTCGTGACGTCACTCCCGAGGAATACCGCAAGAGTGGCGTGCAAACCGCCGGGAAATGGGATGGTTCGGCAGAGAGCCTAAGTTACATCTCGTTGCGGACGGGCCTGGCCGTGAGCGTCACGCAAACGGGAACAGAGGAAATGGATGTCACGCTCACGACCGGAAAAAACATTTCCATGCGCTACGCCGGCACGATCCTCTCGCGCTCCCAGGTTGCGCTGGTTGCTGACGATCTGCAGCAGAAATAATTAATCAAACGGTGGCGTCCCGATCACTTTACGGCTTTGGTTGATTCGCGATGTTCGCCCAATTTGCAAGAAATCCTGAAATGCCACCGTTTGCATTCTTACCCAGGTCAGAATTCGACCATGATTGACTATAAATCGCGTACCCGCCAGGCAATGTCAGAATCTTGACTTTAGCTGCGACGGCGCTGAGGACTGAAGTTTGCCAAGCGCGGAATTCGGCACCGTAGAGAAACAAATTCGAGATCCCAATTGATGGAGTGCGAATGTCGGCGATGTGAGTGCCAACGTGGGACAAGGCGATCTCCAATGCCGGCCCCTTTAACCGTTCGCCGTCGAAAATGGCCTGAAATAATAGCCCATCGGGGGAGTTCGCGTTGGACATTGCGGTGTCGTCCTTAGGAATTTCATTTGCTCCGCCAAACCCAACGCTGACTCCATTGTTTTCTCCTGGGGCACCGAACGCATTGGCACCTCGTTTCACTTGGTCGGCAGTAGGTGTGCCTGGCGTGAAGGATCCGCCCCCCGACATTGCATCATCAGAAGCAGCAGCTCCTCCCTTTGCATAGTCTATTTCCTGTGGAGAAATTTCAGAAACTGATTGCAGGACTAGGCGCGCGCTATAACGATTCAAATGTCCAAACCCACCGAGTCCGACCACCCTCCCTCCACTCTCGCGTATCAGTCCAGTGTCTTTCGTTCCATCCAATCGCCCAACGAGCGTCGCGGTGACGGTAAATTTCACGCAGCCCAGACACAGGCCGTTAGTCTTAGCAGGCGTTGACAGCAGATTATCAAAGTCCTTGAAGTCCTTATTCTTGTCGAGTGTCACCGGGGCACGACTGATGTTGGTGGTCGCAGCCGGGTGATTTTTGCCGAGCTGCAATCGCAGGAGCGCGGCGGGACCCGCCCTTCCCTTCGTCCCCTCCGGGTAAGCCAGCCAGATCGCGTTGACCATCTGATTGCAACTTGATCCCCTGATGGCAAATTCTTCAAAACCCGCGATGACAACCCCTTTAATTCGCACAATCTTTCCGTCAAAGGACTGCGGATTGGCAAGGATGTCGCAGACTGTTGAGTCCACTACCTGGGCCGACAGCGAAGACGGAATCATTAGGCAAGCCATCACCACGAAGAACAGGCGTGTACGCGTCATAAGCTTGCCTCCGGTATCTAGAATCGGTAGATGGTAACGCAATCGTCAAGGCACTGCCAAACAAATCTCATGCCAACGGAATCGCCCTTGCCAGCTGCCTTTTTCGGCCCTCGCCCGACTGCGCTATAATGTATGGTTCTGCGCGGCTCGATAGCGGCGCCGTGTCGGCCTATAGCGATGAACTTCAAACTCATGAGCGACTACGAGCCTCGCGGCGATCAGCCGGAGGCCATCGAACAACTCTCTCGTGGCATCGAGGCGGGAGAGAAGCATCAGGTTCTGCTCGGCGTCACTGGGTCCGGGAAGACATTCACGGCGGCCAAGCTGATTGAGCGGGCGAACCGTCCCGCTCTGTTTCTCGCGCATAACAAAACGCTCGCGGCGCAGCTCTACAGTGAATTCAAGAATTTCTTTCCGCAGAACGCGGTCGAATACTTCGTCAGCTACTACGATTTCTACCAGCCGGAAGCGTACTTGCCTGCGTCGGATACTTACATCGAGAAAGAATCCACGATCAACGACGAACTCGACAAGCTGCGCATGAGCGCCACGCGGTCGCTGTTCGAGCGGCGCGACGTCATAATCGTCGCTTCAGTATCGTGCATCTATGGCATCGGCTCACCGGAGGCTTATTTCGGAATGCTCCTGTTGATTGAGAAGGGGCAGAACGTGGCGCGCGAGGCGCTGCTGCGAAAACTCGTCGACATCCAGTACGAGCGGACCGAGGAGTTGCGCCGCGGAACGTTCCGCGTGCGCGGCGATCGCCTGGAAATTTATCCGCCGTATGAAGATAACGCCTACGCCGTCGAACTCTGGGGCAGTCAGGTGGACGCCATCCGCCAGATGGACCCGCTGACCGGCGAAGTGCGTTCCGGGCAAAATGATTTGTCGCGATTGACGATCTATCCGAAGTCGCACTACGTCATGCCCGCCGCGCAGAGAGAGCGCGCCATCCGCACCATTCTGGAAGAGCTTGACTGGTGGGGGCCGGAGCTTAAAAAACAAGGTAAGTACGCCGAGGCGCAGCGCGTCTGGCAGCGCACGATGTTTGATATCGAGATGATGCGCACGATCGGATATTGCCACGGCATCGAAAACTATTCGCGCCACATGTCAGGCCGCCTGCCCGGCGAAGCGCCGCCCACATTGCTCGATTATTTCCCGCAGGATTACCTATTATTTATCGACGAATCGCATCAGACCGTCCCGCAACTTCACGCGATGTATCACGGCGACCGTTCGCGCAAACAGACGCTCGTGAACTACGGTTTCCGCATGCCCTCGGCGCTCGATAATCGTCCGCTGAATTTTGAGGAATTCGAGCACCGCACGGGGCAAGTGATTTACGTCTCCGCGACGCCGGGGCCTTACGAACTGACGCGCTCGGCGGGAGTCGTGGTCGAGCAGGTAATTCGTCCGACAGGCCTGGTGGACCCGGAAATCGAGGTGCGCCCGGTAAAAGGCCAAGTGGACGATCTTCTGGAAGAAATCCGTGTGCGCGCCGAGCGCAATGAACGCGTGCTGGTCACCACGCTCACCAAGCGAATGGCCGAGGACCTCGCGGAATATTTCGCCGAGACGGGAGTTCGCTGCCGCTACATGCACTCGGAAATCGATACGCTCGAGCGCGTCCGCATCCTGCGCGACCTGCGCCGCGGGGAATTTGATGTCTTGATCGGCATCAACCTGCTGCGCGAAGGCCTCGATCTGCCGGAAGTCTCGCTGGTGGCAATCCTCGATGCCGACAAGGAGGGCTACCTGCGCAGCGCCACGGCGCTCATCCAGACGATTGGACGCTGCGCGCGGCACATCGAAGGGCGCGCAATGCTCTACGCCGATCGCATGACGGGCTCGATGGCGCAGGCCATCGAGGAAACGAACCGCCGCCGCGCCAAACAGGTCGCCTACAACGACGCCAACCACATCACTCCGCAATCCATCATCAAGTCCGTGGATATGAAACTAGCGGCAATCGTGGAAGCCGATTACGTCACGGTTCCCGTCGAGGACTTTGCGGATGCGGACATCACGAGCGAGACGAAGCTCGGCGAAGTTTTGGCGCAGCTCGAAATCCAGATGCGCGAAGCCGCGAAGAAATTCGAGTTCGAGCGCGCCGCCGCGCTCCGCGACCGCATCCGCGCTCTCAAACAGCGCGACCTCTCCGGTTTCTTTTCCGCCGTTACCGAGCCAGCTCCAGTAGACTGAGCAATCACGCACTCAAAGGCGGTGTTCCACGGGAGTCGCCGTTGTAGCGGCCGCCCGATTTGTGGGCGGGCAGTTTTTCTGTCTGATTTTCTAGCAGCTAGACCAACCCCTTGCGCAACTCCTCGAGCGGATAAAACGTCCCGCGCCAAACAACCCCGCCGCGCCAGAGTGTTGCAATAGCGGAGCGCGCCAGCATCCAGCAAAACAGGACGGCGCCGAGCGGATGCGTGAACCCGTAGAGCGGCGAAGCGTTCGTCGACCAGATCATCGCGCCATGAATCAGAATTGCCGCCCCTGCCGCGATCCCCGCGAACGCACGCGCCCAACCTGTAGCGAACAGCAAGCCGAAAAATGGCAGGACGCTCATGATCAGCGGCAGCGCCATCGCGACGAGAGCAAACAGCGCATTGTAGTGAACCGCGGCGAACAAGTTTTTTGTGACGCCGCGGATCACGTTCTGCAAACCGCTATGCCAGCGCACGCGGACCATGTCCTGCGCCACGGCCACGCCTGAACGCAAGCCCGCCATCTTCATCAGCTTGCCGAGTTTCATGTCTTCAATGACGTCCATGCGCAGCCGGCGGTGTCCTCCGCTCTTTTCATAAGCGGCCCGGCGAACGAGTTGGAAGGCCCCGACTCCCACGTAGCGTCCCGAGCGCGGATTTGAAGCCTGCCAAGGCTCGTTGCCGAAGACGAACCCGAGGCCGAAATAGGTAATCGCCGTAATCTCCCAGAATCCGCGCATCTCGATGGAGGCGAGAAGGGTCAAATGGTCCCACCGGCGCTCCTGGGCAAGCGCGACGGCCCGGCGCAGCACATCAGGCGCAAAATGCACATCCGCATCCGTAAAAACGAGCCACTCGCCCCGCGATTGTTCGAACCCCGCAACCAGCGCGTGTGGTTTCCCGAGCCAGCCGGGCGGCAAAGCGGCAATATCGATGACTTTCAGATTCGGTTTCGCGCGTTCGAATGCGTGAAGAATCTCGGGAGTCTGGTCCTGGGAGCGGTCGTTTACGGCGATGACCTCAAACCGGGGATAATCCTGGGCCAGGAGCGTCTCAAGGGCGCCGGGGAGTTTTTCTGCTTCGTCCCGTGCCGCAAAAATCACCGAAATCAGCGGCGCATCGCCCGGGGGCAACGGCGGAGCGTCCGAGAGCCACGGCAGGCGGGCCATTCCAAAGCCGGCACGTATTCCCTGAATAACCCACAGGGATGCAATCAGGCCGAACATCACAATCCAGAAGATGTGCAAAATTGAATATTCCGCCAGGCCGAATTTTCTGTACGGTAAAGATACCCGAAAATTGTATGCTAACACAGCAGATGCCGGAGACATTATCCATCGTCGGCGCAGGACGTGTGGGGAAAGCGCTGGGGCGTTGCTTACACGATCTCGGATGGCGCGTGGGTGTCGTCGCAACGCGATCGATCCCTACGGCACGGGCAGCAGTGCGCGCCATTGGCGCCGGGGATCCGGCGGACCACCTCACGCGTCAAGTTCTAGCCTCCAAAGTCGTGCTGATAGCCACGCCCGATGATGTCATAGCGGACGTGGCAACTGAGCTGGCGCATCTTGGCGGCAATGAGTGGCGCGACAAGGTCGTGCTCCACACCAGCGGCTCGCTGGACTCCTCTGTGCTCGGGCCGCTGGCCGACGCAGGTGCGGAAACCGGATCGATTCACCCGATGCAAACGTTCAGCGGCCAGAGTGTGCCGGATCTGGCGGGCTGCGTGTTCGGCATCGAAGGGAGCCCTAAAGCAATGAAGGTCGCGCGGAAAATGATTCGACAGACTGGCGGAGTGGCAGCGCGCTTGAATGGAGGAAACAAGGCAGCGTATCATGCAGCTGGATCGATTGCGTGCGGACAAGTCTTGGCCCTCCTGGAGACTGCGACCCGCCTGCTGATGGCCCAGGGCTTCACGCGACGGCAAGCGGCTCGCGCCCTGTTGCCGCTGACGCGCCAGACACTCGATAACTTCGAACGGATCGGACCGCGTGCCGCATGGACGGGACCGATGGCCCGAGGCGATTTTTCGACCGTGCAGCGCCACGTGGATGCGCTTTCGGATTTTCCGCCCGAATATCAGGACGCGTACAAAGTGCTCTCGCGCCTGGCCGCCGCCGTTCTCTCGGACGATTCAAGCGCGCTGCTCCAGAAGCTGGACGGCATCTTCGGCCCGCGCCCAAAAGGGGCCGAAGAAAAAAAAGTGCGCAAGAAATCTGCTGCCGGATAAAATGATTCGCGGCCTAATACTTGCGGGCTCCAAGCCGCCGACGCGCAAGACCCAACGCTATGGCGGCGGAGCGTACAACTGAACATTCCGATCGAGAGCATGTCACTTCCCAACGGTTTGCGGGTTGTCGTTTCGCCGGACCGGGCTGCGCCGGTGGCCACTGTGGGGGTCTATTACAACATCGGGTTTCGAATCGAGCCGCGGGGCCGGAGCGGCTTTGCGCATCTGTTCGAGCACATGATGTTTCAGGGCTCGGCCAACGCCGACAAGATGGTGCACATCAAGCTGATCAATTCTTCCGGCGGCGTGCTGAACGGTTCGACGCACTACGACGTGACAAATTATTACGAATCGGTGCCGTCGAACGCGCTCGAGCGTGTGCTGTGGCTGGAGGCCGACCGCATGCGCGCCCTCAAGGTGGACGATGAAAATCTGCGCAACCAGCGCGATGTAGTCAAAGAAGAAGTACGCGTAAACGTGCTGAATCAGCCCTACGGCGGATTTCCCTGGCTCGATCTTCCTCCTATCGCTTACCGCAACTGGTCCAACGCGCATAATTTTTACGGCGATTTTGACGATCTCGATGCGGCGACACTCGACGATGTGCAGAAGTTTTACAAGACGTACTACGCCCCGTCGAATGCCGTGCTGCTGATCCTTGGCGACGTGGACGTGGACGAAGGAATTAAACTGGCGGAGCGGCACTTCGCCGGAATCCCATCGGGGCCGCAACCCGCTCCCGCCGACATCGACGAGCCGCCACAAATCGACGAGCGCCGCGGCGTGGTAGAGGAAAAATTCGGCACGCTGCCCGGCATCGCCATCGGATATCAGGCGCCGCGACGCCTTACGCCGGAGTGGTGCGCGGCGGCGATGCTGGATCGTGCTCTGCATGGCGGGCGTGCCGGACGAGTGTATCGCAGCCTGGTGCTCGAACAGCAAATCGCGGTGGACGCCGAAGGCGGCATCCACTATCCGGTCGGCGATCTGTTTGACTACAACGGGCCCACGCTCATGGTGACGCGCCTC
>WNGO01000338.1_pt1 | contig 28518 bp, 17 predicted proteins | sample 5400511 | NCBI WGS metagenome assembly WNGO01 (sample SAMN13153380, study PRJNA577476) | soil metagenome | isolation source: 20 cm soil or saprolite under Garry oak tree replicate 2 | place: USA:California | collected 2016-06-15 | reverse complement strand
CTTTTCTATATATTATATAGGAAATAACCCTTTTTATAAAAGGGAACAATTGCTAGGAGGCAGTTTATGCGGGGCACAGATCCCATAAAAAGTACCTGGGTGTATCCAAAGTTAATCTTGTAAATTTGTTATCATCTTCTTTTTTGCTGTAAAGCAAGAACGATTAAATGATAATAATTAAATATACAATTTTGTTGTGTATTTTTTATTAGTTTGTTATTTGGTGTAGCTCTAATTTTTTTTATTAAAAGTTAGAATAAGCTATAACTAATTCAGCTAAATATCTATTAAGTTAGAAATAAAATTTTTTTCCAAGTAAGATTTTAACTATATGGGAAATAGATGTAATTAAACCGTTAAGAAAAGAAAACATATTTTCTAATGTTTTTGATTATTTTATAAATATAAATGTTTGAAATAAACACTGAAATGTTTTATAGATAATTATGTTTATTACTTGTCAAGTTTAATGGCTTAATCTTGCTTTACTGTTTGACTTACACGTCTATCAGTCGCGTAAGCGGGGCATATGATCACAAGATGCAGAAAGGAAAGGTCTTGGATTTTTGAAAAAGCTACGCTAGGGATGTTAGTCCTCCAATGTTTTATCTTTTTTGTAAAATGTAGGTTTTATATAAAGATAAGTCTATTGGTAATTTATTGGGTTAATTTCAAGAATAACATATAATAATATATGTGTACTTGAAGCGAAATTTGCTTTAGTATTAAATCAATTTCTTTTATTTAAATATTAATTTAAGTATTTAGAGTAGATTAAAAGCAAAACCGTTCAACGACTAGAGGGTGAGTAGTACTAATGATAATCCTTCTAATAATGCCCAACCTTTTTACCTATATATAATCAATTATACACCATATCTTTTATTGAAATTTTCAATTAATATGGTCTTATTTTTAATACTTCAATAGTATTAAATATATTTACTAAAGACTTTTATTATATGTTTTTAGCTTAAAAATGCAATATATTTGACAATATGTTGAGATAATTTTATATTAATATGAATAATGAACATACACAAAATATTAAACCTTTTATCTTTACTAAAAAAATAAATGATAAGTATAAAGTTATACCTTTAAATATAACAACTAATACTTCGGGACCAACAAGACATTTTCCGCCTGCAACCAAGGAATGATTTAATAGTATTTATACTTTTAATACTAATTCTATTAAAAATTTAAGTATAGCAGATAAAAATTTAATTAGATTAATTAAAAGTTATTTTAATCTTTATTTTAATAAGAATATTTTAAAATCTAAGCGTATAGCTACTAGATTTAGACGTTTAGCTGTAAATAAAATATTTATTAGTAAGGCAGAATTGAAACATACTAGTTCTAAAGTTGTTATTACATTATATGTGTATAATGAAGAAAGAAGAATTTTGATTCGTAAAATAAAAAGACTTGAAGCTATACTATTTCCTCTTTCTATTAATTCAAGTTTTCTTCTAAAACAAGATAAGAGTAGTAATAAAAACAAACTTTTATCTATTAAAGAAAAATTAAATATAATTAAAAGCCAAGAAGATACTGTTTCTCTTATGAGCTGACTACATGGATTAAAATCTTATCTTATTGAACAAATAAAATTAGAAGAAAATGATTTGCTTATAACTAAAAAAACTAGATTATTAAAAGAAAAAAGATTAATTCATGAAAATTTAAATAAAGATTTGGTAAGGATAATAAATATTATAAGCATTTGTGAAAATAATTTTGTTATTAATAAGTGTTATGAAACTATGTATAAGGATTTTCTTTATAAAACATATTTAGAGAAAGAAATAAACACTATTGCTTATTATAAACTATTATTGAATTTAAATAAATCTAAATTTGAAAAAAAATTTTTATCAAAATTAAAACCACTTACAGCTAAATTTTATAATAAGGAGGTGGAGTTTAATATAGTTAATTTAAAAACTTTATATTTAAATAGTGATATTTTCACAGAAGCTATCTCTTTAAAATTGAAAAATAGAAATAATAGACTGCTACAGGTATTAAGATCTTCTTTATCTATGGTAAAGTTACCAAAAGTAAATAGGATAAGAGAACAGTATAATAAAATTAACATAAAAGAATTATGAGTTAATAAAATTAATAGTTTAAATGTTAATTTATTAGATAGTAAGTATTATAGTGGAGATGTTTTAAATAAACTCTTATTAGATCTTTTTAACAATTCTTCTTATATTACTAAGAAAGAAAATAATAAAAGTACAATTAATAATGGTAATTTATTATTAAATTTTATTTTAAATTCATTAAAACATAAAAACATGGCAGGTGCAAGATTAGAAACTAAAGGTAGACTTACAAGACGGTTTACTGCTTCAAGATCTGTTTTTAAAATAAAATGAAAAGGTAGTTTAAAAAATATAGATTCTTCTTACAGAGGATTATCTTCAGTAATATTAAGAGGTCATGCTAAATCAAATGTACAATACTCATTAGTAAATTCAAAAACACGTAATGGAGCTTTTGGGCTTAAAGGTTGAATTAGTAGTAAATAAGAAAATATTTTTATTTTTTAATCAAAAATCTTTGTATTAAGTATAAAATTATACATAATAATTCACAAATATCGCGTCGCATTGATTATATATATATAGTAAGTAAAAATGAAGAAATAGTCTGAACCATCTTGTGAAAGATGGAAATAAAGGATAAAGAACCTTTATGTTAACAAATATTGAACAGGCTAATTGCGCCAGAGAGTACAAATTGAGTGCGCAGTTTGGCACCTCGATGTCGGCTTAACTTATCCACATGAATGCAGAAATCATGAAGGGTTCGACTGTTCGTCGATTAAAAAGTTACACGAGCTGGGTTAAATACGTCGTGAGACAGTATGGTTTCTATCTTCTAGAGGAAATTAGAATAAAATAAAGATAGCCCCCTCGTACGAAAGGAGCTGGGTATATTAACCTCTGGTTTACCTGTTGTTTATGTGCCCAATATTAATTTAAGTATAAAATTAATTTTTACATTAATTTATACAGGGATGTTGCTTTCACTTAAGCAAATATATAGCATAGGCACGGCAGGAACGCTACGTTAGTTAAAGATAAGTGCTGAATGCATCTAGGCACGAAACTTACTTTAGTATATTCTTAAATAGACGTAGTCTAACACTACGATTTTACATGTATTAAACGTGTGATTAATAGGTTTTAGCTATAAGGATTTAAATGTTTTTAGGCATAAAATACTAATTTTTTAAATTACTAATTATTACATATATCTCACATTAAAATGTTATATTTCTCTCTCTTTGTTTTGACAAAAAGAAAAAGAATTAAGAAAAAGAATTTATTTATAGTTAGCCTGGTTAGCATAAAAGTAATGTAGCTGTTTTGTAACCAGCTGAAGCAAGTGCGATACTTGCACTGGGCTTATTTGTAACGTATAAAATTATATAATATAAAAATATTCTTGCTATATATATATATATATAGCAAAAAGGGCCTTATAGTCAAGTGGTTTAAGACATAATGTTTTCATCATTACATACGAGGGTTCGAATCCCTTTGGGGCTAATTTTCATACATAAGAATATTATTGTATTAATATACATTTTTATATAGATTTTTGTATTTTTATAATATATGCGGATTGATGTAATAGAAACATAATTGGCTCATGCTCAGTATATAGGGGTGCAAATCCTCTGTCCGCACTTCATATTTTATTTTTATGATGACTTTTAATTTTTGAAGAGGGCTATAGCTTAATTGGTAAAGCTAGCTGCTCATGACGGTTGAGATGAGTGTTCGAGTCACTTTGGCCCTATTAATTAGTGTTTTTTTTAGTATTATAGTCTTATAATAGATTTATTATGCTGCATTTAAATTGTCAATGTAATTTATATTTATACTATTATTTATAATAGTAGTATTAATATTGAAATAAGATTGATATAGTATAAACTATGTTTATATAAATCCGAGTGCTGGAATTGGTAGACAGGATAAGCTTAAGTTTTATTGATATAAAATCGTGAACGTTCAAGTCGTTTCTCGGATATAATATAGACAATACTATGTAAAAAAAAAGGGGATATAGTTTAATTGGTAAAACTGCGATTTTGCATATCGTTATTTCAGGATCGAGTCCTGATGTCTCCAACTTTTATTATTTATTTTTAAAAATAAATAATATTATTTACGTTAGCTCGAGAAGCTCAAGCTGGTAGAGCGGAACTCTGAAGATGTTTAGGCTGTAAGTTCAAATCTTATCTCGAGCAATATAACACATATATAAATATTAGATAATAATATATTAATAAAGGTAATGATGGAATTGGTAGACATGAATAGCTTAGGACTATTTGATTTTAAATCTTATCCGTTCAAGTCGGATTTACCTTATTTATGTTTTTTATGTAAGTCATAAACTTTGGTTTATTTAAAGTATAATATCCTGTAGACTAATAGGTAAGTCATAAATTTTTGGTATTTACCATTGGATGTTCGAATCATCCCAGGATAAAAAAATAAAAATTTAACTTAGGTGGATGTAGTTCAATCGGTAGAGCGGCTGTATGTGGCACAGTATGTTCCCTGTTCGATTCAGGGTATCCTCCCTTTATTATATTGCACTTAAATTGTTAGTGTAATTTAAATATATATTTATATATATATATTTATAATAGTAGTATTATATATCTTAGTGAGAAAAAGAAAGTTTCTTATACTATTACAAATAATACTATTTCTTTTTATAAATTAGTTGCTGCCCGAGTAGTTCAACGGTTAGAACATTAATTTCATGAGTTAAGAATGAGAATTCGAATTTCTCCTCTGGCTTAGAGTATATTGACTCTTTTTTTTTAATAAAAAAATCTAATGAAAAGTACAAGTAATAATATTCCTTTAGTTCGGTATTATCTTCATTCTACTCCTACTTCTACTTTTACTTCTACTTCTACTTCTACTTCTACTTCTACTTCTACTTCTACTTCTACTTCTACTTCTACTTTAACAAAACCTATTATTAGCTATGATAACCTCTTAATAAATAAATCTAATATTCTAAAGGAAAATAAGTATAAAAGTGGTATTTATATATGAAGTAATAAGTTGACTAAAGAAAAATATGTAGGACGTTCTACAAATTTAAAATCTAGATTTAAAATTTATTTTTCTAAACCTTATTTAATAAGGCAATTATATTACTCAAAAAGTTATATATATAGTGACTTATTAAAGTATGGTCATAACAATTTTAGGTTAGAAATATTAGAATATTGTGATAAAAATTATATAATTAAGAGAGAACAGTATTATATTGATATAATAAAGCCTGAATTAAATATATTAACTAAGGCTGGGTATAGTTTAGAACCTAGGCCCTTATGTCATAATATTAGTATACCTAGATCTTCATTATGTAAAATTAGCCGTTAGGGTTAGTTACTAATAAAATTTTTATTTGTAAACATAATTAATAGCTTATACTTTAGCTATATATTTAATACATGTGTAATGGGCTTATAAAAATATTTTTTGTAAAAGGTTCGAATCCTTAAAAAAAAATGTTAATTTATTCAATTTTATTCTTATTATTATCAAATGCCGTCACATTAAGACGAGACAAATCAATACTTTTTAGTAGAATAGCTATATCAGTTTTACTATATTCATCAATACTTGCTATAAATAGCTTATATATGGTTTACTTAGATAGAGGTATAGGTTTATATAGTGGTTTATTCCATATTACTGGTACTACGCAAGTATTTCATATATTTATCTTTATAGTTAGTGCTACTATATTACAATTAACAGGATTTTATCCTAGAAGAGTTTGAGTAAAAGAATATTCATCTTTACAAAAAGTGTTATTTCACAATTTTATCTATTATAAAACAAATATAACAAATAAAATGGGAGAGCAATTTAAAATAATAGAATATCCTTTAATATTATTATTTATAATAACAGGATCTGTGTTTTTAATTTCAAGTAGTGATTTAGTTTCTATATTTTTAAGTATAGAATTACAAAGTTATGGATTATATTTGTTAAGTACATTATATAGAAATTCGGAGCTTGCTACTTCTGGTGGTCTTACTTATTTTTTATTAGGGGGTTTAAGTTCTTGTTTTATACTTTTAGGTACAAGCTTATTATATGCAAATTCAGGCAGTACTAACTTGGATGGTATATATGTTATAACTAGTTTAAGTGATATTGCAAATGATAGCAATGTATTATACTGATATAAACCACATTACATAAATATGTCATTACTTATATTAAGTGTAGGATTTTTATTTAAAGTAAGTGCTGCACCTTTCCATTTTTGATCTCCCGATGTTTATGATGCAATACCAACAATAGTAACAACATTTGTAGCTATAGTTGCTAAAATATCTATATTTATATTTTTATTAGAAATAGTGCATTACACTAGTAATTCTTTACTTGTAAGTCAATATACTTGAACTTCAAGTTTATTAGTTAGTTCTTTACTTTCATTAGTAATAGGTACAGTTGTAGGTTTGACACAATCTAGAATAAAAAGATTATTTGCCTATAGTACTATAAGTCACTTAGGTTTTATACTATTAGCTTTAAGTATTAATAGTATAGAATCTATTCAAGCATTTATATTTTATTTAATGCAATACTCTTTAAGTAATTTAAACGCTTTTATTATATTAATTAGTATAGGGTTTTCATTATATTATTATGTTAATGATAATAAAGAATATAAAGGATTATTAGATAAAAATAATTCTCCTATACAACTTATTAGTCAAATTAAAGGATTTTTTAATATAAATCCTATTTTATCTTTAAGTTTTTCTATTACAATATTTTCTTTTGTAGGTATACCACCTCTTATAGGATTTTTTGCTAAACAGATGGTTTTAAGTGCTGCTTTAGATAATGGTTACGTTTTCCTAACTTTAATAGCAATATTAACTAGTGTTATAAGCGCTGTATATTATTTAAATATAATTAAACAGGTTTTTTTTGATAAATCTGAATATAAGGTAAACCCTATATTGGAAAATATCTATATGCATGCTAGTATAAATAAAAATAATTTTTTAATTAAAAAATTAACATTTAAATACAATAATATAATTTTATCAAGTTCATTAACTATATCTATTTCTATTTTAACACTAATAATTTTATTATTTATTTTAATGCCTCAAGAATGATTAAGTATGGCTAATATATTAGCATTAATATTATTTAATCCTTAAATGACAAGTATAACTTTCTTTTTTATATTTATACCATTATTAGCAATTATTTTATTAGCTGTTAATTTGATATTTGCTCCCCATAATCCGTATCAAGAAAAAGATAGTGCATTTGAGTGTGGGTTTCATTCTTTTTTGGGTCAAAATAGAACACAATTTAGTATTTCTTTTTTTATATTTGCACTTCTTTTTTTATTATTTGACTTAGAAATCCTTTTAGTTTATCCTTACGTTGTGAGTGCATATACAAATAGTGTATATGGTTTAATGATAATGCTTATATTTTTTTTAGCTTTAACATTGGGATTTGCATTTGAACTAGGTAAAAATGCATTAAAAATTGATAGTAGACAAATGCTTATACTTACAAGCAAACAATCTAATACAACTACTTATATAAGTAGTATAGAGTTTTACACAAATTTTTTAACTAAGAAATTTAAGATATAATAATTGTTAGTATATAAATTAATGAGTATATTATATTATCTTTTTTTTTATTTTTATTGCATTATTAGTTTTTAATAATGTATAAAAATGATAGCAAGCTGTCAATAGGTTTTTATATTCGTAATATCTTCTTAATAAATATTATTTATTATAAGAGGATATAAGCTATATATTACAGTTTAATCTGTTTAACTTTTATAGCTATAGATATAAAAAGGTAAGTTTAATTAAATGATTAGTTATTTACAAAATAGTATTAGTAATAACTGTGATGCACCTAGACCTTGGGGTTTATATTTCCAAGATAGCGCTACACCACAAATGGAAGGTTTAGTAGAATTACACGATAATATAATGTTCTATTTAGTTATAATATTATTTGGAGTAGGTTGAATAATGGCGTCAATAGTTTGAAATTATACTACTATAGTTTCACCTATATCACATAAATACCTAAATCATGGTACACTAATAGAATTAATATGAACAATAACACCTGCATTAATATTGATACTTATTGCATTTCCATCTTTTAAATTATTATACTTAATGGATGAAGTGAGTGATCCAGCTATGTCAGTATTAGCAGAAGGACATCAATGATATTGAAGTTATCAATACCCAGACTTCTTAAATTCAGAAAACGACTTTATAGAATTTGACTCATACTTGGTTCCTGAATCTGATTTAGAAGATGGAGCACTTAGATTATTAGAAGTTGATAATAGAGTTATTATTCCCGAATTAACACATGTTAGATTTATTGTTACAGCTGCTGATGTTATTCATTCTTATGCTTGTCCAGCTTTGGGAATTAAATGTGATGCTTACCCTGGTAGATTAAATCAAGCATCTGTTCTGGTTAACAGAACAGGTACATTCTATGGACAATGTTCGGAGATATGTGGTATATTACATAGTTCTATGCCTATAGTTATAGAATCTGTAACTATTGAAAAATTCTTGTCTTGACTATATGAACAATAATTATTCATAGATAACTAATTATATAACTATATAAACAATAATTTATAAATAAAAAGATAAAAATATGAAAATAATAAAAAACATGAATTTATTAAATATGATAAAAAACCAAAATTCAATCTATTCAAGAGAGCTTCCTATTTAAATAAGTAAAGGAAAATTTCTAAGAAATTTTTCCGTTTCATCTGTTTTACCTTTTTTAGACAATGATAATGATGAAGATATGAACGATTCAGTGGATAATCCTCAAAGTAATTCAGATAGTGAGGATGAAATTGAGCCAAGCACTTGAGATATTTCTAGTATTGTAAATCATTTTCAAGGTAGATCTGAAGATGAAGCCAAACAATTTTTTAAAGATAAGGAAGATTTAATTAGAACAGATAGTAAACGACATGAAGAAGAATTAGCTGAAGATTATGAAAATGAAGATAAAGACTGATATAATAAACTTATGGAAGAAGAAAGGGTATCGTTAGAAAAAAAACTAACTGACTTATCTTCAGTTAAAGATGACGTGCTTGATCATTTGGGTATAGAAAAATCCCCTAGCCCTAGTCTATCCACAAATGAACCAAATAACCAAGTGTCTTCATCTGATAATTTAGGTGAAGATAGGGGATCGTTAATAGATGATTATGCTGATCCTAATCAATTTCCTGCAGATTGAACAGGAGGGGATGATTAGATAACAATATCTGTTATAATTGGCTATATTAACAATGTCTAATGTCTAGTGTCTAATGTTTAGTGTCTTCATTTCTTATTTCATCTTTATCTTATTTTACCAATTAGTAAAATAAATTTTCAATCTGAAATTATTAATAATAATATAATTCAATATACTATTAATAATTTAGCAATTACTTAAACAATAATTTCATAACAAAATATAACATATAATGAATTTATCCTTAATACTTTTTTTAATAGGAATCTTAGGATTTGTTTTAAATAGAAAGAATATAATATTAATGCTTATTTCTATAGAAATAATGCTTTTAGCTATTACTTTTTTAATATTGGTAAGTTCACTTAGCTTTGATGATATATTAGGTCAAACGTATGCAATATATATTATATCTATTGCTGGTGCAGAATCTGCAATAGGTTTGGGTATTCTGGTTGCTTTTTATAGATTAAGAGGAAGTATTGCAATAGAATATAAATAATGTATTTAGCTATAATAACTTTACCCTTATTAGGATCAATAGTATCCGGGTTTTTTGGTAGAAAAGTCGGAGTTAGTGGAGCCCAATTAATTACATGTCTTTGTGTAACTATAACAACATTGTTAGCAATAATAACCTTTTTTGAAGTAGGTTTTAATAATATATCTGTATCAATAAGTCTTTTTAGATGAATAGATAGTGAATCACTTAATGTCTTATGAAGTTTTCATTTTGATAGTTTAACAGTAAGTATGTTAATACCTGTACTAATAGTTAGTTCTCTTGTTCACATATATTCTATAGGATATATGGGTCATGATCCACATAATCAAAGATTTTTTAGCTATTTAAGTTTATTTACATTTATGATGATTATACTTGTTACAGCTAACAATTTCTTATTAATGTTTGTTGGTTGAGAAGGTGTAGGAATTTGTTCTTATCTATTAGTAAGTTTCTGATTTACTAGAATAGCAGCAAATCAAAGTTCTATGTCTGCCTTTTTAACTAATAGAGTAGGTGATTGTTTTTTAACTATCGGTATGTTTGCAATATTATGATCTTTTGGTAATATTGATTATAGTACTGTATTTTCATTAGCTCCTTTTATTAATGAAAATATTGTTACAATTATAGGTATATGTATATTAATTGGAGCTATGGCTAAAAGTTCTCAAGTTGGATTACATGTCTGATTACCTATGGCTATGGAAGGTCCTACACCTGTTAGTGCATTAATACATGCAGCTACTATGGTTACTGCAGGAGTATACTTATTAATGCGTGCCAGTCCTATAATAGAGTACAGTTCAACTGTATTAGTTTTATGTTTATGATTAGGAGCAATAACTACAGTATTTAGTAGTCTTATTGGTTTATTTCAACAAGATATTAAAAAAGTTATTGCATATAGTACTATGAGTCAACTAGGTATGATGGTTATAGCTATAGGTTTATCATCATATAATGTTGCTTTATTTCACTTGGTAAATCACGCCTTTTATAAAGGACTACTATTTTTAGGAGCAGGTGCTGTAATACATGCAGTAGCAGATAATCAAGATTTTAGAAAATATGGTGGATTAAGATCATATTTACCTTTAACTTATTCAGTTATGTTAATAGCAAGTCTTAGTTTAGTAGCTTTTCCATTCATGACAGGGTTTTATAGCAAAGATTTTATTTTAGAATCTGCATACGGTCAGTTTTATTTTAGCAGTACAGTAGTTTATTTTATAGCTACTATTGGTGCTATGTTTACTACATTATACTCTGTTAAAGTATTGTACTTAACTTTTTTAACTAATCCTAATGGGCCTATAGTTAATTATAAAAAGGATCATGCTGCGCATGAAGGAGACATATTTATGAGTTTACCATTAATTATACTAGCTATTTTTTCTATCTTTTTTGGATACATAAGTAGAGATATATTTATTGGTTTAGGTTCAGGTTTCTTTGCAGATAATAGTATTTTTATCCATCCTGTACGGGAAATAATGTTAAATACTGAATTTGCTGTACCTACTTTATTCAAACTATTGCCTTTAGTATTCACTATTTCACTTAGTGTTTTAGCAATAATTTTATCAGAATTTATGCCAAAAGTTCTTATTAGTTTTGAATTAAGTAGATTAGGTTATAATACATTTAGTTTTTTCAATCAACGTTTTTTCATCGAACTTTTATATAGTAAATACGTTACTGGTCTTGTTTTAAAATTAGGAGGTCAAACTACTAAAATTTTAGATAAAGGAAGTGTAGAATTATTAGGACCTTTTGGGCTAGAGAAAGGATTGTTGTCTTTAAGTAAAAGTATATCTACTTTAGATACAGGTGTTATAACTAGTTATGCCTTATATATTTTAATTGGTCTTATATTTTATATTTTAATTCCTTATCTTTCTTTATTCGATAATAGTTTACTATTGTTAATTTTATTATCTCTTTTTACTACAATTAAAAAATTTAGATTTAATAGCTTATAATTTATAGTTTATTTTAAATAAATTTTATTTATTAACTTACTAACTTGCTAACTTGCCTTGTTTATTATATTATTATCAGTAGTTTAATAGTAAGGCAATATATTTAATAGTATTTTTATTTAAGTTATAATATTTATTATAAATACTATTAAATAAGATTAATTAATAATAGTAGTTACTGTTATTAATTTTCCTTTCTTTATTTATTTCTTTAAATGCATAAAATTTGTTTATTACAGGTATTGTAATAAATTTTTTGTCCAGTTTGGATTATTAGAAACCTTACTTTATTCCATATATTTTTATAATCTTTATATATTTTGTTTAAATACTAAGTAGGATTAATAATAAAAATAAAAAAAGTAAACGATTGTTTAATCGTATAAATATCTATAATTAATGTATAAGTTTATTATATGTTAAAAACATAATATATACCTATATGTACCTATCGACATTTAAAAATTGAAAAGAAAATAGTTTATATTCTTTTCATCTAATTTATTTAAATAAAAACTATAATTAAAAATAAAACATGAGAATTTTAAAAAGTCATCCTTTATTAAGATTGGTTAATTCTTATATAATTGATTCATCACAACCAAGTAATATAAGTTATTTATGAAACTTTGGATCATTATTAGCTTTTTGTTTAGCTATACAAATAATTACAGGTGTAACTTTAGCAATGCATTATAACCCTAGTGTATTAGAAGCATTTAATTCAATAGAACATATAATGCGTGACGTTAATAATGGTTGATTAATACGTTACTTACATAGTAATACAGCTTCAGCTTTCTTCTTTTTAGTGTATTTACACATAGGAAGAGGTTTATACTATGGATCATATAGAGCTCCTAGAACACTAGTGTGAACTTTAGGTACAATTATATTTATATTAATGATTATTACAGCTTTCTTAGGTTATGTTTTACCATATGGTCAAATGTCATTATGAGGTGCAACTGTTATTACTAATCTTATGAGTGCTGTACCTTGAATTGGACAAGATATAGTTGAATTTCTTTGAGGTGGTTTTAGTGTTAATAATGCTACATTAAATAGATTTTTTTCTCTACATTTTGTATTACCTTTTGTTTTAGCTGCATTAGTTTTAATGCATTTAATTGCACTTCACGATAGTGCAGGATCAGGTAACCCTTTAGGTGTTTCTGGTAATTATGATAGATTACCTTTTGCTCCTTATTTCCTTTTCAAAGATTTAGTAACTATATTTATATTTATCGTATTATTAAGTGTGCTTGTATTCTTTATGCCTAATCTGTTAGGAGATAGTGAAAATTATGTTATGGCTAACCCTATGCAAACTCCTCCTGCTATAGTTCCTGAATGATATTTATTACCTTTCTATGCTATATTAAGATCTATACCTAATAAATTATTAGGTGTTATTGCTATGTTTGGTGCATTAGTAATGCTATTAGCAATGCCATTTACTGATTTAAGCAGAAGTAGAGGTATACAATTTAGACCTTTAAGTAAAATAGCTTTCTACATATTTGTAGCTAATTTTTTAGTTTTAATGGTATTAGGAGCTAAACATGTTGAATCTCCTTTTATAGAATTTGGACAAATTAGTACAGTTATTTACTTTTCACATTATTTAATTATAGTACCTATAATTAGCTTACTTGAAAATAGTTTAATAGAACTAGAGGTAAATAGAAGAACTAAATAAGCTTAATTTATAATAATCAAATCTATTAAATTATTTTTTAAACCCTTATATAATTTTATATTTGGCAATTTAACTTCTATTTTTCTATAGGAGTTATTTTTAAAATAAATGTATTGAGTAATGTTAATAATTACTCTAGGCTTATGTAGCTGATGGTTTGGCAGTTTTACTCATATACTTAGACGTTAAATTAAAGGTTCGATTCCTCCATATTCCTTCTATAAGTAATTTTTTTTTCATTATAGTCAAATTTTTATAGTATTTTTATTAAAAAATATCTCGTTTTTAAATAACAGCCCTACCTACTGCTGATAATAAATTATATTATCTTACTTAGATGTAAAGCATAGAGTTAATTATACAATCAATGATAAATTCTTATAATAACTCATCATTTGTTTCATATAACGTAACAGAACAAAATATTAAAAGAGAACAAATTACTGTGCAAGATAGTTTTATTAATAATTTAAAATCAAGTATTTCACTTTGAACAGAAAGATGATTTTTATCATCTAATGCAAAAGATATAGGTACATTATACCTTATATTTGCATTATTTTCAGGATTATTAGGAACAGCTTTCTCAGTTTTAATTAGACTAGAATTAAGTGGACCTGGGGTTCAATATATAGCCGATAACCAATTATATAATAGTATCATTACCGCTCATGCTATTTTAATGATATTCTTTATGGTTATGCCAGCTATGATAGGAGGATTTGGTAATTTTTTATTACCATTATTAGTAGGAGGTCCAGATATGGCATTCCCTAGATTAAATAATATAAGTTTCTGATTATTACCACCTAGTTTAATTTTATTTTTATTTGCTAGTGGTATAGAAAATGGAGCCGGTACAGGTTGAACATTATACCCACCTTTAAGTGGAATACAAAGTCATAGTGGACCTAGTGTAGATTTAGCCATTTTTGCATTACATTTATCAGGTATAAGTAGTTTATTGGGTGCAATAAACTTTATAACTACTATACTTAACATGAGAAGTCCAGGTATAAGATTACATAAATTAGCTTTATTTGGATGAGCTATATTAGTTACAGCTGTATTACTATTATTATCTTTACCTGTACTTGCCGGTGCAATTACAATGGTTTTAACAGATAGAAATTTTAATACATCATTCTTTGAAGCTGCAGGTGGTGGTGATCCTATCTTATACCAACATCTTTTCTGATTCTTCGGTCATCCTGAAGTTTATATATTAATAATACCAGGATTCGGTATAATAAGTACCACAATATCTGCTAGTTCTAATAAGAGTGTGTTTGGATATTTAGGTATGGTTTACGCCATGATGTCTATTGGGGTATTAGGGTTTGTTGTGTGAAGTCATCATATGTATACTGTTGGATTAGATGTTGATACTAGAGCTTACTTTACAGCTGCTACATTAATTATCGCTGTTCCTACGGGTATTAAAATATTCTCATGATTGGCAACATGTTATGGAGGATCTATAGAATTAACACCTAGTATGTTATTTGCTTTAGGTTTTGTTTTCATGTTTACAATAGGAGGATTAAGTGGAGTTGTTTTAGCTAATGCTTCTCTTGATATTGCTTTCCATGATACTTACTACGTTGTAGCTCATTTTCATTATGTTTTAAGTATGGGTGCTGTATTTGCATTATTTAGTGCATGATATTTCTGAGTACCTAAAATATTAGGTTTAGAGTACAATGTAATGTTAGGTAAAGTACATTTCTGAATATTATTTATAGGTGTTAATGTTACATTCTTCCCACAACACTTCTTAGGTTTACAAGGAATGCCTAGAAGAATTAGTGATTATCCTGATGCTTTTGCAGGTTGAAATCTTGTAAGTAGTTTTGGTAGTATAATTAGTGTAGTTGCTACTTGATTATTCTTATACATTGTATACATACAATTAGTAGAAGCTCGTCCTGCAAGTAGATATCCTTGATTAAATTCTGAGTTTTATAGTGATAGTTTACAAACATTATTAAATAGAAGCTATGGTTCTTTAGAATGAGCACTAACTAGTCCACCTAAACCTCATGCCTTTGTAAGTTTACCTTTAGGTACTGCATGTATCCATAATATAACTGGTTTTTGTTTATTATGTCACCAAGCTAAAATAGCTACAATAGCAAATTGTACACACACCTGAAAAGTATTAGCTGCAGATCCTTCATTATTAAGTGTAACTTGTGATTTTAGTTTACCTACACACAATGTTGCTGCTAATCTTAACTCAGTTATACACTTTTGTGAGGTTTGTCAAGCTGTAATTTGTTCAGGTTGTTTTGTTGGTTAATATCTTTTTATTAAAAAAAATAATTATTTTTTTTTAGTTGAGTAATTATTATTAATTACTCTAGGGTTATGCAGCAGATGGTTCTGCGTTTTGATTGCAGATCTTAAATTAGGGGTTCGATTCCTCCATATCCCTCATATAAGTAAGAAAAAATATTGTAAATAATAATATTTGGTGAAGACTAGTTATTATTCTCGTTTATTTCAATGTATCTTTTTTTTTTATTGAAATAACTATAATAAATAATTTTATTATTTAGTCCTTTAAACTAATCGAGGTTTCCTTGATTTATATATATATTTAAATATAACATGATACAAGCAGCGAAAATTATAGGTACAGGTTTAGCAACTACAGGTTTAATAGGTGCAGGTGTAGGAATTGGTGTAGTTTTCGGTGCATTAATATTAGGTGTAGCTAGAAACCCTTCATTAAGAGGTCAATTATTCTCATACGCTATTTTAGGATTTGCTTTTGCTGAAGCTACTGGATTATTTGCTCTTATGATGGCTTTCTTATTATTATACGTTGCTTAATTATTAAAAATTTAAGTTAATAGTAGTTTGTCTTGTCTTATAAATACTTTTATAATATAGTAAACTTAATATATTTACTATACTCTTATTAGCTCAATGGTAGAGCAGGATACTTCTAATATCTAGATCTAAGTTCGAGTCTTGGATAAGAATAATAAATAAAATTAAATCTTTTTATCTATTTTTTTTCAATTATATTAAAATATATTTTAATATATAATAAATTCTTAAATTAATAAATAATAACTAAGTATAGTATTAAGATATATTGCTAGGGAAAGCATATAAAATATTTAAACTTTAGTAATATCTTATCTATAAAATGAAAATATTATTAACCTAATATTTAATTGATTAATATATAATATACTTATTATAGTTTTCATCAATTAAATTAGACTTCTTACAAATAAATAAAAACATGTTATATTTACCCACTTTAGTTTCTATAATAGAAGTGTTATTGGTTACTGTACCTGTATTATTAACAGTAGCTTATGTAACAGTAGCTGAAAGAAAAACAATGGCAAGTATGCAAAGAAGATTAGGACCTAATATTGTAGGATATTATGGTTTATTACAGGCATTTGCGGATGCATTAAAACTTCTTTTAAAAGAATATGTTTCTCCAACACAGGCTAACTTGATATTATTCTTTCTTGGTCCTATAATAACTTTAATTTTTTCATTGCTAGGTTATGCCGTTATACCTTTTGGACCTGGATTGGCTATAAGTGATTATAATTTAGGTATATTGTATATGTTAGCAATTTCTTCTTTAGCTACATATGGTATATTATTAGCAGGTTGAAGTGCTAATAGTAAATATGCTTTTTTAGGTTCACTTAGAAGTACAGCTCAATTAATTAGTTATGAGTTAATATTAAGTTCGGCAATATTACTTGTAATTATGTTAACAGGTAGTTTAAATTTAACCGTTAATATAGAAGCTCAAAGGGCTATATGATTTATAATTCCTTTATTTCCTATATTTATAATATTTTTCATAGGATCAGTAGCAGAGACTAATAGAGCACCTTTTGATTTAGCTGAGGCTGAATCAGAGCTTGTTAGTGGTTTTATGACAGAGCATGCTGCAGTTATATTTGTTTTTTTCTTTTTAGCTGAATATGCAAGTATTGTATTAATTTGTGTTTTAACAACTATATTGTTTTTAGGAGGTTATTTATATGACTATTTACCATTTTTTATATTTACTTTAGTTCAATATATTAATTTTGATTTTTACTTAGAGTATTTAGCTAATAAAGATGTTTTATTTTCAGATCCAATAGTAGAGGGATTAATTTATGGTTTAAGCTTAGGACTAAAATCATGTGTTATGATTTTTGTTTTCATATGAATTAGAGCCTCTTTCCCCAGAATACGTTTTGATCAACTAATGTCCTTTTGTTGAACAGTACTATTGCCAATAGTAATTGCATTTGTTGTATTAGTTCCTTGTCTTTTATATAGCTTTGAAATAATACCAAGTAATATTAATTTATTTTAGTTATATATCGTGACATATTATATTACTAAAATAAATATTATGTCTAGTGTAAAATCATAATTTCATCTAATATTTCTTTTTACTACATAGTTTTATGTAGTGTTAGTAAAGATTATATTATATCTTTCTTTAAAAGGCTAGACTATAATCTTGATGGAAATTTATTTTTATTAAAAAAATATATGTTACTTTCTCTTTTATTATTAACTCCATTGATAGGAATATTTATTATATCTACAAGTATGTCTTATGAATTATCACCTTTAATAGTTAAACGTATTAAAATTATTGCTTTGAGTACATCTATAGTTAATCTTTTTATCTCTTTAATAATATTTATACTATTTGACTTTAGTACTAATCAGTTTCAGTTTGTACAAGAATATCATCAAATAAGTTCTTATGATTTTTATTTAGGTGTAGATGGCTTATCAATTTATTTTATACTATTAACAACTATAATAATGCCTATTGCCTTATTATCTAATTGAACATCAATAAATGATAATATAAGATCTTATTTAATAATCATATTATTATTAGAAACTTTATTATTAGCAGTATTCTTAGTGTTAGATATATTATTATTTTATATCTTCTTCGAGAGTATATTACCACCTTTATTCTTATTAATAGGAATATTTGGATCAACTAATAAGGTAAGAGCTAGTTTTTATCTATTTTTATATACATTATTAGGGTCTTTATTTTTATTATTATCTATTCTTGCAATGTCTTCTATAATGGGAACTACCGATTTTGATGCTTTATATAAAACCAATTTTAATTATTCTACACAATTATTTTTATTTTATGGAATATTTATAGCATTTGCAGTAAAAACACCTACTATCTTTTTAAATACCTGATTGTTAAAAGCTCATGTAGAGTCACCTTTAGGTGGTAGTATTATATTGGCAGCTATTGTATTAAAATTAAGTTTATATGGAATATTTAGATTAATATTACCTCTATTACCTAAAGCTTCTTTGGATTATACTTATATAGTATATCTTATAGGTGTTATTACTATAATATATGCAAGTTTTAGTACTTTAAGAACTATAGATATCAAAGAGCTTATTGCATATAGTTCTGTAAGTCATGCTGCCGTATATCTTATAGGTGTGTTTAGTAATACAATACAAGGTATAGAAGGAGGAATAGCTTTAGGATTAGCACATGGGTTTGTTTCAAGTGGTCTATTTATTTGTGCTGGAGGTATATTATATGATAGATCTGGTACTAGATTAATTACTTATTATAGAGGTATAGCTCAAGTAATGCCTTTATTTTCTATATTATTCTTCATTTTATCTTTAGGTAATTGTGGTGTTCCTCTTACTTTAAATTTTGTAGGGGAATTTATGTCTCTATATGGTGTATTTGAAAGAATACCGTTATTAGGTGTTTTAGCTAGTTCTTCTATAGTATTTTCTGCTGCATATACTATTTTTATGTTTAATAGAATAGCTTTTGGTGGATCATTTTCAAAATATTTTGAAGCCAATATAGTTGATATTAATAAACGTGAATTTTACATGTTATTTACATTAGTATTATTTACTGTTATATTAGGTATATATCCTGCTCCAGTTCTAGACGGTTTACATTATTCAGTTTCTTCTTTAATATATGTTTCTTAGAAATTCATATATTTTATTTAACGAAATATGTTAATATCACTTATCAGATTAATCAACCTATAAAATTCCTATTTATTTTTTTTAGATAAAAACATATAAAATTCTTTATGTAATGCTCTATTTATAGTATAGTATATCACATAAAGAAAATGTTAAACAATTATATTATATAAACAACAAATGCCACAATTAGTACCTTTTTATTTTATAAATCAAGTAACATTTGCCTTTATATTACTTGTAATAATGATATATATATTTTCAAAATATATTTTACCAAGATTTGTTCGTCTGTTTTTAAGTCGTATGTTTATTAGTAAATTATAATAAAAATATTAAAATGTATGTTTATAAGCATAAAATATAAGTTATTACTTTTATATGATCTGTGTTTACTCTTTAGACCTTTATTTGTTTATCCTATTGTATTACACAATTGAATACAAATTATAACAAAATTCACGTGTATATTTAAATAAAAATTAAAATAATATGAGGACATGTCTAATTATCTATTTACAGAAGTTTCCAGTCCTTTAGACCAGTTTGAAATAAGAAATTTATTAAGTATAGATGCACCTGTATTAGCTAATATACACTTATCTATAACTAACATAGGGTTATATTTAACAGTAGGAGCTTTTTTAATATTATCACTAAATTTATTAGCAATAAATTATAATAAAGTAGTCAGTAACAGATGATCAATTAGCCAAGAATCACTATATGCTACTATACATAGTATAGTAACAAATCAAATAAATCCGATAAGTGGACAATTATACTTCCCGTTCATATATACTTTATTTATTTTTATATTAATGAATAATTTAATTGGTATGGTTCCTTATAGTTTTGCATCAACTAGTCATTTTATATTAACATTTGCTCTTAGTTTTACTGTAGTTTTAGGTGCAACTATCTTAGGTTTCCAAAAACATGGTTTAGAATTTTTTTCTTTGTTAGTACCAGCCGGTTGTCCTTTAGGTTTATTACCTTTATTAGTTTTAATAGAATTTATTTCATATTTAGCTAGAAATATTTCATTAGGACTTAGATTAGCGGCTAATATCTTAAGTGGACATATGTTATTAAACATTTTAGCGGGTTTCACGTATAATATCATGACTTCGGGATTTATATTCTTCTTTTTAGGTTTAGTACCATTAGCCTTTATAATAGCCTTTTCTGGTTTAGAATTAGGTATCGCATTTATACAAGCCCAAGTTTTTGTAGTATTAACTAGTAGTTATATAAAAGATGGTTTAGACCTACATTAATATAACAAAAATTATATCTATTACGATAAACTATTGTTTTTAAATAAAAAAGACATAAAAGTTGTGATGTAAAGAGTATAGAATATATGCATATATTTATGTATATAATATAGGAAAGTCCGGTGCTTATTGTATATATACACTTATTATAAGTGTTAGAGCGAGAGCTTTGGTATTTTACAGAAACTATTGATTATATAATAATATATATATAACGCACATAATAATATAAGCGTTCTATAGTGGTATATAATTACGAACATACAAGCCTAAATTAAGCCTTATTTTAGACTAATAACTTAAACAAGAACCGGCTTAAATTAATCCAACTAAAAAAAGAAATAAATGAAAAAAATTTTATTATATTATACTAAAAATATATTTAATATTTAAATATATAAGAGTAAAAATATAATAGTAGTGGTAATTATATTTTTAACACTATATACAACATAAGTAGTGTTTATAAATATTTATCATATAAACAAAAATATAAAATTGAGTTTGATGATGGCTCTGAATGAACGCTGTCCAAGTGCTTGACACATGCTAATCGTACGTTTAATTTAATTTAAAGTTTCATTAAAAGTGGTGTACAGGTGAGTATATGATATTTTGGCTGCCCTAAAGTAAGGAAAAATAAATTCCTTATAATAAAAGGAGGATTCTCCTCCGCTTTAAGATGACAATAAATATCTCGGATAGGTAGTAGTTAAGGTAATGGCTTAACTAGCTTGAAATTCCGTAGTCGAGACTGAGAGGTCGATCGATCACATTGGGTCTGAAAAAATCCCAATACGTATAGTACAGCAGTGAGGAATATTGGTCAATAGCCTAACGGCTGAACCAGTGACTTGGAAGAATGTATAGCTTGGGCTAGTCAATATCTGATGAAATGAGATATGATATCGATTATGTCGAATAAAATTCTAGATAGAATACTGATTATGACAATTTTCTATCTATGTGTCTTGACCAAATTACGTGCCAGCAGTCGCGGTAATACGTAGAAGACTAGTGTTATTCATCTTTAGTAGGTTTAAAGGGTACCTAGACGGTATTACTAGCCCAAAACAGGGTACGGTATTGCTAGAGTTTTATATGAGAAGGGGAGTATTCATGGAGTAGAGATGAAATTTTTTGATACCATGACGACTGGTAGCGGCGAAAGCAACCTTTTATCTAATAACTGACGTTGAGGGACGAAGGCTTGGGTAGCAAACAGGATTAGATACCCTAGTAGTCCAAGCAGAGAATTATGAATGCCATAGACAAGATATTTTTTGTTTATAAATGAAAGTGTAAGCATTCCACCTCAAGAGTAATGTGGCAACGCAGGAACTGAAATCATTAGACCGTTTCTGAAACCAGTAGTGAAGTATGTTATTTAATTCGATAATCCTCGAAAAACCTTACCACAATTTGAATATTATTTCTTATATGAGAAATATTACAAGCGTTGCACGGCTGTCTTCAGTTAATGTCGTGAGATTTTGGTTAGTTCCATAAAATTAACGTAAACCCTTGCTCTATTTATAATAAATTTTATAGAGCAGTTCACCGTCATATTGGATATGATAATAGGGACCAAGACAAGTCATCATGGCCTAAATATTGTGGGCTATAGACGTGCCACATATTCCTAGACAAATAGATGCAAAAATGCGAGTAAAAGCTAATCTATAAAAATAGGATATAATAAGGATTGTAGTCTGAAACTCGACTGCATGAATAAGGAATTACTAGTAATCGTGAATCACCATGTCACGGTGAATTTTATCTCAGATAGGTACTAACCACTCGTCAGGCGCCGAAAGAAGTATGTGCAATAAGTTTGGCAAACTATTGTTTTTTATTATAAATAATAAGATTTATATATTACAATGGTGAGTTTTCGTATGTGTGACTTTGATTGGTGTTAAGTCGAAATACGGTTCGTGTAGTGGAAATTGCACGGGATTAATTAATTTTAACAATAAACTGTATATAGAAATATATACAAAGGAAACTCCCATTATTGGTAAGATGGGTTGAGCTGTAAACTCAATAGTAATAAACTTTTAAGAGTTCGAATCTCTTGTTTCCTATAATTAAATCAGAATTATCTTTTATACAAAATTTTTTTAATTATATATGGTATATTTAATATATTAATATAGTAATTAAAGCCTTTATAGCTCAACGGTAGAGCGGAATACTGTTAATATTTTTATAGATGTTCAATTCATCTTAAGGGCTTGGAAAGTATTGGATTTAAAAAAGTATAAATAAAAAGGTGTGTTAGCTTAATTGGTTAAGCATTGTGCTACGGACACAAAGAATATAGGTTCGAGTCTTATACACACTTCTTTTTATATCTTTTTTTGTCTTATATTACAAGGAAAAAAGGATATTATAAACAACTTTTATATTTAACTAATATTTTCTCTATATAATATTGTCTATTATTAAATGCCTTATACTTATTTTGTTATAATATAAAGATATTACAATTATAACAAAATAAAATATGTTAATAAATAAACAAGTTTAGTTAAATATATTTTCATACCATTTCTGTCTGAAAAGGTAAATGAGATAAAGAATAATTTTTTTATTATTATGGATAGTATTTTTATTTTAAATGAAACCTTTACTAATGGTTATAGAATTGAAATATTAAATTTTATTTCAGCAGCTTCTATTGTATCCGGTATACTTGTTATTATTAGTAAAAATCCTATAGTATCTGTATTATTTTTAATTGGTTTATTTCTTAGTATATCAAGCTACTTAATTATACTAGGTATAAACTTCATAGGTTTATCTTACTTATTAGTTTATGTTGGAGCTGTCTCTATATTATTTTTATTTATATTAATGCTTATAAATATAAGAATAAGTGAATTATTAAGTGATGCTAGTAATAGTATACCTTTAGCAGTAATTATTGCTATAGCCTTTAATTACCCTGTATATCAAGTATTGCCCTATAGTATTGCAGCTTTTAACAGTTACACTATTGATTTAAATAATACATTAAATGACATATGATATAATAATTACAGCGATTTTTTTAATAAAGTATTCAATTTGGTTACAAATAAAATAGATAGTGGAGAAATATTTTTTGTTACAAGTAATATATGAGACGGAAATTTAGCAGAAACTAGTCACATTACTACAATAGGGAATATAATGTATACTACATATAGTATATGACTTATATTAACTTCTATAATTTTATTATTGGCAATGGTTGGTGCTATTGTTATAACAATAAAACAGAAAAAGGTATAAATATCCCTATAGAGGGATTGGCTCAATTGGTAGAGCGGCTGTTTTACACGCGGTAGGTTAGGTGTTCGAATCACCTATCCCTCATTAGAATAAAGACTTTTTTTCAAAATTATATACCTTAAGGTATGAATACCTATATATGCAAATATAGATAGTATAATCTAAATAAATATAGACCATCCGATGGGGTAAATTATATATATATGTAAATAAATAAATACAACAATGTATATTTATATGCATAATATAAGTAATAGATAAATAAATCAAAATGACAAATTTAGTTAGGAGTAAATTTCAAGCTCATCCTTTTCATTTAGTATCTCCATCTCCTTGACCTATTTACACATGTGTGTCTTTATTAACTTTAACTACTACAGGTGTATTATCAATGCACGGCTTTAGCCATGCAAGCAACTTTTTAATATTAGCTTTTATCTTAGTAATTGCTTCTATGTCATTTTGATTTAGAGATGTTATAAGTGAAGCAACATATTTAGGAAATCATACTTTAGCTGTACAAAAAGGATTAAACATGGGTGTTGCTTTATTTATAGTGTCAGAGGCTTTATTTTTCTTAGCTATCTTCTGAGCATTTTTTCACAGTGCTTTAGCACCTACTATAGAACTAGGAGCTCAATGACCTCCTATAGGTATAGAAGCAATTAATCCTTTTGAGTTACCTTTACTTAACACAGTAATATTATTATCAAGTGGTGTTACAGTTACATATGCTCATCATTCATTAATACAAGGAAACAGAAGTGGAACTTTATATGGATTGGTTGCCACAGTGATATTAGCTATAGTGTTTACAGGCCTTCAAGGTATAGAATATACAGTTTCTTCGTTTACTATTAGTGATGGAGCTTTTGGTTCATGTTTCTATTTTGGTACAGGTTTTCACGGATTACATGTTATGATTGGTACTGCTTTCTTAGCTGTAGGTTTATGACGTGTTCTTGCTTATCACTCAACTGAAAATCACCACCTAGGATTGGAATCAGGTATTCTATACTGACACTTTGTTGATGTTGTTTGACTTTTCTTATTTATATCTATATACTATTGAGGTTCATAAATAATTATATTAAACCCTATCTTATAAATATAAATAATTAATTATTATACAATCTACTTTATTTAGAAGAATCACGATATAAATATTATTAAATGGCAGACATTAGAGGAAATTGCCTCTAGAGATCTTAACTTAATTGGTAAAGTACATGACTTTTAATCATTGATATGAGGGTTCGAATCCCCCAGATCTTAATGATATTACAATTTTATGCTAACTTTAGCTAAAAATTAATAAAAAATATTTTAATACAAATAATAAGTAATGTTCTAATTTTTAATTTTATAATCCCTTTAAGGTTATAAGCGGCTATATGTTAATGGTTAAACACGCTGTCTTCCAAACAGTTTATGTCGGTTCGAGTCCGACTAGCCGCAATTTTAATAGGGGTTAGTAACTTAATTGGTAAAGGACTTTCTTGTCACGAAAGTAGATGCCGGATCGAGGCCGGTCTGACCCGATAACCTGTAATTTAAGTTAGAAAAGAGTTAGGAAAGGTTACCATTGGTAGGGTGAGTCGTTTGCTAAACGCCGTGCGAAAGCATTTGAGAGTTCGAACCTCTTCCTTTCCGGTTAAGAGTATAATTTAATTGGTAAAATAGGAAGCTTCAAACTTTCGTTTCTCCGTTCAAGTCGGAGTACTCTTGTGTTTTATAGTGTTTATAAGCAATTGGTTTCTTAGCTTAATTGGTAAAGCGTATTTTTGATAAGGATATGTTCGGAGTTCAAGTCTCTGAGGAATCATTTTTTTATAATAAAACTGTTTTATTATTATTTAAAAGAGAATTGACCGAGTGGTTTAAGGTGGTAAACTTGAAATTTATTTGGTTTAATAGATCACATCCGTTCGAATCGGATATTCTCTGTAATCATATTATATATAAGAGGAATAATGTATAATTAATTTTCCTATAATATATAGTATTAAACGGGTTAGAGCCAGGTGGTTAGGCACCTTGTTTGGGTCAAGGAATTGTTATGTTCGAATCATAATAACCCGAAATAAAGACATAATTTTATATTATTAATAATATAATAATATATTAGTGTTAATATACATTAGTAATGTGAATGATATAGAAATAATGTTTTTATACTATTTCTTCAAAGAAGTAGTATAGGCAAGTATATAAAGAAACTATTAGGGATACCTTGCTATATATTAAAGAGAGTGTAAAATTAATTTGTGTTTGGAAGAATAAATAACACATGTACTCTTAGAGAAATCCAGTAATAAACGAAGTGAATTGAAATATCTTAGTAACTTCAGGAAAATAAATCAAACGAGATTCTATGATTAGTGTGAATGAAAGTAGACTAGTCTAAAGTATTATATCTTATAATATTTTACAAACAAGTAAAACGGGTTTAAAGTATTTATAATTTATAGTATTAAAATAAGTAAAACGGGTTTAAACCTGTTTGAATATAAAGGGGAACCTTCCTCTAAGACTAAATATAATATATAAGCGATAGCGTATAGTCCTGTGAAGGAAAGGTTTGAATTAGTAGTTTTATAAGCAGCTCAAGCAAAATTTAAATAAATAGTAAGAGCGTACCTTTTGCATAATGGGTCAACGAGTTAATATTAGATGCGAGCAGAAATGCCTAGATAAACCAATTATAAAATAATGAATTAGTATCTAAAATTAGACCCGAAGCCTAGTGATCTTACTACAGTCAGGGTTATAAAAGCCCGAACGGGTTATCGTTGTAAAGATATCCGATGAACTGTGGTAAGTTAGTGAAAGACAATACTGACTAGGATAGCTGGTTTTCTGCGAAACCTATATAAGTAGGTAATTCAAGTTACATCATAGCAGGTACAGAACTGTGATCTCAGGCAACTTATATTTATATATTTATATAAATTTTTTGCATATATCGGGGGATCGTGAAGATTTTATCGGTGAGTATTCGCACTCGGAATGGCAATGATGAATCTTGAATAATCGGACATAGTACGCTAAGGTTGTATGTCTAAAGGGAAACAGCCCAGAACAAAGGTTAAGGTTCCAAAATTATTGTTAAGTGAAATTAAGGAAGTTTATATCTTATACGACTAGGAAATAGGCTTAGAAGCGGCCATTTTTTGAAGACCTCGTAACAGAGCACTAGTTTAATAAATAATTTATTATTTATATTGATAGTAGCACCGAAAATTTAACGGATCTAAACAATATACCAACACTTTGTCTATATTTATCAATAAAAATTAAATCAAGAAAAGTCTTTTTCTAGTATATAAGTTATTATAAATATGGGGTAGCAGAACGTTGGGTAAATCTCGGATTTTTTCTTAAAAAGATTAATTATTAGATAACCCAAGTGATAATGTTGACATGAGTAACGAAAAAGGGGTGTAGCAATACCCCCTCGCCTGAAGCTTATGGCTTTATTAAAGTAACGGCCTCTAAGTTTATATACCTAAAGGATTAAACGATGAGAAAATCTTGTCTACTAAGTAACAACCTTTTTTTCTTTGTACTCTCTGATTACAAAGAAAAAGTGAATAAGGTTCTGGAAAAACAGTAACAAGTCTTTTAAGCTTACAACAAACTAAATAGATGAGTATACTTAAAAGATGACATAATAACCGTACCTAGAAACTACCACAAGTAAGCAAGTAGAGAATACGAAGGCGTTTGAGTGAACAATCATTAAGGAACTCGGCAAACTAGCTACCGTAACTTCGGGATAAGGAGAGCCATTCCTCCTGATTAATATCAGGTAAAGAATAGGAAGCATGGAATAGTGTTGTACGACTGTTTAATTAAAACAAAGCACTTTGCAGTAAGATAATAAATCAAAGTATTGAGTGTGATTTCTGCCCGATGTCGGCTGGTTAACGGATTTGCTAAGTTGACTAAAATAGGTTTGGCTTTGAAGGAAACCCCGATCAATGGCGGCCTTACCGATGAGGGTCCTAAGGTAGCGGAATACCCTGGCCGTTAAATGCGGTCTTGCATGAATGATTTAACGATACAACAGCTGTCTTAATGATTGGCTCAGTGAAATTGGAATAACTGTGCAGATACAGTTTACCTCTAGATAGACGAGAAGACCCTATGCAGCTTTACTGTTGCTAGCTATTGGGTATGATTGAACAAATTTTAGTGTATAAGGTAGTTGGTGAAATACAATTGAAACACCTTTATTTTGTTTGTCATATTGGCAGAATTAATCTGCTTTTCTATATATTATATAGGAAATAACCCTTTTTATAAAAGGGAACAATTGCTAGGAGGCAGTTTATGCGGGGCACAGATCCCATAAAAAGTACCTGGGTGTATCCAAAGTTAATCTTGTAAATTTGTTATCATCTTC
>WNGO01000545.1_pt1 | contig 28539 bp, 21 predicted proteins | sample 5400511 | NCBI WGS metagenome assembly WNGO01 (sample SAMN13153380, study PRJNA577476) | soil metagenome | isolation source: 20 cm soil or saprolite under Garry oak tree replicate 2 | place: USA:California | collected 2016-06-15 | reverse complement strand
TCGAAAAGACGAGAGGACTAAACCGGGGTCGTCGGTGGGTTTTCCCTCGCCACAATACTATCCGCACCAGAATCGCGCGGCGTCCTCGACAAAGAAGGCGCGTAACTGCCAGACTTGACCTCGAAAGAGAAATAACCTGAGCCGATGCCTGGCCAATGGGCGGGTGACCCAGGTTTTCGTTTGCTTTTGACGGCGCATCACGGCCTCATAATACCACTCCCATAACCATAAGGTGATACCGAGTTACGATTCCCGGTTTGGCGGGTGCCCCGTCCTTGATGTTTTTCAAGGGCGGGGCTTTTGGTTTGATTTCCTTTGCTCAGAGTCCCAGGCGGGAAAATTCGGACAAAAGTTCGCCGGGCGAAGTGCAGTGGAATCCAGTCATGCCCAGGCGGACAGCGGTGTCCACGTTTTCTCGCAAATCGTCGATGTATAAGGCTTCTTCAGGCAAGGCGTCTAGCTCGCGCAACGCGTGGTGGTAGATCATGGGGGCTGGCTTGCTGGCTCCGACTCTGCAGGAATAGACGCGTGCGGTGAAATGCCGGACGAATCCGAACGTGGCTTCGATGTGCGCGACGTGGATGGGGTCCGTATTCGAAAGCAAGGCCAGGCGGCAGCTTGCCGCGAGGCGTTCGAAAAGCGTGTCGGGGAGAAGCGTGACAGGGTCGAGCACACGGTTCCAACTCTCGCAGAATTCTTCAAAGGTGAATGACAATCGAAATTTTTCGGAGAGATGTTTGTGCCAATCCCGCGGCGTCATCCGGCCTTCCTGCCAGTCATCCCAGCGCGCATCGGTCTGGAGCGCTCTCCACACTTGCTCCGCGGAAAGGTTATCGCGCTTACCAAACGCTTCGAAAGAACGGGCCAGGTCGACGTGGATAATGACTCGGCCAATATCGAAAATGATCGCTCGAGGTCGTTCGCGGATTGGGCCGCCCAGAATCGGCATGGCTAGTCGCGGTCGGAGGGTGCGGGCTGAACCGTGGGAACAGGCTTTCGGGCTCCCGAGAATCTGGCGCGGAGCACGCTGATGATAGGGGGCAACAGCGAGAGAAAAATGACGACTGCAATGACGTAGTGAATCCGGCTGCCAATGTCGGGGATGGCTCGGCCCAGAAAAAATCCGCCCAAAATCATACTCCCGACCCATACCATCCCGCCGGCAACGTCATAGGCAAAGTAGCGCCCGTAGGGCATCATGGCCGCCCCGGCAACCGGCGGACAGAACGTGCGAACGATGGGCACAAAGCGCGCCAGGATCACTGTCTTGCCGCCGTATTTTTCATAGAACTGATGCGCGCGCTCCAGGTGGCGCTTGCGGAACACGAACGAATCCTCACGGCCATAAAGCGCCTGCCCTGCCCGCCGGCCGATCCAATAGCCAATCTGGTCTCCCGCGATCGCGCACAGGGGAACGAAGAGGAGCAATTTTGCAAGGCCGAGATTGCCGGTCGCCGCAAACACGCCTGCGGTAACCAGCAGGGAATCGCCGGGCAGGAAAAATCCCACGAAGAATCCTGTCTCAATGAAGACAATCGCGCAAACCAGCAGCGTGCCGCCCCATTCAATCAGGCCCTGAACGTTAAAGAGGAAATGAATCAAATGTTCGAACGATCCAATCATGAATGAATATTCCGGCGGGCTCCCCTTCTGAATTCAGGGTAAAAAAGTAGAGCCCCCACCCGTGTCAACGCGGCGCGCCGTGTCTCCTGATGGAGATGCAAATACCGTACACCCTATACGATAACAGAAAACGAACGGATCTTCGCTGCAGAGATCCCACTCGAGGGCCAACAGGACGATGAGCGTTCTCAGTTGATGGCCGATCATCAGGACGCCATCCGGTTTTCGAACTGGTCTAGAATTCCTGCTGCTGGGAGCAGCTCCGACCGGAGGGCAAGCAATTCTCGCAGGTAGGGGAGTGCGCACCGCATCGCTTTGGCGCCCGCGGCGTGTGCTTCATCCACGCGCGAGAAATCACTCCATCCGATCTGTTGAACCTCGGGTTCAAGTATCAAGTCAGCTTTTCTGGTCCACGAGGGCGAAGACTTCGTTTTATGCGAAACCTCAAGTAATTGTTTAGATGTTGAGGCGGCGCTGCTGGCGAAGGAGGCAGTGCCCACTCCTGAATTTACAGCCACACCCAGGACGCAACCCAAATTCATCCGGGCAGCTGCAACCGTCGGGACTGGGGCGACGATGCATCCGTCGGCGAGCGTGCGTCCTTCGTATTCCACCGGTTCGAACAGCCCGGGGAACGCGCAGCTTGCGCGAATCGCGACGTCCAGCGGCCCTCGGCTGAAAACGTAGGGTCCGCATGAGTCAATATCGGTGGTGACGATCGCCGTCGGAATGCTGAGTTCCTCAACCCGGCTGGAATGGAAAGACTCGCGGACAAATTGACCGAGACGATCGTTACTTTGCGCTTGCGGCTGAGATTTCCGGAAGCGAATGAAATCGCGAACATTTACGCGTCGCCCCAGCTCGCAGAGTTCATGGATCGGAATCCCGTCGGCAAACGCAGTGCCCAGCAGACTCCCAATGCTTGTGCCAACTATCCCAGTAATAGGAATGCATTCCTGCTGGAGGACTTCAATGACCCCCAGATGCGCAAATCCCCGGGAGAAGCCGCCGCCCAAGGCTAGGACGACGCCGGCCGCCCTATCCGCACCTGTTTGTGCATGTTGGCGCGGGGTCTCGGCTGGCGAACCAGCTACGCTTGCGTCGGGGCCACGTAGAACCGTCATGCAAGCAGTTTGAATGGAGGCTACGGCCCAGGCAATGAAGCGCGGGGACTAGTTAGGCGGTACCCGCGTACCCGTACGTTTGGGGGGCCGCGATTCAATATTTCGGCAGCTCATCTGCTGGATTCAGGGTAAACAAGTGGAGCCCACACCCAAAATTTTTGTGCCCCAACCGGTAACAGTACTTTCTTCCTATGACTTTAAGGCCTCAGTACCATTGTTGAGGACGACTCCCGAATGCAAAATGGCAAGTGTTCGAGGCAATTCAATCGTCACTGAGGGGGGATCGACACTATGCCAAGCGCTTACGCATCCTGGATAGGGCAGGCGGTGGTTCTACAAGTAGCGGCTGGCGATTTGCGAGTGCCACTACGCGGCGTAATTGTCGGGGAGTCAGAAGGCGCGGTGCGGTTCCGCGTCGGTGAAGGCTGGGACATCGACATCTACAAACCAATGATTCTGGCAGTCGAGCAAGACAGTTGGGCCAGCATCATCATGAACTAGGAATTTTGGCCGCGCAATCTGCGGCATAACGAAGACTGACAACGAGTTTACTCCGGCCCTGCCTCTGTCTCAACCCCCCGGCCCCGGGTTTGCATCCCCCTGACGAACCCGGGGCCTTCTCCTCTGCTGGTGACTGGTGATCGGTGACGAGTGACTGGTGTAAACCCGACAGCTAGTTTGTTGGCTCCTCCCCAATTTGCAGCCTCTAAGACGTCCAGTTAGGTGGGACGTTCAAGTACGATTCATTAAGATCGGCTATTGAAGAACAGCCTAACAATTTCATTGTTCGCACCATGTCAGCGCGCAGGATTGCGACGGCTCTCGACACTCCCGCTTCTCCGGCAGCGCCCAGCCCATACGCATAGGCGCGTCCCACCAGGACGGCACGAGCTCCCATGCAGATGGCTTTGACAATGTCGCTGCCGCGTCGCACGCCTCCGTCCATCAGCACCTCAATCTGACCGTTCACTGCCTTTACGATTTCCGGGAGCACTCGCAATGTGGCAGCCACGCCATCAAGCTGGCGGCCCCCGTGATTGGACACGATGACGCCTGCCGCGCCCGCGTCGATGGACCGACGAGCATCATCGCCCGTGAGGACGCCTTTGACGACAATCGGGCCCGGCCAGACAGCTCGCAGCCAATCAAAATCTTTCCAAGTCACGACAGAAGTTGCCAAAGCGGCGGCGACGTCGATCAAGGCCATCGGACCCTGGCCCGGAATGACAACGTTGGGAAGCTTGTGAATGCCGCCGTCGAGTAAGAAAGAAGCAACCCATCCGGGGCGGAAGAAAAATTGGGGGAGAAACGGAATCATTCCGAGAAGATTGCCGCTCATCAGCTGGGCCGTGCCGTTTCGGACCTCCAGCTTGTGCCCAGAAATTGTTGAGAGAATATACGCGGTGCCCGCAGCGCCTGCTCCTCGAGCGGCAGCAACTTCGCCATCAGGGTGCATCATCCGGCTGTAGCCCACCGGAGCAAGCAGCGCAGGAAAAGAAAGATCGCTCCCCAGGACTCGAGTGCGCAAATCACAGCTCGGCACAGCAATCGCACTCCGAGGCCGGAAGGTCAAAGCGTCGAAGGCGCGGCCGTTCTCCCTCAGTGTGATTTCACCTTCGGCCCCTCCATCGAGGTAGTCGAAGACTGCGGCTGGCAGACGGCGCTTGGCGAGGCGACGCAAATCTTCAATATTCACGACGCGGGGTGCGGCGACGGCGCGGGTCCGCCAAGTCATCGCGCGCCTTGTCCAGCGGTGTGCCGAAGATTGACGGCACTCTGTGTTCTCTGGTTTGGCATGGCGGCAGGCATTGTACTCCACGATGTCCGCGCACGCCGAGTGGCAAAGCAGATCTGTCTTGATTTAGCTTGAAAACAAACGTGCCCTCTCCGTCCCGAAGAGCACAGGACGGAGAGGCCTCTACAAAACCGTCCTTGGTTGGCGGCATTTGATTTCGTAGAGGCCGCCCGTTCTTGGGGCGGGCAACTGTTTGTTCTCTCCAGGGCGATACTGAGTCACTGCAAATTTATTTTGGGTTTGACACGCTCCCTCGTTGTGACGACACTAGGCAGCCGAATCGCGCAAATCGAAGGGTCCTTGTGCCACTTCAAAATTCATGATGCTGACGCTGCTCGACTGGGCCGTGATTCTCGGATATCTGCTGTTGATGCTCCTGCTCGGACTTTTTTTTCGCCGCCAGTCGAGCCGGAGCACGGAGGATTATTTTGTATCGGGGCGTGCGGTCACGTGGTGGCTGGCGGGAACCTCCATGGTCGCCACAACGTTCGCGGCGGACACGCCGCTGGTGGTGACCGGGCTCGTGTACACGCAAGGCATCGCGGGGAACTGGCTGTGGTGGAGTTTTCTGCCGTCGGGAATGATGACGGTGTTTTTGTTCGCGCGCCTTTGGAAGCGTTCGGGCCTGCTCACCGATGTGCAGTTCGCTGAAATGCGCTATACGGGAAAACCGGCGGCATTTCTGCGCGGATTCCGCGCGATTTATCTGGGACTGTTGATGAACTGTGTGATTCTGGGCTGGGTGACCAAGGCGATGACGAGCATCGTGGGCTCGGTGCTCGGCAAGAGCGAAACCGCGAGCCTCGCTATCTGCATCTTCTTTTTGATTCCGTTCACCGGTTTTTATGTTTCGCTCGGAGGGCTCTGGGGCGTATTGTGGACCGATCTATTTCAGTTCGTGCTGAAGATGGCGATCGTAATCGCAGTTGCCTATTACGGCGTGAGGGCCGCTGGCGGGATGTCCGCAATGTTCGCAAAACTTGGCGCCATCCGAGCGGTCGCCGGCCCGGGAGCGTCGGACATTACCGCAATGTTTCCTGATTTTTCGCGCGGGCTCACGGCGGAAGCAATCTGGACCCTGCCGGTGCTTACGTTTCTGGTGCACCTGGGCGTGCAATGGTGGGCGTTCTGGTATCCAGGATCGGAGCCGGGTGGCGGTGGATATATCGCGCAGCGAATTTTCAGCGCGCGAGATGAACGGCACGGACTGCTTTCCGTGCTGTGGTTTAACATCGCGCACTACGCCGTGCGTCCCTGGCCTTGGATTCTCACGGCGCTTGCGGCCGCGGCGCTTTATCCGGGGTTGGCGCATCCGGAAACGGGGTACATGCTTGTGGCGACCACCACGATGCCCCACGCTCTGCGTGGGATTTTGATTGCGGGATTCATGGCTGCGTTCATGTCCACGATTGCAACGCAGCTCAATTGGGGCAGTTCGTACCTGGTGGAGGATTTTTATAGACGGTTCATCCGACGCGACGCCTCGGAAAAACACTATGTGAACATTTCGCGGATCGCCACGCTCCTGCTCGTGGCGGCGTCGGCATTCGTATCGGCTCAACTGGCGACGATCAGCCAGGGTTGGGAAGTGGTACTCGAAGTCGGTGCGGGGACTGGCGGCGTTTACTTGGTGCGCTGGTACTGGTGGCGCATCAATGCGTGGAGTGAAATTTCAGCGATGGCGACGGCTCTCGCCATGACTCTAATCCTACACCAGTGGCCCTTATTCGGGGGCAGCGCGCCGGTAGCCTTCGCGAAAACGACGCTTGCGACCACGGGTGTGACGACGGCTGTGTGGGTCCTGGTCACGTTGTTGACTCCCGCCGAGCCGGACGACGTCCTGCTCAACTTCTACCGGAAAGTAAGGCCGCACGTGACGGGGTGGCGCCGCATCGCTGCGCTGGCTCCAGAATTGCCGCAAACGCGCGACCTCGGCCAGAATTTACTTGCATGGGTGCTCGGTTGTGCCATGGTGTACGCGGCGTTGTTCGGTGTTGGAAAGCTATGCTTCGGTCAGGTCGGCGCGGGGACTACATTGCTAGGATTGGCCGCGGTTTGCGGATTGTTGCTGTATCGCGATATAACACAGCGCGTGGGGGTGACGATTTGAGGTAGCTTCAGCGGCTAAAGCGGGTTCCAGAAAGAGTCGTTGCGGCCGCGCTGAAAAGTCTGTGTGAGAACTCGCTTCGGGGACGCTTTTGTAGCGTCGGCCTTCAGGCCGACATTGTAGATGCAAGCACGTGCCCGCCTGAAGGCGGGCGCTACATATGCCAAAACCCAATCCTCACATGGACTCTGAAGCCCGGCCCTCCGAGTAGAATCAAGATTCCGCGCGCGGGGCGAGGAATTCGAGGATTTGTAGTCCAGCGCGTGGTGCTGCTTCGATGGGAGGGGTCATTGATTAACAAGGGGCGTGATAGTGGAGTGCCGGGACTTTCGGGATCCGGCCAGGCGCACGCGGTGACGGCGTCTTTTCTGGGATGGACGCTCGACGCATTTGACTTCTTCGTGGTTGTGTTCCTGATTGACAAGCTCGCCGCGGATTTTCACGTAGGAAAAAAAGCAATCATAGGTTCCTTGTTTGTGACACTGGTGATGCGACCCGTGGGCGCGCTCATCTTCGGCCTGCTCACCGACCGCTATGGCCGGCGTATTCCTTTGATGGTCAACGTGGTTTTCTTTTCCATGGTTGAGCTGGCGTGCGGATTCTCGCCCAATCTCACATTTTTCCTGGTGATGCGTGCGCTTTACGGAATCGGGATGGGCGGGGAGTGGGGCATTGGCGCGTCGCTGGCGATGGAATCAGTCCCGCCGCGTTGGCGGGGGATTCTTTCCGGGGTATTGCAGAGCGGCTACTCGGTGGGATACTTGCTTGCCGCTGTGGTGGCGCGTTTTGTCCTGCCGACGTGGGGCTGGCGGCCGATGTTCTGGCTGGGCGGCCTGCCGGCACTGCTGGCGTTCTACATATCCGCGCGCGTGCCCGAATCGGAAGCCTGGAAGCAGCATCGCGCGCCGTCGACGGGCGCGGTGCTCAAGATCGTCGCAGGTCAGTGGAAAAGCTTCCTCTATCTTGTTCTGCTGATGACCTTCATGATGTTCCTTTCGCACGGCACGCAGGACCTGTACCCGGATTTCCTCGGGAGCGTGCATAAGTTCACGCCTGCCTTGCAATCGTATATGGCCATCATTTACAACATCGGAGCCATCCTCGGCGCCATCGTCTTCGGGCAATTCTCGGAGAGGCTGGGGAGGAGACGCACCATGATCACCGCGATGACATTGTCGTTGCTGGTGATTCCGTTGTGGGCGTTTGGCGGCTCGCTCCTCACGCTGATCATCGGATCGTTTTTGATGCAGGCGGGAGTACAGGGCGCATGGGGAGTAATTCCCGTTCACCTGAGCGAGCTTTCGCCGGACGAAACGCGCGGTTTGGTGCCGGGGCTCGCGTATCAACTCGGGATTCTCATCGCCGCGCCCACCAATACGGTTGAGTTCATGTTGAGGGAGCATGTCGGGTACCAATGGGCGCTTGCAGGATTCGAAATCGTCACCATCGCGGTGCTCATCGTGACGCTCTTGCTGGGAAAGGAACGCAAGGGGCGCAGCTTCCATGAACCTGCGGCCATTCCCGTTTCGACTTGAAAGCTATTTTCCCGCGGAAGACCAGGCACTCCGCGAAAAGGATTTGGTGAAAGCTTATGTGGCCACCGCGAAATATGATCTCAGTTGCGCTCACAGGGTTCATCATTCTAATGACGGGTTGCAAGATGACGCCGGAAAAACAGATGCCGGATTTCTCGAAGCTAACCGAAGATTTTGTCTATGGTTCGCTGGCGCTATCGCCAGTATCCGCTACGCAAGCTGGCTATCATGAACACCAAGGCATCAAGCTGGATGAGAAACTCGACGACTTCAGTCCATCCGGCATTGAGGCGGCGCGAAAGTTTGATGCCGGGTTCCACGACCGGCTTGCGGCGATTGACCAACAGGCGTTGTCAGCCGAGGAACGCGCCGACTACCAGATCATCGAGAATGCGATTGAGCTCTCCTTGCTGGACTTGCAGCAGATCCAAAGCTACCGGCACAATCCAACGATTTATGTGGAACTGGTAGGCAATGCTTTGTTCAGTCCTTTCGTGCTCGAATACGCGCCCCTGGATACGCGATACCGGCAAATTATTCAGCGGCTTTCGCAGGCGCCTGTTCTGATGGATCAGGCGAAAATGAATCTCATCGACTCACCCGAGGTTTGGACCCGGGTGGCGCGCGAAGAGAACGACGGAAATATCGACCTCATTGACAAGACACTGCGCGCGAAGGCGCCGGCAAATCTCAAAGCTGATTTTGATAAGGCTGCGGGACCTGCCTTGGATTCCTTGCGTTCCTTCAATTCGTATCTCAAAGACGATTTGTCCAAGAGGACCAGCGATTGGCGGCTGGGCAAGGAGCGGTATTCCAAGAAGTTTGCCTATACGCTCGTCGCCGGAAAAACCCCCGAGGAGGTCTTGTCCGAGGCCGAAGCCGCTCTGAAAGAAACGCGTCAGCAGATGACCAAACTGGCCGCGCCGCATTCGATCCGCGAAGCGCTCGATGCGATTGCCAAGCAGCACACGACGCCGGAACATTTCATGGACGAGGCTCGTAAAGGGTTGGAGGTTGCGACCGAATTTGTCCGCAAGAAGCATCTGGTGACCTTTCCATCTCGGAGCAATCTGCAAGTGATTCCCACGCCGGAGTTCATGCGCGGAACGTACGGAGTAGCGGGATTTAATCCAGCCCCCGCGTTCGAACCGCAGCTCGGCGCCTTCTACTGGGTGACTCCGATCCCCAGCGATTGGCCCAAGGTGCGAATTGAATCGAAACTTCGCGAGTACAACCGGTTTGGGCTGATGCAAATCACGATCCACGAAGCGATGCCCGGGCATTACGTACAGTTTGAGGTCGCTGACAATCTGGAGCCGAAATCACGGCGAGCGCTGCGTAATATTTACGGCAACGTGCCCTACGTCGAGGGTTGGGCGCTGTATACCCAGCAGATGATGTCGGAGGAAGGATTCATGGATAATAGCGTGGAGCTCCGGCTGACGTTTTATAAGCAACTGCTGCGCTCCATTGCGAATTCCATTCTCGACATCCGTCTCCAAACAATGAATATGACGGATCAACAAGCGTTAGACCTGATGATCAATGACACGTTCCAGGAGAAGGAAGAAGCGACTGCCAAGCTGCAGCGCGCGCAGCTTACGTCTTGTCAACTCCCGACGTATTTTGTTGGCTTGCGAGGTTGGCTGGACACGCGCGAAGGATACAAGAAGCGCAAGGGCTCGGCGTTTGTGCTATCTGAATTTCACGACGCGGCACTGAAGGAAAGTGCGGTGCCGTTGCCGGCACTGGGGGCTCTTTTGCAATAATGGTTCGTGTCTGACGACTCAAGCATCGATGTCGCGACCGTAGCCGCTGTCCCAAGAAACTCAGGGTTTGGCCGCTACTCTTCGATTTGCGCGGTGCAGGCCAGCGTGCCCTTGCCCTGACAAGTTAAAACGACGTTGCCAGCAGCAGTCGCCGCGACCTTGTCGCCGATCTTAACTACTCCACTTGTCCCTGGCGCACTGATTACACACGCCGGAGGAGTGGCGGTTCCGGTGTCGTCCGTGGCGCTGACGCAGGTAACCATCACCGGGCCAGGTATGTCTGCACTGCCAGGGTGACTGCCCGAGGCGTCAGTACTTGCGGAAATGGTTCTCGATGCTGCTCGGGTTTTGTGATTGCACCCAGACAGCACAACCAAAGAACTCAGAACCACGATGGAAATAAGTTTCGACATGTTAATGAATATTCTGAGACGGTCCCTCTGAATAGATGCCATTTGCTTCCTCCCACGGGCTGTACCGCGCCCGATACGGAATTTGTTGAAAGCAAGAGCAGTACCAATTCTTGACTTTATTATGAGCTGGAGGCTGGTCCTCTCAGATATTGAGGAAAGGCGGGTTATGTGTGAATACATAAACCACTTGGGGCATGGAGGCTTTACAAATGTCAGGAGAACCGCGGCCCGTGTCAACGCCTCGACATCACCTTGACCCACAACCTGATCCTTCAGGTTGGAAGAAATCTTCCGAATGCTGCATCATAGTGATCGTGGAAAATGAAAACTCCAAGGGCGGCTTTGCGGGTTTGCGCGTGCTGTCGCTGGAGAGCCGCCGTGCGCCGGAAATGGCGAAGCTGATCGCCAGTAACGGAGGCAAGGCTACCGTGGCGCCCTCGATGCGCGAGATACCGCTTGCCTCCAACGCGGAAGCACTGGCTTTTGCTCGCACGCTTTCCGAAGGCGGATTCGACATAGCCATTTTTTTGACCGGAGTTGGGACGCGCGCGCTCACGCGCGTGGTGGAGACCGTTTATCCGGTTGAGCGATTCGTGACTGCGCTGCGAAAGCTTACAATTGTGGCGCGCGGTCCTAAGCCGGTGGCTGCCTTGAAGGAACTAGGTGTACCTGTGACGGTGGCCGTGCCGGAACCCAATACCTGGCGCGATCTTCTGAGAACGCTCGATGAAAAGGCAGACTCCTTGCCGCTCAAGGGTCGCCGAGTGGCGGTGCAGGAATATGGCACGCCCAACCCGGAGCTGCTGGCAGGACTTTCGGATCGAGGCGCGCACGTAACGCGTGTGCCCGTGTACGAATGGGGTTTGCCGGAGGATGTTGGGCCGTTGCGTGCCGCGGTCGCGGCGATTGCGAGCGATGAATTCGACGTTATCTTGTTCACGACGGCGATACAAGTGAATCACTTATTTCAAATCGCGGCTGAAATGAACCAGGAAGAGGCTGTGCGCAGCGCTCTTTCTCACGTGCTGATTGCATCGATCGGGCCATCGACATCCGAGAGACTGCGCGAGTTCGGCCTCATGGCGGACATCGAGCCCACGCATCCCAAGATGGGTTTCCTCGTGAATGAAACCGCCCAGCGCAGTGCCGAGATTTTGCGGCAGAAACGAAACCCCGTAAAGTAGCCAAGTTTTCCCGTAGCGAGTCGGTGTCCTGAGTGGGACATACACTCTTGTCTGTCTAGTACGATATCGCCGCAGCACACGCGGACAGGCAAGAGTGCCTGTCCTACAATTCAGGCCCCAATCCCAAATCAGGAATGCAGGGGCGCCCCTTCGCGATTGTTAACAACGTGTGAAGACAGGCAAACGGCTTATCGTTTGCATTTGTTGTAAGAATTGGACAGTTCAGGTGCCGCAATTTAGTCTAGTTCCGTGAGTACTAAGGCGACCAATCCAAGCATGGGCAATAATCCTGAAGTTGATTTCCTTCACAAAATGGCCAGCCGCATGGCGTCGGCCGATCCGTTGCAGGAAGTGCTGGCGCAGATCGTGGAGTTCGCCGCATCGGTGGTGAACTGCGATTCCTGCTTTCTCTATGCGCTAGAGGATGGCGATCTGATCCTTCGCGCATCGAAAAATGCGCATCCCGACGTTGTCGACCGGCTGAAACTGAGACTGGGGCAGGGCATCACTGGGTGGGTGGCGGAGCACCGGCAGCCGGTGGCCGTGGCGCTGAACGCATCGCAGGATCCGCGCTTTCAATTGTTCAAGGATTTGCCTGAGGACAAGTTTGAGGCGTTCCTCTCGGTGCCCGTGATGTGCCGCGGCCGGGTTGTGGGCGTCATCAACCTGCAGAATCGCGACCCGCACGAATATTCGGAGCGCGAAATCAAATTGATCTCGACCATCGGGTTCCTGGTCGGAGCGGAAATCGAGATGGCGCGGCTCGAAAGCGAGAACCTGCATCTTTCCGAGAAACTGGTAACGCGGAAAATCGTCGAGCGCGCGAAAGGGATTCTCCAGCGCGAACTCAAAGTCACCGAGGAAGAGGCGTATTTGACGATCCAACGACAGAGCCGGCAGCGGCGCAAGTCGATGAAAGAAGTGGCCGAGGCCATCGTCCTGAGCGAAGATGTAAAACGCGGTTTAGGCGAATAACCCAGCGCGGCGAAGCTGCAACCAACAATCTGCACTCAGTGCTATCGGTGCTCAATTCCGAAAAACGCAACACAGAGGACACAAAGAATCACAGAGAACCACAGAGAAATCGGCGTTTCTCTTTCCGTCGTCTGATCCTCTTCTTCTCCGTCAGACTCTCTGTGCGCTCTGTGGCTTTTCTCGGTGTCCTCTGTGTTAATTCCCGGATACCGCGGCCAGCAATGTACGCGCAGCGCAAGCATTTCGAGGGCTAGTAGTACTGTGCACAGCCACCCCCTCGCGGGGCTGGGGGCAAAGAATGGCTGTGTGACTCCCATTGAATTTCTTGACATCCTAAGGCCTTATGCGTAAGCTTACATCCGCAAGCTGGGAAAGAGATTCGCCGGATCATGCAAACGCGCTCTTATTACTGGTTCGCCTTTACGTACCGCTTCCCATGGTGGGGAGCGGCCAGGGGCGGATCGCGCGTGATTTGAGGTAAGACGGAAAGCTAGAAAGCGCGAAAAGATTCCCGGAACTGGCCGCGAAAACCCACAGGGTTCGCGGCATTTTTTTTGCGCCCTAGTGGAAACACCGCTAAAGGAGAAAGTCGATGGTCGTAAATATGTCATCAACGGCAACGAAGGAACAAATCAATCACGTCATGGACAGAATCAAGGAGTGCGGATTTTTGCCTCATCTGATCCAAGGCGCGGAGCGCACGGTGATCGGCGTCGTGGGCAAGAACCGCGGGCGGCGGAGCGAACTCGAATCCCTTCGTGTGGCGCCGGGCGTGGAGGATATTATTCCGATTTCGCAGCCCTTCACATTGGTGAGCCTGGAGCTGCAGCCGAAGCGCACGGTTGTGGACGTGAGTGGCGTGCAGATCGGCGGGGCCGAACTCGTCGTGATGGCCGGGCCGTGCTCGGTCGAATCGCGCGATCAATTGATGGAGACCGCGCGCGGGGTCAAAGCGGCGGGCGCGAAAATTCTCCGCGGCGGAGCCTACAAGCCGCGAACTTCGCCGTATGATTTCCAGGGTCTCGGCCTCGAAGGGCTCAAGATCCTGAAAGAAGCGAGCGAAGAAACAGGTTTGCCTGTTGTGACGGAAGTGATGGGCGTCGAAGACCTTGACGCGGTCGTGGAATACGCCGACATGATGCAGGTCGGCGCCCGCAACATGCAGAACTATCCGCTCCTTCGCCGCCTGGCCACAGTGCCACGGCCCATTCTTCTGAAGCGGGGACCATCCGCCACGATTAAGGAATGGCTCCTGGCTGCCGAGTATTTGCTGTCCGGCGGCAATCCGAATGTGGTCTTGTGCGAGCGAGGGATCAAGACGTTTGACTCAGAACTGCGCAACACGATGGACCTGGCGGGAGTCGCGCTGGCGAAGGAGCTTTGCCATTTACCTGTGGTTGTAGACCCATCGCACGCGACTGGTCGCCGAAGCCTGGTGCCCGCCGCGTCGCGCGCCGCGGTTGGAATCGGCGCGGACGGACTAATCATTGAGGTTCACCCCTGCCCGGAGCGGGCGTTGTCGGATGGCCCGCAGTCGCTCGATCTACCGGGATTCGCGGCGATGATGCATGGGCTGCAAGACGTTATGGCGATGGCTGCCGCAGAACGGTAGAAAAAGTGGTGCGCCTGGAGAGATTTGAACTCCCGGCCTTCTGGTTCGTAGCAAACTATAGTCAAAATCAGAATGGCTTGTTTGTGTCGCTTACGAACGTCGAAACGCCTCCCAGTGCCGCACAATGAGACTTAGCTGATACCTAAACCGAGCGAACGGGTGAGTCTGATCCTCTCAATTCATTCCTGTTTCCGCTGATGGCGAGCGGCGGGATGCGGACACTGATCCGGCACGCCCGCCGGCGGTGCGGTTGGCGGGTGGTGACTGTCCCGGCAGTTGGGGGTCCTTGCGACTGGTGCGTCCCAATTCGGCGCGCTTCAATGAGTCGAAACTTTTGTTCAAGGCTATGTTTTGGAGCCCAGGGCCTGAAGTTCCTCATTTGAGAGTACGTAAGAATGCGCTGAGCAGCAGCAAAGTCATACCCGCCGCGAAACGGCTCAAGTAAGAATGCCTCATGCACCCCTCCTTTAACGTTGCGGCTTGATGCACCCATGCCGTCAGTCGCACGAACTCGTGGTCCTCGAATAGGCACATCCGAAGATTGTTCCCCTGCTGTGACAGCGTCTTCGTCTTACCAGATTAGCTTCAACGCCAACTGAATGTCCCTGGGTTTCGTCACCGTCGGCTGCGTCAACTGTCCCGCGTTCTTGGCCAGCGTTCCATCCTCTTTTAAAATCGTAGCGGTGCCACCGCCGGTAAAGGCCGCGGGCACTCCAAAGTTGGCGTGATTCAAGATGTTGAAAAACTCAGCGCGGAACTGCAGGTTGGAACTCTCGGAAATCTTCTTGATCGGGAAGTTCTTGAACACCGAGAAATCCAGGTTCACGAGTTTCGGGCCGACAATGCTATTGCGTCCGGCATTGCCCAGGAGATTCGCGCAATAGACCGTACCGCTCGGTGCTGGGTGGGTGGCGGCATAAGGGGCAAACGAATTTGGATCGCACTGGGCGGCAAAGGAAGCCGGTGCGGCGGGAGGAGTGAAGCAACTCGTATTAACGTATGTCAGGAACGGATCGCTCTTGAAGTTGTGATTTATTGGATCGCATCCGGGAGTGCGATCGGGAATACCGAATGTGTCGGATCCGTTATTTTGTACACGGAGAGGGTCTCCTCCCATGATCGGAGTCGTCGGAATCCCGGTATTCATCTTGAATACGCCGCCCACATCCCATCCTTGCAACAGCGCGTACGGGACGGGACCTTGGAGAGAGGAAGGCACGGGCAACCGCCAGAGGCCGTTGATTGTCACGGTATGGGTAATGTTGTAGTCCGAGACGGCGCGGCTGAGTTTCGGGTCGAACCACCACCAGGTCGTGATGGAATTCGAAAAAGCATCGCCCAGGATGGTTCCGGAATCGTCGTCCCTGGCTGTGCTGTAAGTGTAAGACCCTCCGAATTGGAAGCCGTGGCTGGTCCTCTTCTGGACGTTAACCTCCAGGGCCTTGTAGAAGGAGCCGGTTCCAAAAGTATTTCCCCGGATAATTCCGAAGTTCGGGTTGATCCTATCTGAGTTCTTGGCGTTAATAGGCCAGATGGTTCTCCCCGGGATCTGGACGTTGTTGGTTCCCGTACATTTCGGCGGGCACGGGATGACCATATCGAAGTCATCGCCTCTTATGGACATGTGGACGCCATGGGAGCCCACATAACCCACCGACGCGGTCAGGGTGGGGGTGATTTGGCGCTGCACGTTGATATTCCACTGCTCAACGTAATTTCGCTTCAGATTAGGGTCGACATATCCGGCGGTGAGCGTACAAGTCCCCAGATTCGACTTGCATGCCGGGTCCGTCGACGGTCCGAGGTACGAATATGCGCTCCGTGGAGCGGTAGTGCTGGCGCTGGGCGGAATGCCAAGCGTGCCGAAAAGCGGCGAAAGGGGGGCCGTAGTAGCGGTGCCCGTAGTGGCGTCATTGGCGACGGTGGCTGTCAGCAAAAACGGCGCCCAACCCTGACTGTAAAAGTATCCTGGCAGAGGCAAGATGTCGAAAATCGCAAATCCGCCGCGAACGGCCGTCTTGCCATCGCCGCGCGGATCCCAGGAAAAACCAATTCGCGGCTCAAAATTCTTGGTGGTGGGGTTCGAGTAATAAGGGGCGGCGCGTGAGCAGCCCGGATTTCCGAATACGTTACTAATCGCGAGATCCGTCGTCCCGCAGTAGGGTACATCGTCGGTGAGGGTGGCGAGGTTGGTGTACCTGCCCACCGCCTCAGTGAGCACCGTGGTCATCTCATAGCGCAACCCCAAGTTCAGGGTGAGGTTGCGGCGCCAGTGCCAGTCATCCTGGATATATCCCCCGTAGAGAGTCTGCCGGTAGCTGCGCCCGGTCAGACGGTCACCACGCGATCCCTCCAAGGAGACGGGCTTGTTGGTAAGAATATTCTCGATCTTGCCGCCGAAGCTCACGATTCCGTTGGGCTGATAAAAATTAGTGGGATTGTATTGCATCCGTTCCACGGCAAATCCGAATTTTAGAGAATGCGTTCCACGTGTCAGAAAGGCGTCGTCGTAGAACTGGAAGGAATTCCAAATGTGCGTAGTAGTTCCGCCGGGAAAGCCGTTTGGGAGTGTTGAAAGGTTATCGCGGCGAAGATCGGGCGCATTCCGTCCCAGCATCATGCCCAGGGATGGGTCCGCGGAGGCTTTATTAATCGCCGCCGTAGGATTGCTGTTGGCCACGTTGGCCCGGTTGAAACCAAAACGGGCGCTATTGACTAGGGTCGGGGTGAAAGCGCGGGTCCATTCCAGGGCGGCGATCTGACGCTTGGTTTGAGACAAGATCTGCACGTTATTAAAGGCGTCGGGGTTAAGGTCGGGTGTATTGTCAAACAGGTACGTCCCGAACACGCTGTCCTTATCACTAATCTTATGATCCACTCGGGCGGTAAAGAAATTTTCGTGGATGACTCCGATCAGGGGTGTGGAGTAGGTGGCTGTGTCGCCCTTGCCCGTACTACCCGACACGATGGGCCAGAGCGCCAAGTACTTCACAGCCAAATCATCAACGCATATTGTCGCTTTTCCGTAATTCGGGTCCGTTGTTGGCAGTGGTGCCGCGGTCAGGTTGTGCGCTGTGCCGTATGTCACGGGGCCAGACGGGGTATTGTATGTCTCGGCTGGGCACGGAGCGGTCGGATTGAGGGCAGGTCGGCCGGTGGGGTTGTTGGGGGTGATGGGGTTGAGGATTCCCAGCCGTGCATCGTTAGAAAGAACCTTTGAATTCGCGCTCGGGAGCCCCAGCGTCTGGCGTACCCCTTCGTAGTCCCCGAAGATAAAGGTTCGATCTTTGCGGATAGGCCCTCCGGCCGCGGCGCCGAACTGGTTACGCTTGTATGGCGGTTTCGGCTGCCCAGCGGCATTTGAGAAGAAGTCATTCGCGTCCAGTTTTTGGCTCCGCAGGAACCCATAGATGTCGCCGTGGAACGCGTTAGTCCCCGATTTGCTGATAGCGTTGACGACGCCGGCGGAGGCCCTCCCGTACTCGGCCGAGTAATTGCCTGTGAGCACGGAGAATTCCTGAATCGCGTCCACGCCCAGGTTGACGCCCAGCACACTGCCGGGACCGCCGTTGCCGTAATCGTTGATGCTGAGTCCGTCGAGCCGGTAGTTGTTCTGCGTGGGCTTGCCCCCGGAGATGGCCAGTTGCGCCCCAAAGCCGCGGTTCCCGCGCCGTGCGCCGGTCTCGAAGGGCATCTGGACTTCGACGGCGCTGACGCCGGGGGAAAGAGTGGCCAGCGATGCCCAGTCGCGGCCGTTGAGGGGAATATCGAGGATCTCCTTGGATTCAATCTGGGCATTGATGGTGGACGAGGTGAGCTCAATCTGTGGCGCGGCCTCCGTCACCTGGACGGTCTGAGACGTTTCCCCGACCTTCATAGGGATGTTGAGCTGCTGTTGAGCGCCCACAGCGAGCGTGAGGTTCGATTGCAATGCGGTGGTGAATCCCTTGGCCGTAACCTTGACCTCATACGGTCCCGGAGCAAGGTTGGGGACCGTGTAAAAGCCGGCGGAATCCGCCGTCGTGTTCCGGTTGATGCCGGTGGCGGTATTCCTGACGGAAATTACCGCGCCGACGATCACGCCGCCGGACGCGTCTGTGATAGTGCCGGAAATAGTCGCTCCGGTCACCTGCGCGTGCAGCGGGAGGGACACCATCAGACAAAGCCCGAGAATACAGGCGGAAAGCACGAAGCTAGCAGTCTTTGGATTCATGTTGGCACTCCTTATCCAGAGGTGTCAATGCACCTCACCTATCTCTTTACCCAGTCTGAAAAATCCAAACCTTGAGAATCTTTGGTTAAGACCCCGTTGTGTGGCGAGGAAGTCTTTGGTCGCGGCCTGCCTGTTCGAGGAATCTGATTCTGGAGGGAAATGAGAATCGCCACAACTGTATCCGGACCGTGCCCAGAACAAAAGGACCGATCCTGTGCCCGACGGGATCGAACGTGCTGAACCCACCCTAGCACCCTCACGACACCGGCTTACCTCTGAACTAGCAAAAAGCCGGTTTCACCATATATAACCAAACCTGAAAAGAAGGGCCCACCGTGGCAACCGAACTTGGGACAGCTTTTACTTCCTCATTAGAAAGATGTCAAGTCATTTCTCATATTGGCCAAAGATCGTTCGAAATGCTCTCTTTCTTACCTCATTGGCAGTGTCCCCTCTCAGACAGTTTGATGGTGGCTCGCACGACGAGTGTGTCCAAGCTCTCCCGGACGTCTTCTAGGGAATGACCCTTGTACTGACACAAACCTGTCCGCGGCCTGACCCAAACTTGGCCGTCCGACCAGTAGTTCAAGACCCGTTTCTTCTTCTAGTGTGATCGTAGCTTGAAATATAGAAGTTTGGGCCAGACAGAGCGGCGACCACAACCTGCCCCCTGAGTTCCTCTGCCAATGCTGCTTTAAGCCCGGAGAGATAGGAGCGAATGTTCAACGAGTTACGGGTGTGTTCACTTGACGCAAGCGCGTATCGAGGTAAGTCTAACGCGCTCGTCCTCTTGCTGGCCTTCGCGACTGTCCCAATGATCCTCAGCCTCTCGGGTTGCGCCGGTCTAACCAGTGCGAAGGGTCCCGCGGGAAGCCCCGGAGTCCTTTCGGCAAGCCTCAGCAGCATGACTTTCGGCAATGTGCTTGTGGGCAGCAACACCAGTCAAACAATCACACTGGCGAATTCCGGAACTGCCAGCGTGACAATTTCTCAGGCCGTAGTCTCTGGCGCAGGCTTCAGCATCACCGGCTTGTCGGTCCCCTCAACTATCAGTGCCGGGCAGAATATTTCTTTCACCGCGAAGTTCTCTCCTACTTCGTCTGGCGCTATTGCCGGAAGTGTTTCGATTGCGAGCAATGTGCCGGGTTCGCCGCTCACAATCAGCTTGAGCGGGACGGGAACGCTGGGGCAGCCGCAACTCACAATCAGCCCTGCAAACGTTACTTTTGGCCGTGTCAATGTTGGCAGCGCAGACTCGCTGAGCGTTTCACTGACGAACAATGGGAATGCGGCCCTGAGTATTTCTCAAGCAGCTGCATCTGGGGCGGGATTCAGTCTCAGCGGCCTAACTGTCCCGCAGACGATTAATGCCGGGGCAAGCGTTTCCTTCGCTGTTCAATTTACCCCAGCATCCACAGGCAGCGCTTCGGGCAGCGTCACTATCAACAGCAACGCTCCCGGATCGCCAGCCACGATCGCCTTGAGTGGAACTGCCGTGCAGGGAACCCTCACCGCAACTCCCTCCAGCTTCAATTTTGGAAGCGTCCTGGTGGGCAGCGGCGGATCGCAAATGATTACGCTCACAAACTCCGGAACGAGCATGGTCACGATTTCGCAGGGAGGCGTTTCCGGAACCGGCTTCAGCATCAGCGGATTGTCAACGCCTTTGATCCTCAATGCCGCGCAGAGCGCCAGTTTTAGCGCAACTTTTTCACCGGCATCGGCGGGCGCCGGCAGCGGGAGCATTTCGATTACAAGCAACGCGCCGGGTTCGCCGCTCAGCATCGCGCTCACCGGAACCGGTACTCAGCCACAGCTTTCGGCGGCGCCAGCAAGCACCAGCTTTGGAAGTGTGGTCACGGGGAACAGCAACTCGCAGACAATCACCCTGATGAATGGCGGCAGTGCGAACACCATAATCTCTCAGGCGAGCGTGTCGGGAACAGGCTTCAGCATGACGGGTCTGGTTGTGCCGGTGACGATTGCCCCGGGCAAGACCACCACGTTCAATGCGATGTTCGCGCCCAGCTCTTCCGGAAGCGTTACAGGTTCGGTATCGCTGGTCAGCAACGCGCCTGGTTCTCCTCTAGCCATTTCCCTAACAGGAACGGGCGTGGCCGCGACTTTCCTTCAGAGTGCGAATCCGACGAACTTGATCTTCGGAAATGTGAACGTGGGCGGTACCAGCTCGCTAAACACAACGCTGACGAACACCGGCAACTCGAATGTCACGATTTCTGGTGTGACGGTCATGGGCCCGGCATTCAGCACACCCGGAGTCACGTCTGGCACGATTTTGGCCCCCAATCAATCAGCTACGCTGACTGTTGCGTTCGCTCCAACCATGGCGCAAAGCCTGACCGGCAGCGTCACTGTGACCAGCGATGCTACCAACTCGCCGGCTACAGTCACGCTTAACGGCGTGGGAGTCCAAGCGGCACCGTCGAAGTTTCCTGCTTGGGTAGCACCCGGTCTGGTCAGAGTGGGAAAGACCGACGCCCCCGGCACGGCTTCTTCCATCAGCCTGTCGAGCGCACGTGGTGAAACAGTGGACACTCAGGTCATCGTGCAGGGCCCCGCTGGCGGCTTGACCAACGTGAACGTGAGCGCGTCAGCGCTCTCCGGTCCCGGCGGTGCGAGTCTGCCGGCAGCCAGCTTCACGCTGTACCGCGAGTACTACCTCACCGTGACCGGCACCGCGAGTTACGGCGGAGGCAGCAATCCACCTCTGGGTTCGGGAACTTACCCGGAGCCGCTCATCCCGTTCAATGATCCGGAGACGGGATTACCTTTGTGCGGCACGGGGGCGATCCTGAAGGCCTGCAATGCCAGCATTGCTGCGGGGCAGAATCAACCCTACTGGATCGACATTTCCGTGCCGCACGGACCGACGAACAGTCCGCCGGGAATCTATACGGGCAGCATCTCCATCACGGCCGATCAGGGCAGTGCGACCATTCCGGTCACGCTGACGGTGTGGAACTTTGAGCTACCGGCGCAGCCCTCGGAACTTTCCCTGTGGACGCTCTGGCCTCCCGCCTCCGGCAATACCACGACCAGTTTGGGGCAAGCCTTGATGCGCAACAAAGTCATGGGTTGGTACGATATGCCCGCGAACGCTTCCTCCCACGTGACCGATTTCGGTCTGAATCGCTCGGGGCTGGACGGTTCCTACTTTATCGGGATTCAGTGCAACGGTTCCTATAGCAGCATACCTTCAACAAGTCAGATCAACGCGGCGGCAGCGAATTTTCCGGCAGGGCTGGGGCTGGACTTTTACCTGGCGGACGAATTGAATGGCTGCACCAGCGATTACACGGCCCTGAAGACCATGGGCGCAAATGCCCATGCGGCGAATCGCAGCGTCAAGACCATGATGACCATCAACACGACTGATTCGAATCTATACGGTGCCATCGACCATTGGGTGCTGCTGGATTCCGTGCAACAGTGGCCCGCTCTGCCGTTTACCGGTGGGGGAGACCTCTGGAGCTATACGAGTTGCAACGCGGGATTCGGCAACGCTCCGGAATGGATGGTGGACTATCCGCCGATCAACGAGCGCATCCAGGCGGGGTTCTTGAATTGGGCGGAAGGAGCGACGGGGATTCTTTACTATCGCGCCGACGGATGGAGCGCCGGGAACACCATCGGCAGTTGGAACAATGTGGATACGACCGCTTGCGGTGGCGGTCTGGGAAGACCTGGGGACGGAATATTTCTCTATCCTCCTGGTCCGATCGCCTCCAGCGAATCGGCCCCCGGAATACGCCTTAAGGCCATCCGTGACGGGATTCAAGACTATGAATACGCCCAGATTCTAAAGAACCTGGGACAAATCCCCTTCCTGAACATAGCCATCCTGCCGATTGCCACGAGCTGGAGCAACTGGAGTCACGACCTAAATGCGCTGGAAAGTGTGCGGTTGCAATTGGGGCAACTGCTCAGCCAACTTTCGCCTCCATAGGTGTTCGCACAGTTTACGAATCCAGTCTCCGTCCACGCCGGGCCCTGATTACAACTGTGCTTCGCAGCCAACGTCGTTTGAATTGGCTGGCGAACTGTCCTATTGGCCAGCGCCTCCAGTCTTCTTTGCGAGTAAACCGGATACAGTGCGTTCCACTGTCCGCCAATATTTTGGTTTGGGACAGCTTTTCGGATTGCCCGGAAGTTGACCTTCTGGCCAGTATTTGCCAGCACGCTGCGCGACTAGTCTGTTCCCGACGGTGTGAGCTACAGGTTGGGGCAGGGAAGAGCAGCGACTTCGGCAAATTGGTCGCTACACAATCTTTTAGGTTAAGCGAACGGCGCTGGCGAACAGCCAAGTAAACGTACTGGCCAAGCCTGAGGGCAGTAGAACGTCATTCCTACCGGGCCGGAAACGCCGCCGTAAGGACATTAATGACAAATTTCTTGAGACACGTAGGAGCAGTAATATCCTTGGGCCTCGGTCTTGTGTTGGCCTGCTCCGCTAACGCGGCAGCCCAGCAGACCATCTGGTCGAGCACGAGTGTGCCGGCGACGGTTGATAGTGGGTCCAGCGGGCCGGTAGAGCTGGGGGTTTCGTTTACGGCGGACACCAGCGGCACCGTCACTGCCATTCGGTTTTACAAGAGCGCGGCCAACACCGGCCTCCATGCAGGCCACCTGTGGAGCCGCACAGGTGCGCTACTGGCTACAGTCACCTTTACCGGGGAGACATCCTCAGGCTGGCAGCAGGCCAACCTTTCGACCCCGGTGGCTATCACCGCGAATACTGTGTACGTAGCCTCCTACCAGACCACGATCGGGCATTGGAGCGTCAACTGGAATTATTTCGCGACCTCGGGAGTGAATAATCCACCTTTGCATGCGTTGCAGAACGGGAATGGCGCGCCAGACGGGGTGTGGGGCGTGGTTGGTACCTACCCCACGCATACAAACTCGTCGAATTACTGGGTAGACGTGGTTTTCAGCGCTGCAGGCGCGCCTTCGATCACGGCGCAACCGGCGAGCCAAACAGTGACGGCTGGCCAGACTGCAACGTTCTCCGTCGCCGCCACAGGCACCGCCCCGCTGACCTATCAGTGGAACAAAAACAATGTGGCGATCAGTGGCGCCAACTCGTCCGCCTACACTACGGCGGCCACGATGAGTTCCGACAATGGAGCACAGTTCACTGTTACGGTCAGCAACGTCGCAGGCACAATTACCAGTAACCCCGCCACTCTTACAGTTAACGTACCGCCATCAATTACTGCCCAGCCGGCAAGCCAGACCGTGATGGCCGGTCAGCCAGCAACATTCTCAGTCTCGGTGTCGGGAACAGCTCCACTCAGTTATCAATGGCAAAAGAACGGCACAGTGCTCAGCGGGGCGACTTCGTCCGCGTACACCACGCTGCCCACCACCACATCTGATGATGGTGCTCGGTTCACCGTCACTGTCACCAACAGCGCCGGTAGCGTGACTAGTTCCGCGGCAACTCTGACAGTCACTCCACTATTGCCGACCGCCGCATATGGTTTCAACGAGGGGAGCGGAAATACGACGATCGATGCCTCCGGTAACGGGAACGCCGGGACCTTGTCCGGGCCCTCGTGGACGACGAATGGACGCTACGGAAACGCCCTTTCCTTAAATGGAACCAATGCCTACGTCGAGGTGGCGAATTCCATCTCATTGAATCCTGGAACGACAGCAACGTTCTCGGCTTGGGTAAATATGGTCGCTGCCAATGCCGACATATCTTCGGTCATCGACAAGTGGAGCCAGACCATCGATGACGAGTATTTATTCGGGCTGGATTCAAGCAATCGCCTCACCTTCGCTTGGCAGACCACGGGCGGTTATGTGTGGGGGCAGCCGTCCTTCAATATCGTTTCGGGATACGCCCAAGTTCCTTTGGGCACATGGACGTACATCACGGTCGTTAGAAACGGACCGGCGATCAGCGTCTACGTCAACGGGAATCTGGATGCGAAATTCAACACCGCGGACGCCAATCCATTCCGGAACGGGATCAACACGCTTCGGATCGGTGGGCAGAACCGCGGTGGGACGCCCCGGTTCTTAAACGGGATAATTGATGAGGTGCGGGTGTACAACCAAGCGCTAACCCCAGCCCAGATCCAGGCCGATATGAACACGGCGATCAGCACGCTTCCTGGTGCGCCCTTGATCACTATACAGCCAAGCAGCCAGACCGTCATTGCGGGGCAGACCGCCACCTTCTCGGTAACTGCCTCTGGCACCGCTCCGCTCACCTATCAGTGGCAAGAGAACGGAACTGCCATTAGCGGAGCTAGCTCTGCCTCCTACACGACACAGGCTACAAGCACATCAGATAACGGCGAGCAGTTTACTGTTTTGGTCAGCAACTCAGCAGGCAGCGTCACCAGCAGCGCCGCCACTCTCACCGTCAACCCTCCACCGGTGGCGCCTTCAATCACTAAACAGCCAACCAGCCAGACCGTTGTTGCGGGACAGACTGCCACCTTCTCGGTCATCGCCTCTGGCACCGCACCGCTCAGCTATCAATGGCAAAAAAACGGAACTGCCATCACCGGAGCTAGCTCGGCCTCCTACACGACACCAGCTACAAGCACATCAGATACCGGCGAGCAGTTTACTGTTGTGGTTAGCAACTCCGCGGGCAGCGTTACCAGCAGCGCCGCCACACTCACGGTGAATCCGGCCACCCACCTGCTCAGCGTTAGTGCAACGAGTTTGAGTTTCGGGAACTTACTCTCGGGCACCAATAGCATTCTCGGTGTGACGCTCAGGAACACCGGCAACTCCAATGTCACTATTTCGAACGTCAGCGTTTCTGGTGCGGGCTTCATCGCCAGTGGCGTGCCCGCTGGAACGATTCTGGCTCCCGGACAAACCGCAACGCTGAATGCAGCCTTTGCTCCAGTAGTTACGGGGATCCTGACAGGCAGCGTCACTGCGACCAGCGATGCTACCAACTCGCCGACTACAGTCACGCTTAACGGCGTGGGAGTCCTACCGACACCGCCAGCGTTTCCTGTTTGGGTAGCACCCGGTCTGGTCAGAGTGGGAAAGACCGACGCCCCCGGGACAGCTTCTTCCATCACTCTGTCCAGCGCACGTGGTGAAACGGTGGACACCCAGGTCATCGTGCGGGGTCCCGCTGCTGGCTTGACCAACGTGAACGTGAGCGCGTCAGCGCTCACCGGTCCCGGCAGTGCAACGATCCCGGCATCGAGCCTGACGCTGTACCGCGAATACTACCTCAATGTCACCGGCACTGCGAGTTACGGTGGAGGCAGCAATCCACCGCTGGGTTCGGGAACTTACCCGGAGCCGCTCATCCCGTTCAATGATCCGGAGACGGGTTTTCCTTTGTGCGGCACGGGGGCGACATTGAAGGCCTGCAATGCCGCCATTGCTGCGGGGCAGAATCAACCCTACTGGATCGACATTTCCGTGCCGCACGGACCGACGAACAGCCCGCCGGGAATCTATACGGGCAGCATCTCCATCACCGCCGATCAGGGCAGTGCGACCATTCCGGTCACACTGACGGTGTGGAACTTTGAGCTACCCGCGCAGCCGTCGGAACTTTCCCTGTGGACGCTCTGGCCTCCCGCCGCCGGCAATACCACGACCACTTTGGGGCAAGCCTTGATGCGCAACAAAGTCATGGGTTGGTACGATGTGGCCGCGAACGCATCCTCGGACATAACCAATTTCGGTCTGAATCGCTCGGGGCTGGACGGTTCCTACTTTATCGGGATTCAGTGCAACGGTTCCTATAGCAGCATTCCTTCAACCAGTCAGATCAACACAGCGGCAGCGAATTTTCCGGCAGGGCTGGGTCTGGACTTTTACCTGGCGGACGAATTGAATGGCTGCACCGGCGATTACACGGCCCTGAAGGCCATCGGCACCAACGCGCATGCGACAAATCGCATCGTCAAGACCATGATGACCGTCAACGCGACTGACCCGAATCTATTCAATGAGGGGGATGGGCGCAGTGCCATCGACCATTGGGTGCTGCTGGATTCCGTGCAACAGTGGCCCGCTCTGCCGTTTACCGGTGGGGGAGACCTCTGGAGCTATACGAGTTGCAACGCGGGATTCGGCAACACTCCGGAATGGATGGTGGACTATCCGCCGATCAACGAACGCATTCAGGCGGGGTTCTTGAATTGGACGCAGGGAGCGACGGGCATTCTTTACTATCGCGCCGATGGATGGAGCGCCGGGAACACCATCGGCAGTTGGAACAATGTAGATACGACCGCTTGCGGGGGCGGTCTGGGAAGACCAGGGGACGGAATATTTCTCTATCCGCCTGGTCCGATCGCCTCCAGTGAATCGGCCCCCGGAATACGTCTTAAGGCCATCCGTGACGGGATTCAAGACTACGAATACGCCCAGATTCTCAAGAACCTAGGGCAAGTCGGATTCGCGAACTCAGCGATCCAGCCGATTGCCACGAGCTGGAGCAACTGGAGTCACGACCCGAACGCGCTGGAAAATGCACGGCTGCAATTGGGGCAACAACTCAACCTACTTTTGCCTCCGTAGGCGAATAGTGTTTCCAGAAGTCCACTCTTAATTCGAGTCGAGTGATTTTCCTATAATAAAGCGCAACTGCACCGCGCATCACAAATATCAGGTGGATATTTGGCTTTAGGTTACCGAGATTGTGGACGACGGGGTCGATCTTGCACGAACAGTTCGTCGCGCCGGCAAAATCGAATCTGTCCTGGCCGAATGCGAACCAGACCCCGAAAAGGACGAAGATCGTGGCGATGAGCGCATCACGAGCCAGTTTCCATTTCAAGGCGCCGTCTACGCCGTGAGCGCCTCTTTACGGGCCTCGCGGTTCAGGTGATTGAGGTAGATCTCATAGCTTCGTTGCCGTTGTGAAACCACTGACCGGCGACGCTGAATGCTTCTGGGTCGCACGGGGCAACCAAGGTGAAACATCCGTCACAAAACCGTTCTTTCCCATCGTTCATCGAAGCTCTCCTTCAATATGAGATAGAGTTTGCGCAAAGGCCAGAGGGTGAATCCGAAGGGGACGATAATGATAAGAGCACCGACCCAAAACCATGACCAAAAAGATTTCCTACGAACCTCTTTCCTCGCCGTTGAGGAATCGGGCGAAGTCGACCGTGGCCTTGAACTGGGTGATGAGGTCAAGGAGCTAGAACGCCGAAGTGAACTGCTTTGGCGAAATCCAGGCGGCACTGGCGCCCAGTTCCTATTCGTCAATTTATCCATTCTTTCTTGCATTCGGCCACCCTCTCTGACGAGTTGCAGCCAGCCCAGTGTATGCCTCAGAAGACCGGAGCCGACAATCCGATGGAACCTCCAATATAGGATCGGGAGATACCTGAATCATTGGTGGGGAAACTTTGGTTCTGAGCGAAACTGTGGTCGGACGCGCCCCTCGATGGCGCGAGGCACTCCCTGTAGGAATCAACAAAGGAGAAATTTCCGCCCCGCGCAGATGAAATTGACCTCGCCCGCTCGGACATGCAACGTGGCGATGCGGTCACGCAGTCGCTGGCAATAAATGACCCTCCCGCGTGCCTGAAGATTACCGTCAACACATCGAATCAATAGAGTGTCGTTTGGCCTCCATCGATGCGTGGTCAGTATTCGTGCGCCCCGCGCACTGATATTCTCGGTCGAGGCCCATTCCCGCATGGGCGCTCCGTTCTGCCCTGAGAGCATCACGACCACTTCGGCTGAGGTTCTCTTTTCGCGTCGCTCACATCGGTTAGGTCTGATCATTGGATATCACCGATTCCCCGGCAAACTCTTTCACCACGAGAATCGCTATTTACCACTAACTGGCCTTGCACCATTCGGCGTCCAACTCGGCTGAGGCGTCAACAGCCGCAGCCCGACTGCGAATTCTCCGTCTTGCGCAGACTGGCAATAGACGATCCAGGCCCGCGACCGAAAAACGCCAGGCGGCGACTCGACTTGGACGGGCTCATTCGGCGCCCACTGGTTGCCCACTAGGACTCGCAATCCAAAAGGACTCACGTTCTGGCTAAGGCCAAAATCAACTCGTCCATGGTGTTCGAGGCTGGTGATGCGCACGGCCACCGCAAGCGGTGCTCGCTTATCAACTCGTCCAGATCGGGAATACATTTCCACTATCACCTATTGATTGGACCGTTTCTGCCCTGCAGGGCTGGGTAGCGGCAGACGGAGT